>JADMIO010796523.1_pt1 | contig 51972 bp, 51 predicted proteins | sample 8958161 | NCBI WGS metagenome assembly JADMIO01 (sample SAMN16585339, study PRJNA669376) | soil metagenome | isolation source: Crop rotation soil | place: USA: Cullars Rotation, Alabama | collected 2011
CTTTCCCGTAAACTTCACATCCCGACCACATACAGGCAAAGTAATGGCATTACCGCGAGCCATTACTCCTACGCGCGCAATTAACGAATCCACCATCGGGGCAGCTGGTGTCGATAACGAAGTATCTTCAACCGGTTGAGTATTGAGCGTATGTTTTGGAATAACAGGCGCACGCTTCATTATCTAATCTCCCAGCGTGGTTTAATCAGACGATCGAAAATTTCATTGCAGACAGGTTCCCAAATAGAAAGAGCATTTCTCCAGGCACCAGTTGAAGAGCGTTGATCAATGGCCTGTTCAAAAACAGTTCTCATCCGGATCTGACCTTTACCAACTTCATCCGTTTCACGTACAACATTTTTTAGAACCATGCTTCCCCAGGCATCCCGAATTTGCTCCTCCATCCACGGGGACTGAGAGCCATTACTATTGCTGTATTTGGTAAGCAAAATACGTACATCAGGCTCGAACCCTTTAAGATCAACGTTCTTGAGCAGATCACGAAGCATATCGAAAAACTGCAGTGCGGAGGTGTAGTCAAACAACTCAGCAGGCGTGGGAACAATCAGCACATCAGCAGCACATACGACATTAATCGTGCCGATACCCAGGTTAGGCGCGCTGTCAATAACTATGACATCATAGTCATGAGCAACAGTTTCAATGGCCAGTCGGAGCATCAGGTGTGGATCGGTGGGCAGTTTACCTTCATCAAATTTGCCCATTAACTCAGTTTCAATACGGTGCAGAGCCAGACAGGAAGGAATAATGTCAAGCCCCGGCCAGCAAGTGGGCTTTATTGCATAAGTGACATCGTCCTTTTCCCCAAGATAGAAAGGCAGGAGAGTGTCTTCTGCATGAATATGAAGATCTGGTACCCATCCGTGATACATTGAGGCTGTTCCCTGGGGGTCGTTACCTTCCACGAGCAAAACACGTAGCCCCTTCAGAGCCAGATCCTGAGCAAGATGAACAGAAACTGAGGTTTTGTAAACGCCTCCTTTATGGGCAGCAACCCCGATCACCGGTGGAAATACGTCTTCAGCACGTCGCAATCGCGTACCAAACACATCACGCATATGATTAATTTGTTCAATTGTATAACCAACACGTTGCTCAACCCGTCCTCGAATTTCCATATCCGGGTGCGGTAGTCGCCCTGCTTTCTCGGCATCTCTGATAGCCTGAGAAGAAACCCCAACTAAATCCGCTGCTTCACCTATTCTCCAGCGCCGGGTTATTTTCCTCGCTTCCGGGCTGTCATCATTAAACTGTGCAATGGCGATAGCCTTCGTCATTTCATGACCAGCGTTTATGCACTGGTTAAGTGTTTCCATGAGTTTCATTCTGAACATCCTTTAATCATTGCTTTGCGTTTTTTTATTAAATCTTGCAATTTACTGCAAAGCAACAACAAAATCGCAAAGTCATCAAAAAACCGCAAAGTTGTTTAAAATAAGAGCAACACTACAAAAGGAGATAAGAAGAGCACATACCTCAGTCACTTATTATCACTAGCGCTCGCCGCAGCCGTGTAACCGAGCATAGCGAGCGAACTGGCGAGGAAGCAAAGAAGAACTGTTCTGTCAGATAGCTCTTACGCTCAGCGCAAGAAGAAATATCCACCGTGGGAAAAACTCCAGGTAGAGGTACACACGCGGATAGCCAATTCAGAGTAATAAACTGTGATAATCAACCCTCATCAATGATGACGAACTAACCCCCGATATCAAGTCACATGACGAAGGGAAAGAGAAGGAAATCAACTGTGACAAACTGCCCTCAAATTTGGCTTCCTTAAAAATTACAGTTCAAAAAGTATGAGAAAATCCATGCAGGCTGAAGGAAACAGCAAAACTGTGACAAATTACCCTCAGTAGGTCAGAACAAATGTGACGAACCACCCTCAAATCTGTGACAGATAACCCTCAGACTATCCTGTCGTCATGGAAGTGATATCGCGGAAGGAAAATACGATATGAGTCGTCTGGCGGCCTTTCTTTTTCTCAATGTATGAGAGGCGCATTGGAGTTCTGCTGTTGATCTCATTAACACAGACCTGCAGGAAGCGGCGGCGGAAGTCAGGCATACGCTGGTAACTTTGAGGCAGCTGGTAACGCTCTATGATCCAGTCGATTTTCAGAGAGACGATGCCTGAGCCATCCGGCTTACGATACTGACACAGGGATTCGTATAAACGCATGGCATACGGATTGGTGATTTCTTTTGTTTCACTAAGCCGAAACTGCGTAAACCGGTTCTGTAACCCGATAAAGAAGGGAATGAGATATGGGTTGATATGTACACTGTAAAGCCCTCTGGATGGACTGTGCGCACGTTTGATAAACCAAGGAAAAGATTCATAGCCTTTTTCATCGCCGGCATCCTCTTCAGGGCGATAAAAAACCACTTCCTTCCCCGCGAAACTCTTCAATGCCTGCCGTATATCCTTACTGGCTTCCGCAGAGGTCAATCCGAATATTTCAGCATATTTAGCAACATGGATCTCGCAGATACCGTCATGTTCCTGTAGGGTGCCATCAGATTTTCTGATCTGGTCAACGAACAGATACAGCATACGTTTTTGATCCCGGGAGAGACTATATGCCGCCTCAGTGAGGTCGTTTGACTGGACGATTCGCGGGCTATTTTTACGTTTCTTGTGATTGATAACCGCTGTTTCCGCCATGACAGATCCATGTGAAGTGTGACAAGTTTTTAGATTGTCACACTAAATAAAAAAGAGTCAATAAGCAGGGATAACTTTGTGAAAAAACAGCTTCTTCTGAGGGCAATTTGTCACAGGGTTAAGGGCAATTTGTCACAGACAGGACTGTCATTTGAGGGTGATTTGTCACACTGAAAGGGCAATTTGTCACAACACCTTCTCTAGAACCAGCATGGATAAAGGCCTACAAGGCGCTCTAAAAAAGAAGATCTAAAAACTATAAAAAAAATAATTATAAAAATATCCCCGTGGATAAGTGGATAACCCCAAGGGAAGTTTTTTCAGGCATCGTGTGTAAGCAGAATATATAAGTGCTGTTCCCTGGTGCTTCCTCGCTCACTCGACCGGGAGGGTTCGAGAAGGGGGGGCACCCCCCTTCGGCGTGCGCGGTCACGCGCACAGGGCGCAGCCCTGGTTAAAAACAAGGTTTATAAATATTGGTTTAAAAGCAGGTTAAAAGACAGGTTAGCGGTGGCCGAAAAACGGGCGGAAACCCTTGCAAATGCTGGATTTTCTGCCTGTGGACAGCCCCTCAAATGTCAATAGGTGCGCCCCTCATCTGTCAGCACTCTGCCCCTCAAGTGTCAAGGATCGCGCCCCTCATCTGTCAGTAGTCGCGCCCCTCAAGTGTCAATACCGCAGGGCACTTATCCCCAGGCTTGTCCACATCATCTGTGGGAAACTCGCGTAAAATCAGGCGTTTTCGCCGATTTGCGAGGCTGGCCAGCTCCACGTCGCCGGCCGAAATCGAGCCTGCCCCTCATCTGTCAACGCCGCGCCGGGTGAGTCGGCCCCTCAAGTGTCAACGTCCGCCCCTCATCTGTCAGTGAGGGCCAAGTTTTCCGCGAGGTATCCACAACGCCGGCGGCCGGCCGCGGTGTCTCGCACACGGCTTCGACGGCGTTTCTGGCGCGTTTGCAGGGCCATAGACGGCCGCCAGCCCAGCGGCGAGGGCAACCAGCCGAGGGCTTCGCCCTGTCGCTCGACTGCGGCGAGCACTACTGGCTGTAAAAGGACAGACCACATCATGGTTCTGTGTTCATTAGGTTGTTCTGTCCATTGCTGACATAATCCGCTCCACTTCAACGTAACACCGCACGAAGATTTCTATTGTTCCTGAAGGCATATTCAAATCGTTTTCGTTACCGCTTGCAGGCATCATGACAGAACACTACTTCCTATAAACGCTACACAGGCTCCTGAGATTAATAATGCGGATCTCTACGATAATGGGAGATTTTCCCGACTGTTTCGTTCGCTTCTCAGTGGATAACAGCCAGCTTCTCTGTTTAACAGACAAAAACAGCATATCCACTCAGTTCCACATTTCCATATAAAGGCCAAGGCATTTATTCTCAGGATAATTGTTTCAGCATCGCAACCGCATCAGACTCCGGCATCGCAAACTGCACCCGGTGCCGGGCAGCCACATCCAGCGCAAAAACCTTCGTGTAGACTTCCGTTGAACTGATGGACTTATGTCCCATCAGGCTTTGCAGAACTTTCAGCGGTATACCGGCATACAGCATGTGCATCGCATAGGAATGGCGGAACGTATGTGGTGTGACCGGAACAGAGAACGTCACACCGTCAGCAGCAGCGGCGGCAACCGCCTCCCCAATCCAGGTCCTGACCGTTCTGTCCGTCACTTCCCAGATCCGCGCTTTCTCTGTCCTTCCTGTGCGACGGTTACGCCGCTCCATGAGCTTATCGGGTCCACTCGCGAACGCAGAAAGGCCCACCCGAAGGTGAGCCAGTGTGATTACATTTGCGGCCTAACTGTGGCCAGTCCAGTTACGCTGGAGTCACTAGTATTTAGGTGACACTATAGAAGCGGCCGCGACAACTTGTCCACGTGGAATTCTAAGCTTAGGATCCCAATGTGCTGGAAAGATCCAGAGGACGAGGACGCAGGCGCCGACGATGATCGACCACGTCCCGACGGCGAGCCCGACCTCGCGCGAGAGGCCCTGATGGAGGACGTCCCACGGATCGACGCCGAGGCCGCCGAGGAGAAGCAGGCCGTCGCTGAAGCCGTACAGGGCGAGCCCGAAATAGAGCTGGCTCAGTCGGCGCAGGCGCGGAGTCGGCAGCACAGATCCAGTCTCGCCGTCAATGGCCTGCCTACGGTAGGGCCATTCTGCTATGAGTGGCCTGGTGACAGGCGTGAGCCCTGCGACGTTGGCGGAGCTGCTGGCGGACTGGCGGAACGGCGGTCCGGCCGAACGCACCCTGGCCGCGACGGTGCGCGCGCTCGTCCTCGACGGCCGGCTCCCCCTCGAGAGCCGGCTCCCGGCGGAACGCGAGCTGGCCGCCGCGCTCGGGATCAGCCGGTCGACGGTCACAGCCGCGTACAACCGGCTGCGACGGGACGGCTACCTGCGCAGCCGCCAGGGCGCGGGCAGCTGGGTGACGATCCCGGGCGGCCATCGCGCCGCCACGGACAGTCTCGTTCCCGTGAGCGGGCTCGACCTGCGGATCGCCGCGCTGCCGGCGCCGCCCGAGCTGGACGCGATCGCAGCCGAAGCGGTGCGCGCGCTCCCGCGCTGGCTCGACCATCACGGGTATGACCCGCTCGGTCTGCCCCCTCTGCGCGCGGCCGTTGCTCGACGGTTCACCGAGCGCGGCCTACCGACGACGAGCGAGCAGATCCTCGTCGTCAGCGGCGCGCTGCAGGCGCTCGACCTGATCGTCCGGGCGATGTTGCGGCGCGGCCGTGTCGCGTTGACCGAGATTCCGAGCTTTCCGGCAGCGCTCGATCTCCTCCGCGCAGCCGGCGCGGCGGTTCGGCAGGTGCCGATCGCACCCGACGGCTGGGATGTCGAGCAGCTCGCGGCTCTGGCGGCACGCCGGCCGTCGCTTGCGTATCTGATCCCGGACTTTCAGAACCCGACCGGAAGCCTGGTCGATGCACGATCACGGCGGCGCGCACTCCGTGCGCTGCGCTCGAGCGACGCAACCGTCGTCGTCGACGAGACCTTCGTCGAGCTGAACATCGACGGCGTGGAGATGCCCGCGCCGATGGCCGACGGCCGCACGATTACCGTCGGCTCGCTGTCGAAACCCGTCTGGGGAGGGCTCCGGATCGGCTGGGTTCGTGCGGACCCGGCGGCGATCCAGCGCATCGGCGCGCTTCGGTCGATCACCGACATGGCGAGCCCGGTGCTCGAGCAACTCGTCGCCGTCGGCGTCTTCGAGTCACTCGATTCGATCGTGGCCGAGCGCATCCGTTTGCTGCGCGAGCGCCGGTCGGCGCTGATCGAGGCGCTCGATCATCACGCGCCGGCCTGGACGTACTCACGTCCACACGGCGGGCTCTTCCTCTGGGTCGAGCTGCCGTCGCCCACGGCAACGAGCCTGTCCGTCCGGGCGCGCGAGCGGGGCGTGCACTTCACGCCCGGGCCGCGGTTCGGTGCGGCCGGGCTGCTCGACCGCTACCTGCGGTTGCCGTTCACGCTGCCGCCCGACCAGCTTCGCCGTGCCGTCGAGGTCCTCGCGTCGGAGGCAGGCGAGGCCGTCGCCTCGCGCGTGACGGCCGTCGAGCCGGCATACGTCGTCTGAAAGACGGCTGTGGGATCATCCGCCCGTGGCGTGGCGGACCGATCCGGAAGGCGTCGAGCTCCAAGCGCTGCGGACGCTCGCACCGGTGGACGGCCTGCGTGTTCTCGAGCTCGGCTGCGGCGAGGGCCGGCTGACCTTTCAGTACGCGGCGGCGGCCGCGTCCGTCCTCGCCGTCGATCCCGACGCGGAGCGGATCGCAAACGCTCGCCGCTCACTGCCGCCCGAGCTCGACGACACGGTCTCGTTCGCCGTGAGCGGAACAGTCGAGGTGAAGGCCCGAGGGAGGCGATTCGACCTCGCGCTCTTCTCCTGGTCGCTCTGATGAATCAAAGACGAGGGCGTCGTGCACGCTCTGCGCCACGTCCATCGGCTCATCGCGCCCTCTGGGACGCTGGTCGACATCCATCCGGTCACCGAAGAGCAGGTCGAGAGTGCGGTCGGACCGGTCGGCGTCATCGCCGAGCCGGATTGGCTCGCCGTGGACCTGCCGAACAGCGAGGCCGCGCTGAGACAGGCGATCTCCGAGCGTCTCTACACGCTCGAGACGGAGACGGAGTACGACGTGCTGCAGCACTTCGACCATCCCGACGAGCTGATCGACGCCAAACGCGACCTGCTCGAAACGCAGCAGCCGCTGATCGACGCGATTCGAGCGGCGCGCCCGCCGCTCGTCACGCCCATGCGCGTCGTCTTCCGGGTGCTGCGGGCGACGGACCCGTAGACCCGCCGAGTCGTCGGCTCACGCGGCCGGGTCAGGCTCCAGGTACGACTGCTCCCGCGCCACCTCCCGCTTCGTCAGGTCGAGGAGCTCGTGATACAGCTCGGCGAGGCCGTCGTCGCTCAGCGGCCCGCGGTTGAGGCGATGCAGGTACTGCAGCATCCACTCCTCCCGGGCGAGGTCGACGAAGCCGATGCCGTGCTCGTCCTTGTAGCGCTTCAACCTCGCGACGAGCTGCAGGCGCTTGTTGACGAGCTCGACGAGCGAGCGGTCGAGATCCGAGATCTCCCGGCGCACCTGCAGCACGTACGGGTCGTCGACGGCGGTCGTGCTCATTGTCCCTCCTCGTGTCCTTCGTAGACGCCCACGACGCGCAGCTCGCGCGTGAGGGCCTTGACGTCCCGCAGCGCGCCGCGCACAACGGGATCGAGCGGATGCCCCGCGACGACCGCGTCGAAGCGGTACTTCCACGGCGTCGCGGGCAGCGGCCGCGACACGAGCCGCTGCAGGTCCAGACCGGCGCGCGCGAACGGCTCGATCGCCGCGTGGAGCGCGCCCGGTTGATGCTTCGTGACGAACGAGAATGCCGTGCGCGCGATCTCCTCCGGCACGTCGAGGCGCGTGTGTCTCCCGATCGACACGAAGCGGGTGAATGCCGTGTGGTCGCCGACGTCGTCCGCGATCACCGTCAACCCGTAGAGCGCAGCAGCGTCGATGCCGACGATCGCGACCTCGGTTGCGTCCCCGGCCTCGGCCGACTGCCGCGCCGCCTCCGCCGTCGACGACACCGCAACTGCCGTCGCGTGGGGTAGCTCCGCGAGCACGTCGCGGCACTGGTCGAAAGCCATCGGATGCGAGCGCACAACCCGCACCGACGAGAGCGGAACGGAGGCAGGCCCCGCCAGGCAATGCCTGATCGGCAGAACGGTCTCCGCCACGATCGAGAGCGAGCGCTCGTAGAGCAGGTCGTGCGTCTCCGCGACGGGACCGGCGAGCGAGCTCTCGATCGGCAGCACCCCCTCAGCCGCATCGGCGGCGGCAACGGCATCGGCGACCGCGCGAAAGCCCGCCAACGGCACGAGCGACGCCGCGGGGTGCAGCGACAGCGCGGCAGCGGCTGTGTGCGATCCCTCAGGCCCCGGATAGACGATCGATTCGATCAACGGTGGTTCGCCTCCTCGCGAACGGGTGGATCCCGCGGAGTTCCTTCGCTAGCCGGCGACGAGCGGGTGAAGCGAAAGCGCCGGCTAGCGCGTAAAGGCGAACGCGTAAAAGCCCTGGAAGGCGAAGCGATGGGCTTTCACTGCGGCACGCATCTCATCCACGGTACGTCGCGACGGACGCACCGTCAACGGAAAGTTGTTCCCTTACGGCGCCTCCGAGCTCCGACGTCGTCGCCGTCCCGCCGAGATCCGGCGTCGGCGCGGCAGCGAGCGCCGCCTCGATCGCCGCGGACAACCTCCGCGCCTCGTCCGGCAAGTCGAGCCCGTGCTCGAGCAAGAGCGCAGTCGAGCGCAGCATCGCCGTGGGGTTCGCGATCCCCTGCCCGGCGATGTCGGGCGCCGACCCGTGCACCGGCTCGAAGATCCCCGGGCCGCCGTCGGAAAGCGAGGCCGACGGCGCGAGCCCGAGCCCGCCGGTCACGGCCGCAGCAAGGTCGGAAAGGATGTCGCCGAACATGTTCTCCGTCACGATCACGTCGAACTGCTCCGGGCTCGTCGCGAGCTGCATCGCGGCGTTGTCCACCAGGATGTGCTCGACCTCGACGTCCGGGAAGTCGCCCGCAACGGCGTTCACCGTTCGACGCCACAGCCGCGACGTCTCGAGCACGTTCGCCTTGTCCACCGACGCAAGCCGGCCGCCTCGACCCTGAGCGAGCCCGAACGCGCGGCGGACGACGCGCTCGACCTGCTCCGGCGTGTACTCGCACGTGTCGAACGCTGTCCCGTCGTCCCGCACGCCGCTCGCGCCGAAGTACAGCCCGCCGACGAGCTCGCGCACGATCAGGACGTCGACGCCGTCGGCGACCGCCGGCCGGAGGTTCGCGTACGCGTCGAGTGCCGCCCGCAGGGCGAGCAGCCCCTGCTCCGGGCGCACGTCCGCCGCGTCGAAATCCGGATCACCGACCGGCCCCTTCAGCACCGCCGCCGACGCAAGGCACGCATCGCGCGTCTCGTCGGGCAGCGGCGAGCCGGTCGCGCGAATCGCCGCGCCGCCGATCAGCCGCTCCTCGATCTCGACCGCGGGCGCGAGCAGCTCGAGCACGAGCCGCGCTTCGTGCGCGACCTCAGGCCCGATACCGTCGCCGGCGAGCAGGACGAGCCTGCCGCTGCTACTCGGCAAACGCCTTCTCCGCGAACGACCGCGGCTGCCGGCCGCGCGGCCGCGGCGTGAAGCCGGCGGCCTCCATCGCGGCGTTCCAGCTGCCGAACACGCGCGCGACCGTCTGCCGCGACGGATGGTTCTCGCCCGCCTGATCCCACTCGCTCGTCACGGGCGGGCGGCTGTTCTGGCGATACCAGAGCGTCATCGCATACACGATCGTGTCGTGGGTCCAGCGGAATCCGGTGCGGGGTCCAGTTCTTATGCGGCCACCTCCAACAGTTGCAAGATCTCTTCGGAATCAGGTGCGACAACGGTCGGCGCGAGCCGGTCGGCGACGAGACCAGGCGTCTTCAGGCCGTCGCCCGTGACAAGGAGGACGACACTGTCGTCACGCCCCAGCTCGCCGCGGCGGACAGCTTCGCGCAGCGCACCGAGCGTGACGCCCGGAGCTGTCTCACCGAAGACGCCCGTCGTCTCCGCGAGGAACGCGACGTTCTCGGCGATCTCGTCCTCGGCGACCGCATAGACCGCTCCGCTCGACGCGCGTGCCGTCGACACGGCGAGCTCGCCGTCGGCCGGGCTCCCGATTGCGAGCGACCGCGCGATCGTGTTCGGCCGCACAGGCTTCAGCTTCTCGCCGCTCTCGAACGCGCGCGCCACCGGTGAGCAGCCTTCGGCCTGGCCGCCGTAGAAGCGCGGCTGCGAACCGTCGACGAGGCCGAGCTCGCGGAGCTCCGCGAACGCCTGGTACACCTTCGTGAACATCGAGCCTGACGCCACCGGCGCCACCACGGCGTCGGGCAGCGTCCAGCCGAGTTGCTCGGCGATCTCGAAGCCGAGCGTCTTCGAGCCCTCGGCGTAATAGGAACGGAGGCTGACGTTGACGAACGCCCAGTCGAGCTCGAACGACAGCTCGACGGTCAGACGCGAGCAGTCGTCGTAGCTGCCCTCGACGGCGAAGATGCGCGGCCCGAAGATCGCCGTTGCGACGAGCTTCTCCGGCTCGAGATCGGCGGGACACAAGACGGCAGCTTCGATTCCCTCCGCTGCAGCCCGGGCCGCGACCGCGTTCGCGAGATTGCCGGTCGACGAGCATGCAAGGGTCGTCGCGCCGGCCTCGAGGGCCTTTGCGCACGCAACCGCGACGACGCGGTCCTTGAACGAGTGCGTCGGGTTCGCCGTGTCGAGCTTCAACCGAAGCTCGCCGACGCCGACGGCCTCCGCAAGGCGCGGCACATTGACGAGCGGCGTCCACCCGACCGGCAGGCGGACATCCTCAGGCGGTCCAACGGGGAGCAGCGGCGCGTAGCGCCAGATCGACTGCGGGCCGGCTTCGATCGCCTCGCGCGTGACGGTGCGGCGTTGCAGCTCACGGTCATACACCGGATCGAGTGGGCCGAAGCAGCGTGAGCACACGCCGATCGGGTCGAGGTCGTAGTGCGTCTCGCAGACGCGACAGCGGAGTGCGGTGGCGGGCATTGCGTGGTTCTCCTTTCGTCCTTCGCTCGGCATCCGTCCCGGGATTGGCACCACACTCGAGAGAGCAGGTTGCCGAGGCGTCATCGGGCCGGGGCCCTCAGCCTCTCTTGATGCGGAGCAGGACGTTTCGCCCGTCTCCTTAGGTGCACTATACAAACTGAAGCTCATCGTGTGCTGCCGGTGGCCTCCTGGCCGAGCAGGCCCTCGATGCCGGCGAGCTGCCGGAGGTCCTTGCCGACGCGCTCGATCTCGCTTGCCTCTTCCGCCCCGCGCTTGCGGAGCTCGGCGAAGTGAGGACGGCCGGCCTCGTCGTCCGCGAAGAGCTCCTTCGCGAACGCGCCGCTCCGGATCTCGTCGAGGATCGCCTGCATGCGCTCTCGCGTCCCCTCGTCGACGACGCGTGGCCCGCGCGAGAGGTCGCCGTACTCGGCGACGTCGGACACGGAGTAGCGCATGTACTCGTAGCCGCCCTGGTAGAGCAGGTCGACGATCAGCTTCAACTCGTTCAGGCACTCGTAGTACGCGATCTCGGGCTGATACCCCGCAGCCACGAGCGTGTCGAAGCCGGCTTGCACCAGTGCCGGCACACCGCCGCACAGCACCGCCTGCTCGCCGAAGAGGTCGCTCTCGGTCTCCTCTGCGAACGTCGTCTCGAGCAGGCCGACGCGGCCGCAGCCGATGCCGACCCCGTACGCGAGCGCGAGCTGCAGCGCACGACCGCTCGCGTCGCGATGGACGGCGACGAGCCCGGGCGTCCCTGCACCGGAGATGTAGAGCTCGCGAACACGGTGACCGGGCGCCTTCGGCGCGACCATGATCACGTCGTGATCCTCGGGCGGGACGATCCGGCCGAAGTGCACGTTCAGCCCGTGCGCAAAGAGCACCGCAGCGCCGGGCTCGAGGTTCGGCAGGACGTCCGAGTCCCAGACGTCCTTCTGCACGTGATCGGGAACGAGGATCGCGACGAGCCGCGCACCGCGCACCGCTTCGGCGATCGTGCCGACCTCGAGACCTGCGTCCTCGGCGGCCTGCCGCGAGCCGCTGCCGTCGCGCAGGCCGACGTGCACGTCGACGCCGGAGTCGTGCAGGTTCAGTGCGTGCGCGTGCCCCTGGCTGCCGTACCCGACGACGGCAACCTTGCCGTCGAGAAGCTCGAGCTCACCGTCGCGATGAATCGTTGCCATGTCGCTCCTTTAGACGAGGACTTTGTTCGTGCGCGTCCGCGTGCGTGCGGCGCGACTGAGACCGAGCCGGCCGGTGCGGCCGAGCTCCTGCAAGCCGTGAGGACGGACGAGCTCCTCGAACGAATCGATTTCCTCCGGGGAGCCGACGAGCTCGAAGACGATCGAATCCGGACCGAGGTCCGCGACCTGTGCTCCGAACACGTCGGCGAGCGCCATCAACTCTGGACGCTTCCCCGGAGGCGCGGCGACCTTCAGGAGGGCGAGCTCCCGCTCTACTGACTCACCCGGCGCAAGCTCCTGAACACGGAGGACATTCACGAGCTTGTGCATCTGCTTCTCGATCTGCTCGAGTGAGGTGTGCTCGCAGTCGACGCGAAGCGTGATCCGCGACACGTCGTGCCTCTCCGTCGGGCCGACGGCAAGGCTGTCGATGTTGAACCCACGCCGCGCGAACAGGCTCGTCACGCGCATGAGCGCGCCCGGCCGGTTCTCGACGAGGACGGACAGCGTGTGCTTCATGTGGTCACCGGATCCTCGGCCGGATACTCGAGCACGTCGAGCGCGGCGGCGCCGGCGGGGATCATCGGGAAGCAGTGCTCGCGCGGGTCGACGCGCGCGTCGACGACGCACGTGTGCCCGGAGGCGAGCGCGGTCATGAGCGCCTCCTCGAGCTCCTCCTCGGTCTCCGCCGTGAAGCCGAGCGCGCCGTACGCGCGGGCGAGCATCGCGTAGTCGGGAACGTGCTGTGTGAGATGAATCTGGGAGAAGCGCTCCTCGAAGAACATGTCCTGCCACTGGCGCACCATGCCGAGGTAGCCGTTGTTGACGATCACGACCACGATCGGCAGGTCTTCGAGCACGGCCGTCGCGAGCTCCTGCTGCGTCATCTGGAAGCAGCCGTCACCGTCGACGCAGACGACCGTCGCATCCGGGCGAGCGGCTTTCGCGCCGACGGCAGCAGGGATGCCGTAGCCCATCGTCCCGAGACCGCCCGACGTGATGAACGACCGCGGCCGGTCGCACTCGATGTACTGCATCGCCCACATCTGGTGCTGGCCGACGCCGGTCGTCCAGATCATGTCGTCACGGTCCGCGCTCAGCTCCTGCAGCATCTGCAGCACGCGCTGCGGCTTGAGGATCGTGCCGTCCTCGCGGTAGCGGAGCGGGAATTGCTCGCGCCAGTCGGCGATCTGCCGGAGCCACGGCTCGGTGCGGCCCGGCTGCGGCTCGATCACGCGCGCAAGCTCGGTGAGCACCTGCTTGAGCGGGCCGACGACCGGGATGTCAGCGTGGCGGATCTTCGAGATCTCCGCGGCGTCGATGTCGAGATGCACGACGGTGGCACCCGGCGCAAACGCCGAGACCTTGCCCGTCACGCGATCGTCGAAGCGCGCGCCGACGGCGACGATGAGGTCGGCCTTGTTGAGCGCCCAGTTCGACCATTTCGGCCCGTGCATCCCGGGGAAGCCGGCGTGCAGCTCGTGGGACTCCGGAAACGCACTCTTTGCCATCAGCGTCGTGACGACCGGTAGCCGCGCACGCTCGGCGAGTGCGCGCAGCTCGTCCGTGGCGTGCGCATTGAGCGATCCGCCTCCGACGTACAGGATGGGCCGCTCCGCCGCGGCGACGGCCTGAGCAGCGGCCGCGATCTGTCGTGCGTGTCCGCGGCGGGGCGGCTTCCATCCCGGGAGGGAAACGGTCTCCGGGTAGGAGAATTCGAGCTCGGCTTCCTGGATGTCGCGGGGAACGTCGACGAGCACCGGCCCGCAGCGACCCGTGCGCGCGACATGGAAGGCGGCTTTCAGCGTGTGCGGCAGCTCGGTGACGTCCTGCACGAGCCACGAGTGCTTGACGATCGGGATCGTGATGCCGGTGATGTCGCACTCCTGGAAGGCGTCGGTGCCGATGAGGAACGAGCGCACCTGGCCGGTGATGCAGACGAGCGGCGTCGAGTCCATCCAGGCGTCGGCGATCGGCGTGACGAGGTTCGTCGCGCCGGGCCCCGAGGTCGCAATGGCGACGCCGACCTTGCCCGACGCGCGCGCGTAGCCCTCGGCCATGTGGCCCGCGCCCTGCTCGTGGCGCGCGAGCACGTGGCGTACCGTCGTGCCGCGCGCGATCGCGTCGTACAGCGGCAGGATGGCGCCGCCCGGGAGGCCGAACATGACGTCCACTCCCTCGGCCTCGAGGCAGCGGAGAATCGCGTCAGCGCCGTTCATGCGATCCTCCCGCTCCGGCGCCGGCAAAGCCGGCGCCTCCGCTCTTTGATGAGCTCCGTCAAGCCTACGCTCATGCGGGCCAGAACTCGGCGTTGGCGTACGTCAGCTGGAATCCGGCAACGACGCTCTTCGTGAACTCGGCGGTCGTTGCGCCCGCGCCGCGTTGCAGCAGGTCCGGCGTCTGCGGGCCGTCGACGAGTGCCGCGGACACCGCTCCGGCGAGCGTCTGCCCTGCCGAGGTCGCGCCGAGGCCGTGCTCGAGCATCATCGCGGCCGCGAGGAGCATGCTGCTCGGATTGACGACGCCGTGGCCGGCAAGCGCCGAGCCGCCGTCCGGCGACGGGACGAAGAGCCCCGGGCCGTGCTCGCCGAGCAGCGCGTGCGCGGCGACGCGCGACGGCGCGGGAGCCGCTGCGAGCTCCGTGATCGGCTCGGCCCACGGGCCGGCGACGACCGCGACGTCGAACTTGCCGGCGTTGAACGCCGCGAGCGGGACTGCGACCTTGGGGGCAACGTGCTCGACGCGAACGTGCTCGTGACGCTCGCCCGTCCGGTCGACGAGCTCGTTCCAGGCAGCGTCGCCGACCGCCGCGAGCCGGAGCTTGCGGGTCTCCGCGATCTCGAACGCGCGCTCGACCGTCCACTCCGCCGACGAGTCGTCGAGCGGGAAGACGAACACGACGTCGTCGTTCCGGCCGAACCGCACGCGCGTGACCTGCGCGCGCAGGTCGAGCTCGCTCATGACTTCCGCGAGCGCGGGCTCGTCCGCGCCGGCGACGAGCACGGCATCGGACGCCATGATCGCGGCGCGTGTCTGCGGCGGCACGCTCTGCGCGGCCCATGCGAAGGCGACGCCTCCGAAGCTGACGTGGGTGTCGTCGATCTCGAGCCCGTGGGTGCGAGCGACCTCGCCGAGCGCGAAGACGGCGGACGCCATCAGCTCGACTGCCGTCCCGCCGCCCGTCACACACGCGACTCTGGCGGTGTTGCTGTACCGCTCCGGCGTCGGCGAAGCCGACGCCTCCGCTCCTTGTGAGCGTGCGTCGACCCTACCGCTCTCGTTCATGCTGCTGCCTCCTCGAACAGGTCTTCGAGCGCGACGGCGCCACCGGCGTCGGCGAGCTCCTTGAAACGACGGAACGCTCTGTCGAGCGCTTGCTTGTCGAGCGTGAGACCGCGCTCGGCGCACGCCTTCGCGAACGCGTGGCGGCCCGAGTGCTTGCCGAGCGGCAAGGTCATGCGCACGCCGACCGATGCCGGGTCGACGATCTGGTACGTCCGTGCGTCTTTCAGCATCCCGTCCTGGTGGATGCCGGCCTCGTGCGCGAACGCGTTCGCACCGACGATCGCCTTGTTCGGCTGAACGGCGTAGCCCGTGCGCTCGGACACGAGCCGGGATGTCGCTGCGATCTGTGTCGTGTCGATATCGGTGTGTACGTGGAAAAGCTCGTCGCGGACGCGGAGCGCGACGACGATCTCCTCGAGCGACGCGTTGCCCGCGCGCTCTCCCAGGCCGTTGATCGTGCATTCGACCTGCGAGGCGCCGGCCTGCACGCCGGCGAGCGAGTTGGCGACGGCAAGGCCGAGGTCGTTGTGGCAGTGGACGGACAGAACGACATCGCGCAGCTCGGGACAGCGGCGGCGCACATCGGCGACGAAGGTCGCGTACTCGGCCGGCAGCGCGTAGCCGACGGTGTCCGGCAGGTTGACGATCGTCGCGCCCGCACGGATCGCGACGCGACAGACGCGTGCGACGAACGCCGGATCGGAGCGGGTCGCGTCCTCGCACGAGAACTCGACCTCGTCGACGAGACGAGCCGCGTACTTGACCGACCACGCCGCCTGCTCGACGACCTCCTGCGGCTCGAGCCCGAGCTTCTTCTCCATGTGCAGCGCACTCGTCGCGAGCACGATGTGGACGCGCGACCGCGTCGCGGTCGCAAGCGCTTCGCCGGCTGCGTCGAGATCTTCCTTGCGGCTGCGGGCGAGCGAGCAGACGGTGGGTGCGGCGACCGTCTCTGCGACGGCGCGCACGCCTTCGAAATCGCCGGGTGATGCGGCGGCAAAGCCCGCCTCGATCACGTCGACGCGCAGGCGCTCGAGCTGATCCGCGATCTCCGCCTTCTCGTGCGGCCGCAGCGCGATGCCCGGCGATTGCTCACCGTCGCGCAATGTCGTATCGAAGATCTGGATCCTGCGTCGAGACACGAACACGTCCTCCGTCGCCTTGCTCGGGACCGGTGCGGAGACGCACTAGTCCTGTGGTCAGGTCGGCGTCTGCACCGGGCTAGCGGTGCGTGTTCGTGATCTCCCCCTAGAGGGGGAGAATGAGGATGACGACGAGAATAATGAGCCCCGCGAGAAGCGGGCTCTTGGAGACGCGAATGGTCGCGGCGGTCGTCATCGCTCACTCACCTTGCACACAGTTGCCCGGTTTGTCAAATCGCTGGGCCAGTGCGCGACCGAAGGGGTCTGACACCGCTCGATCACGCGAACGGTGGCTAACAGCGGTGTCAGACACCCTGGCAGGTGTCTGACACCAGAACCGGGGTGTCAGACCCCGCTGTTTGAAGTCGTCCTCCCGATCCGTCAGACTGCCAACTCCTAGTACTTGGGCGACGCTGCCCGTGGGACTGCTGTCCCGCGGGCTTTTTTTATGCAACGAAAACCGGTTAACACGATTGACGCAGGACGGTTTCCCAGGGATCCTCGGAAGCATCGTGCTGCGCGCTGCGAACGCCAAGACGTCGATCGTTATTGCGTTCGCGCGCCCGCGTCCACGCTAGTCGGCACCCGCCTCCGCCACCGCCGATTAGCAGCCACCAAGGCGGAGACCGAGTGAGCCGGGGGCTCTACGACCCCGCGTACGAGCACGATGCCTGCGGCGTCGCCTTCGTCGCCCGCCTCGACGGCACGCGCTCGTACGACACGGTCGTCCGCGCACTCACCGCGCTTGCGAACCTCGAGCATCGGGGCGCCTCGGGCGCAGACGCCGAGTCCGGCGACGGCGCGGGCATCCTCGTTCAGATCCCGGACGCGCTCTTCCGCGCCGAGCTCGGCGATGCCCTGCCGCCTCCCGGCGCCTACGGCGTCGGCGTCTTCTTCGACCCGCAGGAGGAGCTCGTCGAGCGGGTCGTCGCGGATGAGGGCCAGCGCTTCCTCGCCTGGCGGGACGTCCCCTGTGATCGGACCGTCCCCGGTGACGCCGCGTCAGCGGTCGCACCGAGGATTCGCCAGGCGATCGTCGCCGCCGCGCCCGGCCTCGACCAGGACGCCTTCGAGCGGAAGCTCTACGTCATCCGGCGCGTGATCGAGCGCGAAGCCGGCCCCGGTCTCGTCGTCCCGAGCTTCAGCTCGCGCACCGTCGTCTACAAGGGGATGCTCACGGCGCCGCAGCTCGGGCCGTTCTACCTCGACCTGCAGAGCCCCCTCTTCGAGACGGCGCTCGCGCTCGTCCACTCGCGCTACTCGACGAACACGTTCCCGAGCTGGGAGCTCGCGCACCCGTACCGCCTGATCGCGCACAACGGCGAGATCAACACGCTGCGCGGCAACGCGAACTGGATGCGCGCGCGCGAATCGCAGCTCGCATCCGAGCTCTTCGGCGACGACCTGCGCAAGGTGCTGCCCGTCATCCGGCCCGGCGGCTCCGACACCGCGACGTTCGACAACGTGCTCGAGCTGCTCGTGCTCGCGGGCCGGAGCCTGCCCCACGCGCTGATGATGATGATCCCGGAGTCGTACGAGGACCGCGACGACATGTCGCGTGATTTGCAGGGCTTTTACGCCTTCCACCAATGCCTGATGGAGGCGTGGGACGGGCCTGCGGCGATCGCGTTCACGGACGGCCGCGTGATCGGCGCGACGCTCGACCGCAACGGTCTCCGCCCCGGGCGCTGGTACGAGACCGCGGACGGCTGGGTCGTGCTCGCGTCCGAGGCGGGCGCGCTGCCCGACGATCCCGCGAACGTCCTGCGCAAAGGACGCCTGCAGCCGGGCAAGCTGTTCCTCGTCGACCTCGACGCGGGCCGGGTGATCCCGGACGGCGAGCTCAAGCAGCAGGTCGCGACGCGCCGTCCGTACGCCGACTGGGTCGAGCAGGAGCAGCTCCGCCTGGCAGAGCTGCCGCCGGCCCCGCCGCGCGAGGCGCCCACCGAGCCTCTTCGCACGAGGCAGCTGCTCTTCGGCTACGCGCAGGAGGACATGAAGGCGATCCTCGCGCCGCTCGCCCGCAACGCCGAGGAGCCGGTCGGCTCGATGGGCAACGACACGCCGCTCGCCGCGCTCTCCGGCCGCAAGCCGCTCCTCTACTCGTACTTCAAGCAGCTCTTCGCGCAGGTGACGAACCCGCCGATCGACTCGATCCGCGAGGCGATCGTCATGAGCGTGCGCGCGAGCGTCGGCTCCGAGCGCAACCTCCTCGACGAGGCGCCCGAGCATGCGCGCCAGCTCGTCATCGACAACCCGATCCTGCTCGACGACGAGCTCGAACAGCTTCGCAACGTCCACTCGCCCGCGTTCCGCGCGTGGACGGTCGATACGACCTGGGCGGCGGAGGAAGGCGCGGACGGGCTCGAGCGTGCGCTCGAGCGAATCTGCGACGAGGCCGACGTCGCGCTCGCCGCGGGCGCGAACATCCTCATCCTCTCCGACCGCCAAGCCGGCCCCGGGCGTGTGCCGATGCCCTCTCTCCTCGCGACCGGGGCCGTTCACCACCATCTCGTCCGCGCCGGGACGCGGCTGCAGACGGGCATCGTCGTCGAGTCCGGCGAGCCGCGAAGCGTGCACTCGATCGCGGTTCTGATCGGGTACGGCGCCGCCGCAGTGAACCCGTACCTGATGCTCGAGACGCTCGCGGAGCTCGTCGAGCTCGGATGGCTCCCGGCCGGGATGACGGCTGAAGACGCGCAGCGGCGCGCGACGAAGGGCATCGCCAAGGGGCTCCTGAAGACGATGTCGAAGATGGGGATCTCGACGATCCCGTCGTACTGCGGCGCGCAGATCTTCGAAGCGGTCGGTCTCGCGCCCCATCTGATCGAGCGGCATTTCACCGGCACCGCGTCGAGGATCGGCGGCATCGGCATCCACGAGATCGCGGAGGAGTCGGTGGCGCGGCACGCCCGCGCACTGCAAGGAAACGACCTGCTCCCGGTTGTCGGTTTGTACGCCTGGCGGCGCGACGGCGAGCACCACCACTGGAACCCGGAGACGATCTCGCGTCTGCAGCACGCGGTGCGCTCCGGCTCGGCCGACACCTACGAGCAGTACTCCGCCGCCGTCAACGCGGAGAACGCACGGGCCGGCACGCTGCGCGGCCTCTTCCGTTTCCGCGCGACCGACCCGATCCCGCTCGACGACGTCGAGCCCGCCGCTGAGATCGTCAAGCGGTTCTCCACGGGTGCGATGTCGCTGGGCTCGATCTCGCGTGAAGCGCACGAGACGCTCGCCGTCGCGATGAACCGGCTCGGCGGCCGCTCGAACACGGGCGAGGGCGGCGAGGATCCGGTCCGCTTCGGCGACGAGCGCCGTTCCGCGATCAAGCAGGTCGCCTCCGGCCGCTTCGGCGTCAACGCGCACTACCTCGCGAACGCCGACGAGCTGCAGATCAAGATGGCCCAGGGCGCGAAGCCCGGCGAGGGCGGGCAGCTGCCGGGCCACAAGGTCGACCGCTACATCGCGAGTGTGCGGATGACGACGCCCGGCGTCGGGCTCATCTCCCCGCCGCCGCATCACGACATCTACTCGATCGAGGATCTGAAGCAGCTGATCTACGACCTGCGCTGCGCGAACCCGGACGCCCGCATCTCGGTGAAGCTCGTCGCGGAGGTCGGTGTCGGCACCGTCGCGGCAGGCGTCGCGAAGGCGGGAGCCGACCACGTGCTCATCTCCGGCCACGACGGGGGCACTGGTGCCGCGCCGCTGTCGTCGATCCTGCACGCAGGCGTCCCCTGGGAGATCGGGCTCGCCGAGACGCAGCAGACACTCGTGCGCAACGGGCTCCGCTCGCGGATCTGGGTGCAAACGGACGGCCAGCTGAAGACTGGACGCGACGTCGTGATCGCAGCGCTTCTCGGCGCCGACGAAATGGGCTTCGCGACCGCGCCGCTGATCGCCACGGGCTGCGTGATGATGCGCGCCTGCCATCTCAACACGTGCCCGGTCGGCATCGCGACGCAGGATCCCGAGCTGCGGGCGAAGTTCGCCGGCAAGCCGGAGCACGTCGTCAACTTCTTCTTCTTCGTCGCCGAGGAAGCGCGCCGGCTGATGGCGCAGCTCGGGATCGCCCGGTTCGAGGAGCTCGTCGGCCGGGTCGACCTGCTCGAGGTCGACGACGCGCTCGCAGCGTGGCAGCGCCGCGGAATCGACCTGAGCGCGGTGCTCGCGGAGCCGGCCGAAGCCGGGCCGCGCCGCCGCCTCGAGCCACAGCCGCCCGCGCTCGAGGATGCGCTCGACTGGCAGCTGATCGAGGCGCTCGAATCGGAGCAGCGCGTGTTTCCGGTCGCGAATCGCAACCGCACGGTCGGCGGGCTGCTCTCGAACGCGGTCACGAAGCGGCACGGTGCGGCCGGCCTGCGGACGCCCGTTCGCTTCACGCTCCATGGGTCGGCCGGGCAGTCGTTCGGCGCATGGCTCGCGCCGGGGATCGAGCTGACGTTGATCGGCGAGGCGAACGACTACGTCGGCAAGGGCCTCTCGGGCGGCGTGCTCGCGATTCGCCCGCCCGACGGCTCCGCGTTCCGCGCCGAGGAGAACGTGGTCGCGGGCAACACGATCCTTTACGGCGCGACCGCGGGCAAGGCGTTCTTCCGCGGCCTCGTCGGCGAGCGGTTCGCGGTGCGCAACTCCGGCGCGACCGCGGTCGTCGAGGGAATCGGCGACCACGGGTGCGAGTACATGACCGGCGGGCTCGTCGTCGTGATCGGGCCGACAGGCCGGAACTTCGCCGCGGGCATGAGCGGCGGCATCGCCTACGTGCTCGACGAGGACGGCACGTTCGAAGAGCGGTGCAACACGCAGCTCGTCGGCCTCGAGCAGCTCGCGCCCGAGGATGTGGGCGCCGTCCGCGACCTGCTCGAAGAGCACGAGCGCCGCACCGAGTCGCCGGTCGCCGGGCAGCTGCTCGACTTCTGGCTCACGGCGCAACGACGGTTCGTGAAGGTCATGCCGCACGACTACCGCGCCGCACTCGAGAAGCATCGCGACCACCCCGTATCGGCAGGCGGCCACGGCTTGTTCACGCGGGAGTCGGAGGAAGCCGCGTGACCCGGCGGATGCCTGAAAACCGGGGCCAGGCCCCGTACGGGGCCTGGCCCCGGTTGGAGAGCCGGTAGATGGGCGAGGTCGGCGGCTTCAAGAAGTTCGACCGGCGGAAGGCCGCTGATCGCGCCCCGTCGGAGCGCATCCGCGATCACTTCGAGTTCGTGCGGACGCTGCCGCTCGTCGAGCTGCGCGATCAGGGCGCGCGGTGCATGGAGTGCGGCGTGCCGTTCTGCCACCACGGCTGTCCGCTCGGGAACCTCATCCCGGACTGGAACGACCTCGTCTACCGCGGCCGGTGGCGCGAGGCGATCGCCGAGCTCCACCGCACGAACAACTTCCCCGAGTTCACGGGCCGCCTCTGCCCCGCACCGTGCGAAGCCGCATGCGTCCTCGAGATCGAGGAAGGCAACGCGGTGACGATCAAGCAGATCGAGCTCTCGATCGTGTCGCGCGCCTGGGACGAGGGTTGGATCGTCGCCGAGCCGCCGAGCGAGCGCTCGGGCAATACCGTCGCAGTCGTCGGCTCCGGCCCTTCGGGTCTTGCGTGCGCGCAGCAGCTCAACCGCGCCGGCCATTCGGTCACCGTCTTCGAGCGCGACGAAGCGGGCGGCGGGCTTCTCCGGTTCGGCGTGCCGGACTTCAAGATCGAGAAGCACGTGGTCGAGCGGCGCATCGAGCAGCTCGCAGACGAAGGAGTCGAGTTCCGCTTCGGCGTCGACGTGCATGCGGACGAGCTCGCGACGTTCGACGCCACGGTGCTCTGCACGGGCTCCCGCGTGCCGCGCGACCTGCCCGTTCCGGGCCGCGAGCTCGACGGCGTGCACTTCGCGATGGAGTACCTGTACGGGCGCAACCGTGCGGTCGCGGGGACGGCCGAGCCGGCGATCACCGCCGACGGCAAGCACGTGATCGTCGTCGGCGGCGGCGACACGGGTGCGGACTGCGTCGCGAGCGCACACCGCGAAGGCGCGGCGTCGGTGACGCAGATCGAGTTGCTCGGCGAGCCGCCCGCAACGCGGCCGGACGACGTGACGCCGTGGCCGCTCTGGCCTGCGAAGCTGCGCACCTCGTACGCACTCGAGGAAGGCGGCGAGCGCGAGTTCGCAATCTCGACCGCACGTCTCTCGGGCAACGGACGTGTCGAAGAGATCCACTGGACGCACAACAGCGGCGCGCCGCCGTTCGAGCCGGTCGCGGGCACCGACGAGACGCGGCCCGCGGAGCTCGTCCTGCTCGCGATGGGCTTCGTCGGTCCCGAGCCGGGCCTGCTCGACGAGCTCGGGGTCGAGCGAGACGCGCGCGGGGCCATCGCGACGACGAACTACGAGTCGAGCGTGCCGGGCATCTTCGCCGCCGGCGACGCGCGCCGCGGCCAGTCGCTGATCGTGTGGGCGATCGAGGAGGGGCGGAAATGCGCCGCCGCCGTCGAAACGATGCTACGCAGTGCGTCGGAGCAGCCCCCAACACGCCTCGCGAATACCGCTTGAGCAGCGCAATCGGCCGAAAAGCCTGATAGAAAGCCGCCGCATGCGCAAAGCGGCGTTCCTTTGCGTCCTCGTCATCGCGGCTGCCCTCGTCTCGTCGGCGCACGCAGAGCCGATCGCGACGCTGAAACGATCGGCGGCGATCTTCAGCACCGCCGATGCGCACACGTGGACGCGTGCAGTGCTGCCGCTAAGCACGCCCCTGTCGGGACAGCGAACGTCTGTCCCCGTGCTCACGGAGCGGAAAGGCTGGCTCCGCGTGCTCCTGCCGGGACGGCCGAACGGCCACGCTGCGTGGATTCGCGCGAACACCGCACGCATCTGGTCGACGCCGTGGCGCGTCGTCATCCGCACCGAATCGCGCCGGCTGTTCATCTTCCGCAACAACCGCCTCGTGCGCAGCTTCCCCGTCGTCGTCGGCAAGCCGTCGACGCCGACACCGCACGGACGCTTCTTCGTCGAGGAAGCGCTGACGCTGCCGCGCGGCTCAGCCGGATCGCCCGTCGCGTACGCGCTGAGCGCGCGCTCGACCGTCTTCCAGGAGTTTGACGGCGGACCGGGTCAGATCGCGATCCATGGGACGTACGGCATCGGCGGCACACCGGGAACCGCCGAGTCGCACGGCTGCATCCGCATGACGGCGGACGCGCTCGACTGGATGATCCGACGGCTCGGTACCGGCACGCCGGTCGATATCACCTAACTACAGGGGAAGCCCCCGCCGTCGAGCCCCGGCCCGGTGATCTGCGGCCGGTTCGGCCCGCCGCCGGGCGGATAGACGGTGTCGAACCACTGTGTGAAGAACTGCGACAGCAGCGGTGCACACGCCGCGTTCGCCAGATGTGCCGCGAAACCGGCCTCGAGCTGCGCCTCCGTCACGCTCCCTTGCCGGTACGTCTGCTGGATCTGCTGGAGCGCGGCTGCGAAGTTCGCCGGGCCGAGGATCTGCCGCAGCGCGATATACGCGATGCCCGGCCGCTCATACGTCTTCGATCCGGAGAAGAGCGTGTACGGCGACGGGTCGGACGGCGCGCCGGTCCAGAGACTGTCGGGCCCCGCGTAACCCGCATCGAAGCTCGACACGAGGCTCTGCTCGAACGCGGCGTCGCCGGCCGGCGTTCCCGGCCCGCCCGCTGCGGTCTGCGCATTCCGCGCGGCGAAGAGGAACTCGCCGAGCGTCGCGAGCCCTTCCTTGAAGAACGTCAGGTTGTAGCTCGCTTCGGACACGTTGTCGCCCCACCACTGGTGCATGTTCTCGTGGTTCAGCGTGTCGAGGTCGATCGTCCGACCGGCGAACGTGATCTTCGTCTGCATCTCCTCTTCGAAGCTCGTCGTCGGCAGGCCGATGACGACGCCGTCGGTCGTGAACGGGAATGCACCGTTGAACAGCGTCTGGAAGTCGACGATGTCCTCCTGCATGTCTTCGATCGCCTTGTTCGTCGCCGCCTTGTTCTTCGGGATCGCGCTGTCCTGCGCCTCGTAGTACTGGATGCCGCTCGCCGCCAGCCGGCTCGTCAGATCGAAGTTGCCGATGCTGTTCTCGACGAGATACGACGCGACGCCCTCGGGTGAGTGCCAATGCCACGTCGTCGAGCCGCCGGCGAAGGTCGAGTCCGGGAGGTTCGTCGTCTGCGAGACGAGCTCGCCGTTCGCGATCGCGGTCTTCCCGAGCGCGACGGTGTCGTAGAAGTCGTAGGTCGGCTTGGCGGCCGGGAAGTTGTTCAGCGGCAGCCAGTCCTCCGTCGCAACGGGCTCGGTCGTGACGAAGCCGCCGGTGTCCCCCGGCTGGCTGTTCCTGAACCAGCCTTCGGTCGTGCCGTCGCCGTCGTTGTGCACGCCGGGACGGCCGGTGTACGCGATCTGAACGGTGAACGTCGAACCGTTCGCAATCGGGGTCGCAGGGGTGACCACGAGCTTGTTCGCGGGGCATTGCGTGCCGTCGAGCGAGCGCTGCTTGTTCGGGTTGATCGTCAGGAGCTCGGGCGAGCACGCGGGCGGCAATGCGTTGTTCTCCGGACCGCCGACGGGATTGAGCTCGCCGGCTTCGTGCGCACGCGGGTCGGGATCGTTCTGCCCGTTCGGATCGCCTGGGTAGGTGGGCTGCACGAACGTGAAGCTCGCGGGTCGGCCGTTGACGAGCACGGAGCCGATCGACAGGTCGGGCCCGTCCTTTGTGTTCTGCGACGTGCGCTCGAAGTCAAGGCTGAAGTCGGTCAGGCATTGCGTCGCCTGGTCGGTGTGCACGACATGCGTCCCCGGCAGGAACAGGTTCGACTCGGCGTCGTACGTGATGAAGACATCGGTGTGGACGCTGCGGTAGCCGCCGTTCCCCGTCTCCGGATAGACGTGCGACCCGAAGGCCGAGAGCGAATGTGCGCCGGAGGAGCAGTTTCTCGGCGGTGCGCTGAGCGCACCGATCGACTGCCGCTCGACGCCTCCGATCTCGATGTGCCGCTCGGACGTGACGCACGAGAGTGCACCCGCGGTGCCTGCACGCCTCACGCACGCGACGAGCGAGTACGAACCGCGCGGAAGCACGCGCGGCAGCCGGATGTGAACGCGGTACGGTGCTGAGCCCCGCGCGTTGAGCCGCACTGACGTCCGCCCCACAGTGACCGGTCGGCTTCCGACACGAAGCAGATGCACGACCACCGGTCCGTGCGCCGCGGCTCCGCCGAGGTTGAACACGGCACCGTGCAGCCGATACGTGCCACCCGGGCGCACAGCGGCAGGCGCCGACGAGAGCCGCGACACGACGAGATGCGCTGCGGCGAACGCGGGCGGCGGGGCGCTGAACGACGGCGGAGCGATCGCCGGGGCCTGCAGCGGCGGCCGCGCGGCGGCGGTGAGCGGCACAGCAGCGGACACGAGCACGGCGAAACCAAGCAACAGCAAACGGCGCGACCCGAACACGGCTCCTCCCCTCTCGACGGAGCTTCGTTTATGCGCCCGCGCGGGCAGGCTTGTCAAGCAGGGTCGACCGGCGATTTCGGACCATTGCGAGCGAGACGGACGGATCGCTTTGCGCCAGGCGGACAAACGCCTCCCACGACACCTCCATGACGTGCAGAGCCGCGGTCGCGACGACCGTGACGGAGCGCTTCGAGTCGCCGAGATAGGCAAGCTCGCCGAAGTAGTCACCCCTGCTCAGCAACCGCACGTCCGAAGCCCCGGACGTCTCGGCGCTCCCGGAGAGCACGACGAAGAGCGCATCCGCCGAATCGCCTCTGGCGACGACGGTCTCGCCGGCGTCGAACTCGACGAAGCATGCGTGCTCCACGAGCTTGCGCAGCGCGCGCCTACCGGCGCCTGCAAACAGGGGAAACGTGGCCAGCACATCGGCCCACTCGGTTGTCACGGAACACCACCGTTTGCCCACACGACCTCACTCGCAGCCGCGACCCCACGATCACTACGACGCCCCGCGCTATTCGGATGTCAGCGCGGCACCGAGCGACATGCGGGACTCGACGTGCAGCTTGCGAAACACGCTCGTGAGATGTCCCTCGACCGTACGTGCGGTGACGAACAATGTCTGGGCGATCTCGCGGTTCGTGAGTCCCCGGCTGGCGAGCTCGGCGACACGACGCTCGCTTGCCGTGAGCGAATCCGGTCCGCGAAGCGATCTGCGCCGTGGCTTGGCGCCGCTCGCGCGTAGCTCGGTCTCGGCCGCGTCGCGTACCGCGACGGCACCGAGACGATCGGCGGTGTCGAGCGCCTCGCGCAGGTACGGCCGCGCCTCGACGCGGTTGTTCCCGCGGCGGAGCATCGCGCCGAGATCCACGAGCGCCCGTGCTCGCGCAAGGCCGGCGCCGGCGTGCTCGAACGCCGCGACCGCCTCTCGGAGCAACGCACATCCACGCACGCCGCCGTGCGCAAGACCGGTGGCGCGGAGCGAGACTCCGAGCGCACGCGGCGCTCCGAAGGTGCGTGCGAGCGCGAGCTCTTCCTCCGCAAGCTGCTGCGCGGCTGCTCGGTCGCCGAGCGCGAGCTGCGCAAGCGCGGCCTCCGCCCGCCACGGTGAGAACGCGGGACTCACGACCGACGCCTCTCGCAAATCGCGCCCGACCGCAAGGTAGTCCTCGAGCGCCTCCACGGCGCGTCCCTGCTCCATGCGCAACCGGCCGCGGGCGAGCCGCAGGACCCCTTCCGGCATCGAGCCGCTGCTCTCTTCGGCGACCAGCTCGAGCGCGGCCTCCGCATCGTCCGGCCGGCCAAGGTCGACGAGCGCCTCCACGAGCAGACCGGTGTTGAGGGCGCGGTACAGCGGCGGTGCGGGCAGGGCGGCCATCGAAAGCGCAGTGCGAGTGTCGAGCTCGGCAGCTTCCAACTCGCCGAGCCGCAGCTCGAGCCACGCACGTGTCGCGAGCGCAACCGAGAGCCGCCCTCCGTCACCCGCGGAGCGCGCCCCCTCGATCGCGGAGTCGAGGAACGGCCGTACCTCGTCGAAGCGCTCCGCCCAGACGAGTGCGAGCATCGACCGTGCCGATGCCTCCGATGCAAAGCCGTGCCCGATGGAGAGCGAGCGAAGCGCGAGCGCCGCAACCTCCTCGGCGGGGTCGTTCGTCAGAACCGCGATGAACGCGGACACGGACAGAACCTCGGCCGACTCATCCGTGCCGGTATCCGTGCGTGCGCGGAAGGCAGCGCGGCGTTCGGCAGTCCGAGCGGCCGCCGTGGGATCGTTCATCGCTGCGATGAGCGCTGCGGCCTCGAGCTGACGCGCGAGCTCCGGGTGGGCTGAGCCGAGCCCACCGGCTGCCCGGTCGAGCACCTCGACCGCCTCCGCCGAGCGCTGCCGGCGGTTGAGCGCGCGGGCGAGCTCCCGGGCCGCGTGAGCTGCTGCGACGCCGTCCGGCGCGGTCTCGACGGCGTCCTGGAGGTGCTCGTGCCAGCCGTCGATTCCGGCGCTCGCTTCGGCGAGGCCGAGTTGCAGCAGAAGCGCCGACTGCTGCGAAGGAGCAGGCGGCTCCTCGAGGGCACGGCGGAGGAACAGTGCCGCAGACTCGGGGCCTGCACTTCGCATGGCAGACGATGCGGCCGCGACGAGCTGCTCGCCGACCCACGGATCGCCTGAGGGATCAGCCAGCAGCAGGTGCTGCGCGACGCTTTCCGTCCGGCGTGGACGCTCGGCGAGCGCCTGCGCTGCGCGCCGGTGGCCGGCCGCGCGCTCCGACGCCGTCAGCTCGAGATAGAGGGCGTCGCGCAGCATCGGGTGCGCGAAACGGAGCGGCCGGCCGGGGTCGAAGATGGCCGCCGCCACGAGCAGCTCCGCGGCGTCGGCGCCCTCGGAGGGCTCGACGCCGGCGAGCCGCGCAGCAGTCACCAGGTCACTCTGCTCGAGGATCGCGACCGCGCGCGCGAGCCTCGTGGCGGATTCCGGCAGGCGGCTGAGCCGAACCTCGATCGACCGGCCGAGCGTTTGCGCGCCGACGGCCGTCACACGTCCGGCAGCTGTGCCGGTCGGCTCGATGTGCTCGTCGCGCAGGGCTTCGACGAGCTCGACGGCGAGGAACGGGGTGCCGCGCGTCGCATGCATGAACGCGGCGACGAATGCCGGATGCGGCTCGCGGCCGAAGGACGACCGGAGCAGCTCGGTGACTGCGCCGGCCGACAACGGCGGCAGAGGGATCACGTCCGTTGCAGAGTCGTTCCTGACGGCGGCGAACAGCGAGCAGTCGTCCGCCGTCCGCGGCCGAGAGGCGATCAGGACCGTGACGCCGATCTCCTCGAGGCGCGTGACGAGGAAGGCAAGGAACCGAAACGACGGCCGGTCGATCCATTGCGCGTCGTCGACGACCAGGCAGAGTGGGCCGCCCGCTGCGAGGTTCGCGCACAACCAGTAGAGACCGTGCTGGATCGCGAACGACGCATCGATCGGCGATTCGACGGGGCGCGCTCCGGGCAGCCCGAGCACACCGGCGGCGACCCCGGCGGCGCCCGCGAGGAGCTCGGACCGCTCCCGGCCGGTCGCGTCGACGAGCGGCCGCTCGAACAGCTGGCGGACGATGCCGAAGGCGAAGTCGTGCTCGAGCTCGGTGCCCCGCGCCCGGAGGACTCGCACTCCACGTGCCGCGGCACGCGTCCGAGCCGCCGCGAGGAGCGCCGTCTTGCCCATGCCCGGCTCCGCCTCGATGACGAGCAGGCGGCCGCGGCCGCTCCGCGCGTCGCCCAGGGCGGCGTCGATCCGCGCGAGTTCTTCGCCGCGTTCCAGCAAAAGCGCCGCCGGCCGGACAGCCGGCGGCGCGGCTTCGATGAGGCCGGGCATGGCTCACGAGCACAAACGTCGCGTCGCCCGCGAAAAGTCCAGGGGGTCTCCACGGTGCGGAGGACGTACGCCGATCGTGACGATCAGGGCATGCTCCTCTCAGACGAAGATCTGCTCCGCCGAACCGGCCAGGGCGACAGCGCCGCCTTCGACCAGCTCTACCGCCGGTTCGGCGACGCCGTCTTCCGCAGGGCCCTGCGCCAGCTCAGGGACAGGACGCGCGCGGAGGACGCGACGCAGGAGACATTCGCGGCGGTGTGGCGCTCCGCCTCGACCTACAAGCCCGAGCGCGGCCCCGGCGCACCCTGGCTCTTTACCGTGGCCCGGAACGCGGTGGTGAACCAGATGCGGGCTCGCGTTCCGCTGCCGGTGGAGCCCCCCGACTCGATCGCCGACGAGCCGGGCCCGAGCGAGCAGGCAGAAGCCGCGACCGAGAGCGCGCGCGTGCAACGCGCCGTCGCTCAGCTCTCGGCGGAGCAGCGCACCGTGATCGAGCTTGCGTACTGGAAGGAGCTCTCCCAGTCCGAGATCGCCGAGGAGCTCGGAATCCCGCTCGGGACGGTCAAGACGCGGACGCGACGTGCTCTCGCGCGGCTGGCGGACATCCTCGACGCCGAGCGCTGATCGTCACCAGTTTGCAACCAACCCGAAGTGCTGGCACGGTACCCGCTGTCGCATTCACTCAAGGGGAGGGTTGGCAAGTGACATCACGCTTTACCCGCATGCTCCCGCATGCGGTCACAGCGGCTGCCGCCGCAGTCGTCGTGCTCATCCTGCTCGTTCCGGGCGCAATCGCAAACGGGACGTCCGTGCCTGCGCCGCCGGCACAGCCGACGAGCGCAGACCAGATCCAGAACATCGATCAGGTGAAGACGGCGATCAAGGCGTACTACGGCGACACGATCACGCAGACGCCCGATCCGGTCGCCGGAACGACTCTGCTGCACACGTTCTCGCCTTCCGGTGCATACGCCAACGAGATGGCGGACATCGAGTCGGGCGCAGCGAAGGATCTCGACAAGGCCGCGAAGCACGAGAAGAAGTTCAGCGGCACGCCTGCCGTGTTGTTCGACATCGACGACACGACGCTGAACACGTACAGCTATGAGATCTACAGCAACTTCGTGTTCAACCCGACGACGAACGCCGCCTTCGTCAATAACGCGGTGTTCCCGGCGACTCCCGGCATGCCGGCGCTCGTCTCACATCTCCGGGATGACGGGTACACGGTCTTCTTCCTCACCGGCCGCCCCGAGGCACAGCGGCCCGGCACGGTGACGAACCTCCAGAACGCCGGCTACGGCACGGAGGACAAGGCTCACCTCTACCTGAAGGACCTCACGGCACCGTGGCTCACGAGCTGCGCGCCGTCCTGCACCACGACGCAGTACAAGTCGCTCACGCGACAGCACATCGAGTCGCTTGGGTACGACATCGTCGGCAACTTCGGCGACCAGTTCAGCGACCTGAACGGCGGCTTCGCGGATCAGACGTTCAAGATCCCGAACCCGATGTACTTCCTGCCGTAGGCCGAACCAAGGCCCGGGCGCGCCGCGAGGCGGGCCCGGGCCCCCGGTACGCAGAGGGATGGTGAAACGCCTCGAGCGCGTCGCCGGCTTCGACCGCGACGCGAAAGTCGACGTCGCGCTGCCGAAGCGCACCTGCGATGCCCGGCTGCGGGCGCTCAGCCACGCCGGTAGCGCGCAACGGCGAGCGGGACGGAGACGACGAGAATCGCGGCTGTCCACGCGACCGCGCGGATGACGAAGTACGACGCCGGATGCCCGAGCTCGACGCGCGCCGTCGACCCGAGCGTGAGCGACCGGACCGCGTCGACCATGAACGTGAGCGGCTGATACTTCGCGAACACCTGCAGCCAGCCGGGCATGGTCGCGACCGAGACATACGCGCTCGAGATGAACGCGAACGGGAAGACGATCATCCCCATCCCCTGTGCAGCCTGCGTGTTGCCGGCCAGCAGGCCCATCGTCACGAAGACCCACTCGAACGCGAACCCGAAGACGATCACGAGCCCGAATGCCGCGAGGCCCTGCAGCACGCTGCCGTGGAGGCGGAAGCCGACGGCGAACCCGATCGCAACCGTCACGGCGGAGGCGAGCGCGAGAATCGCCGTGTCGGCGAGCGCCCGCGCCGCGAGCACGGAGCCGCGCGGAATCGGAAGCGACCGCAACCGGTCGACGAAGCCTTGCTCGAGATCCTCGGCGGTGGCGACGGCTGCGCCGATCCCCGAGAAGAGCACCCCGGTCGCGATGAAGCCCGGCACCAGGTAGTCGACGTAGGGAAGATGGCCGGCGTGGATCGCGCCGCCGAACATGTAGCGATAGATCAGGAAGAAGAGCGACATCTGGAGTGTCGCCATCACGATCAGCTGCGGTGTCCGCACGTAGCGGAGCGCCGCCCGTCGCGTGATCGTGAGCGTGCTCGAGACGAGGCCCGTGACCGGCCGGTCGAATCGCCGGTCGGCGCTGTGTGCAAGAGCGGTCATCGGAGTTCTCCTTTCCTTGTTACGCCGCGTTTGCGCGCGGCTCGTCGGTTTGGTCGTCTGCCGTCGCCGCGTGCCCGGTGAGCGCGAGGAAGACCTCGTCGAGCGTCGGCTGGCGCAGCGCGATGTCGTCGATCTCGACGCCGGTCGCATCGAGTGCGCGCACCGCCGCTCCAAGGCCCTCGCCCGCGGACCGAAGTGCCACCGTGACGCGGCGGGTCGCCTCGTCGATCTGGGGCTCGCCGCCGTCGAGTCGAGCGAGTGCGCCCGCAACCGTCGCGAGCTCACCACGGCGGCTCGTGTGCACCTCGACGACGTTGCCGCCGACGCGGCGCTTGAGCTCCGACGGCGTTCCGTCGGCGATCGTGCGGCCGCGGTCGATGATCACGATCTGGCCGGCGAGCTGGTCGGCCTCGTCGAGGTACTGCGTCGTGAGCAGCACATCGGTGCCGCGCTCGACGAGGCTCCGGATCGCGTCCCACAGCTCGATCCGGCTGCGCGGGTCGAGGCCGGTCGTCGGCTCGTCGAGCAACAGAAGCCGCGGCTCGCCGACAAGGCTCGCGCCGAGGTCCAGCCGCCTCCGCATCCCGCCCGAGTACGTGCGGACGAGGCGGTCGGCCGGCTCCACGAGCCGGAGCTGCTCGAGCACCCGCTGCGCGCGCGCCCGCGACTCGCGCCGGTTGAACCCATAGAGGCGGGCGACGAGCTCGAGGTTCTCGCGGCCCGTCATCGCAGCTTCGACGGCCGCGAACTGGCCGGCGAGGCCGATCAGCCGCCGAACGCGTTCGGGGCGCCGGCCGACGTCCTCGCCGAGCACGGTCAGCGTCCCCGCGTCGAGCCGGAGGAGCGTCGCGACGGCGCGGACGAAGGTCGTCTTTCCGGCGCCGTTCGGGCCGAGAACGGCCACGACCCGGCCGGGCTCCGTGTGGAGGTCGAGGCCGTCGAGCGCAGCAGTCTTTCGATAGCGCTTGCGCAGGCACCTGGCTTCGATCAGTGCTGGCATGGTGGTGTCCTCTCTGTCGAACGGTGTTCTATAGGAACACTGTTCTAGCAGACGAGCCTTGTTCTAAGCAAACGCTGTTCGATAGCCGGTAACCTGTTCGAGAGCATGGCCGACCCCGTCCCTCCCCCGCCCTGGCAGCGCCATCCGAGCGAGCGCGGCCGGCGCCGCGGCCGCGAGCCGATCACGCAGGAGCTGATCGTCGAGACGGCGCTCCGGCTCCTCGACCGTGACGGCCTCGACGCACTGAGCATGCGCCGCGTCGCCGACGAGCTCGACACCGGGCCGGCCTCGCTCTACTGGCACGTCGGGAGCAAGGACGGGCTCCTCGACCTGATCCTCGACCGTGTGATCGGCGAGACGGAGATCCCGGATCCGGATCCGGAGCACTGGCAAGAGCAGCTGAAACAGGTCGCGCGCGAGACGCGCGCCCTGATCCTCCGCCACCGCGACATCGTCCGGATCTCGATCGGCCGGATCCCGATGGGGCCGAATGCGCTCCGGGTCCAAGAACGACTGCTCGCCGTCCTCCGCGCGGCCGGTGTGCCCGACCAGCTCGCGGTGACGGGCCAGCACTTGCTGTACGCGATCGTCAACGGCTTCACGCTCGACGAGACGACGGAGCTCGGCGTCGGCGACGCAACGCCGGTCGACCAGGAGGCGGGCGATCTTGCTCGCGATTACATCAAGTCGCTGCCGGCAGACCAGTTTCCGAATCTCGTGGCGGTCGCCGATCAGTTCGCGTTCGTCGACGCGGACGCGAGGTTCGAGCTGCTGATCGACCTGTATGTCGACGGCCTCGCGCAACGGGCGCGCGCAGGCTGACGAGCGACGAGCACCGCTGACGCGAGGCCGACGACTGCGACGGCGGCACCGGCGAGGGCGTCGAAGAAGAAGTGGTTCCCGGTCGCGACGACGATCGTGAGCACGAGCGCGGGATACAGCACTCCGACGACGCGGAGCGCACGCCTGCGACCAAAGCGCACGAGGCTCACGCCGATGATCAGCGCGTAACAGATGTGGATGCTCGGGACTGCGGCGAACGGGTTGTAGAGCGAGCTGATCAGGCCGTGATTGAGATCGATGCCCTGCCGCGCGATCGTGTCGCCGATCCCGAGTGCGGCCATCCGCGGGGGTGCGGTCGGAAAGACGACGTAGCCGACGAGCGCGAGCACGCTCGCGGCGAGAAGCGCAGTGCGGACGAGTGGAAACGCCTCGGGGCGCCGCCGGTGCAGCCACAGCAGGTACACGATCGTGACTCCGAGGTGGAGCGTGAGGTAGAAGAGCCCAAGCGTGCGAACGAGGCCCGGCACCGCCTGCGCAGCGTGCTGGACGTCCGCCTCGGCGAAGATGTGAGCGCTTCGCTCATAGGACGCAATCAACTGCGCGTGGTGAACGGCCGCCGAGGGATCGCCGGCGACGAGCCCGCGCGTCGCCTCGTAGAGCGCATAGAGGATGACGACGGCAGCGGCCTCGATCCAGAGCGAGTGCCGTGCAGCGAGCCACGCGATGGGCCGCGGCATGGTCATGCCGCCGCGGGCCCGTCGATGTGGGCCCGCCTCCGCACCGCGTTCGCGAGTCGCCAGCGCGTCCGCTCGATCTGGAGGCGGTGCGCCTCGAGCTCGTCGTCGTCCGCACCGCGGAGCGCGAGCAGCTCCTCCCGCCGGACCAGCCCGGCGAGCTCGAGGACGAGCCGTTCGACCTCGAAGCGGGGCTGCATCGTCATGCCGCCTCCGCGTGCGTCGCGTCGTGGTGGAGGTCCAGGAGCTGCCGAACGTGGAGGTCGAGCGCAGCCGCAGCTGCCGCGTTCGCCTTCCCGCTGTTGACCGCCTCTGCGAGCTTCGGCGCCAGCCGGCCGAGATACCAGGCCTGCAGCAATGCCCGCTCGCTGCTTGTGTCCGTTGAATGCGCCATGTCGAGAGCTTGGCGCGGCGCGGGGCGCTGGACGGTACGGGCCTCAGGCTTCCGGGAGTACGGCTATCCGCACTTGATTACTGCGTCGGCAGCGGGGCATCGAGCGGATATGCGTGAAGAGGACGAGCTGTTCGAGGAGGCACACCGGAGCCGCGAGGAGACCGAGCAGCTCCGCGACGAGAGCGGCCTCGGCTCCGACGACGGCGAGCCGCCGAACGACGAGCGGCCGAAGCCGCGCGAGGGGGAGCCCTGGGCGAAGACCTCGAGCGGCGACGCCGAGAACGTCACCCAAGGCGACTAGCTGCCAACCTCGAGCACGACTTTTCCACGCTTTCCGCGGGCGGCGACTCGCTCGAACGCCGCCACGGCCTCGGTGAGCGGAAACACCGAGTCGACCTCCACGCGAAGCTCGCCTGCGTCCACGAGCGCTCTCAACTCCAGCAGCTGCTCGTGGTCGGGCTCGACGATGAAGTAGGTCGCGCCCGCCGTCTCCTCTGCGATCGTGACCACGCGCTCGCCCGCGGGGAGCTCGCCGCCACGAGTGTCGAACACCAGATCAACCGGACCGCTCTCGACGACCGTTGCGCCGGCGTGTCGCGCGAGCTGGACGGCAAGGTGCCCGACGCCGCCCGAGGCGCCCGTGACCAGCACCCGCTCGCCTCGGGCGAGCCGCCCGTGCACAAACAGCGCTTGCCAGGCGGTCAGGCCGCCCATCGGCAGAGCCGCGGCCTCGACGTGGCTCAGCCGCACAGGCTTCGGCGCGAGCACATCGGCTGGAACGACGGCGTACTCGGCAGCGACCCCGTCACGATCGAACGGCGTGAGCGCATAGACCTCGTCACCGGTGTCGACGACAACGCCCGAAAGCTCGTACGACGGGATCGCCGGCAGTCGGTCGACCGGCCACTCCAGCTCGTCACGTGTAATCGCCGCCGCGTGCACGCGCACCAGCACCTCGCCCGGACGCGGCGACGGCATCTCGATCTCCTCGACCTTCAAGCCGTCTTCGTGCAGCCGTACTGCCAGCACACAGGAGATCTTGCCATCTCACGCTCGCTCGCTCCGCGGCCGATCGATGCGCCTAGCGCTGCCTCGATTTATCCGTAGACGGTGAACGTCCTGCGCAGCTTGGGGACACTGCTGCTTCCGAACACGTACGTTCCGACACGGAGCGTGACCGTCCATTTGGCCGACCCGGTGAACCGCAGCCCGGTCGAGCGGATCACTCCCGGCCCTGAGAGCCTGAAGCCGTCTTTGGTCGAGCGATCGCTGACCGTGATCACGTACGTTCCGGACGGGACCGAGTCCAGCGGCCCGAGCGCGATCTTCGACGCGCGCGAGATCGAGGCGGAGAGCTTGCCGGGCGGCGGCGCGGTGACCGAGCCTACGGTGAACACTCCCCTCATCGTCAACGCGTGTGGGTCACAGACGTACGTGTAGGTTCCGTCGACGAGCGTGATCGTGAACGTCTGGTCGCCAACGGCGTTGGTGTCCGTCGCCACGTCGACGCCGGGGCCGTAGAGGTGGAAGTTGTGATGCACGGAATGATCGTGCACGATCAGCGTGTACGTGCCGGCGTCGACGTGTTTGACCTTCGCGCCTGTGGCATCGGCGAGCGAGATTACGAACGCATCGCCGAGCGCAACATCTCCGGTCAGAACCGGGCTGTCTGCGCGTGCGTTCCCCGCACCCGCCGACAGTGAGATGAGTAGTGCCACGGCGAACACGATGCCCGCCACGCCGGTTGCGGCGAATGACCGACGCATCTACATCTCCGTCTCCTCGCTGCTCTCGGCGAGCAGCCGTCTGCTCACCAGGTGAACTTCTCAGCGAGGAAAGAGGGCTTGACGTCGCAGAGGCTCCTGCCAATGGGGCGGTGCGCGCGACTCGACCCGCTGAAGACCCACCGTGTCAAACTCCAAGACGCGAGTCAACCCTGCGGAGCTACCGAGGTTCGGCGTCGAGCGGCAGCATGAGCGAGCGATAGCCCTCGATCAGGGTGTAGCCGCTGCCGGCGTAGAGGCGAAGGGCGGCATCGTTCTCATCCTCAGTCTGCAAGACGAGCCGCAGTGCGCCCGCCGCGATTGCAGCCGCGCGGACGGAAGCGAGGAGGGCGCGACCAACTCCGAGCCGTCGGTGTGCCGGCACGACGAACAGGTCTCGGATCTGCCAGAAGCAGGCGAGCCGCAACGAAGCCGGAACGTCAATCGTGATCGCAAAACCCACGAACCTCTCATTGTCTTCAGCGACGAACACACAGAGGCGGCTCGTAGAGAGGTTCTCGTCCAGCCAGCGCGCCGACCGGGAGGTATCGGACTCCTCGCCGTAGTGAGCGCGATACTGATCGAAGATCTCGGCAAGAGCTTCGAGTTCGCTGCGCGTCGGGGCAGCCAGAGTCCGAACGGAGATGCGATCGTTGGCGGTTGCGGGATTCGGATGGATGTTCGGACTCACGGTTCGCTCCACGACAACGGTATCTCCGGGCAGCAGTGACCTTGCCCGGCCGGCAGCATCGTCACCCGCCGCCCGTTCATATCTGGAGGCGGGGGCCGAAGCCAGGCCCCCGCATCCGTGTTCCTGGTTGACCCAGGCGCGTTTAGTGGTTGACGAGCTGTCCGAGCTCGTGTCCGTGGTTCGGCAGGGCAGCATTTTGGATGATGTAGTTGGCGACCGCGGCGCCGAGTGTTGCACCGTCGATGCATGAGAAGCGGAAGTGGAAGCCGGCGTAGATGCGGGCGTCCTCGATCTGGAGGACCGCGGAGGAGAAGGAGGTGAAGTCGCGCTGTATGCCTGGGAGACCTGCTGAGGTCACCGTGAAGTTGGTGTCGTTGCCGTAGAAGGATGCGAGCACGGATGCTGCGGCGTCGCTGACGGCGGAGTGTGCGGAGGGGTACTCCTGGAAGGCAGGGGTTGCGAGGAGCGGTGTCCAGTTGGGATCGAGCAGGGCGCGAATCGCGGTCACCGGCCGCCACGAGTTGAAGTGGTTCTTGGCGTTCCAAACCCCGATCGTTGCGTCGGCGAGTGCGAAATTCATCAAGGCAAGCAGGCGTGCGTTCTGGCTCAGCGTGGTCCCGTTTGCTTCCGCGAGCTGGTCGGCGACGCGGTTCCACATTGCCGAGGGCGTGTCGACTTGCCAGAAGGTCGCCGTCGCTGTCTGCTCGGGTGTACGCGTGGTGCTTGTCGAGCTGCCAAGCGATTCCACTTCGCTGAGGTCTTGGGCGTAGCGTGAGCTGGTCAGTGAAGGCGGGCCGGCGGGCAGGAACTGCGACGGCGACGAGAGCACGAACGGCGCCATCTCGGCGAATTGGCGAAAGAGCGGCGGCCCAAAGAGCGGTGGAGTGGGCTGCCAGTCGCCGGGCGCGCTTCCGGGGATGTAGGTCGGCAGCACCGCATTGATGCCGTCGTTCGCCCGCCAGGACAGAATGTCGGTCGCCACCGTGCTTCCCCAGTCGAGGCCGCGGAGCACCGATTGGCCCGGATGTGACGGATCGTCCGTTATCTGTGCGAGCGTCGCGGCGAGCTGGGCGTCGAAGAGCGGCTTCTGGGACGGGATCAAGGCGACAAGCGCCGTGTAGGCCGCGCTCGCCGCGGCCGCCGCCCGCGACGCACCGGGTGCCGCCGCAGGTTCGACGTGGTAGGCCGTGTAGCGTCACTCGATCCCGTTGACCGCGTCGTACACCGATGCCTGAACGATCGCGCCGATCCGGTTGGCCGGCGGCGGCGCTGCCTTCGACGCCTCAAGGCCGGCAATCATCGTCCGGTTCCAGTCGGTCACGACATCGGCGCGCGCAACCGCCGAACCCGACAGCGCGGCCACAACAACGGTTACGAGAATGACCTTCTTCATCTCTCCTCCAGTCCTGGGCGCTCGACCGCCTCGAACGACTCGCTGTCGCCGAGGGTGACGGCTGGTGATCTGACCCGAGAATCTGCGCTGAGAGCGACCGCCGCAATTAGACGTTTGTCTGATTGCTGCAACTAGACGGCTGACGTATCCTCGATTGGTGGCGCGTTTTACAAGCAAGCAGATGCAGGACGCGCTCGCACTGATCTACGTCGCACGGCCGGCAGCAAGTCCAGAGCAGCTCGTTGAGCAGGTCATCGACGCACTCGCACGGATGGTCCCCGGCGAGTTCGTCGGCTACAACGAACGTGAGCTCATCAGCCACGATCTTCTCGCGGCTGCGGAAGCGCCCTCGGTTGCGCGTTCGCGCGACGTCGCCGACGCAGTCACGGTCTTCTGCAGCGAGTACCCGTTGAGCATGGAGCGGCATCACACTGAGGCCCGGGCGCTTCGCATATCCGATTTCACTTCGGCGCGTCAGCTCCACCGGCTTGATTACTACGACCAAGCCCTCCAGCCACTTGGGATCGAACATCAGATCCGCTTCTGGCTCGCGGCGCCGGCCGGCATCGCGCGCTTCTACTACATCAGCCGCCGCAACGAGGACGGCGATTTCACCGACCCCGAGCGGGACGTACTCCAGCTCCTGCGGCCGTTTCTCGTCGCACTTCACGAACGATTCGACTCGGATGTTCCCGAACATGCGCACGCCGAGGGCCTCACAAACCGCGAGCGAGAGATCCTCGGCTGGGTTGCGCGTGGGAAGACGAACCAGGAAATCGCAGCGCTGCTCATCGTCTCGCCGCACACGGTGCGAAAACACCTCGAGCACGTCTACGAGAAACTCCGAGTCAACTCACGCACTGCAGCGGTCGCGCGCGCTTTCGCGCCACTGAACTAGAAGCGGCGACTTCACGGTTGCCGTACCGCCGGACGACGCGAGCGGGCTTTCTTGGAGGCGAGCCTCAGCGCGGAATGCGCGAGGCGGCAGCCGGGCCATGGCTGCCGCCTCCGTCGGGGCGCTAAGCGCCGATCAGCTCGTGCACGGGGAACTCCTTGATGTCCGGCGGACCCTGCGGCTCGGTTCCAGCCGCCGCCATTCCTTCCGCGATCCGTGGCGCGAAGGCGTCGAAGTCAGCGCGGGACTCCCAGAAGTCGATGATCCCCCAACCGCCGTCGATCGGCCCCGAAGCGTGAAAGAGCAGCCCCTTCGGCGGCGTCCGCTCGGGATTGACCTGGTCATGTACATGGTCGAACTGCTCTTGGGTGATTCCCGCGAGCTTGATGCGAATGCCAACAGCCATCGCAAACCCACCTTCAATGAATGAAAGACCCCTCACCGTGAGTCTCGCACTTCGCGGCATGTGACGTGCGGAATGCTCCCTGAAGCACGGGTACGGTGCTCGCGGCCGGGGGGATTCGCTCCCGCGTGGGCTCTAGCCGAGGTTCTCGCCGATCGAGTCGAGCGGATAGACGTTGCTCGTGGTGAGGTTCGTCAGGGTCACGTCGGTGTAGTCAACGTCTCGCAGAACGAGTGGGGTTGTGCAGCCCGACGAGGACGGATGCTCGACCGCGAGCGAGATGCCGCCAGACGCGTGGCCGTTACCGCCGGGTACCACCGTAATGGTCATTGTTTGGCCCAGGAGCTGCGTGCCGAGCGTGCCTGTGTCGCAAACCCAGGTGGACATCACGTCCGACTTGAGCTGGTAGTTGACGAACGCAAGCTTCCTCACTCCGGGCTCATTGAAGGAGACCGTGAGGGTTCCGTTCATGGCGACCGATTCGGTGTACGCCAACCTTCCCGAGGCTGCCAGTGGATGTGCGACGACTAGTGCGGTCCCCACGGTGCAGCAACAAGCGACCACCGAGAAGCGGATTCTCATCGCGTCTTCCCCAGCGCCGGCCGTACTCGGCGTGAGCTGTCGACCAAAGCCCGCATGCGGAGCGAGACGGTCACGGCACGTTGATGGTGAACGCGATTTGGTTCGAGAGCGCCGTCGTAGGGTTGTCGACGAACGTCTTCACCTCGAGCTGATTGGCCGTGCAGTTCGCGTGTGTGGGGTCGTAGCGCACCGTCGGGAAGCCAGCGACGCCGGAGTAGAAGGCTTCCTCGGAAGCGACCGCCGCCGTCTTCACGACGTCAACGCCGGCAGCCGGTGTCAGGCAATAATCGCCCTGGCCAGCGTTTCCCACGCTGACCGAAACGAAGCCGCTCGTGTGGTTGGCGACCAGCCGCGGCGAACCACCATTGGGGTCGACGAGAGCGTACGCTGCTCCGCCCTGGTCGCCCTGCGAGCCACCCGAAGCAAAGGCGAAGGTCGCGCCCGCGAGCGCCGCGGCGGCCGCCATCGTCATGACTAGCCAACGCATGAGAGAACTCTCCTTTCCTGAGGAAACGACCCCTCGAAGGCATACGCCGCGCGGGCCGGCAGGACAATGTCAAGTCGCTGTCAAACCGATTACGTGATAGGCCGGCCTATGCGCGCTTCCTCGTAGTCGAGTGTTACGGTCACGGCGCCGGGAGGCGCCATGGAATTCAGGATCCTGGGCAAGGTCGAGGTCTCGACCGGCGGACAGCCTCTCCCTCTTGGGGGCGCACGACAGCGCGCGCTGCTCGCCTTCCTGCTCCTGCATGCCAACGAGCAGGTAACCGCCGACCGGTTGATCGAGGAGCTCTGGACAGAACCGCCCGCAGGTGGGGTCGCTGCTGTGCGAACCCTGGTTCACCGGCTGCGCAAGGTGCTCGGCGAGCGGATCGCGACGGTCGGACCAGGCTACGAGCTCCGCCTCGAGCCGCAAGAGCTTGATCTGGATCGCTTTCGAAGCCTCCTACGCGAGGCGGCCGCAGTCGCCGAGTCACGAGATCGTTCGCGCCTTCTCCGGGAAGCGGACGCACTCTGGCACGGCGAGCCTTTGGGCGGGATCGACGCGCCCTTCGTGGCCGCCGAGGGCGCGGCACTCGCCGAGCTGCGGCTCGCAGCAGTCGAAGATCGGATCGACGCGGATCTCGACGAAGGGCTCGAGAGGAGCCTCGTCTCGGAGCTCTCGGCGCTCGTGGGCCGTCATCCCTTGAGAGAGCGACTGCGTGGCCAGCTGATGCTCGCGCTCTACCGCAGCGGCCGGCAGGCCGATGCATTGGAGGCCTATCGCGAGATCCGGCGCACGCTGAACCAACAGCTCGGGCTTGAGCCAAGTCCGCTTCTGCGAGAGCTAGAGCGGAGGATCCTGCGCCAGGATGCGTCGCTGTTCGCCGCCACTCCAGACCGACGTCCGACGCGGCGCAAGCGTTCGCTACGACATCATGGCGGCCGGCGTCGGTATGCCTTTGCTGCAGGGGGCACGGCGGCCGCGGTTGCCCTGGTCGTCGTCGCATTTGCAGGCGGCTTCACCAGCGGTGGCACCAGTGCCGTGTTTTCGGACAGCCTGCGCGGCACGATGATCAACACAGCTTCCTGGGACATCGAGACTGTCGGCGCAGGACCGGCGGTCGCTCCTTCAACCAGCGGTGTGCGCCTCACCATTCCCGCGCATGCCGCCCCCTCTGCAGGAACTCGCTTTCTCGAGGCCCACCTTGCCACCTACTGTTGGCTGACCGGGCCATTCGACGTGGAGGTCGACTACCGCCTCCTCGCATGGCCTCCCGAAAACGGGGTCAGTGTGGGCATATACGCGGGGTACGGCGATCTGATGCGCGAAAGCACCGGGGCCGGCGGGGAACAGTACGTCGGCACCGTGACGCACTTCGCGCCTCCGGACGGAGGACCCGCAACGCGCATCGACACGAAGGACGTAGCCGGCTCTCTACGAATCACCCGGGTTGACAACCGCCTCGACGAACAGGTGCGTACGAACTCCCGCTGGCAGCGCATATACCTCTCGGCGCCGCAAACCGAATATCCGGATCGCGTGTTCGTCTACCTCTCTGCCTGGACGGACACACGACGCTTCGCGCACCGCGAAGTCGATGTCGAGTTCTACAACTTCCGAATCCTCAGCGGCGCACTATCGTGCCCGCGGGAGTCGCGCTGAGTCTACGGTTGCATCCGCCTGGTGCGGGCGGAAGGATTCGGTCTGACGTGGAACCGTCCGAGGTGCGCTACGCGAAAACGGTCGACGGCGTGAACATCGCCTACCAGGTGCGTGGCGATGGGCCGGTCGATCTCGTGTACACGCTCGGGATGGCCGGAAATTTCGAGATCGAGTTCGAGGCGCCCTGGGGGACTCGATTTCTCGAGCGACTCGCGACCTTCTCACGGGTCATTCTGTTCGACAAACGTGGGACGGGCCTCTCCGACCGGGTCCTTGGAGCGCCTGACTTCGACATGCGGGCGGATGACCTGCGTGCCGTCCTGGACGCGGCCGGATCCGAACGGGCTGTGCTGGTCGGGAACCGCGGAGGAGGGAGCCTCGCCGCGTTCTTCGCCGCGATGCACCCCGACCGGGTCTTCGCTCTCGTCCTCTACAACTCATGGGCACGGACAGCGTGGGCACCGGACTACCCGGTCGGCATTTCAACAGATGACCTGGCTGCCTGGAGAAGCGAGATCACCGCGGAATGGGGGACAGCCACACTGGCGAACCGGTTCCTCCATAGCGTCGCACCGTCCCATGCGGACGACCCTGAGTGGATTCGGTGGGAAGCGAGATCTCTTCGACACGGGGCTTCGCCCGCTGCGGCGCTCGCCTTCGACGAGTTCGAACAGGCGATCGACGTCCGAAGCGTGTTGCACACGGTGCAGGCGCCTACGCTCGTCCTGTCGCGCTCGGAGGCTGCCCGAGCACGTTCCGTCGATCTCGCCGAGAGGATCCCCGGTGCGAAGCACGTTCCGGTGCCCGGCGAGGATTGGATGCCGTACGCGGGCGACATCGAGATGCTACTGGGCGAGATCGAACGCTTCGTTCGGTCTGTTCATGCTGAGGAGGCGACATTCGAGCGTGTCTTGACGACCGTACTGTTCACCGACCTCGTCAGCTCCACTGCGAGGGCCGCGCAACTCGGCGATCGCGCCTGGAAGGGGCTCGTCGAGCGCCACCACGCGACGATCCGCGCAATGATCGGTCGATACAGGGGAACCGAGGTCGACACCGCGGGTGACGGCTTCTTTGCCACGTTCGACGGGCCCGCCCGCGCAGTCCGCTGCGCGCAAGCGATTGTCGACGCCGTGGAGTCCCTGGGAATCGCAGTGCGCGTTGGTGTCCATACAGGCGAAGTCGAGCTCATCGACGCGAAGGTCGGGGGCATCGCCGTCGCGATCGGCGCACGCGTGGCGGCGCGTGCGGCGCCGGGCGAGGTGCTCGTGTCTCAGACAGTCAAGGATCTCACGGTCGGCTCCGGCCTCGGGTACACGGACGCCGGCGAGCACGAACTGAAAGGCGTCCCGGGCACGTGGCGGCTCTATCGGCTGCTGGCAGACGGCTGAACGGCTGCCGACGAGCACATTCGGTTACGCGAGCACTCCGCGATCACCCCTGAGATCAGCACCGGTGCGACCAGCTGGAGCCGCTGAAGCTCGTCGCGATTCAACTATGCGCGCGCTGCCCGTTACGATCCACCGCCGGCGTCGTGTGAAGGAGGACGGCATGCCCCTGCGGAGGCTTCACCACCTCGACCTGGCGGTCGCGAACGTCGAGGAATCGTTGGCGTTCTACCTGGCCCTGCTCGGCCCGCTCGGCCTGCGCGAGATGGTGCGGTATCCCACGTACCGCGGTACCGAGGAGGTCGTGTATCTCGGCGTAGACGCTCCCGTCCTTGGCTTCCGGCCGGCCGACGGCGGATCGCACCGTTACTACGATGTGGGTCTCGAGCACTTCGCCTTCAGCGTCGACACGCTCGAGGACTTGAACGGCGTCTACGAGCGCTGCCTCGAACTCGGCGCCAACGTGCACTTTCCGCCCGAAGAGGATCGCGATGAACCGGGCTACTGGGCCTTGTTCGTTTTCGATCCGGACGGCTTCAGGCTGGAGGTCGTCAACTGGCCAAACCAGTGGTTCTCGGACAGCCCCTGACGACACCTACCGGTCGCCTGCGCAAGCGTTCGCGAATGGCCCCTGAACAGCGGCTATGTCTCGCGGCGTGTGTAATCGGGGCGCGGCCTCGCGCGATGTCGTCGGCAAAGGCATGGGCTCTGCTCGAGGCGCCGAAAGAATTCAGCCGGACGGCCTGCTGCTCGTCTCCGCCGAGACGCCGCCCCACTCGTCGACGTACGCGACGTCGAAGCGGTAGCGGCCTGGCGGAGCCGCGGGCGGGAAACAGGGCACGTGGCCGGTGCAGACAAGCTGCCGCGTGCCGTCGACGAGGCTGACGCGGTAGATGAGGCGGCCGACGATCCGCGGGTCGTCGGGCCAGCGGGTCCCGACTCGGAGCCGGCCATCCTGGAGCGCGACGCGGACGAACACAGGCGGCTGCGGGGCAGTCAGATCGGCGAGGGCGTTGCGCATGAACTGCTGCACGCGCGGGTCTGCAGGCACGTTTCTGTCGGCGGCGACGGGAAACGCTGGGCCGAGCCAGTCGGTGCTTCGGTAGCCGTCGAGCGCGAGTGTGAAGTTGTAGGCGCCGGTCGCGAAGACGCGGGCGCCGCTCGGAGCGGTGTAGCGAACGGCGTCGGCGTTCTGGTCGGGCTCGACGCCCGTGTAGTGGAAGAGGATCTCCGTGCCAGCGGGCGCACAGCCGGGGACGAAGGCATCGTGTTCCCGCCCGACGACCCCGGCGATCGTCGAGCCTGCGGTGAGCCCTGTGCCGGCGAGCCAAGGATCTGTCGCGCCCTGCGCGGTGACCGTGTAGTCGAGCGGGTATTCGTTGATGGTGAAATTCGTGTGCTGGACGCCCTCGAGCAGGCACTCGGGCCGGCCGATCTCCCGGAACATCGCCGTCTTCATCTTCAGATCGGGGTTGGGGTCGTACAGCGACTTCTCGCCGTGGATCGTCGTTCGGTTGTCCTCGTACTCGACGTGCCAGAACGCGTCGTTCGCGCCCATGAACGCGAGGTTCGTGCCGGCCGCAAGCGCGCTGTCGAAACCGAGCCGCTGGTTCATAGTCCAATACTCGTCGTGCCCGTTAACGATCACGAGGCGATGTCGCACGAGGGAGCTCGGATCGGCGTCAGTGTCGGCGTCGGTCTGGTACGAGACGTTGTAACCCTCGCGCTCGAGGAAGCGCACGAGCTGCAGCTCGATCCAGAGCGGGCTCTGCGCGTCGCCGGCGAACGGCCGCAGAAACGACACGCGGCTCGCGCGCTCGGAGACGAAGTTGTAGAGGCCGCGCCCGCCCCAGTCGTTGTATGCCTCCCAGGTGTTCGCCGGCACCTGCACGAGGATCTGCGACGGCGTCGCGTTCGGCGACTGGCGCACGATGAACCAGGTCGTCGCAACGGTGCCGGCCGCGGAGCCGGACGTCTGCACCGCTTCGGCGAGGTAGTACCCGCTGACCCAGTCGGCGCTCGAGTGCACGACGTCGGTGACAGGCCAGTTCGCGCGGAGCGGCTGGCTCGCCGGGTCGCCCCCGGACTGCACCGAGCCCTGCTCGTCGCCAAGACACGAGGGCGAGCAGGCGACGAGCCGGCCGCCGACGCCGCCGTACCAGCCGAGGCGGAAGATCTTGAGCTGATAGCGATAGGGCGTCGAGACGTGGAAGTCGATCTCGTCCCCCGGCGCGATGCCGATCTGCGAGGCATAGACGAACGAGTAGTTGTTCGCGAAAGCATTCCACCCGGGCGTTCCGGGCAGCGCGTTCTCGTCCTGGACTGGACCCGCCCAGGCAACGCCGCCGCCGCAGAGCAACAGGACGGCGGCGGCCACAGCGACGCGCACCGTCATTCACAGCTTGTACCGCGCTGTGACCAAAAGCACAATCCCAGCCGACCTAATCGCCGGTAACCGCTTGATTGGGCCAGCGTCCGGGAGTGTCACCCGAGGCGGATCAGGCGAGAGCTGAAACTGGAAGCGGCCTGTGCGAGCTGTTCCTTGGTTAGCCCACTTTGGTCCAGATGTGTCCAGGGAAGACTTGTGCGCGCCCGATTTTGCACGTGTCATGGATGACTGTGAGTGTGAGGTGCTTTCCGGCGAGATGGATTCTGTAGGTGCCGACGGTCGGGCATACGTAGCCCGCGCCGCCAGGAGCCGTGAGCGTGGATCCCTTGAACGTGAACGTGAGCGGGGTCAGCTGGCCGTTCACCGTGATGGCGCCCGTTCCGTTCTTCTTGAAGTTCAGCGTGTACGTTCCTGCAGCCGACGCCGGCGTGGTGATCGTGGTTGTGTATTTACCCGTGATCGTTGCAATCGCCGTAGCGGTGGTGACGAACGCTAGTACCGGGAGGATCGACATAACGATTGCGAATCGCTTCATTCGTCCCCACCTAGTGATGTTGCTTCTCATGCCGTCTCCTTTCGGTTTCGTGCCGTGAGGTCACGGCTTGATGCGCAGCCCGTGACGTGAACGCGCCTCGTTGACTTCATGCTTTCCGTCCGTCGTCGCGGGGACTGCGTCTCACGCGGGATCGAAGCACCCGCCGGTATTCGTGCCTTCGGGGATCACCCTGGGATCGGGCTGGTCGAGGGAAAACCCTGAGCCTGCGAAGGGATACGCGTGTGACAGTGAGTTCCGGAATGTCACCCGAAAGCGTCCGCCAAGGCCACGGTCGACTCTGACAATTGCGTCGCTTCGACGGCGCGGGCACGCTTCGTCGTCATGGCAGATCCTCCGATAGCGCGCGCTGAAGTCGTTGCCCTACTCTTCAACGTAAGCGACATCGCCGTGACACTCACGAACATCGAGAGGCTTCTGGGGGAAGACGATGGCGAAGAGGAAACTGACGAAGGCTGAGCGGGACGAGCGCGACGCGCGGCACGCCGTCGTCCTTGCCAACGCGCGCCGGACTCGCGAGTTAGCCGAGCGGGCTCAGGCAAAGCTCAAGGCCGAAGACTCGCGCAGATAGGTACGGCTCGTCTGCGCCAGTCCAGGAATGTCTCCGGCTCTTGTGGCGAAGGTCTCCGATGCCGATCAGACGGTCGTGGGTTCGGACTACACCGTCACGGGACGGTGGACAACCTTCCGGGAACCGCGCGGAACTCGCCCCTGACGTCATGCTCGGCCAGGGAGGACAAGGTGTTGTTTCCGGATCCGTCTACTGCACGTAAGGAGGCATTGGCGACGAGGCGTCTGGACGGCGCGGGGCTAAAGGATCTGGTCGACGAGCAAACGGTCACTTAGGGCATGCGCGTTAGGCCGACCGAAGTTGGCCGACGTGATCACAGCCACGAGCTGTCGCTCGGGGAAGACGTGCACCCGGTTGCCGCCCATCCCGGACATGTAGAAGCTCGGCGCGTCGCCGAACGTCTTGATCCACCAGAGGTAGCCGTACTGCGTGACTTCGTCGATCCGTCTATATGGCCGCGTCGACTCCGCGATCCAGTGGGCTGGGACGATGTCGTCACCACCTCGCAGGTAGAGCTCTCCCAGCGAAAGCAGCGATCGACTAGTGAGCAAGAGACCCCCGGCGTTCGACGTCTCACCGCGCGGCGTCTGCTGCCACTCGGCGTGGCCGATATCGAGCGGCGCAAAGAGTTCCGCCGCGGCGAACGCGGGAAGAGAGCCGCCAACCGCACGTTCGAGCGCGACGCCGAGCAGTACGACGCCCGCGGTGCAGTAGCTGAACCCGCGGTCTCGCCGCACCGGAAGCTCGAGTACGAAGCGCACCCAGTCCTCCCGCTCGTACATCAACTCCTCGTTTCCGGGCGACGCCGAATCCCAGTCGTTGCAATCAAGGCACGAACCCATCGTGAGCAGGTCACGAAGCGTGATCGACTGCTTGTCCGGCGGTACGTTGTCGAACAACTTCCCAAGCGCCGTCTGAGCAGGCGGCGCCAAGCCGCGGTCGATCGCAATCCCGAGCAACATCCCGCAGACGGTCTTCGTGCACGACCGCGTGTTGCGCAGCGTCTGCGCGTCGCCCTCAAGGTACTCCTCAACGATGACCTCGCCCCTCCGAGACACAACGACGCTCGTGATTTCCTCGTACGCGATGAGATCCATCGCGCGAGCCTACGCCCTCGCTATCCAGAAGCGCCGCGAGACGGCCCTGGCCTGCGCGAGCGTTCGGCGGTGCACCCCTGAGCGCTGCACCAGGAATGGGGGCAAACAAGCGACGTACGATCCAGACATGCGCATACCCGTGGCGATCGCGCTCGTCCTCGTGCTGGCTGCTTGTGGAGGCACGAACATGAACCACGCGGGCGGCGGCACGACAACATCTGCTCGATCGCTCACATTGCCGACAACCGGGAAAGTCCTCGTGCTTCAACCCAACCACGCACTTCGGCTTCGCGCCGGGCAGAGCAAGGTGGTCATGGGCCGAGATGTCGTGGTTATCTGCGTCAGTCACGGGGTCACGGTGTGGGCGCGGCCACCTGCTGCTACCTCGGGAGCGACCGTCGGCCGCGATGTCTTCAAGCGCGGTCCGCGTGGAACAGCAAGCCTCACCGTGTCAAACGCCGACGGCACTGTCACCGCCGACTGCCGGTAGCGAGCTGGCATGCGCGAGCGTCCTGCCGCCCGACGACCCTCAACGCTATGAACCGAGAAACCGCAGCACGGCGAGGACGCGCCGGTGATCCTCCGGCGCAGCGGGCAGCCGCAGCTTCGTGAAGATGCTCGTGATGTGCTTCTCGACCGCGCGCGGCGAGATGAAGAGGCGCGCGCCGATTGCCTGGTTCGACCGCCCTTCTGCCATCAGCTCGAGTACTTCCTGCTCGCGCGGTGACAGCTCGCCGAGCGGATCGCTCTTGCGGTTCCGCCCGACCAGCTCCGCGACGACGAGCGGATCGAGCGCCGAACCGCCCTCGGCGACGCGGCGCACGGCCGCAGTGAAGTCCGCGACGTCCGACACACGGTCCTTGAGCAGGTAGCCGATGCCTTCTGCGCTCTCGCCGACGAGCTCGACGGCGTAGTTGTGCGCAACGTGCTGCGACAGGACGAGGACACCGGTATCGGGATGCCGCGCGCGAATCTCGAGCGCGGCGCGAATCCCTTCGTCCGTCTGCGACGGCGGCATGCGGATGTCGACGATCGCGACGTCGGGCCGATAGCTCCGCACTTTGAGCAAAAGCTCGTACGCGTTCCCCGCCTGGCCGACGACCTCGATGTCCGCCTCCTCGAGCAGGCGCGCGATGCCTTCGCGGATCAGCGTCGAGTCCTCGGCGATCACCGCTCGCAGTGCGCGATCGTGCTCGCGCACACCGCGCAGCGGCGGGAACTCGGACGGCAAGTCGTCAGCCCTGAGCTGGAAGATCCGCTCCGTCCCGCGCAGGCCCTTCAGCTCGAACTCGCCGAGCTCGGTTGCCACGGAGCGGAGACCTCCCGCTGCCGTCTCCGATGCGAGCACCTGGCCGCCGTGGCCCGCCTGGCAGATCCGGGACGCGCGGTGCACGTCGATGCCGACATAGCCGTCACCCGAGACCTCCGCCTCGCCGCAGTGCAACCCGATCCGGACGCGGACGCGCTCGTCGACCGGCCAGGTGTGCGCGGCGAACGCGCGCTGGATGTCGAGCGCCGCCGCAGCAGCAGGCTCGGGCTTGTCGAACACGCAGAAGAGCTCGTCACCGCGGCAGTCGACCTCGCGCCCGCCCGCCGCGCGGATGACCCCACGCTGCAGCTCCCGCGCGTCGGTGAGGATCGCCGAGAACGCGTTGCCGACCTCGGCGAGCAGCCCGCTCGAGTCTTCGATGTCGCTGAAGAAAAACGTCAGCGTCATGCGCCGCCGGCCAGTGTCAACCCGCGGTCGCGGACGGGCAGCTCGGCACGCACGACCGTCCCGACACCGGGCAGGCTCTCGATCTGCAGCCGCCCGTTCAGTGTCTCGACCCGGTCGCGCAATCCGAAGAGCCCCGTGCCGGCGTCCGGATTCGCACCGCCGACCCCGTCGTCCTCGACCTCGATCACCGCCTGCGCACCGTCGTGCTCGACCCGGACCCCGGCCGCCTGCGCGCGCGCGTGCTTGACGACGTTGGCGAGAGCCTCCGACGCGACGTAATACGCAGCCGCCTCCACCTGCTCCGGCAGTCGCTCGGGCACGTTCACGTCGAGCTCGACCGGGATCGGCGTCCGCGCGGCGAGAACCTCGAGTGCCGTCTCGAGCCCGCGCTCCGTGAGCACGGCGGGATGGATCCCCTGCGCGAGCTCGCGCAGCTCGGTGAGCGCCGCCGAGAGCTCCGCGGCGGCGACGGCGAGGAGCTGCTCGGCTTCCTCCGGACACTCGGTGATACGGCGGCGCGCCAGTCCGAGACCGACGGAGAGTGCAACGAGCCGCTGCTGCGCCCCGTCGTGCAGATTGCGTTCCAGCCGTCGCCGCTCGGCGTCGCTCGCCTCGATGATGCGAAGGCGCGACGCGGCGAGCTCGTCGCGCGCCTGCGCGCTTGCGACCGCGAGCGCGACGAGCTCTGCGAACGCTTCGAGCCGCCTCTCGGTCTCGACCGGAATCGTCTCACCCTCCCGCAGCGCCGCCACGAGGGCGCCCCATGTGACACCGCCGACATTGATCGGAACTCCGACGGCCGAGCGGTAGCCGAGCTCTCGCAGCTCCGCGGCGCCCGGGCCGGGGAGCTCGTCGTAGTTCGAGCGCGCAGGCGCTCCGGTCTCCCGCACCCAGAGCGCCGTGCCTTCCTCGAGCGAAAGCGTGCTGCCGATCTCGAGCGCACCCGTCGGGTCGCCGAACTTGCCGACGATCGTCGTCGTGCACTCGTCTCCGAACCGGTGCAGAACCGCCGTTCGCAGCCCGAGCAGGCGGCACACCTCCTCCGTCACCGTCTGGAACACCTGCTCAGGACGAGCGTCGCCTGCAACGAGCGTCGCCACGCGCCGAAGCGCCGCCTGTTCCTCGGCCAGCCTGCGCACCTCCGTCTCGGCGCGACGCTGCTCGGTGAAGTCGCGGACGATCGTGAGCACCTCGTCGGTCCCGCTCGGCACCATGCGCGACTCCTTCCAGCGCAGGTCGCCGTCGATCTCGATCTCGTACTCGATCGCGTTCAGCGCGCCGGTCTCGAGCGTCCGCTCGACGGAGTCGAGAACCTCGTCGACGAGCTTCCCGGTGATGAACTCGCGGACGTTACGGCCGACCATCTCGTCCGGTTCGCCGAGCAGGCCCGCCTGGCCGTGTGCGCGCACCTCGAGATACACCCCGTCGCGCGAGACGACGAGCATCGGATCGGGAATCGCGTCGAGCAAGGCACGGCTCCGCTGCTCGATCCGCCGCAAGGTCTCGAGCGCCCGCTCGTTTGCGAGCGCAAAGCCGGCTGCGGCACACACGGCGTTCAAGAGCTCGGGCCGCCAGCGGAGCGAGCGGTCGTGAATCAGTGCGCCGATCGGCTCGCCGTGATGAAGGATCAGCGTCGAGACCTGCGTGGCGCCGGAGCCGGGAAGCGTGACGGGAACGCCGTGACTGTCGACGTACACGCCGCCGTCGACGCGCGCGAGCGCGAGCGTCGGATCGGGGAAAG
>JADMIO011621085.1_pt1 | contig 51972 bp, 58 predicted proteins | sample 8958161 | NCBI WGS metagenome assembly JADMIO01 (sample SAMN16585339, study PRJNA669376) | soil metagenome | isolation source: Crop rotation soil | place: USA: Cullars Rotation, Alabama | collected 2011
CGCGACAACTTGTCCACGTGGAATTCTAAGCTTAGGATCCCAATGTGCTGGAAAGCGATCCCGTCGTCACCGGTCGCACTTTCCAGCAGCCTGAGGCTCGTCGTCCCCACCGCGATGATGCGGCCTCCAGCAGCGCGTGCCGCGTTCAGGCGATCCGCCGTGGCCGTGTCGATCCGGCCCCATTCGGCGTGCATGACGTGACCCGAAGTATCCTCGGCCTTCACGGGCAGGAATGTCCCGGCGCCCACGTGCAGAGTCAGCGTCTCGCGTCGGACACCCCGCGCATCCAGCGCTTCCAGCAACTTCGGAGTGAAATGCAGCGCTGCGGTGGGAGCTGCGACTGCGCCCTCCTCCCGAGCGAACATGGTCTGGTAGTCGGACCGGTCCTCTTCGTCCGCGGGGCGCTTCGACGCGATGTAGGGCGGCAGGGGCATCCGTCCCGCCCGCTCCAGCAGGATCTCTACCGGCTCGTGGCCGTGGAAGATAAGCAGGCCCAAGCCGTCGGCCGATTTTTCGACGACAGAAGCCGTGACATGCGCGCTGAAGTCGATCGTATCCCCGGCGCGCACCCGCTTCGCATTACGCAGGAACGCCCGCCACTCGCGTGGCCCCTCGCGCTTGTGCAGCGTGGCGCCGATGCTGGCCTCGCCGCGCCGCCCCTCGAGCTGCGCGGGGATCACCTTCGTGTCGTTGAAGACGAGCATGTCCCCCGGTTCGAGCAACTGCGGCAAGTCGAGCACGCCATGATCGGAGATAGCGGCGCCCTTCACTTGCAGCAGGCGAGCGGAGTCCCGCGGCCGCGCCGGCCGCAGGGCGATCCGCTCCTGCGGAAGGTCGAAATCGAACAGGTCGACGCGCATTCTGCCGGTCGCTTAGCGGCCGATGGTGGCCTTCACAATTTTGGTCGGGTCGGCCGGCGGCTCGCCCGGCGCGATCTTGTCGACGGCGTCCATGCCGGAGATCACGCGCCCGATGACCGTGTAGTCATTGTCGAGGTCGGCGTTGGGCGCGAACATGATGAAGAACTGGCTGTTGGCCGAATCCGGGCTTTCCGCGCGCGCCGCGCCCACGGTTCCGCGCACGAACGGGACCGGAGTAAACTCTGCCTTGAGGTCGGGAAGTTCGGAACCGCCCTCGCCCGTGCCCTTCGGATCGCCGCCCTGGGCCATGAAACCCGGCACGACGCGGTGGAATATCAATCCATCGTAGAAGCCGTGGCGAACCAGCGTCTGCATCCGCTCGACATGGTGAGGCGCGAGGTCCGGGCGCAGGAGGATCACGACCGTGCCGCCGTTCGACAGCTGCAGCGTCAGACGATTGGCCGGATTAGCGGCAACCGCCGGCGGCGGGATAATCGACGGAACGGGCGCCGCGACCGGCGCAGGGGCGGCGGCAACCAGGACGGCCGCGAGCGGCAAAGCAAACAAGGCCTTGGTAAACATAACCCTCCCCGAGTGGGCGCAGCGCTACTGCCGAATCCGCGCTGACGCTAGCGTGAACCGCTCAGGTGGCGCCGAACGTCGGCCGCCACCGCCGGTGTCACGAACTTATCGATCGATCCGCCGTAGCGCGCGATCTCCTTCACCAGTTTGGACGCGATCGGCTGGAGCGAAACGTCGGCCATCAGGAAGACCGTCTCGATATCATCGTTCAGCTGCTGGTTCATGCCGGCCATCTGGAACTCGTACTCGAAGTCCGCGACGGCCCGCAGGCCCCGCAGGATGGCCGTAGCCCCCTGAGCCTCGGCGAATTCCATGAGCAGGGAATCGAACTCCACCACCTCGATGTTGCCCGGGATGTCCGCGACTTCGCGACGGACCATCGCCATGCGCTCCTCGACCGAGAACATTGGCTCCTTGGAAGGGTTGGTCGTCACACCGACCACCAGCTTGTCGACAAGATGCGCGCCGCGCCGGATGATGTCGAGGTGGCCGAGCGTGATCGGGTCGAACGTGCCCGGATAGACTGCGGTCTTCATCGGCGGCTGTCCCCCCAGCTCCTCAATGGTCGCGCTCTATCGCAAAGCGCGCGATCGCACGAAGCAAATCCGCCTCGCTGCCATGGTCGTTGAGATGCTCGATCGCCTGCTCGACGAGAAGCGCCGCCTGCTGGCGTGCCCGCTCCGGGCCGAGCACCGAGACGAAGGTCGCCTTCCCGGCGTGCGCGTCCTTGCCGGTCCGCTTGCCCGCCGCGGCTTCGTCGCCGCTGTGGTCGATGAGGTCATCGGCGATCTGGAACGCAAGGCCCATGCTCCGCGCATAGCCGCGATAGGGCGTCCGCGCCTCGACCGGCAGCTTGGTCATGATGCACGCCGCCTCGACTGCATACTCGATCAGCGCGCCGGTTTTGAGCTGCTGCAGCCGCGTGATCGCCGGAAGGTCCAGCTCCTGTCCTTCCGCCACCAGGTCCATCATCTGCCCGCCGGCCATGCCCGCCGGCCCGGCCGCCCGCGCGAGCTCGAGCACAAGGTCGGAGCGGACCCAAGGGTCTTCGTGGGTCGCGGGGGACGCGAGGATTTCGAAGGCGAGCGCGTGAAGGCTGTCGCCGGCAAGCACCGCCTCCGCCTCGCCGAACGCACGATGCACGGTCGGCTTTCCGCGGCGGAGGTCGTCATTGTCCATGCACGGCAGGTCGTCATGCACGAGCGAATAGACGTGGATCGCTTCGATCGCGCAGCCGACCCGAAGCGCGCGCTCGCGGTCGATGGCGAACAGTTGCGCTGCGGCGATGGTGAGCAGCGGGCGCAGCCGCTTGCCGCCGCCGACCGCCGCGTGACGCATCGCCTCGTAGAGCCGGTCGCGCGCATCGTGGGTGGGCGGGAGAAGCTCGGCGAAGAAGCGGTCGACGTCGGCGGAAACGCGAGCGGCTTCGGCGTCGAGCTGGCCGGTCAGCGGCTCGACAGTGTCAACCGGCATCGAACGGGGTCACGCCCGCCGGCTTGCCGTCGCTACCGAAGGCGATCTGTTCGATGCGGGCCTGGGCGTCCTTCAGCCGCGCCTCGCAGTGGCGCTTCAGCCGGTCGCCCTCCTGGTAGAGCTCGATAGACTGGTCGAGCGGCGCTTCGCCTTTTTCGAGCGTGCGCACGATCTCCTCCAGGCGTGCAAGCGCCGCCTCGAAGCTCAACTGGCTGACGTCGTCGATGGTGGCCATGGGCTTGGGTTCTGGGCTTCCGTGCCGTCCGAATCAAGCGAACAGCTATTCGGTCGGCGTGTTCCTGAACGGGTCGCGGATGCCCGGCACGACCTCGTCGCGCAGAGCCTCGTCGCTGGCACCGGCAAGCGCCGCCTCCGCATCGCGGACATGCTGCTCGCGCTCCTTACGAAGCTGCTCGATCAGCGCCTCCCGGTCACCCTCCAGGCGCGTGTCGGTCGGCGCCGCAACGCCCGACGCCTTCGCGGCCTTCGCTACGGCAGCGTCGAGCTCGCGCTGGCTCGTCAGGCCGAGCGTCACCGGATCCTTCGGCGTGATGTTCGCCATGTTCCAGTGCGTCCGGTCCCGAATGGCCGCGATAGTCGTGCGCGTGGTGCCGATCAGCTTGCTGATCTGGCCGTCGCTGACGTCCGGATGGTTCTTGATGATCCAGGCGATACCGTCCGGCTTGTCCTGCCGCTTGCTGACCGGCGTGTAACGCGGGCCCTTGGTGCGGCGGACGACTTCCGGCGCCTTGTGCATCTGCAGGCGGTAGTCGGGGTCCTTCTGACCCTTTTCGATCTCGTCGTGCGTCAGCTCGCCCGCGCGGACCGGGTCGCGCCCCGTCAGCTTCGTCGCCGCGGTGTCGTCGGCGATCGCCTGGACCTCGAGGATGTGGAGGCCGCAGAACTCGGCGATCTGCTCAAAGGTCAGCGAGCTGTTCTCGACCAGCCAGGCGGCGGTCGCATGCGGCATCAGGGGCTGGGCGGCTTGGGCCACGGCATTTCTCCGGACTTCATAAATGAATAGGGCCGCCCCTCACGGAGCGGCCGGACACTGGCGGCGATGTAGACCCCCACTGCCGTCCGATCAACACGCTTCATCAGCTTGCGACCTCCAGCACGATCTTGCCGACATGGTCGCCGGCTTCCATGCGAGCATGGGCCGCAGCCGCACCTTCAAGCGGAAAGGTGCTGTCGATGATGGGCTTCAGCCGCCCGCTTGCAACGTAAGGCCAGACGGTGCGCCCGATCTCGTCGGCGACCATCGTCTTGAACTCGACCGACCGTGGCCTCAGCGTGGACCCGGTCAGAGTCAGCCGCCGCCGCATGATGTCGAAGATCGGAATCTCGGCGGTCGCGCCCCGCTGCACCGCGATGGACACGTGCCTCCCCTCCTCCGCCAGGCAAGCGAGGTTGCGCGGGAGATAATCGCCGCCGACCATGTCGACGATGACGCTGACCCCCGTGCGCTGCGTGATCGCATGCACTTCCTCGACGAAATCCTGCGTCCGGTAGTTGATCGCCGCTTCGGCCCCGAGACCGAGGGCGCGAGCGCATTTCTCGTCGCTTCCGCAGGTCACGATCACTTTCAGGCCGAACAGCTGGCCGAGCGCGATCGCCATGGTCCCGATGCCGCTGGTGCCGCCATGCACCAGCACCCAGTCCCCGTCCGCCGCAAACCCGCGCTCGAACAGGTTGATCCAGACGGTGAAGAGCGTCTCGGGCATTGCCGCGGCCTCGACCAGCGACAGCCCTTCCGGAACCGGCAGGCACACGCCCGCCGCCGCGACGCAATACTCAGCATAACCGCCACCCGCGACCAGCGCGCAGGCCTGTTGCCCCACCAGCTCCGCGACATTCTCGCCGGCAGCGACGATCTCGCCCGCGACCTCCAAACCCAGGATATCGGGCGCGCCCGGCGGAGGCGGATAAAGGCCGCGGCTCTGAAGGACGTCCGGCCGGTTTACCCCAGCGGCGGCGACGTGGATCAGCACCTCGTCCGGCCCCGGCTTGGGGACGCGACGCTCGACCAGACCGAGCTTGCCGGCACTCTCGGCGACGATGGCCCGCATGGTGTTGGGAATGCTCGCCACGGCGCGGGCTTATTGACTTGGCATGATGAAGGGTCAACGACTCTCCCGCATGGATCTGGAAGAACTCTTCCCCAGCAAGCCCGGCGATCCGCTGGTGGAGCTTGCAAAGCAGGATCTGGACCCCATGTCCGTCGAGGAGCTTCAGGCGCGGATCGAAGCGCTCAAAGCTGAGATCGCGCGGGTCGAAGCGCACATGCAGCGCGCCCAAATCCACCGCTCCGCCGCCGAAGAGCTCTTCAAGAAACCCTGATGTCAGCGGCCATTCAGCCGCTCCGAACATAATCTGGGGAAAAGAGCGGACACGGCTCTTGATTGCCGCGTTCCAGCGTATGACATTCCATTCAAAGCCCGCGGGCTTCCTCCGTGGGCACGGAGTAACGTGCTAAATGCCTAGTTTTGCTCGCGAACTCGAACAGACCCTGCACAACGCCCTGGGTGAAGCCAGCCGCCGCAGGCACGAGTACGCAACCCTTGAACATCTACTGATCGCTTTGATCGACGACGAGCATGCGTCGAAGGTGATGACCGCTTGCGGCGTCAACCGCGACGAATTGCGCGCGTCGGTAAAGCAATATCTCGACAATGAGCTGCAGGCGCTCGTCGCCGACAGCGCGACCGACCCGACCCCGACCAGCGGCTTCCAGCGCGTGGTCCAGCGCGCGATCCTGCACGTCCAGTCGTCCGGCCGCGACGAGGTCACGGGCGCCAACGTGCTCGTTGCGCTCTTCTCGGAGCGCGAGAGCTATGCCGTCTATTTCCTGCAGCAGCAGGACATGAGCCGCCTCGATGCCGTGACCTACATCAGCCACGGCGTCGGTAAGGGCGAGACCGCGGCCGAGACCCGCGCCCCCGAAGGCACCGAGGAGAAGAGCGAGAAGGAAGGCGGCAAGAAAGAATCCGCCCTCAAGCAGTTCACGATCGACCTCAACGAGAAGGCGCGGACCGGCAAGGTCGATCCGCTCATCGGCCGCATGCCGGAGGTCGAGCGCACCGTACAGATCCTCTGCCGCCGCTCGAAGAACAACCCGCTCTACGTCGGCGAGCCCGGCGTCGGCAAAACCGCCATCGCCGAAGGCCTCGCCCGCAAGATCATCGAGGGCGACGTTCCCGACGTGCTGAAGCCCGCGACCATCTACTCGCTCGACATGGGCGCGCTGCTGGCCGGTACCCGCTACCGCGGCGACTTTGAGGAGCGACTGAAGTCGGTTGTGTCGGAGCTCGAGAAGCTTCCGAACGCGATCCTGTTCATCGACGAGATCCACACGGTGATCGGCGCCGGCGCGACTTCCGGCGGCGCGATGGACGCTTCGAACCTGCTCAAGCCCGCGCTGTCCTCGGGCGCGATCCGGTGCATCGGATCGACGACCTACAAGGAGTTCCGAAACCACTTCGAGAAGGATCGGGCCCTGCTCCGCCGCTTCCAGAAGATCGACGTCAACGAACCGACGATCGAGGACACGATCAAGATCATCGCCGGCCTGCGCTCATCGTTCGAGCAGCACCACAACGTCCGCTACACGCCGGACGCGGTGAAGAGCGCGGTCGAGCTTTCGGCGCGGTACATCCACGACCGCAAGCTGCCCGACAAGGCGATCGACGTGATCGACGAAGTCGGCGCGATGCAGATGCTCGTGCCGCCGAGCCGCCGCAAGAAGGTGATCACGCCCAAGGAAATCGAGGCCGTGGTCGCGACCATGGCGCGCATTCCGCCGAAGTCGGTCTCGGCCGACGACAAGCAGGTGCTGGAGCACCTCGAGGCAGACCTGAAGCGGGTCGTGTTCGGGCAGGACCTCGCGATCGAGAAGCTCGCTTCGGCGATCAAGCTCAGCCGCGCGGGCCTTCGCGATCCCGACAAGCCGATCGGCAACTATCTGTTCTCCGGCCCCACCGGCGTCGGCAAGACGGAAGTCGCGCGTCAGCTCGCTTCGGTCATGGGCATCCCGCTGCAGCGGTTCGACATGTCCGAATATATGGAGCGCCACTCGGTCAGCCGGCTGATCGGCGCGCCTCCTGGCTATGTCGGATACGATCAGGGCGGCCTGCTGACCGACGCCGTCGACCAGCACCCGCACAGCGTGCTCCTGCTCGACGAGATCGAGAAGGCGCACCCCGACCTGTTCAACATCCTCCTGCAGGTGATGGACAACGGGAAGCTCACCGACCACCACGGCAAGACGGTCGATTTCCGGAACACCATCCTGATCATGACCACCAATGCAGGCGCGTCCGACATGGCGCGTGAAAGCATCGGCTTCGGCGCAGGCTCTCGCGAGGATGCGCAGGAGGACGCGGTCAAGAAGATGTTCACGCCGGAATTCCGCAACCGCCTCGATGCGATCGTTCCGTTCAGCTACCTGCCGCCGGCGGTGGTTGCGCGGGTCGTCGACAAGTTCATCCTCCAGCTGGAGCTGCAGCTTGCCGACCGCGGCGTTCACATCGAGCTCGACGACGAAGCCCGCCAGTGGCTGACCGACCGCGGCTACGACAAGCTCTACGGCGCGCGCCCGATGGGCCGCCTCGTCCAGGAGAAGATCAAGCAGCCGCTCGCCGAGGAGCTGCTCTTCGGCAAGTTGGTCAACGGCGGCGAGGTGAAGGTCCGTATCAAGGACAATGCCCCGGCGTTCGAGATCGTCCCGGCACCGCCCAAAACGGCAAAGGGCAAGGCCGCGGCCAAGCCCAAGGCCGACAAGACCGCCAAGAAGAAGGCCGGCGGAGAAGCCCCGGCGGCAGAGTAACCAACTCAACGAAGAACGAGGGCCGGGAGGAAACTCCCGGCCCTCTTCTTTCACTCCGCAGGTATCGGCTGCGCCGGGTGAATGTGCCCCGCACTCTGGCTGACGGCTTCTGCCGCTTCCTTGATCACTTCATAGACGCGCTGCGGCTGTGACAGCATCGGCACATGGCTGGACGAAAGCTCGGTGATTCTCGCGTTCATCCTTTTGGCGACGAACCGCTGGAGTTCCGGGTTTACGGTGCGGTCCTCGGTGCCGACGATGTAGAAGGTTGGCTTCTTGCTCCACGCCTCGCCCCGCACCGGCTGGCTGAACAAGTCGGCGAGCGGCGCCGTCTGGGTCGTCCACACCAGTTGCTGCTCGCCTTCGGGCAAGTCACCGCAGAAGGCGGGGGTGCCGTTCCTTTTCAGCCAAATCCGGCCGTCGACGACCTCGGCAACGTCGAAAATGCCGGTTGGCGGGTGCTTGTCCTGCTCGGCCTGCGAGGTCTCCCCCTCGGTCGGTGCCAGAGCGCAGATGTAGACCAGTGCTCCGACGCGGTCGTCTGTGCCGGCCGCCGTGATGACGGTGCCGCCGTATGAATGACCGACGAGCACGACGGGAGTACCTGTCGCGCGGTTCAGCGAAGTACGCACCGCTGCCGCATCATCCTCGACGGTGTTGAGCTGGTTCTGAGTTGAAAGGCATTCGAAGCCGTCGGCTTGGAGCAGGTTGATGACCTTGCTGTAGCAGGAGCCGTCGGCCCACAGGCCGTGGGCGAAGACGATGCTGGGTTTGGTGGACATGGGAACACCTCGAAGAAAGGGCGGTTGCATGAACACTGGGGCAGCCTCCGGGGCGACGACAGCGGAGGTTACTTCACGCGACGCGGCGGTGACGCTGGCGGCTCAAACGAGTCCGGTCGTTCCCGCACCGCGACGCCAATAAGCTCGTGGCTATTAGGTGTCGAATGGCAAAACCGGCTCCGAACGCGGAGTCGGGAACGCGGCGGCGATAAATCACGGCTTGTCGAGGAAGTCCCGAACCAGCTTGATCGTGGCCTTGGGATTCTCCTCCATGATCCAGTGCCCCGAACCGGGCACGACGCCTCCGGTGACGTTCTCCGCCCCGGCCTTCATGACCTCCGCCATCTGAGTGCCGAAGCTCTTTTCGCCGCCGAGCGCGAGCATCGGCATCTTGAGCTTGCCGTGCGCCGCGATCCACGCGCGATTGTCGACAGCGTCCTGGTCGAACGCGTGAAACTGCTCGAACCCCGAATGCATCGCGCCCGGCAAGGCATACAGCCGCGCGTAGTGCGCCCTCGACAGTTCGGTAAAATGCTTCGGGTCGGCGGAGAAGTCGTTCCAGAAGCGGTCCAGGTAGATCCGCTCCCGCCCCTTCACCAACCGCTCCATGTCCGGCCCGCCGAAGCGGAAGTGCCACAGCAGCGGGTTCTGGATGATCTGCTCCCACGGCCCGATGCCCGGGACCGGCGCATCGATCAGCACGATCTTGCCGACGCGTTGCGGATGCTTCTCCGCGAACGCGAAGGCGACCATGTTGCCGATGTCGTGCGCGACGATATCCGCGCGCTCGATCTTCAGGCGATCGAGTACCCCCGAGAAATCCTCGGCCTGGTTCATCTTGGTGAACCCGCCACCGGGCTTCGACGACAGGCCGAGCCCGCGCAGGTCGGGAACGACCACGGTGTGATCGCGCATCAGCTCGGCGGCCATAGGCGCCCACATGTCGCCGGTCTCGCCATAGCCGTGGAGCAGCACCACTGCCGGTCCGGACCCTCCGACACGAACGTGGATGGTCGCGCCGTTGGCCGCGACGTCCTGCGTCCTGAACGCAGCGGGATAAGGCGGAACTTGCGCCACCGCGGGCTGCACTGAGAACGCCAGCGCGATTGCTGCCGCGGTCGAGAAAATCCGGCGCATGGTCCGCCTCCGCTATCGAGGGCGATGCCTGAGCGCCGGGAGCACGGAGCGACTCAAACGCGCATCGTGCCCCAGCCTTAGACCGCTCACTGCCGTTTCAGGAAGCTAGCCCTCCAGCGCCTGTCTCACCGCGTCGCGCGACTGCATGTGCAGGGCCCAGAAGTCCCTGACGCTGCGACCTGCCAGCCGTTCCTCCAGCACCGTCAGGTGCGAATTCCAGCCGCTTCCGAAATCCTGGAAGCCGCTCGGGCTCTCGATCCCGCTGTGCGTCAGCACGATCCGGGTGCGGTCGCCCTCGGGAAACAGCTCGAACGTTACACGCCCGTTCTTGCCGCTCTGGAACGTGGTCTCCAGCAGCCGCGGCGGGTCGAAGCGCACGACCTTCTCGTGCCAGCTCGTGCCTTTGTACTGCGCGTAATCCGCCGGATAGGGCACGTCATCCTCGGACAGGTTGTCGTGATCGTTGAGCAGCTCGAACTCGCTGTCCGGCCGCGCGTCCGTGCCGCCCATGAACCATTGGGAGCGCAGCTCCGCTTCGGTCAAATAGCGCCAGACGGTCTCGACCGGCGCATCGAGCACCCGTTCGAGCCGGATCGTGTCGGGCGCAAGCTTCTCGACGGGCACGCGGATTGCGGCTTCAACCATTGGGTTTCTCCTTCTTGTCGGATTCGATCAAGGCTTCGAGGCGGTCGAGCCGGATGGTCCAGAACTTCTCCCATTTTCTCAGCCAGGCTTCGGCTTCCTGGAGCGGGCCGGCCTCGACCCGGATGAGGTGGGTGCGGCCGACCTTGCGGCGCGCGATGAGCCCCGCGTCCTCCAGCACCTTCACGTGCTTGGAGGCGCCGGCGAAGGTCATCTGGAAAGGCTCGGCGAGGGCTCCGATGGACTTCTCACCGAGTGCGAGGCTCGCGAGCATTCCGCGCCGGGTCGGATCGGCCAGTGCACGGAAGGTCGCGTCGAGTCGTTGTTCAACCATGTGGTTTAATTAGCGACAGCCACGAAATTGTCAACCGATCGGTTGAATTAAAGGTTCTTCCCTCCCCGCGGCCCGCCAATTAGGCGGCGATTCGCAACTTTTCCGGACTTCGGAAGTCCAAGCGCCATGCACGTCCGTGCACGAGGGGAGACATCGATGAAAACTATCCGCTGGTTCGCGGCGAGCGCCATTGCGCTGGCCGTTCCGTTGGCCGCCCAGACCGCCAACATCGATCCTGAAAAGCTTCGCCAGCACGTGATCACGCTCGGCTCCGATGCGTTCGAAGGTCGTGCTCCGGCCACTGCGGGCGAAACGAAGACGGTCGCCTACCTTTCCGACCAGTTTGCCAAGGCCGGGCTCCAGCCGGGCGGCGACCTCGTCAACGGGCAGCGCCAGTGGACCCAGGCCGTTCCGCTGCTCAAGTCCGAATGGACCGCGGCGCCGCAGGTCCAGCTGGACCTCGCCGGCAAGCGCAGCACGCTGACCCAGGGCAACGAGATCGCGGTCCGCGCGCCGACCAACGGCGACAAGGGCATGGCGATCGACGGCGCTCAGCTGGTCTTCGTCGGCTACGGCGTGAAGGCGCCCGAGCGGAACTGGGACGACTTCAAGGGCCAGGACATGCGGGGCAAGATCCTCGTCATGCTGGTCAACGATCCCGATTTCGAGGGCGGCGAAGGCAATTTCGGCGGCAAGGCCATGACCTATTACGGCCGCTGGACCTACAAATATGAGGAAGGCGCGCGCCAGCACGCGACCGGCGTCCTCGTCGTCCACGAGACCGAGCCCGCCAGCTACGGCTGGGCGACCGTCAAGAACTCCAACACCAACGCGATGTTCGACATCGTGCGCAAGGACCCGGCGGCCGAGCATCCGCCGCTCGAAGGGTGGATCCAGCGCGATCTCGCCGCGAAGCTGTTCGCCGCATCGGGCACCACCTTCGAAGCGATGAAGGCCGCGGCCCGGCGCCGTGACTTCCGCCCCGTCCCGCTGAAGGCGAACCTCAGCGTCCGCGGCAACGCCAACAGCGAAGTCATCACTTCGCATAACGTTGTCGGCATCCTGCCCGGAACCTCGCGCCCGGACGAGACGGTCATCTACACTGCCCACTGGGACCACCTCGGCATTGGGGCCCCCGACGCGACCGGCGACCGCATCTACAATGGCGCGATCGATAACGGCACCGGCCTCGCCCAGCTCATTGAGCAGGCGCGCGCCTTCGCCAGCGGCCCGCGTCCGCAGCGCTCGGTCGTGTTCATGGCCGTTACCGCGGAGGAGAAGGGCCTGCTCGGCAGCGAATATTATGCTGCAAACCCGCTCTACCCGCTCGCCAAGACAGCCGGCATGATCAACACCGACGTGCTCGGCGTGCTCGGCCCCGCGCGCGACTATTCGGTGCGCGGCAACCAGAAATTCGGGCTTCTCGACATCCTCGTGGAGGAGGGCCAGCGCCGTGGCCGCCGCTACACGCCCGACCCGCATCCGGAGACTGGCGGATTCTATCGCTCCGATCATTTCACGGTCGCCAAGGCGGGCGTTCCGGCGCTCAGCTTCTCGCCGGGCCAGGACCTGGTGAAGGGCGGCGTCGCTCGTGCGGAGGCATGGAGCAAGAACTACACCGCCAAGATGTACCACCAGCCGGCGGACGAATATTCGCCTGACTGGGACTTCACCGGCATGGCGGCGGACACCGAGCTGCTGCACGCGGTGGGCCTGCGGCTCGCCAACTCCACCGAGTGGCCGCAGTGGAGCCCGGACAGCGAGTTCCGCGCCAAGCGCGACGAGACCGCCGCGGTTCGCGGCGAGCAGGCCGCGCCGCCGCCTCCGCCGCCCGCCGCAGTTCCGGCGCCGGCGCGCAGGAAAGGCGAGCGCGGATGAGCGAGACGCTCGAGCCTGCCCTTCCCGACGAGTTGGACGGGCAGACCGAGCGGCTGACGCGCAGGCTGTGCGACCGCAACCTCACCGTCGCTACGGCCGAAAGCTGCACGGGTGGGATGCTCGCGGCGCTCCTGACCGACATCGAAGGCGCGGGCCACGGCTTCGAGCGCGGCTTCATCACCTACACCAAGGAATCGAAGACCGAGCTGCTAGGGATTGAGCCGAGCCTGCTTGAGCAGAATGACGCCGTCTCCGAAGTCGTCGCCCGCGCCATGGCCGAAGGCGCATTGAAGCGCTCCCACGCCGACATCGCGGTCGGAGTCACGGGTTTCGCGGGTCCGGCCGGTCCCGGAAGCGAAGAAGGCCTGGTCCACTTCGCCCTCGCCCGCCGCAACGGCCGTACGGTTCATCGCGAACAGCATTTCGGTGCACGCGGCCGAGGCGCTATCCGGGTGGAGAGCCTGAAGGTCATGCTCGACATGCTTGAGCAGAGCCTCGAACAGGAGTAGTTCGCCTTTTGTTCTAACAGGGAGTCGAACCATGCCCGACCTCGTCTTCTACACGAACCCTCAATCGCGCGGGCAGACGGTCCGCTGGATGCTGGAGGAGGTCGGCGCTCCGTACGACACCGAAATCCTCGACTATGCCTCGACGATGAAGGCCGAGCCGTACCTGTCGATCAACCCGATGGGGAAGGTCCCGGCGATCAAGCACAAGGGCCGCGTCGTGACGGAAGTCGCCGCGATCTGCTGCTACCTCGCCGACGCGTTTCCGGAGGCTCGGCTTGCGCCGCCGCCAGCCGAGCGCGCAGACTATTACCGCTGGATCTTCTTCACCTCGGGTCCGATCGAAGCGGCGTTCAGCAACAAGGCGGCGGGCTGGGAGCCGACGCCGGAGCGGCAGCGGATGTTCGGCTACGGCAATTACGATCTCGCCATCAACACGCTCGAGAAGGCGCTGACCGGGCGCGAATATATCGCCGCCGACCATTTCACCGCGGCTGACCTGTTCGTCGGAGCGAACGTCAACTTCATGCTCGCCTTCAACCTGCTCGAGCCCCGCGAGGTCTTCATCGACTACGCCCGCCGGATCACTGACCGCGATGCCTACCGCCGCGCCAAGGAGATCGACAGCCGTCTGATCTCCGAGGCCCAGCAGCAGCCCGTCCAGCCGCAACCAGCCTGAGGAGCCATTTGTGGACCGATCGACCCGACAGCAAGCCATCGACCTCTACGACCGGTTCACCCACGAAGGCATGGAGCGCCGCGCCTTCATGGCGCAGATGGTCAAGCTTGCCGGGTCGGTCGCTGCAGCCGAGCTGCTGATCGCCGGTATCGCGGCCTCGCCGGCCGCAGCTGCAATCGTTCCAGAGAACGACGCACGGCTCACGACCCGGACGCAGGGGCTGAAGGGCGGCTACAAGGCCTATGTCGCGGAACCGCGGACACGTTCGCTGAAGCCGACTGTGCTCGTCGTCCACGAGAACCGCGGCCTGAATGATCACATCCGCGACATTGCGCGCCGCCTGGCGGTCGCGAACTTCCGGGCGGTGGCGCCCGACATGCTTTCGCCGTCCGGCGGCACGCCCGCGAACGAGGACGCTGCCCGCGATGCCATCGGCAAGCTCGATCTGGCCAAAAGCGTTGCGGACGCCGTCGCCTTTCTTCCCGACCTCAAGGCTTCAAGCCGCGGCGGCAAGGTCGGAGCGGTCGGCTTCTGCTGGGGCGGCGGGTTCGTGAACCGGCTCGCGGTCGCCGCCGGGGACAAGCTCGACGCCGCGGTCCCCTACTACGGCCCCGCTCCCGATCCGTCGGACGCGCCGCAGGTGCACGCCGCTATGCTGATCCACGACGCCGGCCTCGACGAGCGGGTCAACCGAACCAGCTTCCCGTGGGTCGAAGCGCTGCGCAAGGCAGGCAAGCCCGTGAAGTTCTACCTCTACGAAGGCGTCAACCACGCCTTCAACAACGACACCTCCGCGGAGCGCTACGACAAGGCTGCTGCGGAGCTCGCCTGGTCGCGCACCCTCGCCTTCTTCAAGCGTAACCTAAGTTAACGGCTCGGCGCGTTTCGCTGTCATAAATGCTTGTAGCTGCGAGGATTCCGTTCCAAGCGGAAACTAATGGATGCAGTAGCGTCACGAATCAGTAGCTTCGATTTTCTTCGTGGCGGCGGCGAGCTTTCGGAAAGAATCCGAAATTTCGACTGGGGAACGACGTCGCTCGGCCCCATCGAAACCTGGCCGCAGATCGTCCGCACGACCGTTGCCCTGATCCTGCGCTCCCCCGTCCCGATCGTCACCTTGTGGGGCGAAAAGGGCGTGATGCTCTACAATGACGCTTACGCCGAGTTTTCAGGCCCGCGGCACCCGGGGATCCTGGGCATGGACGTGCTCGACGCCTGGCCTGAGGCTGCCGACTGGAACCGCAAGGTCATGGACACCGTGTTCCACGCGGGCGAGACCCTGTCCGTCCAGGACATGGAATTGGTCCTCTACCGCCGCGGCATCGGCGAGCCGGTGTGGATGAATTTGGATTACTCCCCGGTCCCCAATGAGGACGGCCAAACTGCCGCCGTCATCGCGATCGTCGTCGAGACCACCGCCAAGGTCCGCGCGGAGCGCCAGCTGCGCGGCGAGCGCGAGCGGCTCCGCCGCATGTTCGAGCAGGCCCCCGGATTCATGGCCCTGCTTGAGGGCCCCAACCACGTCTATGGCATGGCCAACGCCGCCTATTTCGACCTGGTAGGCGGGCGCGAGCTCGTCGGCAGGACCGTGGCCGAAGCCCTACCCGAAGTCGCCGACCAGGGCTTCGTCGACCTCCTTCACAGTGTCTATTCCTCGCGGGAGCCGCACGTCGGCCACGCGATTCCCGTCCGGCTCCAGCGTGCCGGCGGGGTCGAGGAGGAGCGCTTCGTCGATTTCGTCTACCAGCCGCTGGTCGACGACGACGGCGGGATCACTGGCATCTTCGTCCAGGGCCACGACGTTACCGAGCGCAAGCGCTTCGAGCGCCACCAGCAATTGCTGGTCGGTGAGCTCAATCACCGGGTGAAGAACACGCTTTCGATCGTCCAGAGCCTCGCCCACCAGAGCTTCCACGCCAACATCCCGTCGGCTGACGCGATCAAGCGCTTCGAAGGGCGTCTCGAGGCGCTTGCCCGCGCCCATAGCCTGCTTACAGCGAAGAATTGGGAAGCCGCGAGCGTCAGCGAGGTCGTGCGAGGCGCCATCGCGCCGTTCTGCCCGGACGACCGCTGCACCATCGACGGGCCTGACGTTCGCCTGCCGCCGCAAACGGCGGTCAGCCTCGCGCTCGCGCTTCACGAGTTATCTACCAACGCGGCCAAGTACGGCGCGCTCTCAAATGCCACGGGGACCATCCAAGTCAGCTGGTCCGCAACGGACGACGAGCTGGACTTCCGCTGGGTCGAGCGCGGCGGACCGCGGGTCAAGGCGCCGGACCGGCGCGGCTTCGGGACCCGCATGATCGAGCGGACCCTCGCCTCTGAGTTCGGCGGCACGGCGACGCTCGACTTCGCACCGGAGGGCGTCACCTGCCGCGTCATCGCGCGCCTCCCCGCACCGGAATGACGGCCCAGCTGCCTTGCCGAGGACATGAAAAAAGGGCCGGAGGATCGCTCCTCCGGCCCTTCCTTTTTGCTCGAAGCGAAAGCCTAGCGGCGGTCGCCCATGAACCTGAGCAGGAACAGGAACATGTTGATGAAGTCGATGTACAGGTTGAGCGCGCCCAGGATGGACGCCTTGGCCATCGCTTCGCCATGTCCCGCAACCGTGAAGTAGACGCTCTTGATCTTCTGCGTGTCGTAGGCGGTCAGGCCGGCGAACAGCAGGACGCCGATCGCGCTGATCGCCAGGTCCATCGCCGGTGAGCGCAGGAACAGGTTGATCAGCATCGCGACGAACAGGCCGATGACGCCCATGATCAGGAACGAGCCCATGCCGCTGAGGTCGCGCTTGGTCGTGTAGCCGTAGAGGCTAAGTCCCAGGAACGCGGCCGAGACGGCGAAGAAGGTCTGCGCGATCGAGGTCCCCGTATAAACCAGGAACAGGCTCGAGAACTGCACGCCGATCAGGGCCGCATAGACCCAGAACAGCGCCTGCGCAGTTCCTGCTGACATCCGGTTGATTCCGAAGCCGAGCGCGAAAACCAGTGCCAGCGGCGCGAACAAAGCGACCCAGAATAGCGGGGTCGCCTGGCCGGTCGCCGGGTTGACGATCAGGTTGATGAGGCTGCTGTTGGCGAAAAGCAGTGCCACGATGCCGGTCAGCAGCACGCCCGACGCCATGTAGTTGTACACTTTGAGCATGTAGGACCGCAGGCCCGCATCCCGTGCGGCGCGCGGAACGCCGACGGAAACGGCCGGGTCGTAACCGGTCGTCCTCATGCGCGGGTCAAACTGGTTCTGCATTACATCTCCTTTGCGTGGGCCAAGGGGGCCCTCACAGCCGTGAATATCGTGGATGCTTGAAGGCTATTCAAGCGAAACCGGACATCGGACGTCCAGCCGTTGCGTCCCGGAACGGGAGGTGCAACACTCCTCCTTGCCTGTAGAGGGGGAGCTGCAGCTTGTTCCACCGGGTGATCCGATGCGCGGTCCTGCTCCTCGCGGCGCTCATTCTCGCTCCGGCGCAGGCATCAGCACAACAGGCGGGTCGCATCATCGCCGTCGGCGATCTGCACGGCGACTTCGACGCGTGGATGACGATTGCACAAGCCGCGCGCGTGGTGGATGCGGCCGGACACTGGAGCGGCGGCAAGACGACGCTGGTCCAGCTCGGCGACGTCACCGACCGCGGGCCGGACTCCCTCAAGATCATCCGCAACCTGCAACAGCTCCAGCGCGAAGCACCGGGCGCGGGCGGGCGAGTAGTGGTCGTGCTCGGCAACCACGAAGTCATGAACGCGCTCGGAGACCTGCGCTACACGACCCCGCAGGAGTTCGCCTCGTACGCCGACAACCGCTCCGTCGCGCGGCGCGAGCGGCTCTACGGCCAGATCCGCAAGCAACTCGAGGCGGAAGCGCGCGCTGTCGACCCAAACATCAAGCCCTCACAAGTCCGCGACCAGTGGCTCGCGAAGACACCCCTCGGCTGGGTCGAGCATCGCGCCGCCTGGAGCCCCAACGGCGAGCTCGGCCGTTGGGCGCGCGGCAACCCCGCGGTCGTGAAGATCGGCGACACGCTTTTCGTGCACGGCGGTCTCAGCAGCGATTACGCGCCGCTCGGCATCGACGAGATCAACCGGAGGGTTGCCGCAGCGATGGCAGCCGGGACAGGCGCCATCCTCGAGGACCCGATCGGTCCCTTGTGGTACCGCGGCCTCGTCACGCGCGACCCGCGCGTCGACCCCGACGGCGCCGCAGCGGCTGCAGCCAAGCCCCGCCCGCCGATCGACCAGGAGCTTGCGGCGGTGCTCGCCGCCACCGGCGCCAAACGCATGGTCGTCGGCCACACGCCGTCGCTGAAGGGCATCATCGTCAGCAACAACGGCCAGCTGATCCGCATCGATAGCGGAATCTCGGGCTACTACGGCGGGCCGCTCACCTGGCTGGAGATCGTCGGCGACCGCGTAACGCCGCACACGCTCCCGCGCCGGCCTCCCGGAGCCACGCCATGAGACGATTGCTGCTGGCCTTCCTCGCCCTCACCGCTGGGCCGGCGCTCGCCAAAGAGCCGAAGCCGCCAACCCCACTCTTCGCCAGCGAGACGCCGATCCACGTCCGCATTCAAGGGCCTATGTCGGACCTCGCTAGCAAACGTGCCGACGTTCCCCTGCCCGGCATCCTGACCCTTCCGGACACCGGCGCCACGTTCGCGATCGCGCTCTCTCCGCGCGGGATCACGCGACGCGAGAACGATATCTGCGCCTTCCCGCCGCTGCGCGTCGATTTCAGCCAGAAGCCTGCCCCAGGATCCCTGTTCGACCACCAGAACAAGCTGAAGCTCGTCACCCATTGCAAGACGTCGTCGGAATTCCAGCAGAAGGTGCTGCTCGAATATGCGGCGTACCGAATGTACAACCTCCTGACGCCGCTCAGCTTCCGGGCGCGCCTGGCGAACATCGACTATGTCGACAAGGACGGGCGGCCCTACACGTCGCGCTTCGGATTTTTCATCGAGGACATCGACGACGTCGCCGCCCGCAACGGGATGGTGAAGGCCGTAACGCCCGACCGCATCCCGGTCGGCCAGTTGGAGCCCCGCGCAGCCGCACGCTTCGCGTTGTTCAACTACATGATCAGCAACCTCGACTGGTCGATGCGCGCAGGCCCCGCGGGCGAGGGCTGCTGCCACAATGGCCGGCTATTGGCCGCGACCAGCGGCCCTGGAGTTCAGGTAATCCCCATCCCGTACGATTTCGATTTCTCGGGAATGGTCGACGCGCCCTACGCTTCGCCTCCCGCGGAGCTGAACGTTCGAAGCGTTCGCCAGAGACTCTATCGCGGCTATTGCATGCACACGAACGAAGCGAAGGCAGTGGCCGCGGACATCGCGGCACGGCGCGGCGAGATTCTCGGTGTGCTTGCCTCGACTCCGGGCCTGACGGCCGCGAGCCAGGCGAAAGCCGCCGCCTACCTCGACGGCTTCTTCAAGGACCTCGCGGCCGGAACCGTGCTTACGAAATGCGTGGGCTAGGCTTGCGCCGGCGGGGCGCCGCCGGCGCCTTGGTCGGCGGGGGAGCAGGCGCCGCAGCCGCTTCGGCTTTCGCCTTCTTGTCGGGTTCCGGCGGAGCCGCAACGTCCACACCGTCATAGTCGGCGAGGTAGCGCTTCATCCCCTGCCGCTCGCCATATTCGGTGAGCCACAGGAAGGCGAAGGTGAAATTGAGCGCAATGCTGATCACTGCCGCCAGCTCGACCGCGCCGATCCCGGCCGAAAGCCCGATCGCGACCGACAGCAGGATGAACAGCGCATCCCCGGAGCTCTTCAGCGAATTCCTGAAACGGACCGCACCGGCAATGCCCGCCAGCGCGAACGCCAGTGCGAGCGAGTTCTGAACGATGATGACGATCCCGGTCACCACCATCGGCAGCACGATGATCGTGTTGACCAGCGACTGGTCGTACTCGTCACCGCTGCGCACCGCCATGTAGACCCAGCTCACCGGCAGCGCCGCAAGGAACGCGCCGATGATCGCGACAATGAGCCAGAAGAGGCTTTCGCCCATGTTGCCGACATGCTCGGCGCGGATCGCGTCCGTGCCCTGCAACGGATTCTGCGACGGCTGGGTGATCAGGGATTCGACGCCCCCGATCGGCAGGTAGCCGCGGGCGTCGGGCCAAAGCTTCACCATGATCCAGACGATCAGCCCGATGACCAGGTAATAGATGGCCAGCTGGCCCAGCAGTTTCGACGCGCGCATCCGTTCCCCCTCAGTCCTTGTCGTGGTCCTTGTCGTGTTTGTGGTGATGCTTTCCTTCGTGCACCGGATAGGCCGGGATCGGCTGTAGCACGCCGTACCGCTCCTTCAGCGGCGGGTGCCTCAGCGGCGGCCATGGAATGTCGGCAAGCGGCAGCTCGGTGTCCGGAACCCGGTCGAGCAGGTCGCGGAGCAATGTCAGGCGGCCGAGTGGCTGGTCGTTGAAGTCGACCAAAGTCCACGGCGCGAAGTCGGTGTGCGTCGCCGACAGCATCATCTCGCGCGCCTCGGTGTAATCGTCGTAATGCTCGCGCGCCTTCACATCGATCGGCGACAGCTTCCAGCGCTTCACCGGGCTGTGCAGCCGGTTGGCGAAGCGCTCCTCCTGCACCGCCTGGTCGCAGCACAGCCAGTATTTGAAGAGCAGGATGCCGTCGTCCACGAGGTGCCGCTCGAACTCCGGTGCCGCGTTTAGGAAGTCCTGCGCCTGATCGACGGTGCAGAAGCCCATCACCCGCTCGACGCCCGCGCGATTGTACCAGCTGCGGTCGAACAGGACGATTTCGCCCTGCGCGGGAAGATGCTGGACGTACCGCTGGAAATACCACTGCGTGCGCTCGCGCTCGTTCGGGCTCGGAAGCGCGACGACACGGCATTGGCGCGGGTTGAGGAGCCGCGAGAACATCTCGATCGAGCCGCCCTTGCCCGCGGTGTCGCGGCCTTCGAACACGACAACCACCCGCTGGCCGGTCTCGGACACCCAGCGCGCCATCGCGCTGAGCTCCTTCGCCAAGGGCTTCAGCAGCTCCTCATATTCGTCGTGGTCGAGTCCGTCCCCGCTCATGCGCTACCCCCAGGGGCAAGACTTTGGCATGGCGCCGGTCCGAATGGAACCTCCTCGCCTCACCGACCGCGCGCTGCGCATCCTGCTCGGCGCCGCGCACCGGCTGCTCAAGCTCAACTGGTTCGTGCGCCGGCCGCGCACGTTCGGAGCACACGCACTTGCGCTGACGCCTGATCGGAAAGTGGTGCTGGTGAAGCTGCGCTACGCGCCGGGCTGGCGCTTACCAGGTGGCGGGCGAAAGCCGGACGAACCTCCCGCCGACGCAGTCCTGCGCGAACTTCGCGAGGAAATCGGCATGACTTCGCACGGTCGCCTGCGCTCGGGGACCGAGCTCGAAGAAGATGCCGACTTCAAGCGCGACCTCGCCGCGCTGCTGATCGTCGAGGACGTGGTCTACACGCCGCACGAATGGTCGTGGGAGGTCGAGCGGATCTGCGAAGCGGACCTCGACGACCTCCCGACCGACCTGTCGCCGCGCGCCGCGAACTGGATCGCGGCGCTGCGGGACAAGGTTTGAGTTTAGAAGGAGCTCGATCCGCCGGAGCTACCGCCGCTGCCGCTGCTGCTCTGCGTCTCGAACTGCGACTGGCCCTGCGAGAACGACTGCCCGCTGCTCGATCCCCATCCGAACGCCGAACTGCCGCCGGTGTCGTTCTGAAGCGCTTGCTGCAGCACCTGCTTGCCCTGGTCGGCAAGCTGGCGCTGCATCTGGAGCGCCTGCTGGAAGAATTCGCGCGTTGGCCCGTCCTGCGCGTCCTGCGCATAGATCTGGCAATTCTCCGCGCCCTGGAGCGCGTGGTAGAGGACCGCGATCACGTCATAGGTTTCGTTGCGGGTGCCGGTCTGCTGGGCCTCTTCCCGGCCTGGTTGTTGCTGCATGATGTCCTTCTCCTGGTGAGTACGCCGCCGCCTGATGCACGCGGCCGACGACGCACTCCCAACAACGCGCGGAGGGCATCCAATATGCAGCAGTATCGGCGAGTTGACCCGCTTTCGTGACTGGCCACTGACGACCCTCTAAACGCCGGGAGATGCACCGCCTGTTCGTCGCCATTCGGCCGCCGGAGCCCATCCGCGACCTGCTGCTCGACGTGATGGACGACAGCGCCGATTTCCGCTGGCAGTCGGACGAGCAGTTGCACCTCACGTTGCGCTTCATCGGAGAGGTCGAGCGGCCGGTGGCGGACGACATCGCCGACGCCCTCGCCGCGGTCCGCTCGCCCGGGTTCGAGCTGCGCATCGGCGGCACCGGCAGGTTCGAGCAACGCAACTCCGGTGCCCTGTGGGCAGGCGTGGAACCAAAGGCGCCGGTCGCCGCGCTCGCCGCCAAGGTCGACCGCGCGTGCCAGCAAGCCGGCCTCGAACCGGAGCGCCGCGCCTTCCATCCGCACATCACCCTCGCCCGCTGGAAAGGCCGCCGCACCCGCGAGGTCGCCGCCTATCTCGACCGAACCCGCGGCCTCACCTCCGACCCGTTCGAGGTCGACCAATTCATCCTCTTCGAGAGCCGCCTTTCAAAGCACGGCGCGCATTACGAGGAGGTCGCGAGCTACGCTCTCGACTGATCTCTCGCTTGCAATCCGGACCGGGTGGTTCGACACCATGACGGCGATGGCTCGATACGTGAAGAAGCCGGTCGTCATCGAGGCGGTGCAGTGGTTCGGGCACGGCGACCACCCGGTCGTCCTCCAGGAATCCTCCGGCGCGACAACCGGCTACATCGAAACTCCAGAGGGCCGCCTTAGGGTCGAGCCTGGCGACTGGATCATCACGGGCGTTGCCGGAGAGAATTATCCCTGCAAGCCCGACGTCTTCGAAAGGCTCTACACGCCGGCCGATTGAAAAGGGAGCCGCATCGCTGCGACCCCCCTCTCCTGATCTTCGGCTAAATCACCAGATCCTGACGCGCTGCTCCGGCGGAATGTAGAACTTGGATTCGGGCCCGACGTTGAACGCCTTGTACCAGGCGTCGAGGTTCCGAAGCGGTCCGATGATCCGGAAGCGACGCGGGCTGTGCGGGTCGCTTGCGACCTGCGTCTTGATCGAATCCTCGCGCTGCTCGCCGCGCCACACCTGGGCGAACGCCAGGAAGAAGCGCTGGTCGCCGGTCAGCCCGTCGATCACAGGCGCAGGCTTGCCGTTCAGTGACTTCTTGTAGGCCAGATATGCGACCTCCAGCCCGGACACGTCGCCGATATTCTCGCCCATGGTCAGGTCCCCGTTGATGAACGTGCCTGGAGCCGCTTCGTAGGACGAATATTGCTTGCCGAGCGCCGCCGTCAGCGCCTTGAAGCGGGTCGCGTCGGCCTTCGTCCACCAGTCGCGCACCGCGCCGGTCTCGTCGACTTTGCGGCCCTGGTCGTCGAAGCCGTGCATGATCTCGTGGCCGATAACGGCGCCGACCGCGCCATAGTTCGCCGCAGCGTCGGCACGCGGATCGAAGTAAGGCGGCTGCAGGATGCCGGCGGGGAACACGATCTTGTTCTCCAAGAAGCCGTTGTAGGCGTTCACCGTCGCCGGGCTCATGCCCCACTTCTTGCGGTCGACGGGCTTGCCGAGATCGGCAAGCTGATAGTCCCACTCGAAGGCGGCGCTGCGCTTGACGTTGCCGTAAAGGTCGTCGGACTTGAGCTGCAGCTTCGAATAGTCGCGGAACTTGTCCGGATAGCCGACCATCACGTCCATCTTGGCGAGCTTCCGTAGCGCGGCGTCCTTGGTCGCCTGCTCCATCCAGCTGTTTTCCTTGATGCGGTCGGCCGCGGCCAGCTTCAAATTGCCGACGAGCTTTTCCATCTCCGCCTTGGACTGCGCCGGGAAATAGCGGTCGACGTAGGTTTGGCCGAGCAGCTCGCCCAGACGCCCGTCGATTTCCGTGATCCCGCGGCGCCAGCGCGGCCGAAGCTCGGTCGCGCCGGACAGCGTCTTGGTGAACTCGAACTTGCTGTCGACGAAGCGCTTGGAAAGATAGTTCGACGCCTGGTCGGCGACGTTGAACCGCTCCCATGTCTTCAGCGTCTCGAGCGGCGTCTTCGCGTAGAGCGCCGCAAGCGCCTTCACCGCCGTATTGTCGCCGACGATCATCTTCGGGACGGCCGTGTTCGTCTCGGCAAAATAGCGGTTCCAGTCGAGGCCGGGCGCGTAGGCTGCAAGCTCGGCCGGAGTCATCGGGTTGTTGAGCTTGTCGATGTCGCGCAGGTCCGCCTGCGGCCAGGAAATCTTGGCGATCTCGGTCTCGAACGCCAGGACCTCGTCGGCCTTGGCCGCCGCGTTCGGCGTGCCGATCATGCCCAGCGTGCGCTCGATATATGCGCGATAGGCGTCGCGCTGCTTCTTGTACTTGTCGAGCAAGTAATAATCGCGGTCAGGCAGGCCCGTGCCCGACGTACCGACCACGAGCGTGTTCACGGTCGGATTGGCGAGATCCGGGATGACCTGCAGCCCGAACAGGGTTGATCCCAGGTCCTTCATGCTTTGCGCCATGAAGCTCTGGAACTCGGCCTTGCTCTTGATCGCATCGACCCGCGCGAGGTCCGGCTGCAGCGGCTTGGCATCGAGCTGCTCGAGCCGCGCTTCGTCCATGTAGCTCTTGTAGAACGCGCCGAGCTGGCTGTCGGCGGGAGCGCTCATCACGATGTCGCGCAGCTGCTCCTGGTTCCGGTCGTTCAACTCGGAGCTGATACCGTTGTTCGCCTTGTCGGCGGGGATGTCGGTCTCGTCCATCCACTTCCCGGAGGCATAGCGCTGGAAGTCGTCGCCGGGCTTGACCGACAGGTCGCGCGTCGAAAGGTCGACGCCCCAGGTGCCGAAGTGAACGGCCTTGGTCGCCGCAGCGGTAGTCGCGGCCGACCCGGCGCTGTGCTGTTGCTGCTGCGCCGACGAGGGCGCGGCTAGCACCGTCGTTGCGAGCAAGGAGGTAAAGGCGAGCGCGAGGCGCGCCGAGTGAATGCGTGACATCTTCTGCCCCAAATAATTGATTTGCCGACGCTAGTTCAGGATTTCCGGCAAATCCAGCGAGTCCGGATCGACGAAAGCTGGCCACTGATCGACGAAGGTCAGGCGGTCCTGGGCGTCAGGCGCGACTCCAGGCGGGCAATGGCACTCTCCAGCGCACGGAAGCGCTCATCGAGATCCGCTTCACGTTCCTGCCGCCTCGTAACGACCTGCACCGCACGCGCGACTGGCTCGGCGACCTCCTCGATCGCGTCGAACTCCGACTTGCCGAACAGGCTCCCGTCAGGCCGCGGGCCAAGCAGCAGCCAGCCGACGCGGCCATGCCCCTCCGCCTCCAGCGGCACGCGCACGGGAAAGGTCTCGTCCGAGCGGTCGCAATCGATGCCGTCATGCGGTGCCGGCGACCACTGCCGCAGCCACCCTTTCACGTCATTCGCTGCGATTTCGCGTGCATCGACGACCTGATCGCCCGCGACCAGCGCCGCCCGCTTGGCGCGCACGCCATCCACCAGGCTGTCGAGCGTCGCTCCCGCGATCTGCTCCAGCCCCGACGTCTCGCGCAGGTCCCCGACCAGCGCCGGCAATCCGTGGCGCAGCCGGTAAAGCGCATTCTGGAACCGCCGCTCGGCCCAGCGCTGCGCCCGGTTGTGCATCGGCGCAATTGCCACGGCAGCCATCGCCGCCCCGATCCCGCCCGCAAGCCCCCCAAGGTTCTGCCCGAGATATTGCTGGCCGATCAGCTCGATGATCTTCTGGCTCGCAGCGAACAAAGCGACGAAACCGACGGTGAGGACGCCGTAGGCGGCAGACCGTCCGATCACCGTGTCGGCATCGTAGAGCCGGTAGCGCAGGATCGAGATGATCAGGCCGAGTGCCATGATCCCCAGCCCCCAAGTGCCTAGCGTCTGGACGAATACATATTGCCAGACGATCCAGCGTGGATCCTCACCTTGCAGCGCCACGACTGCGGCGCCGCTGGCAAGGGACAACATCGACAGGATCACGCCTGCGACCAGGCCGAGGAAGGCCCATCTCAGCTGAAGCCGTTCGGTCCCAGGCCCGACCCGGCGATAGCGGCCGATCAGCGCCGCGATCACGAGCAATGAGAAGCCCGCGCCGAGGATCAAGCCAAGCGACTGCTGTGCGTCGATGAACGCCGCAGGAAACAGCAATAGGAACGGAATGGCGGTCCATCTCGGCTCGAACCGCCCCGATGGAAAGGCGAACAGGGCGGCGTATAGCAGCGAAATCCCGGCGGATGCGGCGATGTTGATAATGCCGATCGGAACGCCCAGCAGATCGGCACCGTTCACGATTGCTCCGAAGATCAGAAACGAAACCGACAACAGCGCCGGAACCGCCTCGCGCCGTTTGCGCAGGAACAAAAGGACGGCCGCGGAAATGAACAATAGCGGCAGCAGCGCCGAGCCGACGGCGTTCACGGCTCTGCCGAATGTCCGGTTGAGCCCCGCACGCCTGAAGGATTCCTCCTCGATGGCAATGCTTCGCGTAAGGCGTACGTCAACGATTTGCCCGTTTGCCTTGCGCACCGTGAAATTGGTCGTCTCGCCGTCGGGCTTCACGACATGCTCGCGGGCTGCGGAGCGGCCTGCGCTGCGCGGGATTTCCCAACCGTCCACGGCGATTACCGTGTCGCCCGGCCGCAGACCCGCAGCCCGGGCCTCGTCGCCTGGAACCGCGTCGATCGGAAGTCCGGACGGAGAGTCGCTGGTGGCGATTCCATAGGGCGTCCACATCGTCGGCGTCCGCAGTCCGATGGAGGTGCCGAGCACCGCCCCCATCAACGCCAGCGGCAGCATGATCGCCCAGACAATCGTGTACAGCGTCAGCCAAATGCCCTTAAGGTCGGGCAGCCGCTCGGGTAACCGCAGCCTCCAGCGGCGCGGCGCGGGTTCGGCAGTTGCGGTGGCTGTCGCCATACACGCCCCCTTGGGCGGCAACTTACATCAACATCGCCTGCCGCCAAACGCCGGCAATCGCCTACGCTTTCAGCGCGAAGGCATACATCCGCTGGCCCGGCCGCTCCTCTCGGCCCCCGACCTTCTGGTACAGCGCATTCGCGGCCGCGTTGTCCGCGTCAGTCAGCACCCAGGCTTCGGTGCAGCCCATCGCCTCGGCTTCGGAAAGCAGCAGCCTTACGACACCGGCGCCGACCCCGGCCTGCCGGAAAGCGGGCGCGACGCCCACCTCGTTGATCCACATCTCGCGCGGCTTGTCCGGATGCACGTAATCGACGCCCGAAGCGAAGCCGACGACCATCCCGTCGCTCAACGCCACGGCGATATGTAGCCGCGGATCAGCGAGGAACTCCTCTGCGCATTCCCGATCGATTTGGTGATCGAACACCCCTTCGGCGAGGTGCCGCAGAACTTCGATGTCGCCTTCATGGAGCGTGCGGAAGGTGACCTCTCCGCTCACGACCCTGCCCGCGTCATTAGTCCGAACGAGCGCCCGAGCGGGTCGAGAGCCAGCGCCATCGCGTCGCCGTCGGGAAGCACCTGCCTGGGCATGACCACCGACCCGCCTAGCTCGACGACCTTGGCGAGAGCAGCGTCGATATCCTCGACAGCGACGTAAAGTTGCACGGCTTCCGGCGCACCGGGCGGTGCCGGCCAGATCCCGCCGTCCACGTCGCCGCCCGTCCTCACTTCGCGATAGCCCATGCCGTTCGCATTCGAGACCTCCCAGCCGAACAGTCTGCCGTAGAAGGCGGCTGTTCGCTCGGGATCGGCGCTCAGCATCTGCCAGTGCATCACCGCATTCGTCATTGGACGTCCTCCAGGATGTGCCATCGCGACTGGTCGAGCCGGACGACCCGCAGCCGCAGCAATTTGGCCAAGGCGACATTGGCGCGGTCGACGGGCACCCCCGCGATCTCCGCCAGCTCAAGCGTTGTCGTCGGCGCGGACTTCACCGCCTCGAACACGCGCAAATCGTCGTCATCGATCTCGCGAGCACGAGCGCGCTCGTCCGGGCCCATGTCGAGCCGTCCAAAGACATGCTCCTCCGCCTCATGCGACAGAGGCCGCGTACCCCGAAGCCACTGCGACAGCGTCGCGTGGTCGCAGTCGAGGTCGCGCGCGAATGCCCGGAGCGAATATCGTCCGTTCCGCTGCCGCCGCCGCCCCAGCTCGCGCTTCAGGAATTCCGCAGCCCCCATACTGCCGAATGATACGCACCCGCATGCCGACGGCAATCCGTGCGCCCGCGAAACCGGGGCAGGCGCCTGCCCCACCTACGCTGGCAATTTGGAGGATCGCACCCATATTGCTGAAGCCGCGTTGACCGGGTGCGGCGCCTCACGCTAGATTAGAACATAAACGGAACGAACCGAATCCGATGCTGACCCATATTTCCGTCCGGGGCGCCCGGGAACACAACTTGAAAGGCATCGACGTGGACATCCCACGTGAGAGCCTGACGGTCATCACCGGCCTGTCCGGGTCGGGCAAGTCGTCCCTCGCCTTCGACACCATCTATGCCGAAGGCCAGCGCCGCTACGTCGAGAGCCTGTCCGCCTACGCGCGCCAGTTCCTGGAGATGATGCAGAAGCCGGACGTCGAGCACATCGACGGCCTCTCGCCAGCCATCTCGATCGAGCAGAAGACCACGTCGCGCAACCCGCGCTCGACGGTCGCGACGGTCACCGAGATCTACGACTACATGCGCCTGCTCTGGGCGCGCGTCGGCATTCCCTATTCGCCCGCGACCGGGCTTCCGATCGAGGCCCAGCAGGTCAGCCAAATGGTCGACCGCGTGATGAGCCTCCCCGAAGGCAGCCGCCACTACCTGCTGGCGCCCGTCGTCCGCGGCCGCAAGGGCGAGTACCGCAAGGAGCTCGCCGAATGGCAGAAGGCGGGCTTCACGCGCGTCCGCATCGACGGCGAGTTCTACGCGATCGAGGACGCCCCCGCGCTCGACAAGAAGTACAAGCACGACATCGAGGTGGTGGTCGACCGCATCGTCGTCCGCGAAGGCATCGAACCGCGCCTTGCCGACAGCTTCGAGACCGCGCTGAAGCTCGCCGACGGACTCGCCTACCTCGACCCCGCCGACCCGCAGCCGGACGCCGAAACGCCCGCGTCCTCGGGCATGAAGCTCGACTACGCCCCGCCCGGCCGCATCACCTTCAGCGAAAAATTCGCCTGCCCGGTCAGCGGCTTCACCATCGCCGAGATCGAGCCGCGCCTGTTCTCGTTCAACGCGCCGCAGGGCGCCTGCCCGGCCTGCGACGGCCTCGGCGAGAAGCTGGTGTTCGACGAGGACCTGGTCGTCCCCAACCACGCGCTCTCGATCAAGAAGGGCGCCGTCGTCCCCTGGGCCAAGTCCAACCCGCCCAGCCCCTATTACATGCAGGTGCTGAGCTCGCTCGCCCGCGCCTACGATTTCGACCTCGACACCGCCTGGTCCAACCTCCCCGAGGAGGCGCGCCGAGTCATCCTCCACGGCACCAACGGCAGGCCCGTCACGCTGCGCTTCATCGACGGCCGCCGCAGCTACGAGGTCAAGAAGCCGTTCGAAGGCGTCATCGGCAACCTCAACCGCCGCATGCTCCAGACCGAGAGCGCGTGGATGCGCGAGGAGCTGTCACGCTACCAGGCCAGCCGCCCCTGCGAGGTGTGCCACGGCGCCCGCCTCAAGCCCGAAGCGCTGGCGGTGAAGATCGCCGGTGAGGACATCAGCATGTCGAGCCGCCGCAGCGTCGCCGACGCGTACGACTGGTTCGCCAACCTCCACGACAAGCTCACCTCGACCCAGAACGAGATCGCGAAGGCCATCCTGAAGGAGATCAACGAGCGCCTCGGCTTCCTCCACAATGTCGGCCTCGACTATCTCCACCTCGACCGCACCAGCGGCACCTTGAGCGGCGGCGAGAGCCAGCGCATCCGCCTCGCCAGCCAGATCGGCAGCGGCCTCAGCGGCGTCCTCTACGTCCTCGACGAGCCCTCGATCGGCCTCCACCAGAAGGACAACGACCGCCTCCTCGAGACGCTGAAGCGGCTCAAGGGCCTCGGCAACACCGTGCTCGTGGTCGAGCATGACGAGGACGCGATCCGCCACGCCGACCATGTCATCGACATGGGCCCGGGCGCCGGAGTCCACGGCGGCGAGGTTGTGTGCCAGGGCACCCTCGACGAGCTTCTCGCCTGCGAGACCAGCATCACCGCCGACTACCTCTCCGGCCGCCGCGAGATCCCGCTCCACGCCACCCGCCGCAAGGGGACGGGCAAGTTCGTCACCGTCCACGGCGCCACCGCCAACAACCTGCGCAATGTCACCGCCAAGTTCCCGCTCGGCACCTTCACCTGCGTCACGGGGGTCAGCGGCAGCGGCAAGTCCTCGCTCACCATCGACACGCTTTATGCGGGAACGGCGCGCGCCCTGAATGGAGCCAGAATCCCCTGCGGCCCGTGCGAGAAGATCAGCGGCCTCGAGCAGCTCGACAAGGTCATCGACATCGACCAGTCGCCGATCGGCCGCACCCCGCGCTCCAACCCCGCGACCTACACCGGCGCCTTCACCCAGATCCGCGACTGGTTCGCCGGCCTGCCGGAGGCGAAGGCGCGCGGCTACAAGCCCGGCCGCTTCTCCTTCAACGTCAAGGGCGGCCGGTGCGAGGCGTGCCAGGGCGACGGCCTCATCAAGATCGAGATGCACTTCCTGCCCGACGTCTACGTCACCTGCGACGTGTGCCACGGCGCGCGCTACAACCGCGAGACGCTGGAGGTGAAGTTCAAGGGCCACTCGATCGCCGACGTGCTCGACATGAACGTCGAGGAGGCGGCCGAGCTGTTCAAGGCGGTCCCCGGCATCCGCGACAAGATGCGCATGCTTCAGGAGGTCGGGCTCGGCTACATCAAGGTCGGGCAGCAGGCGACGACGCTGTCGGGCGGTGAGGCGCAGCGCGTCAAGCTGTCGAAGGAGCTGTCCCGCCGCGCCACCGGCAAGACGCTCTACATCCTCGACGAGCCCACCACCGGCCTGCACTTCGAGGACGTGCGCAAGCTCCTCGAAGTCCTCCACCGCCTGGTCGAGCAGGGCAACACCGTCGTCGTGATCGAACACAACCTCGACGTCATCAAGACCGCCGACCACATCATCGACCTCGGCCCCGGCGGCGGAGTTAACGGCGGCGAGATCGTCGTCACCGGAACCCCGGAAGACGTGGCCGTCTGCCCGGCCTCATTCACGGGCCAGTATCTGAAGCCGCTGCTGGAGCGGGCGTCAGTAAAACCCACCCTCGTCACCCCCGCGGAAGCGGGGGCCCAGCTAAGGAAGAAGCCGAAGCGGTCGCGGAAGGTCAGCGTGGACGAGGACGAGCCGGATTTGATTGCGGCGAAGTAAGCTACGGCTTGGCTCGGGCCTTCCGGCAAAGCCCGTCCATGGCCTTCCGATGGTCTGGGTCTAGGGTTTCAATGACGGCCAAGAGTGTATCTGCAGCGCTTTTGAGCTGCTCGAGAGTAAACCCGGAGAAGGTCACGACATCTCCGATATTGTCAGCATGAGATTCCAGCTGGGCGAGATGCTCCATCGACCGCACCTTCGCCTCATCCAGACTTTGGTGCGTAGCCAATAGCTGATTGATTTTGTCGCCGAGCCCCGCCGATCCGGGCAGTTTGAACGCGAGAAAAATCTCGAGCACTTTGCGGATAGCGTTCGGCATTAAATATGCGAACCGCTCGAAATCAGCTGGAGCTTCACTTAGTCCTGCGACTATGCTGTATAGGTAGTGATACTCTGAATCGTATTCCTGAATGAGTGTCGGTAGTCGGGCGAGCCGAGCTAAGCGTGTCCCATCGCTGTTCGCCGAAGACTCTACAAACAAGAAGCTTGCAGTTTTTTCTTCTCTATAGCGCTTGTTTAGCCATTTCTTTACTTCACGCATAAACTCCAAGTTATGCGTCATGACAAACAATTGCGCAGCACAGTTTAGCTTAGATTTGACGAGCGCAAAAACGAAAGTCATTGCTCTCGTGTCTAGACTAGAAATTGGATCATCAACAACGACGATCAGATCGTCAATTTTGCGCCCTTCAGAGCTAAGGCTGATCAAGAAGTAGCAGAACGCGATAGCGGTCTTCTCTCCCTCACTAAGCGGCTTCACCACTATCTTTTTGTCACGACAGATGCGGTAACCGTCATCAGTGACTTGAACTGTGATCCTGCTGTGACCGAGATACGAGGCAATGAGAGGGTTCAAAACATCGGCAGCTGGTGCATGTTCGAGCAGTTTGCCGCGCAACGTGCTTAGCTCCTGGTCGCCTTTCCGTAGTTCTTCGCGCGCCGCTGACGCGGCCGCTTTTGCTTCAGCTTCCGCTTTGACGGCCTCGTCGTAAGCAGACTGGGACTTTGAAAGGTGATGGGCTTTGAGCCGCGCTCGTGCCTCAGCCTGCAATTCTTTGAAACGGCTGACCTCGTCGTTGTGGTCGGTCGCTGCCGTCGCCCAATCTTGAACAAGCTCTTGCAATCTGGCGGTGGTCGGTTCCCCTTGCCTGCGGTCCAACAGCAAAACGCTATTCGCGGAATGGCTCTTTTCCTTCAGTTGATTGTCCCATCGCACCAACGCCTTCCCAGCTACGTCAATGCAGTCCCTGAGAGCCTGGGCGCGCTCAGTGAGAACGGTTCGGTGCTTCGGTAAGAACCCAGCAAAACTTCGAGGAAGTGCCGCTCTAGCGGAGCGCAGTTGCGTCAACGCAGTTTCAATTGCCACGTGGGCTTCGTCTGCCCTCTTTCGCAACTCGTCGAAGCCCTGTTGGAGGACCTGTTTGAGGGCTTCAATGCGATGATCCGGGAGTGTCTGCCCGCAGAACAGACAATCGCCTTCATCCTTGTGTAATTCTATGCCCTCTGAAACCCACGGCAGCGCGTCTGAACGACGTTGGAGGGCATCAATGGTTAGGCTTTCGACGGTTGTAGATAGGCAGCCAGAGACGACCGACCCTATCTCATCTATATCAACAGTGAGCGGCTCGTTAGGCACAGCATCAGCAACGTCACTTCTGTTGATCAGCTCTTTGTTCGCCTTTGTGTCGTCGTCGGAGAGCCGGTCATCCGGAACGTAGGTGCGGCCGTTGTAATCGGCACGTAGCTGCGTTGCTGTGTAGCTTCGGCCAAGATTCAACTCGTTCGCGATGAGCCTGGCCAAGTCCCGGTTGAAGGTTTCGAGAGCGCGAGTTCGGCTCGACCATTCGGCAGCCTTCAGCGTGTCGTCGGCTCGCAGATCGACGACGCGCTTCTCTAGGTGTTCGATCTGATCGGCGACCTCAGCTTGCTTTTGTCCGATGTAGACAATGGGTCGCGCCGACCCACTCTTCCAAGTGAGAGACCGTTCTACGAAGTCCTCGTTGAATACAGCTATCTTTGACGCGATTGGGTTGGCCGCTGGGTCGGTCTTCAGCGATATTGAAGTTCCGTCGGTGAGCTCAAATGTGCACTCAGCATTGTCGCTAACGTTGGTACGATCGCCACCCGCACGAACGGCCTCGAAAAGCCTCGCGAGAGTAGTCTTCCCTGATCCGTTGAAACCGTAGATCAGGTTGTAGCGCAGAAACTGAATCTCGTTGGGAGGTGGTGGAAAGTCTGCGAAGACCCCGGTTCCCCTCAAACAGGAGATCGTTGAAATACACGGCGTCGGCACAAGCGCACCCCCAGAGCGCGATCCGGCCTCGGATAGCTGCCCCTAAGCGAAGGCAATGTCTAGCCTAAGGCTATTTGTCCCTCATGCTTGAGTGTCCCTGGACATGCTGATCGTGAAGCATGTTCACGAATCGTTCCGCTGCTCATAAGCAGCGGGAATGTCCTTCAAGCATGTCGGTACGGCCGCCGATCTCGTCCGCTTCGGCGCGAGCCTGCGCATCGAGTGCACCGCCTGCGCCGCCGCCAACACGCTGAGCGCCGCCGAGGTCGTGCGGCGCTGCGGGTCGGGCGACCTGGAGCGCATCCGCCGCCGCCTCAAATGCGAAAGATGCAGCAAGAAGGCAGCACGACTGATCGTGCTGCCTCCTGTCTGAACCTTAGTGCGGGACGGCGATCCGCAGGTCCTCGTCGAGGAACGCCTTCACGCCTGATCCCGCCGGAATGTTGGCGCTCGTGCCCGTAAGGAAGAAGCCGGCGATCGGCAGGAACACGACCGCACCCACGACGCCGGCCGTCCCGGTAACGCCCTTGTCGTCGAACGTGCCGCTCAGCCGGATCAGGCGGTCGCCGACACGCACGTTGAGCACGCGCGCTTCGATGCGGCCTGACTTGCCCCACATGCCCTTGTGCCGGACGTCGGTCACTTCGGCCGTGGCCGGGCTTCCCGCCGGGATCACCACCGACGAGCCGAGCATCACGGCATTCGCGACCTGAAGCCGGATCTGCTGTCCGGTGCGCAGCGTCTTGTTGTTCGAATTGATGCTCTCCGACATGATTAGCGGCACTTCCGTGCCGGCCCGAAGCACGTTCTCGGTCGGGGCCGACAGGATCGTCGCCTGTGGCGCTGCCGGTGCAAGGATGGCTGGTGCCGTTTGTGGTTGGATGGTTGCCGCAGGCGCAGAACCCTGTGCCGCCGCAAGCGCGGCGAGCGCGATACTCACATACTCCATTTTCACTGTCCCCCTGTCGAACTCACGTCGATCCGGCGCGCGCAAGCTGCCATGAACGGCCCGCCCGCGCCATCACCCCCGTGAAGCGGGAGGCTTCGCACGCGAAACGTTTAACGTCGAGACCGCTACCCGACAGAGCAGGGGAAAGTCGCGGCGCGGCGGCTCAGAGCTTCGTGACCGCCTCTTCCAGCGTCTTCCGGTCGTTGCCGTGCTGCTTGATGAGGTCCAGCACCTGCTCGGTCGTGATGCCGTGCTTCCTGGCGAAATAGCTGACTTCGCTGGGGTCGCTGGCGGCGACGGTGCGGCGGTCGGCTGCGGTGTTGCCCATGTCTGGTCTCCTTTGAAGGACGGGGGACTGGGGCACGCGACTCCGGCCGCTCGGCCGGGCGTCGGCGCGGCGCATACGCCGCTACGGCTGTTGCTTCGAGACCCCTGCGCCCAGCCGTGCCGCGGGCGCGCCTAAGGCTGTTCGCGGGCGCTCCGAAACAACCGTGAAACCAAATTTCGAAATGGTCGTTTCGGCGGCGGAAATGCCGCTTCGGCGGCGCGGAAATTGGGTTTGCACGAAGTGGCGGATTACAGGCTTTATGGCCTCGACGGGGTCAATAAGGTCGCGTCCGGCGAGTGGTTCGAAGCCGAGAATGACCAGGCCGCGATCGAGGTCGCGAAGACATTGATGGACGGCAAAGACTGCGAGCTCTGGGCCGGCAAGCGGTTCGTGGCTCGCATCCCGCGGCAGCACAAGCCGAGCCGCGACAGCTAACGTCGGCGAGGCGACGCATCCCGTCGATTCCGGCACACTTCCCGCCGCAAGGCGTGGAGAAACAATAGCTTACCGCCGTTCAAGCGCCCGACCGTCCAAACGAGGCGGAAAAGGGAGGACGTCATTGGCGTCCGAATTCTCGTGCACTCAACTGGAGGTATGTAATGCGTAAGATCCTGATCGCCGCCGCTGCGTTCGCGGCCGCCACCCCTGCCATTGCCCAGACCGGCGGCAGCGGGCTCGTCGCCGTCAACGTCCAGAACGTCGACATCCTGAAGAACTTCCTGAACGACACGCAGGTCGCGGCGCTCAACAACGTCACCGTGCCGGTGACGGTCAACGTGCCGATCGGCGTCGCCGCCAACGTCTGCGGCGTCAACGCCAACGTGCTCGCGCAGCAGAAGAAGGGCGACGACCCGGTCACCTGCACCGCGCGCAACGGCTCGAAGGCGCTCGCGAACGCCTTCGCGTCGCAGCAGCTCAGCCAGACCAAGTAATTCGCGAACCCCGGCGCGCTTTCGAGCGCGTCAAAGCCCGGCCGGCGCGTCCCCTCGCCTGGCCGGGCTTTTTCGCTGTCCTACAGTGGCCGCGATGTGCTTGCGTGCGCGGCGATGGCTTCGCTCCCACTCCGATCCGCGCCGCTTCTCCACTGGGCCGCGTAGGTGGAAGGTCACAAAGTGGAAGACCGCCTGTTTTCACTGGGTCAGGCCATAAAAAAGCCCGCTCCGAAAGACGCCGGAGCGGGCCGCGATCACGTGATTGCTACTGACAGCTTGGCGAAAAACTCTGGTCGCCGCGCGGGGTTCCCACACTTTCCCTTGCGCAAATTCCCGATGCCTGTCGGGAGATTCCCCCTAAGTCCTTTTACCGTACGGGCGAATCCGGATTGTCCACAGACCCGTTCGGAGTCACAACTCGTTCGACTCGTGGGGGCCGCCATGACGACGCAGGAACGCGACTATTTCCTTCTCCGCGCGAAGCAGGAGGATGAGGCCGCGCGCCTGAGCACCAACAGCCAGGTCCGCTGCCGGCACGAGGAGCTCGGCTGGCTCTACCGCATGCGCCTCCAATATTCCGACCGCGAGGATCTCGTCGTCGAACAACGGCCGGTAATCCCGGCCTAACGCTCCTTCGGCCGGTGCGGCAGCCTCCCTAGGCGCTTCTGGCCACGCGCTTCGAAGGCGGCGCCAAGCAACCGCTCCGAAGTCTCCTCCGCGGCGCCGGGCGTCATCGCAATGTCGATTGTGCCCGGCCCGCTGACCTGGACCGAGCCGTCGACCGCGCTGACTTCGCTGGGCTCATCGTAGATGGGCGGCTTGGCTGGCATGCGTGATGATAAACGTTCGCGCGGAACAACAGTTGCCGACGTTTCAGTTGCTGAACGACGGGCGGTGGCCGCGGCTCGTCAGCCTTTCAGCCGCTCCACCAGCAGGTCGAACACCGCCGGGTGCATCGCCTTGTCGAACTCCAGGCCGGCGACATGGCCGTCGATCCACATGACCTCGGCCTGCAGCGTTTCCAGCCCGTCGAACTTGACCAGCACCTGGTCGCCGGGCCGCGGCCGCTCGACCAGCTCGACCTTGCAGCCGTGGGGGCTGGCGTCGACCACCGCGACCCGGAAGCTGCTGTGGCCGATGCGGCGCAGGGTGATCTCCGCCCCAAGCTCGAGCCGCTGGCTCTTTCGCGGCCAGTGCTGCTTCGGCGGTGCACTCGACGGCGCGAACGACAGCCCTGCCTTGCCGTCCTTGAACCAGCGGACCTCGGCGTCGATCGCCCCGCGGCGGAGCACCGACAGCTTGACCTTCTGTCCGCACTGCAGCTCCGCAGCGGTCTGGATCCCACAGCCTTCGTAGCTGAGGTCCAGCACCAACACTTCGTGCGTCGTGTTGTCGGGCAGCATGACGAATCCATGCATGCTCACCCGCCGCCGCTCGCGGCGTTCGATGGGCGCGCTGAACTCGTTCGGCAGCACTTGCATACCGATAACTTATGTTACTGCGAGTAAACGCCGATTTAACGAGGTTAGAGAAGTTGCGGCGTGGGCTGGATGGTGGCGCAGGCGATCCGCGCCCCGCTGTTGCCGCTCGGGTCGGTGACATAGTCGTCGGCACCGGCGTGGATCACCAGCGCGGCGCCGTCGGCGTCCAGCAGTGCGCCCGGGGTCCCCGGGGGTGCGGTCAGGCTGGCGCCCGTCAGCGTGACAGTCTCGCCGAGCACGCCGTTGGCGGCGACGGTGACGTTGCGGAGGTCCCCGGAATGCGGTCCCTCGGGGTTGTTGAGCCCGTGCTTCCGGTTCGTCGCGTTCCAGTGCGGCCCCGCGCTCGTGAAGTCGGGAGCATCGCAGCGCCCGACGGCGTGGACGTGAAGCCCATGGACGCCATGCGGAAGGCCCGCCGCGTCGATGCGGAAGGTCACGCCGCCAACCGTTTGCCAGGCGCGCACTGTGCCGATCGACTGCCCCGAGGAGTTCACCAGCGCCATGGCACTGCCGCCCGGCGGCTCGTTCACCGACTCGCAGGCGGCAAGCATTGCGGGAAGCAGGAGGGCAACGGCTGTGCGCATGTCCGTGAAACCCCTCAATCGCCGCTTGGTTCAGCCTCGACCTTTACCAGCAGCGTGCCTTCTGTGACCTGCTGGCCCGGCGAGGCGCTCAGCTCCGCCACGGTCCCGTCGAACGGCGCGGTGAGCGCATGCTCCATCTTCATCGCCTCGAGGGTCAGCAGCCGCTGCCCCTTCTCGACCTTGTCGCCCGCCGCGACCTCGACCGCCGTCACCTTCCCCGGCATCGGCGCCTCGATCTCGCCGTCGTGAAGGCCGTGCGTCGTGCCGGTGCCGCGACTCCCATCCAATGCGAAGTGAGTCAGCTGCCCATCATCGTTAGAGACGACGACGCCATCGGAGACGTACGCGATGGTCCAAACCGAATGGCCAGTCGTCGGGATTGGCAGATTATTCACCTCCCCATCGACCAGCGCACGGAATGACGCCACCGGGGCAGAATTGAGCCGCAGACCCACGATCCCCGGAAACGGATTTCGGTCGATGCGTCGGCGGCGATGCTCAATTGAGGGGTTATTGGCCCTCGTGATGAGCTCTGACGCACCCACCTCCAACACTCGCTCGTCCGGGGGAAGTGCTTCGGTCAGCTTCGCCAGATTTCGTTCAATAAAGCCGGTGTCCACATGCCCACCGAGGAACTCATCGTTGCCAAGCGCTCGCGATAGGAAATAGTTGTTTGTGCGGACTGGCCAAACAAGTGCCGCAGTACAGGCATGTGCCAGAGCTTCAGCGGCCTGCTCACGCGACGCGTCATGCGTTACGAGCTTCGCGATCATCGGATCGTAGAACGGTGACACGGAATCACCTTGCTCGTAGCCAGTTTCCACTCGGCACTCATAAATATTGAGATTGAACGCTTCGAGCCTGCCAACGCTTGGGAGAAACCCCTTCGCCGGATCTTCCGCGTAAAGCCGCGCTTCCATTGCCCAGCCGTTGATCGACAGCTCGTCCTGCTTCTTCGGCAGCTTCTCACCTGAGGCGACGCGGAGCTGCCATTCGACCAAGTCTTGACCGGTGATCTCCTCGGTCACGGGATGCTCGACCTGCAGGCGCGTGTTCATTTCCATGAACCAAATGCGGTCCGCCTTGAGGCCCTCGGAGGCGTCGGCGATAAACTCGATCGTTCCCGCGCCTTCGTAGTTCACCGCCTGCGCTGCTCGGACCGCGGCGCCGCACACGGCCACGCGCGTCGCCTCGTCCATGCCCGGCGCCGGCGCTTCCTCGATCACTTTCTGGTGGCGGCGCTGCAGCGAGCAGTCGCGTTCGAAAAGGTGGACGACGTTGCCGTGGCTGTCACCGAACACCTGCACCTCGATGTGGCGCGGCGAGAGGATGTATTTCTCTATCAGCACGCGGTCGTCGCCGAACGCGTTGGCCGCCTCACGCTTCGCGCTTTCGAGCGCGTCGTCGAACTGGCCGGGCTCGTCGACGCGGCGCATGCCCTTGCCTCCGCCCCCCGCGACCGCCTTGATCAGCACCGGATAGCCGATCGCGTCGGATTTCTTCTTAAGGCGCTTCGGGTCCTGGTCCTCCCCGAGATAGCCCGGCGTCACCGGCACGCCCGCATCCGCCATCAGCTTCTTGGCTGCGTCCTTGAGGCCCATGGCACGGATGCTGTCCGGCTTCGGTCCGACCCAGATCAGGCCGGCATCGATCACCGCCTGCGCGAAATCGGCATTCTCGGAGAGGAAGCCGTAGCCCGGGTGGATGGCCTCCGCGCCCGTGGCCTTCGCCGCAGCGATGATCTTCTCGCCGACGAGATAGCTTTCGCGCGCCGGGCTCGGCCCGATGTGCACGGCCTCGTCCGCCATGCGCACGTGCAGCGCCTTCGCGTCGGCGTCGGAATAGACCGCGACCGTGCGGATCCCGAGCCGCCGCGCTGTGCGGATCACGCGGCACGCGATCTCGCCGCGATTGGCGATCAGGAGCGACTTCATCAATCGGGCAGGCATCGGCCGCTCCTCGCCCGCTCTTGCGCGCTGGCGCCGCGGACGGCGCAGTAAATCGCTTCCTGGATTTCCGTCGCGGACGGCACGTTCACCGAGCGGTCGGCCCCGACGAACGGATAACCGAGGACGAGGCGCCAGCTGCCGTCCGGCCGCTGGTCCGCTTCGAGCATCGCGACGTTCGCATTCGGCTGGTTCTCGAGGAACAGGCGGCGCGTCGACACGCCGTTCATCTTCGGGATGGTCGAACCGGTCAGCAGCTGGTGCCGGCATGCCGACTTGAACGCCGCCCGCACCGCGTTTTCCGTAGTCCGCCGGCGCGGAGTCCCAGCCGCAAAGCGCACGGCGAACGCCTTGTCGTCGCCGGTCAGCATGACGATCGGCGCGGAGCAGCGTTGCTGCGGCTCGGCAGCCAGGACCGCAGCGGCGAACAGGAACGCGACGGCCATCTCACATCCTGAACACGCCGAACTGCGGCCGCTCGGGGATCGGCGCGTTCAGCGTTGCGGCGAAGGCTAGGCCGAGGACGTCCCGGGTCTGCGCGGGGTCGATGATCCCGTCGTCCCACAGCCTCGCGGTGGCGTGCCAGGGGTTGCCCTGTGCTTCGTAATCGTCGCGGATCGGCTGCTTGAAGGCTTCGGCCTGTTCCGGCGTCCACTTATCGGCGTCGCGATGGACGGTCGCGAGGACCGACGCGGCCTGCTCGCCGCCCATCACGCTGATGCGCGAGTTGGGCCAGGTGAACAGGAAGCGGGGGCTATAGGCGCGGCCGGCCATTCCATAATTGCCCGCCCCGAAGCTGCCGCCGATGAGGACGGTGATCTTGGGCACGCTTGCGGTCGCGACCGCGGTGACCAGCTTCGCGCCGTGCTTCGCGATGCCCTCCGCCTCATACTTCCCGCCGACCATGAAGCCGCTGATGTTCTGCAGGAACAAGAGCGGCGTGCGGCGCTGGCACGCGAGCTCAATGAAGTGGGCGCCTTTGACGGCGCTTTCGCTGAACAGCACGCCGTTGTTGGCGAGGATGGCGACCGGCATGCCCCAGATGTGCGCGAAGCCGCAGACGAGCGTGCTCCCGTACAGCGCTTTGAACTCGTGGAATTCGGAGCCATCCACGATGCGCGCGATGATCTCGTGCACGTCGTAGGGCGCGCGGACGTCCTCGGGGATGATCCCGTACAGCTCGTCGCCGTCGAACTGCGGCGGCCGCGGCTCGCGAAGCTCGATACCTGCGCCATTCTCCGGCTGAAGCGTTGAAACAATGTCGCGCACGATCGTGAGCGCATGTTCGTCATTCTCGGCGAGATGATCGACGACGCCGCTCTTTTTCGCGTGGAGATCGCCGCCGCCGAGGTCCTCGGCGCTGATCTCCTCGCCCGTCGCGGCTTTCACCAGCGGCGGACCGCCAAGGAAGATCGTGCCCTGATTGCGGACGATGACGCTCTCGTCGCTCATCGCCGGCACGTAGGCGCCCCCCGCGGTGCAGCTGCCCATCACGCACGCGATCTGGGCGATGCCCTTCGAGCTCATCTGCGCCTGGTTGAAGAAGATGCGCCCGAAATGATCGCGGTCGGGAAAGACCTCCGCCTGGTGCGGCAGGTTCGCGCCACCGCTGTCGACCAGGTAGACGCACGGCAGCCGGTTCTCGATTGCGATTTCCTGCGCGCGAAGATGCTTCTTCACCGTCAGCGGGTAATAGGTCCCGCCCTTCACCGTCGCGTCGTTGCAGACGATCATCACCTGCCGGCCGGACACACGCCCGATGCCGGCGATCATGCCCGCCCCGGGAACCTCGCCCTCGTACATGTCGCAGGCGGCGAGCTGGCCGATCTCCAGGAACGGCGAGCCGGGATCGAGCAATCGCTCGACGCGGTCGCGGGGCAGAAGCTTGCCGCGCGAGACATGGCGTTCACGGCTCTTCTCGTTGCCGCCCTTCGCCGCCTCCGCGACGTCGGCGCGCAGCTTCTCGGCAAGCGCGCGGTTATGCGCCGCGCGAGCGCGGAACTCCTCGCTGTCGGTGGTGACCTTCGTTTCCAGCCGCGGTGCGCTCATGCGCGGTGGCGTAGCGGCTGCGTTGCGAGTTGAAAACTACTGCGGCTGTTCCGCGCCGGCCGTAGAACGTGCCGTGCGAACTCCTAGACAATCAGCGCCAACAGGCCGGCGCCGGTGTAGAGCGGTCCGCTAATGTGCCCGCCGCGGCTTTTCCAGAGCACATACAGGCCAAGCACGAGGTAGGTCGCGCCCATCAGCCGCACCAGCGAGATCGGCGACCCCGGCCAAGCCAGGGTGGCTGCGGTGAGGAGCATGAAGAGGCTTTCGAGATGCCAGCTGAAATGAATGATCCGCCGGAGGCGCGGGTTGAGCACGGATGGGTCAATCGCCGCGACCGCCGACATGACCCGGCGCTCCCCCTTGATCGAATGGATCGCAGCCGTGGCCACGATCAGCGCCGCGGAGCCGATCAGCGCGATGCTCAAACTCCGATCAGCTCCCGCCCGATCAGCATGCGGCGGATCTCGTTGGTTCCGGCGCCAATGTCGAGCAGCTTGGCGTCGCGATAGTAACGCTCGACCGGCCAGTCCTTGGTGTAGCCTGCGCCGCCAAGCGCCTGCACCGCCTCGTTGGCGACCTTCACCGCGTTTTCAGATGCAAGCAGGATCGCTCCGGCAGCGTCGTAACGCGTGGTCTTGCCTTGGTCGCAGGCCTTCGCGACCTGGTAGACGTAGGCGCGGGCGCTGTTCAGCGCGACGTACATGTCGGCGACCTTGGCCTGCATCAGCTGGAAGGACCCGATCGGCTTCCCGAACTGCTTGCGCTCGCGGACGTAGGGCAGCACGACGTCGAGACAGGCCTGCATGATCCCGATCTGCATTCCGGCGAGGATAGTGCGCTCATAATCGAGGCCGCTCATCAGCACCTCGACGCCCTTGTTCTCCTCGCCGAGGATGTTTTCCGGCGGGACGAAGCAGTCCTCGAACACCAGCTCGGCGGTCGGCGAGCCGCGGATGCCGAGCTTGTCGACCTTCTGGCCGATCGAGAAGCCGGTCATTTCCTTCTCGATGATGAAGGCGGTGATGCCCCGGCTGCCCTCGCCCGTCTTGGCGTACACGACGAGCGTCTCCGCCTCCGACCCGTTGGTGATCCAGAACTTGGTGCCGTTGAGGCGATAACCGTTGCCCGACTTCTCGGCCTTGAGCTTCATGGAGACCACGTCGCTGCCGGCGCCGGATTCGCTCATCGCCAGCGCGCCGACATGCTCGCCGCTGATCAGCTTGGGCAGGAATTGCTTCTTCTGCTCCGGGTTGGCCCAGCGGCGGATCTGGTTGATGCAAAGGTTCGAGTGGGCGCCGTAGCTGAGGCCCACCGAAGCGGACGCACGCGCGACTTCCTCCTGCGCCACGACATGCTCGAGGTAGCCGAGGCCGAGCCCGCCGTCCTCTTCCTCGACCGTAATCCCGTGAAGGCCGAGTTCGCCCATTTGCGGCCACAGGTGGCGCGGGAATTCGTCCTTCTCGTCGATCTCTGCGGCGATCGGGGCGATCTTGTCGTCGGCGAACCGCTTGGTCGTTTCGCGGATCGTGTCGGCCATTTCGCCGAGGTCGAAGTCGAGTCCGGGCTCGGACATTTTCAGGTCTCCTGTCGCGCGCCGCGCTAGCAGAGGCGGCAAGGTTTGAACAACCGCGCCGGCAGTCTTATGTGCGCTGCAACATTCCGACTCCGGAGCTTGAAATGGCCACGACCCTCGAAGACCCCACCGTCATCCTTTCGATCGCTCGCACCCCGATGGGTTCGATGCAGGGCGCACTTGCCGACGTTTCGGCGACCGACCTCGGCGCCACCGCGGTGAAGGCGGCGGTGGAACGTGCCGGAGTCTCCGGCGAGGACATCGACCGCATCTACATGGGCTGCGTGCTTCCGGCCGGCCTCGGCCAGGCACCCGCCCGCCAGGCGGCGATCAAGGCAGGGCTTCCGAAGTCGGTTCAGGCGACCACGGTCAACAAGGTCTGCGGCTCGGGCATGCAGACGGTGATCATGGGCGACGAGGCGATCCGCACCGGCAATGCTGACGTGATCGTCGCGGGCGGCATGGAGTCGATGACCAACGCGCCTTACCTGCTGAAGAAGCACCGCTCGGGTGCCCGCATCGGGCACGACACGGCCTATGACCACATGTTCCTCGACGGCCTCGAGGATGCCTATGAGGAAGGCCGCGCGATGGGCAGCTTCGCCCAGTGCACTGCCGACGAGTATCAGCTCACGCGCGAGCAGATGGACAATTACGCGATCGAGAGCCTGCGCCGCGCCAAGGAGGCGATCGACAATGGCGGGTTCAAGGACGAGGTCGTGCCGGTCACGATCAAGAGCCGCGCGGGCGAGACCGTCGTCGATACGGACGAAGCTCCGGGCCGTGGCCGTCCCGACAAGATCCCGCAGCTGAAGCCCGCCTTCGCCAAGGAGGGCACGATCACCGCGGCAACCTCCTCGTCGATCTCCGACGGCGCTGCCGCCATCGTGCTGACCAGCGAGTCCAAGGCGAATGAGAAAGGCCTGCAGCCGATCGCGCGCATCGTCGCGACCGCGGCGCACGCCCAGGAGCCGGCGCAGTTCACCGTCGCCCCGATCGGCGCGATCGAGAAGGTGCTGAAGAAGGCGGGCTGGAAGGCGGCCGACGTCGACCTGTGGGAAGTCAACGAGGCGTTCGCCTGCGTCGCGATGTTCGCGATGAAGGACCTCGGCATCGGCCACGAGAAGATCAACGTCCACGGCGGCGCGACCGCGCTCGGTCATCCGATCGGCGCCAGCGGCACGCGGATCATCGTCACGCTGATCAACGCGTTGAAGCAGAAGGGCCTGAAGCGCGGTGTCGCGAGCCTGTGCATCGGCGGCGGCGAAGCGACAGCGGTGGCGGTGGAGCTGGTCGACTAAGCGACGTTTCGGACCGGCTCGCCGAGATCGGCGGGCCGGGTCACTCGACTGTCATCAAGCAGACAGCAGCCGTTCAGCTGTTCGGTCGCAACGGCCGACGGTTCGTCACGCCTGTGCGTCCCGGTTCATCAACGGAGATGCTCAGATGAAACTACTGACTGCCTTCGCCATTGCCATGGCCGCGGGTGCCGCGACTCTGGCGTTCGAGCCCGCCGCTCCCCAGGCCCACGCGTCCCAGTTCCAGATCCCTGACAGGTCGGACTGGCGGCAGCAGCTGCTTGCCGATGAGCAGGCACGGCTCGCGATCGACCGCCGGATGATCTCCCTTACGGAGGGGCTCGACTCGGCAGCCGGTCAGGCAATCGCGACGAAGGCGGTTCTGGAGCAGGACCATCACCGGATCGACGCGACGCCTGCCGCATCGCCCAAGCGGGAGCGTCGGGATACTGAGTTGGGCTCGATGCTGGACAGCGACTTCCGGTCGCAGTTCGACGACCCGCCCTATTTCGCCCCGGCGTAAGCCTGACACTCGAGCTCGATGAGGGCGCCGAGCGCGAGTCCGTTCGCGCCGAAAGCACTGCGCGCGGGCCGTTTCCCTTCGGGAAAATAGGTCACGTAGACTTTGTTGAAATCGGGCCAGAGCTTCATGTCGGCAAGCATCGCGGTGCAATGAAAGATGTCGGCGTGGGTGAGGCCGGCGAGCTTCAGCGTTGCACCGATGTTGTCGAGAGTCTGCTTCGTCTGCGCTTCGATCCCTTCCGGCAGCTTGCCGTCCGGCCCTCGGCCGAGCTGGCCCGATAGATAAAGCACGTCGCCGACGCGCACGGCTTCCGAGAAGGGCAGCGGCTGACCGTTGAGAGTGGGCGTCCCGTAATGTTGGACGGCGGGGCGAGGACCGGCTGATGCGCTTGTTGCCATGATGGCCAATACTCCGGCTGCGATTGCTTTCACTCAGACCTCCCCCGTCGTGCCTATCCCAACAGCACGATGTCCCAACTGTATTTGCTCGGATCGCTCTTGTCGCGGGCCGCGACCGAGGTCGGCGCCCCCGCGCCAAGCTCCTTGTACAGCGAATCCGCGGCATTCCCGGCCGCTTCCTCCGGAAAGTAGAGCTGCATGATCTTGCGCTGCTTGAGGCCGCGCGTGTCGAAATGGATGTGCGGCGGGCGATGGCCGATGGGGGAATCGTAGCCGCCAGGCTTGATCGTGACGATCCGCCAGGCACCGCCGGAATCGGTTTTGAGCGACGCATAGCCCTGGAAGTTCGGGTCGAGCGGAGCCTTGCTGACGTCGCTCGGATGCGCATAGCGCCCCGCCGCGTTCGCCTGCCAAAGCTCGAGAGTTGCACCGGGAATGGGATTCCCGTGCACATCGAAGACGCGGCCGGAAACCTCGATCACCTGTCCCGCTGCCCGGGAGGCCTGCCCTTTGACCCAGGTGAGATCGCCGTCGCTGTCGGCTGTATGGGTGATCGGATAGAACGGCCCCATCACGGACTCCGCCGTCTCCGCGCGGTCCGTCAGCGCCTTCGCTCCTGAAGCGAGCACAAGTCCGGCGGACGCCACTCCTCCGGCAGCAAAAGCGCGGCGGGACATGGTCCAGCTGATCATCCCTGGCCTCCTGTATCCATTGAGGAGACGCATTCGGGGCGAGAAACTGATCGCGGATCCTTGGCCCCCGACCCGCGAAGGAAACAACCGCTGCGCTCTCAGCCGCAGCGAGTCAATTCGTCAGTCAACGACCTCGTTCTCGCCGACGCCCCAGATGTCGGACGTCCGGACATAACCTTCGCGCTTGCCGATCGCGATGCGGCACCAGCCTTCGCTGCACTTGTCGATACGGCCAACCACGCCGGGTTCGGCCATGTACCGCACGCGGGCGACCTCAGACGCATCGGTCCGGACTGGGCGCGGTTCGCCCTTCTTCACGACCGCCGTGCGGCGATCGCTTAGCAAGGTGACCAGCATCCAGCCCTGCGCCCCGTCGGGATCCTGGATCAGGCGCCAGTTCTCATATTTCTTGACGACCCGGACTGGCAGGTCGCGGCGCTGGTAGAGCCACACGCCGGGATAGGTTTTGCCGGGGCCCGTGCGTGTCATCGCCTGCCCTGAGGCGATCGAGGCCCAGTACGGCGGCTGCTTCTCCTGCGCGGCCGCGGGAGCCGCAACGGCAATAAACAGCGATACGGTCAACGCCCCCCGAAGCGACATCAGGCGCCGGTGCGGATGCGGTCGACCAGTTGCTTCACCGTCGGGATGAAGCCGTTCGAGTAGAAGGGGTCACTCTTGAACCGGAACGCAGCATGGCCCGCGAACATGAGGTTCTGCTCAACCGGGCCGCCGTGCGCGATGTCCTGGAGCGTCTTCTGGATGCAGAAGCTGCGCGGGTCGGCGAGGCGGCCGGTCGAGTTCTTTTCATTGTCCGCCCAGGACGAGAAGGCGCACTGGCTGAGGCAGCCCATGCACTCGGCCTGGTCGACACGGATCTGTTTCTCCTCCTCCGGGGTAACGAAAATCAAAGTGTCGTCGGGCGTCTTCATCGCGTTGGTGTAGCCCTGCGCATACCATTCGCGCGCGTGCTGCAGGTCGCCCCTGGTCACCCAGTAATGCTTCTTGGTGCCGATCCCGACATCGAGCTCGAAATGGTGATCGCCGATCGATTCCTTGGTGTAGGCGATCTGGCGCTCGCTGCGGGCTTCGAGGTTGCGCAGGAACGGGTTGCGCACGGCCGACGAGTAAAAGCCGGTGGGTGAAAAGCGGTGCAGGAGCACGTCGCCTTCCTCGAGCGTCAAAAGCCGCGCCTTCCACTCCGGCGGGATCGGGCTTTCTTGCGTCAGGAGCGGCCGCGTTCCGAACTGGAAGACGATCTGGCCGAGCTCGGGATTGTCGATCCAGTCTTCCCACTCGTCGAGCCGCCAGACGCCGCCGGCCATGACGATCGGAACGGTGTCAGCAATGCCCTGCTCCCGCATCGTCGCGCGCAGCGCCGCTACGCGCGGATAAGGGTCCTGCGGCTTACGCGGATCCTCGGCATTGCTGAGGCCGTTGTGTCCGCCCGCCAGCCAGGGATCTTCGTAGACGACAGCGGCAAGCCATTCGGCGGCCTTGTGATAGGCGCGCTTCCACAGCGCACTGAAGGCGCGCGCCGAGCTGATGATCGGCAGGTAGCTCACGCCGTAGGAAGCCGCGATCTCGCTGAGCTTATAGGGCATGCCAGCGCCGCAGGTGACGCCGGTGACGAGCCCCTTGGTGCGCTCAAGGACGCCGTGGAGGACCCGCTGCGCGCCGCCCATCTCCCACAGCACGTTGATGTTGATGGCGCCCTTGCCGCTGGCCATTTCGTAGGCGCGCTGGACCTGCGCGACGGCGCCGTCGACGGCATATTTGATCAGCTCTTCATGCCGCTCGCGGCGGGTGAGGCCTTCGTAGATTTGCGGGACGATGCGGCCGTGGGGATCGTAGCTGTCCGCGTTGACCGCGCTGACCGTGCCGATGCCGCCAGCCGCCGCCCAGGCGCCGCTGCTCGCATGGTTGGTCGCCGAGACGCCCTTCCCGCCTTCGACGAGCGGCCACACCTCGCGCCCGCCGTACATGATGGGCTGAATGCCCTTGAACAAAACCGGTCTCCCAGGCGCGCCTGCGCCGTTGTCGCGCCCATATAGAGCGCTTCGCCGCTAATGCGCGAAAAAAGTAAATCGGCGCGGCTGGGTTCCGTGCCGGTCAGCAGTGCGCGGTTGCAGCCACTCCACCGACCACTGCGCCTATCGCACCACCGATCGCCGCTCCTGCCCCGGCGTCGTGACTCGGTGCGCCGATTGCAGCGCCCACTGCTGCACCGGCCAGGCCCCCGCCGACGGCTCCCGCCGCTCCGTTCCCGCAATGATAGCCGTTGTAGCCATAGCCGTAATAGGACGGCGCATAGCCGTAGCCGTAATACGGGGCATATGGAGCGGGATAGGCCGGCACCGCCGGATAGTAGCCGGGATAATAGCCGCCATAGGCGTACGGGTAGCCATAACCGTAGGCGTAGCTCCGGGGATAGCCGTAGCCGTACGCGTAGCTCCGCGGATAACCGTAACCGTAGCTGTAATAAGGGGCGTAATAAGCCGGGAAGCCGATATAGGCGCCCCAGTAGCTGCCCCAGTGGCTGTGGCCGTGGTGACCGCCCCAGTGGCCGTGACCTCCGCCCCAGCCATGGCCGCCGCCCCAATGGCCTCCACCGTGGCCGCCGCCCCAGCTGCCGTGACCGCCACCCCAGTGGCCGCCGCCTCCATGGCCTCCGCGCGCCTCAGCGAGGCTGGGGACGCCCATCAGAGCAACTGCCGATGCGATGATTGCGAGAGTCCTCATCGAACCACTCCTCGATCGGGGAGGCGCTCCTCTGCGCCTTGGAAGCGCGCGCTGATATAAGGAATGTTACGGAGGCGACAGGAGAAATTAATGGAAATTAAAGGGGCTCCGACCTTCGTCGAAGCCCCCTGTAGATCAGCAATTACCCGAAGCGATAGCTCCGCCGACGACCGCACCTAGCGCACCACCGACAATTGCACCGGTCGTGCTGCCGCCGCTGCGGCGGTAGCCGTAACGGGAGTAGCGATAACCGTTGTTGCCGACCTGGCTGCCGATGACCGCACCAGCGACGCCGCCGATCGCGGCGCCCGCGGCGGGATTGCCGCAGCGATAGCCATATCCCCCGTACGAGTAACGCGGCGCGTAGCCGTACCCGTACGCCGGGTAACCGTAACCGTAGCTGTAGGCCGGATAGGCCGAGTAGCCGTAGCTATACGCCGGATAGCTGTAGCCGTACGAGCCGCCGCCGTAATAGCGAGACCCGTAATACGGCGAGCCGTAATAAGACGACGTGTAAGCGCGGGTCCGGTACGGGCTGTAGTAGCTTCCGCTATTGACCACCCGCACGACCTGGGTTCCGCGATGGCGGTTGCCGTGATGGCGGTCCTTGGCGCTGGCAACGCTCGGCACGGCGACCAGCGCGGCCGCCGAAAGCATGAGCAGGGCTTTCTTCATCGAAATACTCCTCGATTGAACGCATCGGTTGCAAATACGAACCAACTTAACCTGCCGTTGCTCCTTCAGGGCTGTCGTGGCGATGAACGCCGATACGGCCGTTCAACGACTCATCGCATAATCCAGGCCGATATCGACGGCCGGTGCGGACTGGGTAATGCGCCCCGCCGAAATGTAGTCCACGCCGGTCTCTGCAATTGCCCGGATCGTATCAAGATTGACGCCCCCGGACCCCTCGAGTGGAACGCGGCCACGGACGAGATCGACGGCCTCGCGCAGAACCGCCGGCGACATGTTGTCGAGAAGCAGCCGGTCGGCCCCGGCGGCGAGTGCCGGCTCGATCTGCTCGATGCGGTCGACCTCCACCTGGACCTGCAATCCGGTGTCCGCCTCCCGCGCGCGCTTCACCGCTTCCGCGACGCCGCCGCACACAGCGACGTGGTTGTCCTTGATGAGCACGCCGTCGTCGAGGCGCATGCGATGGTTCTGCGCGCCGCCCATGCGCGCCGCATATTTGTCGAGCACGCGAAGCCCTGGAATGGTCTTGCGCGTGTCGAGTACAATCGCCCCGGTTCCGGCGATGGCGTCGACGTAGCGCCGGGTCAGTGTGGCGATGCCGCTCAGATGCTGCAGCGTGTTGAGCGCCGAACGCTCGGCAGTCAGCATCGCGCGCGCATTGCCCCTAAGACGCATCAGCACCATGCCGGCGGAAAGTTGGTCCCCGTCCGAGACGAGCGTCTCGAGTTCGACCTCAGGATCCAGCGCCCGGAAGAAGGCTTCGGCGATCTCGATCCCGGCAACGACGATCGGTTCGCGGCAGTTCATCTCGGCGGTGAATTGCGCGTCCGCCGGGATCGTCGCCGCCGACGTCACGTCACCGCCGCGTCCAAGATCCTCAGCGAGCACGCTAGTTACGAAATTGGCCAGGTCGAAATCGGCTGGAAGCGGCATCGTGCGCGTCTAGGCGAGCCCGGAGCAGGCGGGCAAGCTCAGTGCGCCGGCTCCGCCGCCCTGGCGGCTTTCCATAGGCCGTCCTGCCATTGATAGCGATTGGCGTCCGCGGGCTCGAAGGAAGCGCCCTTCCAATTGTTGACGGTCACCGTCACGGCGCTCTCCGCAATGTCGATCGTGTTGAAGCTCTGCGCCTGCTCGCGAACGCGGGTCGAGGTCGCTGTGCCCGCCTGCACGACAAGCGCCCCGCCTGCCCGCGTCACCAGGTCGCTCGCGTCCTGCGACGATGCATGGTGATTGTGTCCGGCGAGGAGCATGTCGACGCCCGCTTCCTGGATCGCGTCCAGCGCCATCTCCTGGCGGCCGATCGCCCGCTCGACCTCATCGCCGACGGTCAGTGCGAACAGGGGATGGTGCGTGACGAGGACGCGAAATGCTTCGGACGGCGTACGGGCGAAGCTCTCGCGGATGAATTCGACCTGGTCCTTGTTGATGCGCCCGTCCTTGAAGGTCAGCGACCGGGCCGTGTTGATCCCGAGCACCGCGACGCCGGGCAGCTCGATGAACGGGCAGAGCGTCTCGTCGATGTAGCGGCGGTAGCGGGCGAGCGGCGACAGGAAGCGGCGCAGAACGTCGTAAAGCGGGACGTCGTGGTTGCCGGGGACGCCGAGCACCTCATGCCCGTCCTCGCGCAATCGCTCGAGGAACCTGCAGGCATCCTTGAACTGCTCGGTGCGCGCGCGCTGGGTGAAGTCGCCGCTGACGACGACCAGGTCCGGCTTGAGGTCGGCAACGGTAGTTTCGACTGCTTCGACGAGCCTGTCGTCGTGAGCGCCGAAGTGCAGGTCGGAGAGATGGACGATGCGAGCCATGGGCGGAGAAACGCTCTCCGCCCACAGCGGTTCACCGTAAGCCTACTGGCCCCGTTCGCCCTTGGCGCCCGGAGCGGGAGTGCCGCCGCCCTCGCCCGTCGGGAAGCCACGGCGCTTCAGCAGCGCGTTGACGTCCGGATCGCGGCCGCGGAATGCGCGATAGGCCTCGATGCGGTCGGTCTCGTTACCGGTCGCGAGGATCATCGTCTTGAAGCGCTCGGCGGTCGCCTTGTCCCAGACGTTTCCGGTCTCCTCGAATGCCGCCCACGTGTCCGCGTCCATCGTCTCCGACCACAGGTAGGAGTAGTAGCCGGCCGAGTAGGAATCCGACGAGAACAGGTGATTGAACTGCGGCAGGCGGTGCCGCATCACCATCTCCTTCGGCATGCCGATCGAGGCCAGCGTCTCACGCTCGAACTTGTCGGGATCGACGACGCCGTTCGGGTCGGTGTGCAGCTTCATGTCGACCAGCGCTGAAGACAGATACTCGACCGTCGCGAAGCCCTGGTTGAACGTGCTCGCCTTCTCGATCTTGTCGACCAAGGCCTGCGGGATAGGCTCGCCCGTCTTGTAATGCTCTTTCCAGCACAGTGGGATCCGAAGCTTGGAATTCACGTGACTTGAAGTCGCGGC
>JADMIO011660972.1_pt1 | contig 51958 bp, 40 predicted proteins | sample 8958161 | NCBI WGS metagenome assembly JADMIO01 (sample SAMN16585339, study PRJNA669376) | soil metagenome | isolation source: Crop rotation soil | place: USA: Cullars Rotation, Alabama | collected 2011
CGCGACAACTTGTCCACGTGGAATTCTAAGCTTAGGATCCCAATGTGCTGGAAAGCGATCTAGCAATAAGCTTCGCGCCCTTTACCGCCAATGAACAAACTGGGCGCGAACCTTGATATTGGCCCACGCCCAGCTTGAAACATCAGATAAGTAAAGTTATGGCCTAGCCATTCAATTGCACTGAACGCAGTATCGCTGAAAACGCGCGAGTATATTGCTGATACTCATTGTTCGGCGCGACGTTGACGACATAAAACAACGTACCGTTGCGTAGCAGTGCGGTGTAGACCGTCACGGTTTCAGTTTGTCCACTGACAGGTGAGTTCCCCATAAGCGAGATAGCAAGCGCCGGACGGCCATCAATGCTGGCGCGGCGGTAGCGGCCTTGCGGTTGTAGGTAAGGATTGTTTTGCAGCAGTGCGCCGACGTATTGGTCAGAAGCCTCTTCCAGATTGTAGGCACTGGTAGTGACCACACCAACAATCGCGCCGTGGGTGAAGACCGGCTGCCCTTGGTAATTGCCGTAAGCGCCACGCGGAGCAAAGGTCAAGGAGTTTTGCTCTTCAAACCGCTGCCAGTTATTGGGCACGCTGACTTGAAAGGCGTTGCCGATGTTGTACGTGGCGTAACTCGCCGATGGGTATTCGACGCGTTGCTCGATTTGGCTGCCGTTGGGATACTGCCGCCCGTTATAAGACCGGTTACGCGTGCCGCGCTGCATAATCTCTTGCATTGTCGGCGCAGGAGTTAGCCGTTGCAGGTCGGATCTGACGCGTTGGAATTCGGCGTTGTCGTTTCTTCCCGCATTGCGTTCGACACGCAACCTCGCGGCTTCTTGCATAATGCTCTCATAGCGATTACCTGGATTGGGATGGCTGCTGAGCCATTCAGGGCCGCTACTGTCGCCACTTTCACGTTCGATGGTGCGGAACATATTGGCCAGATCACGCGGATCGTAACCAGCGCGCGCCATAATTTGTGCGCCCAAAAGATCCGCCTGGCGCTCGTAGTTGCGGCTATACCGCAAAAAGTATGCGCCTACACCAAGTTGTGTACCTTGAGCGACGACACTGCCTAAATTGCCACCAATGATTGCGCCGAGAATTGCGCCGCCAATGGCGGGTAATTGATATTTGGCGCTCTGCGCTTCGGTCGCCTGCGCTGTGCCGTGGCGCAAGATGACGTGGCTCAGTTCGTGCGCCATTACGCCAGCCATTTCACTTTCGTTGTGCGCCGCTTCAATCATCCCGCGATTGACGAACATCGGCCCGCCCGGCAATGCGAAGGCGTTGATGTCGCGCGCGTTCACTACATCGAAGCGGTAGTTGAAAGCCGGTTGCTGATACTCGCGCGGAATGGCTGCTACTAGCCTGCGTCCGACGTTTTCCACATATCTATCAGCCTCGCTATTTTCATTCAGGAGCGGCAACTGCCGTCTGATTTCATCGGCTGCTTGCCGCCCTAATTGCACGTCTTGTTGTACGGTATATTTATTCCTCGCCAGTGGAATGCCAGTGCTCTGCGCAAAGGCTGAGAGTGGCATCAATACTATGCTCATGGCCAAGCTCGCCACCAGCGTTGGGCGACTCGTTCTCAAATTTCTTCTCATCGTCATATCCTCCGTTATCTGCGTAAAAGAGATCGCTCATAAAGATGATTCGCTATTTGAGTGGCAACGACTATGCCGAAATACAAAAATGCCGGACGAGCGCATTGCTCATCCGGCATTTCGATGGTGCTTGTGGAAAGGCGAGTTCGCAGCCCCAAACTCTGTTTTAGATATCTGTTTTGCGATGCGCGACCATCCGTAACAAACCGTTGATCGCCAGGTGCAATAACAAATAGATCATTAGCGCCGCGATGTAGGAGAACCTGATTTGAAAACGCCCGGAAACCGGATCAGGAAACAGGTTCTTGAATGGCGCCAGGAACGGCGAACTCAGCGCGTCAATCAGATTCCTGAAGCCGTTCGTTCGGCGCGCGCCCAGCAGATCAAATATGATCTCCAAACTGATTAGGCCGTAGATCACATAAAACAGATAGTCAATGATTTGAGAAAAGCGCGCGGCGGTACTTGCCCTGCGAACCTCGACTTCAGTGTCGCGGACTTCGGCGATAGCCTCACGCTTGAACTCATTGCCAAGCGCTGCGACTTCAGACCGCTCCGCCGTGTTCAATTGATCGGCTTGTTGCCTTACCTGCGCTCGAATCTCATCACGCGCCGTGCCTTTGACAGCTTCGTACTGTTGAAGGCGCTGCTCGTCTTCAATTCGCAAAGTATTGTCCTGAGCCATAGATCAATCCCTCCAATTTGTTATCTGTAAATGAAACGACGGCGGCCGCCACGGAGCAAGCTGATTAACGCCACAAACAAAGCCGCCCCGATGATTGACCAAATGACCGGAAATGTTTGTCCGCCGATTTGTAAGGCAAATAATTCGCGCAACCCAAGCACGCCAGATAACCAGATGCCAATCAGCGCGCCAATAAATCCGATGGCAATCGTGACCAAGATACCTCCGCGGCTATAGCCAACAATTGCCTGCCCAATCGCGCCGCAAATTCCAGCAATCAGCAATAGAAGTAAAAACGAAAGTACTGTCATAGTATTCTTCTCCTTTCTAAGTTCACTGAAAAGGAGCAGAGCAAGAGATATGCCCTACAGGTTTCCTTGTTTTGTTGAATTGACTAATCGCTCTGGTATGGCTGTTGCTCTTTACCCGCGTGAGGAGGGGAAGATGTACTTCAGTGATACTTATGGACTTGGACATCAACAGGTGCTGACAGGTTTTTTCAAAAGTGACACTGATCTTCGTCACGCCCGCGAGATATTGACGGACTTTGGTTATCCGAAAGAGGCTGCAGAAATAGTAGAGGTGAATACCTACTCTAGGCTGGTGACAAAGTTGGCGAAATACCTATTTGCTAGTTTCAAAGATAGGGCTTTGCTGGGAATTGCTTTGGGCGTCGCTGTGATTTTTGCTGGTTTCGCTGCTGGCACCAGCCTCTTTTTGAAGCTTAGTTTTTACGAGATTGCCGCACTGTTTGCTATCTGGTTCGCCCTGATCTCGCTCGGCATCGCGGCCTGCGGCTTAATTGGAGCTTTAGTAGCTGCGTTAATCGGGCCAGTCATTGCGGTAGAAATTCAAGAACCAACAGCGCCACAGAAGCGGAACGTTTTGATCAGTGTTGCTGTGCGAACACCTACAGACGCTCAGGATATTGCGCGCGAATGGGAAGAAATCGGCGGCAAAGTTGTTTAGTAATCGGCGCTGTATTGAGCTGTTACAAGGTGTATTTGTAGATTGCACAATTAGCAAAGCAGGTACGCTTAACGACAACCAAAAAGGAAACGAATCGTAAATTTAGAAAAGAAATACCGAGATTGCTCCAATGCCAAGGGTGAGCTTGTGGACGGCCAGCTCTTGACTGCGTTGTGAGCAGAAGAGCCGCTGATCAGGTTAGTATAGGGGGCGAAAAAATACTGACCTGATCAGCGGCTTAATCTTTACGGCTTCGCGTCCACCCAATTTTCTCCCACACCAATTTCCACCACCAAAGGCACTGCCAATTCCGCCGCCCGTTCCATCGCCGCTTTCACCATCTTGCTCGTCTTTTCGACCTCTTTGCGCGGCACTTCAAAAACCAACTCATCGTGCACTTGCAAAATCATCCGCGCCTGCAATCGCTCGCGCTTCAACGCCTCGTCCACGCGCAACATCGCCAGCTTCACAATGTCTGAGGCCGAACCTTGCATCGGCATATTGACAGCTTCGCGTTCAGCGCGCGCGCGGAGTTGGCCATTTTTGTTCGATAAATCCGGCACGCGGCGTATACGGCCATAGATTGAGCGCACGATGTTGCTCGCTTCACGCGCCTGGTCGGGCAGCTCATCCATAAACCGCTTCACGCCCTTGTAGGTCGCGTAGTAATCCTCGATTACTTTTTTCGCTTCGTGGCGCGAGATGCCGACGCGTTGAGCCAGGCCGAAGGGGCCGATGACGTAGGCAATGCCGAAGTTGGTGATCTTGGCCACGCGACGTTTCTCTTTCAATTCGGCTGGCGTCTTGGCCTTAAAGACCTCGCGCGCCGTGCGTTCGTGAATGTCTTCGCCCTTGCGGAAGGCGTCGAGCATCACCTGGTCTTTCGTAACGTGGGCGAGCAAGCGCAATTCGATCTGTGAATAGTCCGCCGAGAGTAATACACAACCATCCGCTGGAATAAATGCGCGCCGGATGCGGCGGCCCAATTCGGTGCGGATGGGGATGTTTTGTAAATTGGGATTGATGGAAGATAGCCGCCCTGTAGCGGCAATAGTTTGATTGAGCGTCGTGCGGATGCGCCCATCGCGCGGGTCAATCAGCGACGGGAAGGCGTCCACGTACGTGCCTTTGAGCTTGGCAATCTCGCGGTGTTCGATGATGAGGCGCGGCAGTTCATATTTCTGGGCCAACTCATCTAACACGTCTCGGCTGGTCGAAATCTTGCCGGTCGAAGTGCGGCGGGAGACTTCAAAGTTCAACTCTTCAAATATCTCGCCGAGTTGCGCAGGCGAACCGATGTTGAACTCGCGCCCGGCCAGTTTGTAAATCTGCTGCGCGAGCCTGTCGAGTTCCTTGTCCATTTCGACTGATAACTTAGGCAGCACATCCGTATCCACGCGAAAACCAGCGCGCTCGATTTCGTAGAGCAGCGGCACGAGTGGCAATTCAATCTCGCGATAGACCTGCTCAAGTCCCATTTCGCTGATGCGATGGTTGAGCTTGTAAACCAGTTGGAAGATCAGATCAGCGGCTTGCGCAGTAGCATTCGCCCCATCAGGCTCAACGCTGCTGTTCAAATACTCGCGCGCTAAATCAGGCAATTCGTATTTCGCGCGTTCTGGCTCGAGCAGATAAGCTTGCAACAGCGTATCGTCGGCGAGGTTTTCAATCGTAATGCCGAGCGGGCTGAGCAGGTGCAACGCACATTTAGCGTCGTGCGTGAACTTTTCGATCAAGCCGTTGTCAAAGGCTTCTTGCAACAGCTTGATGGCTCCCGCTTGGTCATCGCACTGCGCGTAATCAAAATAGTCCGCCGTGCCGTCCGCCAACGAAAACGCGACACCCGCAAGTTGCGGCTTGCCGCCTGTGCCAGGCTGGTCGGCCAGCGCAAAGGCGAAGCGATCAGCGTTATAAAGCACTTTGACGAACTTGTGCAGTTCCTCAATCGTGCTGAAACGGTTGTAGCGCGTTGCCGTTTGCGACGCGCTCGCGACCTGTGTCGTCCCACCTTTTTCCGCGCCTGCCGCAAATTCGTGCTTGAGTTGTGCGAACTCTAGTTCACTAAACAGTTCGTAAGCCTTCTGCGCATCCGGCTCTTCCAACACCAGCGCGTCCAAATCCAATTCAATCGGCGAATCACAATCAATCCGCGCCAACTCTTTTGAAAAGCGAATCTGCTCGGCGTGATCGCGCAGCGCCTCTTTGTAAGCTTTGCGTTTGACTTCTTCCCAATGAGCCATAGCGTTCTCGACGTCACCATACTGTTCAAGCAAGCCGACAGCGCCCTTCTCGCCAATGCCAGGTGCGCCAGGGATGCCGTCCACTGCATCGCCCATCAACCCGATCCAGTCTGTCACCTGATTGGGGCGCACGCCGAGCTTGGCCTTGACGCCTGCTTCGTCGAGAAAGACTTCGCCGAGCTTGTTGTCTACCCGCAGGATAGTGATGTCGGGGTCGCGCACGAGTTGGCAGAGATCTTTGTCATTGGTGACAAGTACAGCTTGCAACCCTTGCGCAGCGGCCTTGTTCGCCAACGTGCCCATAATGTCGTCGGCTTCGTAGCGCGGCAATTTCAACATCGGCACGCGCAGGGCCTCGCAGACGCGATCCATGTAAGGCAGTTGCGACACAAGGTCTGACGGCATGTCGGGGCGGTGCGCTTTGTAATCGGCAAACTGCTCGTGCCGGAAGGTCTTTTCAATCGTGTCGAGCGCGACACCCAGATAGTCAGGCTTGTAGATTGTCACCAACCGCCGCAGCATCACTGTGAAGCCGTAGATGGCATTGGTCGGTTGGCCTTTGGAATTCGACAACCCGCGAATGGCGTAAAACGCGCGGAAGATGTTCGACATCCCGTCAACAAGGAAGAGTCGTTTTTTATCTGGCATGACAGGGATTATCAGTGAGGCAATGAGAGAGGGTCAAGAATGTCTGTGGCTATGCAGATCATTCCAGATCAGCCAACTCCAGTTCCAAATCGGCCAGTGACTTTTCCAGCATTTGCCGCTGTGCGTCTGAACGCGCGCGTTGCAATTGTTCGCGCAACCGGCTGCGCAGCAACCGCAGGCTCTCGCATTTCTGCGCACGCGCCAGCATTTCCGCTGAGAGCGGGCGATAAGCGGAACTTTCCTGCGCCGCTCGCTCGGCTTCTTCCAATTGCGCTTCGACAGCTTTGCTTTCCCAACCTCTGGCCATAATTTCTCTTTCTCAATGCAACAAACAGGCAGCGTGACCGAGCACTGCATCGCCCTCGCGCAGCGGGCTTGGCGTTGGCTGCCAACCTGTTTGCAAACGCGCGGCTAACAACTCCTCTGCGCCCGGTTGCTGCTCCCACACGGCGACCGCCGTGATCGTGCCGTTTCAGGTCGAGCTGTAAACGAGCCAGAGATTCTCACGCCATGGCACGATCACTTCATGACTGTACTCGTCGAGTGCGACCGTCTCTTTCAACATTACCGGCGGCGCTTGCTTGCTGCCCCATGCAACCAGTTCCATTAGCGTGCAAAACACAGGCAGAGCTCCGGTAAGCTCGGCGAAAGCACCTTCCGGCAACGAAGTGTGATTAGCAATCTGCATACCGCCACAGTCTAGGCGGGCCGCACACACAGCGTCAACGATCACTCTTTGCTCAAGAAGGCCAGGCGTTCTTGCGCTTGTTGCGTCTCCGGGCTGCGCGGATAGCGGCGCAGCAATTCTCGATACGCCGCGCCATCGTAAACAATGCGATCCTTCGCTTCGTCGTAATCGAAGGTCACGCCCGCGCGGTTGTACCGATCCAGTTCGTTGAAGCTGAGCACGAAATCGCGTTTGCTAAGCCCACCGCCCGGCAAGTCATCGCCCAATCGTCGGTCGGCATCGCGGCTCAGCTTCTCTGCCGCGTGTTCGGCGGCTTGCCCTAAAGCCAACAAAGCTTTTGGCGCAATCGCGGATGCACGCAATTCATCGGCGCACAAGCGTGCCATGCGCGCTTTGACCAAGTCGTCTTTGCTTTCAGCCGCAGCAGCCAGAATCTTTTCGCCATCGGCCACGCTACCCAACCGCGCAATCGCCGCGGCCAATATCCAGCCGCGCACGTTGCGCGAAACCGCAACGCGCAGGAAAGGCGAGCCACTTTTGTTTCTGCTCGCGCCGAGAATGCCTACGATGCGGCCTCGGCTCAACCGCTGTTTTAACGCCGCTTTGACATCGGGCTGTTCTCGCAACGCGGAGAGCCGGTCATCAAAGACGATGGCGTGCTGGCCTGGAATGAAATACTTACGTTTGGTTTGCGCCTGACTGCTGGCAGTCAAGGCAAGCGACAGGCTGGCGATGAGCAAAGGCCCAATGAAACGAAATAGACTACGCGAGGTCATGGCTTCCCTCCTGTAAGGCACGAGTGTTTCTGGCTGAAACACTGAGGTTGATGTTTGTCGTTCGCGCGAACGGCTTAGGTAAAAAGTTTAGCTGACGGCGGCCTTCCGCCGCTGACGCGCGCTGGTATGGCTCAGCCCCAAACGCGCAAAGTCGCCGCCATACCGCTGTTCCTGCTCGGCAATGGCGTCCAAATAATCGAAGAGCAACATCCCCTTGCCCGGCGGAGCGGGCACTAAAGCTTCGACAAAGAACCGATGAGGCAAGCTCTTGCGCTCGGCTTCATCGCGCCAGCGCACCAGCACCTGAATCGGCAGAAAATAGACTTCGTTGTAACTACTGAACTCGACCAGGAATCCGGCCAGCGCGCCCAAGCGCGCCATGCGTTCTAGAAAGAAGACCTGATGCGCATGCAGGTTGTCGAAATCAAGCACGTCACGCCTAGTCGTCTTCGCATCGTAAAAGATCGCGCGCCCTGCTGGTGCAATCACACCACCGTAATCTGGCTCGGCCTTTGATTCAGGCACGAAGCGCCGCCAATCTTCCAATTTCTTATCTTTAGCTAGCCGGTTGAGTTCGGCCGACGAAAGACGCGGCTGCGCGCCAGCGGTCTTGAATTCAATACTCGGCAAAGACAAACCACGCCGCGCTTCTTCACGTTCGATCAGATACTTTCCCGGAATCGCTTTGCGTGTAATGCAGGCGCGGCCCAATCGTTCATAAGCTTCATTGACCCGGTTGATCGTTTCCTGAAACCCACTGCCAGTCTCAGCGCCGCGCCGTTTGATCTTCATAACAAGGTATTCAACGAGAGACGGGCACCTGAATTTCGTTTGACCACTCGGAAGTGATTTCGGTGAACTTATTCAATTTGCCAAAATCAAAATGCTTCGTCAGTCGCGTACCCTTGAGTTTGAAGGAATAGCGTACTGCCATTTTACGAAAATCTGGACGTTGCGATTTGTACATCACGAAACTGCCCAACGGTAATTCGTATTCAAGCTTTTCGCCTTTCCTAAGTTCGACTACGTAATCCTTCGTGAAAGAGGGGGCGCAAATTTCAGAGCCTGACCAGAAGTGCCTTTCCTCGCCAGCATCTCTTTGAATCCAGGGATGCGGTTCAATGCTGTAGGCTATGGGCGCCACTAGGCGGAGCATTTGATTGCCAGTGTTTTCCACAACACAGATAACACGAAAAATCGTGCTGAACTCCGTAGAAGCCATCTTGTCTAGGGCGATGGTTATCTTGAGCGGCAACCCGGATTCAGTCTTGTTGCGTGGCACGACCGGCTGGGCCATCAACATAATCAAAATTGCGAAAATGGCGATTCGCATATCAAGCTGCTCCAACCGCCCAACACAATTACGCCCCCTGCTCCATTGCCGCCTCATCCGGCTCGAAGTTGGTGTAGACATTCTGCACGTCGTCGTGATCGTCGAGCGCATCGTAAAGCTTCATCATCTGCGCAGCCGCGCCGCCTTCGAGGCTGATGCTGTTTTGCGGAATCATCGCCACTTCGGCGGATAATGGCTCAATGCCGGCGGCTTTGATCTTATCGAGCACGTTGTGGAAGTCTTCCGGTGTGGTCAGGATTTGGTAGCTGCCATCGCCTGCCTGGAAATCGTCCGCGCCTGCATCGAGCGCGAGTTCCATCATCTCATCTTCGCCTTTGACATTGCTGTCAATGATGATCTGCCCTTTCTTGTTGAACATCCAGCCCACCGAACCCGATTCGCCCATGTTGCCGCCGTGCTTCGAGAAGGCGTGGCGAATTTCCGCGACCGTGCGATTGCGATTGTCAGTCGTCACTTCGACCATCACCGCTACACCGCCGGGGCCGTAGCCCTCGTAGGTAATCTCGTCGTAAGTCACACCTTCCAATTCGCCTGTGCCGCGTTTGATCGCACGGTCAATCGTGTCGGCAGGCATGTTGCCAGCTTTGGCGTCGCTGACGGCTTTGCGCAAGCGGGCGTTACCATTGATGTCCCCGCCACCAGAGCGCGCCGCGATGGTGATCTCCTTGATGAGTTTGGTGAAGAGCTTGCCGCGCTTGGCATCAGCCGCGCCTTTTTTGTGTTTGATCGTATGCCATTTACTATGCCCTGACATTGGTGCTTACCTCTTTTCTGCCTATAAGTATTGCTGGAAAATTTATTGGCTCGTAGAGGGCGAATATAGCACGCCCCTTGCGAAATCGTAAATCCTTCGGCACGATGCGTCTATGCCGCCAGCACAGCCGGAAAAGCTTTACGAGAAGACGATGACGCGCGCGCTGAAGTTGCTCAGTTACAAGCCGCGCAGCGTAGCCGAGATACGCGCGCGCTTGAACGAGAAAGAATGGGCCGAAGCGCAGGTGGTTGAGCAGGTGATTGCGCGGCTCAGCGAGCTCGGTTATCTGGATGATGAACAATTCGCGGCGCGCTTCGCCGACTCGCGCTTGACGATGAAACCGCTTGGACGCACACGCTTGCGACGCGATTTGCAACGTAAGAAGGTTTCGGCGCAAGTGGTCGAACAGGCGCTCGAACAAGCTTATGAAGAGCACAGCGAAGAAGAATTGATCGCCCGCGCCATTGCCAAACGCACACGGCTCAAGGGCGCACCCACGACACGTGAAGAAGCGAAGAAGTTGTTCGATTATTTGATTCGGCGTGGCTTCAGCTACGACTTAGTTATGCGCAAAGTGCGCGAGGCGAGCACGCAAAGTCAGATCAACGAGGAGGAAGGATGAGTAACGATAAACTCGCGCAGTTTGGCGGCCAAAAATATCTGAACCTGGAAAGCTTCCGCAAAAACGGGCAGGCTGTGCGCACGCCGCTCTGGTTCGCTGAAGGCGATGGCGTGCTTTACTTCTACACAGTGGCTCATTCGTATAAGGTCAAGCGCCTCCGCAACAATCCGCATGTGCGCATCGCGCCGTGTGACGTGCGCGGCAAACTCAAAGGCGACTGGATTGAGGCGACCGCACGCTTGCTTGATGACACCGAGGCGCGCCGCGCGGACGAACTATTGAATCGCAAATACGGCTGGCAAAAACGCACCCTCAACCTTTTGGCCAAACTCCGTGGCCACAAACGCGCGGCCTTTGCCATTCAGCCAAACTGAGCAACAACATCTCCACACTGCTTTTTAGGTGCGGTGCAAGCCATAAGCTTGACAAAAAATCTTTCGCCAGTAGTATCGGATTCCGATTTCGAAATCCGATATATCTTCCCAGAGAACAATGATCGAGAAAGACCTCTACTCCGGTTTAATTCGTTTGCACATTCTCCATCACGCTTGTCAGGAGCCAATCTTCGGCGCTGGCATTATTGAAGAACTGGCGCAACACGGCTACCGGCTGAGTCCAGGCACACTCTATCCGCTCCTCCACGGGTTGGAAGAGAAGGAGTATTTACGGTCTGACGGGAAAAACAACGGGCGGCAGGCGCGTCGCGTCTACCGGGCTACTCCGAAGGGACGCAGGGCGTTGGTGGCCGCCAAGTTGAAAGTCCGCGAACTGTTTTCCGAAATGGTCGAAGAGGAACATCCCGAAGGCAGCCCGTTGCGCGAAACCGTAGCAGCCAGAGAAATGATGAAAGAGTTACTCGCCCAACTACGTGAAGGTGCCAAGAAAGAACAGGGACCCGGTGCACAAGCATTATTCGAAACTTCGGCGGAAGTCATCAAAGGGTTGCTCAAGGCTTTCGACGAATACGAGAAGAAGAGCGAGCTATAAAGTGGTAGAGGAGAACCAAACTATTCAATGCGGCTGATGAAAGTTCCCTGCCTTCTTTTGCTGTTGATCTGCCTGTCGCTGGTTTCACTCCCTGGGCAAGCGCAAGAAGCAACGCCGGAGACGCTGTCGCTCGCACAAGCCGTCGAAAGCGCATTGAAAAATTATCCGGCACTGCGCGCGGCGCAAGCCCAAACGCAAGCCGTCAATGCCGGAGTCGAACTAGCGCGCACCTCTTACCTGCCGCGCGCCGACCTGCTCTGGCAAGAAAACCGCGCCACGCGCAACAATGTCTTCGGCTTGCTCTTGCCGCAGTCCACGCTGCCTTCCATCTCTGGCCCTGTGCTCAACGAAACCACGCAGGCGAGCGCCTGGGGCAGCGCAAGCGGTTTGCTCTTTTCCTGGGAGCCCTTCGACTTCGGTTTGCGCAAGGCGCAGGTTGAACTCGCGCGCAAACAAGGCCAGCAGGCCGAAGCGGGCGAGAATGTATCCAAACTGGATGTGACCTTCGCCGCCGCCGAAGCCTTTCTTTCAGCCATTGCCAATGAACAAGCGGTGCGCGCCGCACAGGCCAATGTTGACCGCCTCGAAACTTTCGGCCAAGCCGTGCTGGCGCTGGTCAACAATCAACTACGCCCCGGTGTCGAAGCTTCGCGTGCCGACGCCGACTTGGTGGTGGCGAAAAACCAGTTGATTCAACTACAGCAGAACGCCGAACTCGCGCGCATCGCCTTGAGCGAAGCCATCGGACAACCCGGCGCAAGCTTTCGGCTTGATCCCGGCCCGCTGCTCGAATACCCGCCGAACGCGCCCGCGCCGCTGCCGGTCAATCATCTCGCTGCGCACCCGTTGATGCTGGCGCAGACTGCTGTGATTGAGGTCGTCAAGGCGCGGCAAGAGACACTCAACAAATCCTTCTTCCCGCGCTTCAACTGGCAGACCGCGCTGTACGGGCGCGGCTCAGGGGCGCGGCTCGATGGCACCTTTAACAACGCGCGCGGCTTTTACCCGGATACTTTCAACTGGGCGACCGGATTCACGATGACCTTTGCAGTCTCCGACTGGTTCGGGTTGAAGGCCAGACGCCGCATCGAAAGATTCAACCTGCAAGCCGAACAGGCGCGGCTGGAACAAGTCAACAACACGCTCAAAACGCAGGAGGCCCGTGCCCGCACTCTGATCGAAGCAGCACGCAAAGTCGCCGAGAATATGCCCGCGCAGGTCAATGCGGCGAGCCAGACTTTGACGCGCGCGAAGGTGCGGTATGAGTACGGCTTGACCAACATCGCCGAAGTCGCTGAAGCGCAAAGGTTGTTGGCACAGGCCGAGATTGATGACGCAGTGGCGCGCTTGGGCGTGTGGCGCGCTTGGCTGGTCGCGGCCAAGTTACAAGGCGAGCTGAAACCTTTTCTCGATCAAGTGACCAGCGTGCAGGCTGAACACAGAAAATAACCCTGAGTACGCACGCTTCCAGCGTGCGTACTCAGGGCCACAGAAACTTATGTGGCTCATCAACACGGCGTTCCGTCGCCCCTTCACAATTTTGGTCCTGGTCATCGGCATTGCGTTGGGTGCGGGGCTGGCGGTTACGCGCATGCCAGTGGACATCTTTCCGACGCTCAATCTACCGGTGATCTACGTCGCGCAACCTTATGGCGGGATGGACCCGGCGCAGATGGAGAGCTTTCTGGTTTCGTATTACGAGTACCACTTCCTCTATGTCGCGGGCATTGAGCACGTCGAATCGAAATCCATTCAAAACATCGGCTTGCTCAAACTTTTCTTTCATCCCGGCACCGATATGAGTCAGGCGCTGGCGCAAGTGATCGCCTACGTTGAACGCTCGAAAGCCTTCATGCCACCGGGCACGGTCAATCCGTTCGTGATGCGCTTTGACGCGGGCAGCGTTCCCGTGGGCCAGTTGGTCTTCGCGAGCGAGACGCGCAATCTGGGCGAGATTTCCGACTTGGCGCTCTTCCGCATTCGGCCCTTGTTTTCGACTTTGCCGGGCGTTTCTGCGCCACCGCCCTTCGGGGGCAATCAGCGCACAGTGATTGTACGCGCTGACCCAGCGGCATTGCGCGCTTATTCGATGTCGCCAGAAGAGGTCGTCAAAGCTATTGCGGCGGGCAACACGATCCTGCCTTCGGGCACAGTGCGCATAGGCGATTTGGCGCGGATTGCGCCGGTGAACGGTGTCGTGCGCGACATCAAAGAGTTGGCCGACTTGCCGATTCGTACGGGCACGGGGCCAACCGTTTACGTGCGCGACATCGGTGTGGTCGAAAACGGCAGTGACATTCTGACCGGCTATGGCTACGTCAACGGCAAACGCGCCGTCTACATCCCGGTGACGAAACGCGCGGAGGCTTCGACGCTAGATGTGATCAATCGGGTGAAAGCAGAGTTGCCGCGTTTTCAAACTTTGGTGCCCGAAGACATCAAGATTTCGTTCGAACTGGATCAATCGGCCATCGTCAAGAATTCGCTGCGCACGCTGGTGTTTGAAGGCGCGCTGGGCGCGTTGCTAACGGGCTTGATGGTGCTGCTCTTTTTACGCGACCTGCGCAGCGCCGTGATCGTCGTGCTGACTATTCCGTTCGCGTTGCTCGCGGCAGTAGTTGGTTTATGGCTGTCCGGACAGACGATCAACATTATGACGCTCGGCGGGCTGGCGCTCGCCATTGGCATTCTGGTTGACGAAGCGACGGTGACAATTGAAAACACGCACACGCACTTGGCGCGCGGCGAGCCACCTCGCCAAGCCGCATATTTGGCTGCGCGCGAGACGGTGATCCCGCGTTTCCTGGCGATGCTGGCAGTTTTAGCAGTCTTCGTGCCATCGCTCTTTATGACGGGCGTGGCGCGGGCGCTCTTCGTGCCGTTGTCGCTCGCGGTCGGGTTCGCCATGCTCGCTTCGTACTTGCTTTCGAGTACGCTCGTGCCAGTGCTGTCGGCGTGGGGGCTGCGCCCACACAAAGCAGAGGACAAAGACTCTCTGTTTCAGCGTGCGCAACGACGTTACGCGGTTTTCACTGAACGCATGCTGCACGTGCGCTGGCTGGCTGGCGCTGGCTATTTGCTTATTGCGTTTATCGTGATTGCGCTTATCGGCACGCGGCTCGGCACAGACATCTTTCCCGAAGTTGACACCGGCATGTTCCGGCTTCGTTTGCGTGCGCCCACCGGTACGCGCGTCGAACGCACGGAAGTCATCTTGCAAAAGGCGCTCGACGCCATCAAAGCCGAAGTTGGTGCCAATAACGTTGACATCTCAATCGGCTTCGTCGGCATTCAACCTCCGAGCTTTCCGGTCAATGTAATCCACCTCTGGACAAGCGGGCCGCACGAAGCCGTGCTGACCGTGGCTTTAAGAAAAGAGGGGCGCAAAGGCTACGGCCAACACGTCAGTGAGTTAAAAGAACGTTTGCGCAAAAAACTGCCCGAAGTGATTCCCAACGTGGCAATGTCGTTCGAGGCTGGCGATGTCATCACGAAGATCATGAACTTCGGCGCGCCGACGCCCATTGAAGTAGCAATGAGCGGCCCGAATCTGGCGAACAATCGCGCCTTCGCCGACAAGGTGATGGCGGAGATGCGAAAGATTGGCAGCCTGCGCGACCTGCAATTCGATCAGCCGCTCGATTACCCGACCGTGGACATCCGCATAGATCGCAAGCGCGCCGGGCAGTTGGGCCTGACGGTCGAACAGGTCGGGCGCTCGTTGGTCGCCGCGACCTCTTCGAGCCGCTTCACTCAACCGGTCTACTGGCGCGACCCGGCGAGCGGCACGGCTTACCAAGTGCAGGTCGAAATTCCGCAGGCGCGCATGAGTTCTATTGAAGACATTCAGAGCGTGCCGGTGACAATGTCAAACGGCACGCGTGCACTGGCTGGCGATGTGGCCGAGATCAGCTACGGCACGATGGTGGGCGAGTACGACCGCTACAACCAGCAGCGCATGGTCACGATCACGGCCAACCTGGCGGGCAAAGATTTGGCTGGCGCTGCGGCGGAGGTCAACGACGCAATCAAGCGCGCGGGCGAAGTGCCGCGCGGTGTAACGGTCGCGGTGCGCGGGCAGGTGCCGCCGATGGAGCAGACGCTGTCGGGTTTGCGGCTGGGATTGCTGCTGGCAATTGTGGTGATCTTTCTATTGTTGACGGCCAATTTCCAATCGCTGCGCTTGGCGCTGGTCATTATCGCGATGATTCCGGCGGTAATAGCGGGCGTAGCGCTGGCGTTGTGGCTGACCGGCACAACGCTCAACGTCCAATCGTTTATGGGCGCGATTATGGCGATTGGCGTGTCGGTGGCGAATGCGATTCTGCTGGTCACATTTGCCGAACAGCGGCGGCGTGAAGGAATGGACGCGGCGCAGGCGGCGACCGAAGGAGGGCGAAGCCGCTTGCGCCCGATCCTGATGACTTCGTTTGCGATGGTGGCGGGGATGCTGCCGATGGCGCTGGCGTTGGGCGAAGGCGGCGATCAGATTGCGCCGTTGGGGCGCGCGGTGATTGGCGGATTGGTGGCTTCGACAGTTGCGGTGCTTTTGACTTTGCCGTCGTTGTTCGCGATGGCGCAGCGGAAGGCAAGCGCGGCGACAGCCTCGCTGCATCCGGAAGATGTGTCTGTCGAAGAAATGATCAGCCAGGGAGGCAAGCCGATAAATGCGGATTGATTTAATGGAGACGAAACGACGAATGCGAAAAACTTGGTTGAGCGCCAATCTGGTATTGCTGATTTTGGCCGCTGCTTGTAATCGAGAGAGCAGCGCGCAAAAGCCATCGGCACAACCGGCGGCGGCACCTGCACAACCGCCGACGGTAATGGTCACGACCGTGCAATCACTCGAACTCAACCGCAGCGTGCGCCTGCCCGGCGAGTTGCAGGCTTATCAAGACGTGGCTCTCTACGCCAAAGTGCCCGGCTTTGTCGAGACGATCAATGTGGATCGCGGTTCGGCGGTACGGCAGGGGCAAGGGCTGGTGACCTTGCGCGCACCGGAACTCGACACGCAACGCAGCGAGGCCGAAGCCCGTGCGCGTGCTGCGCAATCACAACGCGCCGAAGCCGCCGCCCGCATCAGCGGCATCCGGGCGCAACGGCTCGAAGCAGAAGCCAAGCTCGCCTCAGAAGAGACGACCTACCGGCGCTTGAAAGCAGCGTCGGCCACGCCCGGCGCTGTCGCTGGCAATGATGTAGACATCGCGCAACGCAATGTCGAGGCGGCGCGCGCGCGCGTTCAGCTTTATCTGGAAAACGAAAAAGCCGCGCAGTCGCAGGTGCGCGCGCTGGAAGAGAGCGAAAAGGCGCTGCAAGACGCCGCGCAGTCGGTCAAGAACATCGAAGCCTATCTAAAAATCACTGCCCCATTCGCAGGCGTCATCACTGAACGCAACGCTCACCAGGGCAGTTTGGTCGGGCCAGCGGGCGGCGCGAATGCACTGCCGATGCTGCGCTTGCAACAAGTAGCGCGTTTGCGGTTGATCGTGGCCGTACCTGAGGCTGAAGTCGCGGGTGTCGCGGCGGGCAGGCAACTCACTTTTACTGTCCCGGCTTTTCCCGGTGAGACCTTCGGCGGCACGGTCATGCGTGTGAGTCAATCGCTCGATCCAAAGACGCGCACGATGCCGGTGGAGTTGGAAGTCAACAATTCAAAAGGCCGCTTGGCGCCCGGTATGTTTCCTGAAGTCAGTTGGCCGACGCGGCGCCCGCGTCCGTCACTCTTCGTGCCGCCTTCGGCCATTGCTACGACAACAGAGCGTTCGTTCGTCATTCGCATTCGCGATGGTGTGACGGAATGGGTGGATGTCAAACGCGGCGCTTCAATGAATCAGCAAGGAACTGACCTGGTCGAAGTCTTTGGCGATCTAGGGGCAGGTGAGCAGGTGGCCTTGCGTGGCACGGATGAATTGCGCGCGGGCGCGAAGGTCAGTGCTAAGCCTGCCAAGTGAAGTGGCAATCCAACAGCGCGACACTTTTTACTCAGCCAATCACCAAATACATTGCTCACCACCTGAAGTCTTTTGTAGACTGCTCGCCGTCGCAGACCTCTTCACCTTGGTCTTAGAAGAGTTCTCCTCAAGTTAGCGTCAAACTCAACTCATCTGTGCTGTCCCTCAAAGGATTGCACTTCCTCTTGGCTCTGAAGCGTTTTGATCGTCCTCGGATAGGAGTGATTCAAATGTGCTTTTACTGGCGACTTGTTAATAGTTACGTCGAATGTTTACGCCTGAGACTTCATTGGGTACGGCAATGTGTATTCGGAATCGCGACCCTGCTCTTTTCAACCACTCTTGACTACAGCCAGACAAATACCGCTGAGATCATGGGAACAGTCAAAGACTCCCTGGGTGGAGTCTTGCCTGGCGTTACCTTGACGGCAGAACACAAAGCCAGCGGATTCAAGCTCGAACGAGTGACCGATGATGTGGGGAAATTCTTATTCACAGCGCTGCCAGTCGGTGAGTACACTCTCTCTGCTCAGCTTAGGGGTTTCAAAAGACACACTCAGCAGGGCCTCGTGCTGCAAATCGGTCAAGTCATTAAACTAGAACTTGTGCTCCAATCTGGTGACATCACCGCAGAAGTGCATATCACAGGCGGCGATCCACCTTTGCGCACGACTTCTGCCGAGGTCAGCGATGTCATTGAGCGGCAGCGTATCGTCGGTCTACCCTTGAATGGTCGGCAATTTCTACAACTAGCCCTGCTCAGTGAGGGCGTAATCAAACCACCGGGCGGCACACGTGGCGCAGCTATGCAACAGGCAGGCGAGTTAGTAAACGTAGCTGGTCAGAGGAGCGGTCATAACATTTACCAACTCGACGGCGTCAAGGTGACAGACGAATACTTCAACAATCTGGTCATCAGCCCTTCGGTGGATGCGATTCAGGAATTCAAGATTCAGAAATCCATGTACGCCGCCGAATTCGGCGGCAAAGCCTCAGCAATGATCAACGTCGCCACCAAGTCTGGTGCCAACCATTATCACGGCAGCCTCTTTGAATTTCTCAGGAACGATGTCTTCGACGCTAAGAACTTCTTTGACGATCCGAAAAAGCCCATTCCACCATTTCGCCAAAACCAATTTGGCGGCACTCTGGGCGGCCCGCTTACTCTCCCGCAAATTTACGACGGCAAGAATCGCAGCTTCTTCTTCGCCAACTATGAAGGGCAGCGCATTCGCAAATCGGTCACTAAGACCTTCTCGGTTCCGACTGCGGCAGTACGGGCAGGCGATTTCTCCGGCCTGGGCACGATCTACGATCCGCTGACAACTGGCGCTAATGGCCAACGCTCGGCTTTCGCAGGCAATCGTATTCCGGCCAACCGGCTCGATCCTATCGCAGTTGCTTTCCTCGCCAAGGTGCGGCTCCCGAACCAGCCAGGGAACGTGCAGAATTTGATCTCGGCTCTCAAGGAGAGCAGCGACATGAATCAGTTCAATCTGCGGCTCGATCACAATCTATCGGGCCGGGATAACGTCTTTGGTCGTTTGAGCATCTTTCGCGTCAGTGCCTTTCAACCCTTTGGCACAAGCCAACTAAATGAAAGCTTGGTGCCGGGCTTTGGGCGCGAGTTGACCACCAAAGCGAACAACCTTGCTTTGAGCCACACGCATTCATTCACCAACAATCTGCTCAACGAATTCCGCTTCGGTTGGCTCGACATTTCCGGCGGGCAAGCCAGCGAACATCAAGGCTTGGATTTCGCGGCTCAGACCGGCTTACTGGGTGTGACCAGCGACCCACGTGATGTCGGCTATCCGCAAATCTCGTTCGGCGGACTGTACAGCAACATTGGCGATCCGACGACTTTCATTACGCGTGACAATCGTAGCTTCGAGTTCTTCGATAACTTTCTGATCAATCGTGGCGCGCACAAAATCAAATTCGGCGGTTACTTCTTTTACTTGCAGTTCAACCCGGCGAACGCCGACACAGCGCGCGGTAACTTCTCCTTCACGAACCGCTGGACATCATCACAAGCAGGACTAACGAACGGAAACGCCTTCGCCGATTTTCTGCTCGGCTATCCTTCGACAGCGCAAGTCGGCATCGGGCGCGGCACCGAGCGAGGCCGCACGAATTGGCTGCACACTTATATTCAGGATGATTGGCAGGCCACGCAGAACTTAACTATCAACCTCGGTCTGCGCTATGAGTTGAATCAACATATGAAAGACGTGGACAACCGTTTGTCGGCGATTGATCTGACCGCGCCGGGCGGGCGTTTTGTGATTGCGAGTGATGATCAAGGTCGGATCAATCCGACAGCCAATGCGTTGTTGCCACTGATTCCACTTCCCTACGTGACTTCGGCGGAAGCGGGCTGGTCGCGCGGCTTGTTGCAACCCGACAACAATCGTTATGCGCCGCGCTTTGGCTTAGCTTGGAAACTGCCCGGTAAGCGCGACACGGTTATTCGAAGCGGCTTCGGAATTTACCTCAATCAATGGGCCTACAGCGTGCAGCAAGCCTTCGCGCGCAACCTGCCGTTCTTCCTGGTTAAAAGTGTCAACACCGCCACCGATGCGCTCACACCCACACTGAATACTAGCAATATCCTCACGACAAATGCGAGCGGTAGCATTGGCGGGAACAACATGGATTACGACTACCGGATTGAATATAACGAGGCTTGGAGTTTGAGCATCCAGCACGCGCTGACTCCGGCAACCTTGATCGAGGCGTCTTATCTGGGATCGAGAACTGTCGGCGCGGATAGTTCGACTGTCCGCAACATTCCGCGGCCAGGCCCAGGCTCCATCGCCGCGCGGCGGCCAGTGCCCGCTTTGAGCAATTTCAACAGCATCCGTTGGGACGGCTGGTCTACTTATCACGGCCTGACTTTGAAAGTGGAAAGACGTTTGATGCAAGGGTTAGCGCTCAATGCGAACTACACTTGGTCAAAATCCATTGACGACGCTTCCGATCCAGGCGGCACGACTTTCGAGACGAACTTGCCGCAGGATGTCAACGATCTCCCGGCGGAGAAGGCGCTTTCCAGCTTTGACCATCGTCACCGCTTTGTTGCAAGTTTCGTCTACGAGTTTCCTTGGGGTCGTGGGCTCGACGGTCGGCAAAAGAAATTGCTCGCAGGTTGGCAGATCAGCGGGGTCGTGACCTTACAAACCGGCGCGCCGTTTACGGTTAATCTCGGCGTAGATCAGGCCAACATCGGAGCTGGCCCGGCGCAGCGGCCCCATCTCTTGCGCAATCCCAATTTGAGCAGTGGCCGAAGTCCTGAAAGATGGTTCGATACTTCTGCTTTCGCTTTGCCAGCGGCTTTCACTTTCGGCAACGCAGGTCGCAATATCGTTTTCGCTCCGGGCTATAGCGACGTGGATTTCTCGCTACAGAAAGACATGAACTTGACCGAGACCGTGCGCTTAAAGTTTCGGGTGGAGACGTTCAACCTGTTCAATCATCCAAATTTCGATGTGCCGAACAGAATCGCCTTCACTCCCAATTTTGGTCGTATCTTCAGCGCTGATGCTGCGCGGCAAATTCAATTCGGTCTCAAGCTGGAGTTCTAATTTCCGGCTGGTAGATACAACAGCGACTTAACTTGGTCTGCTTTCGAGCGTATCCACACGCTCACTCAAGATCACCCGCTCATGCCATTCGTTGCGGATGTCTTCGCGCAGTAAAACAAGTTCGCGCTCCATCCTGGCAAGTCTCTCCTCCATTGCCGTAAAGCGCGCGTCGTAATTCGGCGGCAAGGGATTGGTACGATGCTCCAATTCCACCATACGATCGTGCAACACACCAACGGCTCGGCGCAGTTCAAGCAGTATCTGGCGGTCAGTCATCTGCTCGGTCAAGTCTTTGGTCGGCTCGTCTTCGCTCATTTACATGGTTCCCTTCCTCCATGGGCTTCAGCAACATATAGGCTGCATCTAATCCCGTTGATGTCAAATAACAGCGCTGAGAAATTAATCTTGCGTTTGTCCAAACGCAGCGTGCTCAGGCAGGAACTCAGCTTGACTTGCCTGTCGTTGTGCGTTTGAATGTGCCCCGACGTGGCGAGCCTCAGACCCCTGCGCTACCGCGTCCGGGCGAAGAACATTCCGTAAAGAATGCCCCACCAAATTTTATAAATCGTTGCTCCGTGTTAACCAGTATCACTGGTGTCGTTTGGTAGGAGTTATCATCAAATGATTCGTTTTCCTCACGTGCGTCAGTTTGTGTCTTTGCCTCACCTTCGTTACACATTCAAACGCCGTCTCGTTTTTATAACCGTTTTATTGCTGGCTGGCTTTGGCGCCGCAGTATGGCAGTCGAGTAGCGCCGCCGGATTGAGTGACGCGCAGGCTGGCGTGTTGCTGCGAGTGCGCCGGGCGTTCGGTTTGGCTGCGCCTTTGCAAGGTGGGATTGGCTCGCGCACGATCATTTCGACGATTGCCGGGGGCGGTTTTTCCAACAACGCGCTGCCGCGTGAAGCGCCGATGGTTCGTCCGATAGCAACGGCGCTCGACCCGCAGGGACGCGGATTTTATGTGGTGGACGAGGTGGGCGATTCCTGCCTGTTACGTTTCGTCAACACCTCGGCCAATGCGGTAACGCTGGCCGGGGCAACGATTCCGATTGGACAGATTGGCTTAGTCGCAGGCGGCGGGCCAGTCTCAGATTTTGGCTTGGCGCGTGAATCCGATCTTTCGTTGGTGACGGGCATCGTCGTAGATCCGTCGGGCAACGTGGTCTATCTCAGCACTCCGCTGGCCAATTCAATTCGTGCAATCAACGTCGGCACACAAAACTTTACTATTTTCGGGCGCACGATTGCGCCGGGCACAATTGGATTGGTCTTTCAGATTTCGCGGCCTGAAGTACGCGCGTTGGCGATGAATCCGCAGACGCGCGATCTCTTCTACGTCAGTACGCTAGCGGGCAATTTGACGACCAGAGTGATTTGGCGGCTCGATGCCACCAGCGGCCAGGAAAGTGTCTACGCGGGCGGTGGCGATCCAGCGCGCGGCAATGGTGATGGCGGGGCGGCGACGGATGCGAAGATTGTCAATCCGCTCGGCCTGGCAGTTGACCCAAGCGGCAATCTGTTGATCGCCGAGGGCGGTGATGTGCGCACTAACCCTGGCGCCGTCAGAAAGGTGGATGTCGGAGGTACTATTACTTCTATTGCCACTCAGCTCGAATTCCCCACTGGTTTGACAGTCACCTCGAATGGCACGATCTACGTCGCCTTGGGCAACAAACAGCAATTTGTCCGCGTGAATTCTGGTGGCCAGTTAACTCCCGTTGTCGGCGACAACAGCGCGGCGGTCTGCGATCAAACCAGCAATCCGACTTGTGGCGACGGCGGCTTGGCGCTGTCGGCCAATCTGACCTTGCCGAGTAGCACGGATCAACGCAACCTGCCTTTTGCCGCAGATGCTAACGGAATATTTATTCCCGACTTGTCGTTCCGCCGCGTGCGTTATGCCAATTTGAGCAACGGTTCCATCACCATGTTGGGCCTTTCTATTGGGGCACGCCAGATCAACTCTATTGTGGGCAACGGGCAGGAGCCGCCTTACGACAACATTCCCGCAACCAATTCAGAATTGCAGGGACCGACTGGTGTGGCGGCGGACGCGCAAGGCAATCTCTTCATCGCCGACACCAATCCTGATCCGGTCAGCCATCTGCGCTTCGTCAATCGTGGCGCTACACCCGTCACGCTGTTTGCGAACACAGCGTGGGCGAAGACTGTGCAGCCCGGTCACATCATCACGCTCAACGACGGGGTTACGATCTCGCGCACCGACGACCGCATCAGCACGGCTTCGTTTGAGTCGCCGCAAGCCCTGTTCACCGTCGCCAATGGCGTTTACATTGTAGATTCGCAATACGGCGCATTGATCAAACCGCCCCAAGTCATCAGTGGGCGGCGCAGCGGCCACATACGCTTTCTCAATACATCAAATGCCGATGTGACGATCTTCAGCGGCAGTCAGAGCAACAAAGTCGTCGTGCCGCCCGGCCAAATCAAAGACTTGGTCGGCGTCAACGAAGTTGCGCCCAATTCCGGCTACGGCCTCAATGGCAACATCGGTGACGGCGGCCCTGCCGCCAACGCCGTGATCTTCCCGACCGATGTCTGGGTGGATGCGCAAAGCAACATCTACATCGCCGACCAAGGCAGCAATCGCATCCGCGTCGTCAACGGCTCGACCGGTGTCATCAACAGCGTACAAGCTTCCGTCGGTTCTGGCGGCGGGGGATCGCCGCTCACGACCAATGGCGCGACCGGTGTGGCGCTGGACAATCAAGGTCGCCTGCTAATCGCCGACACGAAGGGCAACCGTGTGCTGCGTCAGAGCGCAGCCAACAGCAGCAGCTTTGTTGTCATCGCCGATCAAACCAACGGCATCAATCGCCCGCGCGACGTAGTCTCTGACGCGACAGGCAATGTGTTCGTCACCAATTCCGGCTCGCAGCAAATCATGCGCATCGTTGCACCTGCTAACGCGCTCGGCACCACGAGCATTGTGGCAGGCACGGGCATACGCGGCTTTGGCGGCGACGGTGGCCCCGGCAATCGCGCGAAGATTGATTTACCCAATCCGACTGGCAACTTCGATATTCAATACACAGTCAGCCTCACCCTGCCGCCCGACGGCAATTTTGTCTTTACCGACACCAACAACAATCGCGTGCGCATGCTCGTGCAGGTTCCCAATCAAACGCCGCAACTCGCCGCTATTAACAACGAGACAATCAACGAAGGCCAGACGCGCACGCTCAATTTCTCTGCGACTGATGGCAACAACGATCCGCTGACTTTTACTGTCAACAATAAGCCGAATTTCGCCACGCTTACTGATAACGGCAATGGCACGGCTTCGCTGCAACTCGCGCCCGGCTTCACCGACGCTGGCGTGCATCAAGTTTCGGTTTCTGCCAGTGATGGCGATGCGACCGATACGAAGAACTTTACTATCACGGTCGTTGATGTAAACCGCCCACCAACTGTAACTGTCCAACCTATCGCCTCGCCGCTCGAAGCCACTTCTACGGCAGGCCGTCAGGTGACACTGACGGCAACCGGCAGCGATCCAGACAACGATCAGATTACTTACAGATGGTTCGACGGCTCGGCGCAGATTGCGACTACAGCCACAGCCAACGTCACGCTTGGCTTTGGCCAGCACGCAATCTTTGTGACGGTGACTGATGCGAAAGACGCGCGCACCAACTCGACTACGCTGAACATACTGGTGCAAGACACTACGCCGCCAGTCTTCGCTAACATTCCGGCAGACATCACGATCGCGCCGACTTCTGCGAGCGGCACAAACGTCAACTTCACCTTGCCCACGGCTACTGATGCCGTAGACGGTCCTGTCACTGTCACGGCTAGTCCGACCGCTGGCTCACTCTTCCCGCCCGGCACAACAACAGTCAATTTCACTGCCAGAGATTCGCGCAACAACATCGGGCGCGCTTCATTCAAGATCACTGTCACGACTGGCAGTGGAGGCGGCGGCGGTGGTGGCGGCGGTGGTGGCGGCGGTGGCGGTGGCGGTGGCGGCACCGTGACCGACTTCACCATCACAACCATTGCGGGTAATGGGATTTACGGTTACAGCGGCGATGGTGGCGCGGCAACCGAGGCGACGTTCAAAGAGATCAAAGCCGTCAGCCGCGACAAGGACGGCAATCTGTTGATCGCTGACGGGCAGGGCCGCGTGGTGCGCCGCGTAAGCTCGCAAGGCCAAATCCGCACAGTCGCGGGCAACGGCTCGGATGGCAATACGGGCGATGGCGGCCTTGGGATTCACGCCTCCTTTGGCGCGGTGAGCAGCACGGTCGGTGATGCGCAGGGCAACATCTACGTAGCCGATACCAACTTCCACCGCGTGCGTAAGATTACGACCGATGGCCGTATCGCGCATTTCGCCGGTTCGCCGCAGGGCATCAGTGGCTCGCAAGGTGATTTCGGCACTGCTGCGTCTGCGCGTTTGACGCGCCCGGCGGCGCTGGCCGTGGACGCACAGGGCAACGTCTACATCGCCGACAGCGGCAATCATCGTGTACGTCGCGTGGACGTGAACAACAACCTCATTACGACTTATGCAGGTAACGGCGGCGCAGGCTCCAATGGTGACGGCGGCTTGGCAACCAATGCCAGCTTGAACACCCCGACCGGCTTGGCCTTCGACGCGCAAGGCAACCTCTTTATCGTTGACCGCAACAACCAGCGCATTCGCCGAGTAGACGCCACGACCAAAATCATCACAACCATCGCAGGCAACGGTGTACAAGGTTTTGCAGGCGATGATGGCGCGGCGACCAGCGCGCAACTCAATAATCCCACTGATGTCGCGGTTGATGCGCAAGGCAATGTGTTAATTGCGGACTATGGCAACCACCGCATCCGCCGCGTCGCCAATCAAACCATCAAGACGATTGCGGGAACAGGCCTGCAGGGCTTCAGCGGTGACAATGGCCCCGCACTGCAAGCGCGCCTCAATACGCCCGCTGGTATTGATGTTGATGCGCAAGGCAATATCTACTTCGGCGACGCTGGCAATTTGCGCGTGCGGCGCTTGAGCGGTGGAAGCGGTGGAGGTGGCGGCGGAGGCACAACCAATCGCGCACCCGTTATTACGTCTACCATCACCAACCAATCGCTCACGCGCGGCCAAACGGTCGAATTACCGCTTAGCGCTAATGACGAAGATGGCGACAGCGTAACCTTTACGTTGGCGGGCGCGCCCTCATTTGCCTCAATCATCAATGCCAACCCGGCACAGCGCACGGCGGCTTTGCGTTTAGCTCCTACGGAAACCGGCACGTTCAGCAACATTCAAGTGCAGGCCAGTGATGGCAAAGGTGGCACGGCGACGAGCACGGCTTTCAGCATTACGGTCAATGAACCATCGGCCAACAACCGCCCGCCCACTGCCAGCGCCAGCACATTGTCTGCCGCCGTCGAAGCGACTTCGAGGAATGGCGCACAAGTCACTTTGAGTGGAAGTGGCAATGATCTAGATGGTGATCCGCTCACTTTCACCTGGTCTGACGGCAACACAACGATTGCCACAGGCGCGAACACGACAGCGACACTGGCGCTAGGCACGCACAGCATTAAGCTGACGGTGGCCGACAATCGCGGCGGCCAAATCGCCACCACGCCGCAGACCGTCGTCGTGCAAGACACCACATCGCCAGTCTTCAGCAACGTGCCGAGCGACATCAACGCACAGGCGACTTCCGGCAGTGGCGCAAACGTAACCTTCAATTTGCCGACCGCAACAGACGCCGTAGACGGCCCTGTTACTGTGACAGCGGAGCCGACCTCCGGCTCGCTCTTTCCAGTTGGTACTACAACCGTCAACTTTACTGCGCGCGACACGCGCAACAATACAGGGCGCGCCTCTTTCCGCATCACCGTCACAGCCGGTGGTACGGGCGGTGGCGGCACGACAAGCTTTACCATCGCTACCTATGCAGGCAATGGCGGCTACGGCTTCAGCGGCGACAACGGCCCGGCGGTTGAGGCGACGCTGCGTTCGATCAATGCACTCAATCACGACAAAGACGGCAACCTCTTGATCGTAGATAGTCAGACCCGCAATGTGCGCCGCGTGAACGCGCAAGGCGTCATCAGCACCATCGCGGGCAACGGCGCGAACGCCAATAGTGGCGACAACGGCCCGGCACTCTATGCTTCGTTTGGCGCGCCGGGTGGGGTGGCGGCTGATGCACAAGGCAACATTTATGTTTCTGATACCAGCTTCCATCGCGTGCGCAAGATCACGCCAGACGGACGCATCGCGCATTTCGCTGGCTCGCTAACCGGCGTGAATGGCACGATCGGCGACAATGGCACAGCGACTTCAGCGCGCTTGAATCGTCCTGCTGCGCTGGCCGTGGATGCGCAGGGCAACCTCTTCATTCTTGACACAGGCAATCATCGCGTGCGGCGCGTGGATGTGGCGACCAATATCATCACCACTTACGCAGGCATTGGAGCAGGCTTCAGTGGCGACGGCGGCCAGGCCACCATCGCCGGCCTTAACAATCCGACCGGCATTGCTGTTGACGCGCAAGGCAACCTCTTCATCGCTGATCGCAACAACCAGCGCATACGCCGCGTGGACGCCGTCACCAAGATCATCACCACCGTAGCAGGCAGTGGCGTGCAAGGCTTCGGCGGCGATGATGGATCGGCCACCGACGCGCAACTCAATAATCCCAGCGATGTGAGTGTGGACAGCAGCGGCAATCTATTCATCGCTGATCAGAACAACCAGCGCGTGCGCCGCGTAGACGGCTCAAGCCGCGTTATCAAAACCCTCGCAGGCAGCAGTATTGCCAGCTTCGAAGGCGATGGGGGGCCAGCCGCGCAAGCCAGGCTTAACCTACCGTCAACTGTGGATGTGGCCGCCAATGGCAGTGTCTTCGTTGGTGATGCCGGTAATCTGCGTGTGCGCAAACTCACCCCCGCCGGGCCGGCTCCACAACCAAATCGCCTGCCAGTCATTACGTCTGCACTCGGCAATCAAGAGCTGACCAAAGGCCAAACTCTCGATCTACCCTTGAGTGCCAGCGACGAAGACGGCGACAACGTCAGCTTCACACTGACTGGCGCGCCTGCGTTTGCCTCCATCATCAATGCCAATCCATCGCAACGCACGGCTGCGTTGCGGCTGGCACCAACTGAAACCGGCACGTTTAACAATGTCCAGGTGCAGGCCACCGACAGCAAAGGCGGCAAGGCAACCAGCGCCGCGTTCTCAATCAAGGTCAATGACGTTTCGTCTTGTGTAGCCAGTGTGCCCTCCGACCGCTGGAAAGGCGAATACTTTGCCAACCGCTTGCTACAAGGCACGCCAGTCATGGTGCGTGATGATGGTGTGGGCAACCTCAATTTCAATTTCGGCGCGGACAGTCCTAGCGCGGCTTGCAACGTTCCGGTTGACAACTTCTCGATCCGTTGGACGCGCACAGTCAACTTCGACACGGCAGGGTTGTATCGCTTCTCGGTGACGGGCGATGACGGCGTGCGGCTTTACGTGGATGACACGCTGCGACTCGATCAGTGGAAAGACCAATCGGAAACGAGTTTCACGGTTGATGTGCAATTGAGCGCTGGGCTACACACGTTGCGCTTCGAGCAGTACGACTCCGGCATCTTGGCAGTCGCGCGGCTCTCGTGGACGTTGACCAGCTCTTCGTCCAATCGTGCTCCGGCAATCGAGTTCATCCAGAATCAAACGATCGCGCGTGGCCAAGTAATCGAAGTCGAAGTGCGCGCGACCGATGCCGATGGCGACGCGGTGACTTTCACGCTGGAAAACGCGCCTGTGTTTATCACACTCACTAATGCCAATCCGCAGCAACGCACAGCCACACTACGTATCGCGCCGTCAGCGGCTGAAGCCAGCACTAGTTACACGCCCAAGGTCAACGCCGATGATGGGCGCGGCGGCAAGAGTGCCAGCAACGGCTTCACCGTGACCATCACGGATAATTCCAACAATCGTCAACCCATCGCTGTAGCCAATCGTCTGCCCGATACAGCATTGGTAGGAGAAAACGGTCTGGCGACCATACAGTTGGACGGGTCGGCTTCGACTGATCCGGATGGCGATCAACTCAGTTTTGCCTGGTTGGATCGAGGGACGGTAATCGCTACAAGCGCCACCGTTACGGTTAAGCTGCCAGTCGGTGAACACTTAATTGCGCTCCGCGTTAGTGATAATCGGGGTGGCAGCAGCACGACCAGCGTGCAGAAGCTGATCGTGTCACAAGAAGCCCCGCCGCGCTTGAGTATCAACAGCATCTCGCCTTCGACGGGCAAACGCGGCACAACCGTCGCTGCCGTCGTCAGCGGCAGCGGCTTCACACGTGACACACAAGTACAACTCAGTGGCGCAGGGATTACGGTATTTGTGACTTATCTCAACGAAAACCAGCTCAATCTGCGCCTGCTGATTTCCAACAACGCTCTTTCGACGGTGCGCAGTGTCATCGTCACCAATCCGGGTGCGGAAACAGTGACCAAAGCCAATGCTTTCGCCGTAACACCGTGAGAATTGAGGAGCGAAGAATGCGCTCAGCCTTCATTCTTCGCTCCTCTGCACAACAGTTTTGAACTTTCGGCCTTTCGTCTATAAACTCTTCGCGCGTTGAGCAAAGAATCCATCACAATCATTCTACTAATCGTCGGGACAGGCCTGCTCGCCTGGGCCTTGCATTGGCTGATTGGCTTTCTGCAACGGCGCGCCACCAAGCGGGGAGCAATCTCTGCCGAGGCGCAAACGAGTGAGCAGCCCTCGCTCAACCATCTGCTGATTGATTGGAGCGGCAATGGACTGCGCACGCTGGTCTGGGCGCTTTACGTCTTCTTCATTCTTTACCTGCCGCCGATGCGTCCGCGCATTGAAAGGCTAACGGGACCATTGTGGCGTTTGCGAGTCGGCGATTGGCTACTCAACATCGCCATTGATGTCATCGTGATGATTTTCCTGATGCGCTTCGCCGCCGCGCTGATTCGCACTTCCTTCGACCTGTTCGAGAAGCGCGCCCTCAGCCGTGGCGAAACCAGCGCTAAGCGCCGCTCGCAAACGCTCTCGTCCATCTTTAACGGCGTCGCTCAAACCGTGATTTTCTTCATCGGCCTGCTGACGCTGTTGCAACACCTCAATATCAATATCACACCCATCCTGGCCAGCGCCGGTGTGGTCGGCTTGGCCATCGGCTTTGGCGCACAAAGCCTCATCAAAGACTTCTTCGCCGGGTTCATGATCTTGCTCGAAGATCAATACAACGTCGGCGACACCGTCAAAATTGGCGAAACCTCGGGCACTGTCGAGCGGCTGACCCTGCGCATGACGCTTATTCGCGCGCAAGACGGTTCGCTCACCACCATTCCCAACGGCACGATCACCACCGTCTCCAACTTTTCGAAAGACTGGTCGCGTGCCGTGCTCGATGTTGAGATTGATTACGCTGAGGACGCTGACCGCGCGATGAAGACGATGCTGGCTACCGCGCAACAATTGCGTGAAGAACGCCCGCAGGAAATCCTTGAAGAGCCGACCATGCTCGGTGTTGAGCGACTCACCAATTCAAGCATCGGACTGCGGCTAACTGTCAAAACCGCCGCCAACAAACACCCCGAAGTCGCGCGCGAATTGCGCCGCCGTGTGAAATTGGCTTTCGATGAAGCAGGTATCAAAGCCCCCTCGCGAGAGCAATTGGTGTTGGCCGGAGAGTCGCAGATAGGTAGAGAGCGGGAGAGCGGGAGAGCGGGAGACAAAGGACAAAAGGCTTGATGCTTGGCTGGCTTCATCGTTTGAGACACTCGCGTACCAATTTCAAATCCTCCCATGCCTCGCGTTTCTTTTCAGCCACGCGCAACAGGTAAGCTGGGTTAAAAGTCGGTACCAGCGCCATCTCGTAATCATTCAGCCGCAACGTGTAGAGCTGCCCACGCAGTTCAGAGATGGTCTTTTTCGAGCGCAACAACGTCTGCGCCGCCAGCGCGCCAAACGCAATAATGACGCGCGGCTTCACGGCCAGAATCTGGCGCAGCAAGAATGGGCGGCAATCCTCAATCTCCTCTGCCGAAAAGTTGCGCTCGCCCGGCGGGATGACTTTGATGACATTGCAGACGTAACATTCTGCCCGCGCCAGATTGATCGCCACCAACATCTTGTTCAACAACACACCGGCCTGCCCCTGGAACGGCAAGCCCGTCGCCGCATCATCCACACCTGGCCCTTCGCCGATAACCATCACGTCCGCGCCCGCGTTCCCTTCGCCAAAAACCAGCGGCCAGTTGTTCTTGCACACACCACAAACGCGGCTTGTGCGCACATCGTCCAGGATTTTTTCGAGCGAGTCATCAGGCGGGACTTCGACCGTTTCGTCATGCAGCAATACATTCAAATCGTCGAATAAAACTCCGCTCATAACCTCAGGCTTTCGTTTTGGCATAAGCTCCTCACCAAGAAAAGTGAAGAACGTTCCGCCGTACTTTTCCTGCAAATACGTGCGCAAAGGCCCAGCTTGACAGCCCTGCGGTCAGCGGCTAATATCCGGCTTCGTTTTCGGGCCAGTAGCTCAGCTGGGAGAGCGCCGCGTTCGCAATGCGGAGGTCAGGAGTTCGATCCTCCTCTGGTCCATTCGAAAAAAATGAAACGGCAGGTCGCGCGGCCTGCCGTTCGTTTTTTGAGAGGTGCTGCGCTCGCTCACATCTTCGCGCCATTGACAGGCTTTACATTCGCCGCTTGCTTCAAATCATCCGCTTTGCCATACCAGATCACCTCGCCGGATAGAGCCTTCATAAACTCGACCAAGTCCTTCTTCTCCTGCTCAGTCAAATTAAGAGGTTTGACCTTGGGCGAAAGCCACTTGTTGTTCTCACAGCCTTTGTCGTAAAACTCCACGACCTCTTCCAACGTCTTCAGCGAGCCATCGCTCATATACGGCGCAGTGTTCGCAATCTCGCGCAACGTCGGCGTCTTGAATGCGCCCTGATGCCCATCCAGCTTGGTGATCGCATAGCGCCCCATATCTAGCTTCTTCGCCGTCGCACCAACACCCAAGTTGTGATAGCTCTCATCGGTGAAATTGAATCCGACGTGACAACTCGCGCAATTAGCCTTGCCCAGAAAAAGCTGATAGCCGCGCTGGGCGGACTCGCTCATCGCATTCTTATCACCGCCCTGCGTGTAGCGATCATACGGGCTATTGCCTGACATCACTGTGCGCTCAAAACTGGCGATGGCACGGCTGATCGTCACGTCATTGATTGCCCCGCCTTCTTCAGGAAACGCCTGATTGAATGCCGCGACATAGTTACTGTCTTTCTCCAACCGGCCAATCACACTGTTGATGTTCGGGTGTGCCATCTCGACCGGATTCATCATTGGCCCGAGTGCCTGCGCTTCCAACGATGCCGCGCGCCCATCCCAGAATTGCGCACGGCTAAAGGCACGGTTGATGATCGTCGGCGCTTGCCGCCCGCCCTGCTTGCCATTCACGCCGACAGAAAATCGGTTCGGATCGGCAAAGCCCTTCTCCGGCACGTGGCACGAAGCGCACGAGAGCGTGTTATCAATTGAAAGCGCCTTCTCGAAATAGAGCCGCTTGCCTAGCTTGATCTTCTTCTCAGTCAACGGATTGTCTTTCGGCACTGAAAACGACGCCGATTGCAAATCCAGGCCGAGCGGCGCAGTTAGTTTGTAGCCTACGTCAGTCTGTTCCGACGCAGGTTTTTCGCCGTATTGGCAAGCGCCCAGTGCGGCCAGGAGCAACAACACGACCGCAATTTTGACTTTCGTCTCAACAAACATTTTGCTTCACCGAATTCTGAAAAAATATGAAACCAACCATTTGATTATGTTCGGAAACGGCCTTTGCATCCGCTCGTCAATTTCTAATCCCTGCGACACGCGATGTCAAACGCGCCTCCTTGCGAACGCGCCATTAAAGGCTGGTCAGGCGGTTGACAGACCCGCCCCCGTATTGTATTTTCACGCTTCCAATTTGGATGGAGTTTCCATGCTCCTCAGTAGCTCAATGGCAGAGCATCCGGCTGTTAACCGGAGGGTTGTAGGTTCGAGTCCTACCTGAGGAGCCAAAATTGTTTTTTGGGTCTTTTCCATCTGTAAAAGACTGAAAATGGGACTGGTTACGGTGATTCGAAATCCCTCAGGCGTGTAAACCAGTCCTTCGGGGAAAATCACCTTCTGAAGCCGCTGTTTTTGATCCAAAGAAAACTTTATCCAGAGCCTCGCAGCGTTGAGCAGAACGTGTTGTGCAAAGTTGAGCACAGCTTCAAGGTCTAACTCTTCCAGCTTAGCTTCGTGTACTGCCGTCTCTGCATCTGCGATTTCCTCATTCAGCTTGTCGCGCTGTCGCTCATAAGTTGCTTGGTCAATTGCTCCTTTGAATATGAAAACCTCGTCTAGCTTGTCCTTGCGCTGTCTAAGGTTTTCCAGTTGGCGATTGATCGTAGCGAGATGGCGCATCGCGTCTGCACGCTTATTCCGCCAGACATCCAAAACAATTTCACTGAACAATTTCAGATACTCAAGTCTCGGCTGAAGCGCGGTTAGATGATCTATGAAAACCTTCTCTAGGGTTTCTTTGCGGACAGAGAGGCCATTGCAATTGCGATTGGTGCAGTGATAGTAGGGGTAACGTTTGTCTCTTCCCTTCGACCAGCTTGCGGTGAGAGGCCGATTGCAGTGACCGCACTTCACGAAGCTACGGAGCGGAAAATCAGGTCTGTTGCGGATGTGTGGCGTCACTGTAGGACGCTTGCCTTTCATTTGGTCTTGTACTTTGTCGAATGTTTCCTGGCTGACTAAGGGCTCAAACTTGCCCCGGTGACGCTCGCCGAGTTTCGGTACAATGAGCCATCCAGTATAGATAGGATTGTGAAGCATTTGATCCAGACTTTGGGGAGAGAGCTTTTTTCCTTTGCGCGTCCGCAATCCTTTATCTGTGATTATTCTTAGCACTTGTCGTTTTGTGTAAAGACCAGTTGAGTAAAGCTCAAATATCCTACGCACAAACGGTGCGCGCTCTGGATCGAAGATAAGTGAAGGCCTGCCGCGTTCATCTTCTGTATTGAGATAACCAAGCGGTGCAAGATGCGTCCATTGGCCTAACTCCAACGCAGCTTTCATTCCTGTAATCGTTCGCTCTTTGCGCTGATCATTGTCGTACTGTGCCATTCCGGAAATAATAGTTTCCATAAGACGACCGGCTGGGGTTTCGTCTATTTGCTCAGTAGCGGAGCGCAAGTAGATGCCCAATCCCAACAAAATGCCCCGAATTGTGTGATGGTCTTCTACATTTCGGCTGAACCGTTGCAGGTTGTAAACTACAACATACTTAATTCGCCCCTTATTCTTTTTGCAGTACCCAAGCATTTGTTGGAACTGTGTGCGATTGGTAGTTTTTGCTGATTCACCCTCTTCAATGAAAACATTGTCCACTTCAAAGCCCTGCCGATTACAATAGTCAGAACAGACCTTTTTCTGTGTCGAAAGACTCAGATTTTTGACCTGCTCTTCGGTTGAGACTCGGCAATAAATAACAGCTTTCATTGATTCACCTCTATACTTCCTGATGACTTAACACCTTTATTGAAAGGCTTCAGTGTGCCCAATAAAACTTTTCTACGGCCATTTGATTTGATGCGTTATGAGAATTCACCTCTGTTTGCTCTAGGGAAGTCACTAACGCTGTTTGCACCTCTTCGCTTACGGTTTCGCCAATGTTCGATCATGACGACCCGCTCTGCTTGAATACGCTCCATCCCGGCATCGAATTCCAATATGGCAGCGCGTTCTTCCAACACCTCGGACTCATCTTGCGACAAGGGTTTGAGGAAATCTTCAAATAGCCTGCCACTCTCTTCTGCCGACATTGAATCACCAAGACAAATGGCCAACTTAGGCTCACTCCACAGCCGATTTCCAAAGCGGCCATCGCGGCGCTGCTCTATAAGCTCAGTTGTGGCAATGTCAGCGAGCGCATAAAGATCATTTCGCAATAACTCCAACGTCGCATCAGAAAGGGTTGAATCATTACCAAGCAATTCCCGACATTTTTGCAGAGACAACATGGACAACACCTGACGCAAATTGATGCGCCTCGTTGCCCGCCGTTCAGGTTATTCCTGTCACTTTGGAGGTTATGGGTTTCTCTCTTCAAGGCTCAGGTTCTTCCTGTCCCCTTGTTGAGTTTGACACTTTGCTTTCGGCTGATCCGCACGATTTTGCCTTCGAACGTTTCGAGCCTCACACTTTGATGGGTGCCTTCACCGACGATTTTGATAATCTCCTTCTCAAGCCTTGTTCGTTCATTTGTTGAGAGGCTCTCCTCCCTTTCCAAACGAACGATTTCCCCACCATCAATATGAACTGTGACACTCTGATAATCGCGTTCACGAATGAGGTGAAGTACCTCTCGCTCGGAAGGGGTCACCTCCTTGTCCAGTCGTAGCTCGTTCCAGTAGTCCTGAAACGAAGAAAAAAATTGATCAAGTTTGAATTGAGGAATTTTTGCTATTGCGCAGATTTCGCTGATGATCTTAGTCAATGGGAAAACGATGATTGGTTCATCAAATCGCTGTACAATCCATCGCACAAGACTATCTTCATCGAAAATAATAGCTTCCCCTTGGCCGATCATTAGGTAAGCAGGTATGCCTAGCTGCGCCATCTTAAACGCATGAAGAACTGGTCTAACAGTGTTTATTTTAATTACAGCGTTAATGTATCTCATTACGACGTGCTGTAATTCCTCATCTTTTTCTAGCTTTTTCCCTAAGCCCTCAACTTGACCGCTAACTATTGCAGACAACTTTGGGTCTTTCTTTATTGACTTCAAGTAGTCAGCAGCAAGCTTTGCTGCAAGGTCTTGTCCCCAATTAGTCTTTTTCCCTAGAAGCCAGGCATAGATTTCGCCAGTCTTTTCAAGAGGCAAAGCGAAACGCTCACGCAGCCTCGCGCAGATAGTCAGTGCAACGACCTCTTCAAATGTGAACTTCCGCCAGCTCTCAGTATTTGCTCGTTGGATTTGGAGAATTCCCGCCCTTTGCTCCCAATCGTGAAGTTGACGGTATGTCAGGCCAGCTAGTTTGAGGACATCACTCGCCTTCAGATCATCCTGCCCCGGAGCATAAGTTTTTTCCTGTTTCCCACTTTCTGTTTTCACGCTGCAATAATAAATCCCTCTCAAATTGAACGTCAACGTATAATTTGCAGATTGCTTATTTTCATCTCGCAAAGTCTTCCGTATAGCTGTTGCGTTTTTTTGGGATGTCGTAAGATGTGCCGCTCCAATGTGTGCGAATCAATCCGTGAGCACGACTGAGGGATTCAGCACAACGATTGCTTTATTCAGCAGTCGGCCCCGGACAAGAGTACTTATTCTCGCTGAGGTCATTTGATGTCTTCTGGTCTAAGTCTGGAAATACTTCAGGCAGAGGCTGGCTTTTCTCCCAACGATAGCCAGAGAAACGCCATTGCGCACATTGACGGCCCACTGTTTCTGCCTGCCGGGCCTGGATCGGGCAAAACGCGCGTGCTGCTCTGGCGCACGCTCAATTTGATTGTCTTTTATGATGTAAAGCCCGAAGAGATTTTCCTCAGCACCTTCACTGAGAAAGCTGCATTTCAACTCAAACAAGGGCTGCAATCACTGCTCGGACTTGTGACCAATAAAACCGACCGCCCCTTCGATCTGTCGAAAATGTACATAGGCACTGTGCATTCACTCTGTCAGAAGCTGACTGAAGATCGTCGCTTTTCGGAGAATCGCAGCCGCACATCGCGTCCTGTACTGCTGGATGAACTCGACCAGTTCCTTTTGCTCAACAACGCGCGCAACCTAAAATTGCTGATGACTTTGGCTGACATTTCAGGCGTGGAGTTTATCAATGATTTTTTCGGCGTAACGATGCGCAACGGCAATCCATCACCTTCCAAATTCAAAGCTGTCTCCAACTGTATCAGCCTCTTTAACCGGCTCTCAGAAGAGAACGTAGACCCGGAACAAGCGAAGCGTCGCACGGATGACGAACGATTACAGAAGCTGATTGAAATGTATTGGTACTACCGCACGAAACTCGACGCCACAGCGCAAACTGACTTTTCACTATTACAGCAGAAAGCGTATGAAATATTGGGGAGGTCGGCTGATGCTGGACGTGTGTTCAAACACATCGTCATTGACGAATATCAGGACACATGTTACCGAGCACGTAAAACCGGAGGAAAATGAGCAGGCGCCGCGTTCCACGCAAAAAGGGTGAAAAGTGCGGGAATGCCAGTATCATCGCCACAGGCTCTTTTTCGTAACGCGACATTGAACATAGCTTTAGACAGATTGACTAAAAAAGTCTCGCTAGGCGTGGAACGCGGCGCGCGTCAATTTTTCTACGTTTTTGACTGTCGAGATTCCAACGCTTTTACGTGTTCGGCAACAAGGACTAGCTGGCAGATTGTGTGAATAGGCTATGGTGGCTGAAACGTTGTGACTGTGCTTTGCACCTAGCGCCTGTTTTGAACCAAACGTCAGCGGGTTGAACCAAACGTCTACTGCCCCTCATCTTCCGCGCGAATCTGCCGACATACAATTCACCTTTTCCTTGTGGCGGCATGGTAGTGTAGGCTGGAAACCTAACGCACTGCTATATGTTCCAGCAAGAACGCCAAAAGCCAAATACTGAGGCATGAAAGTTCAATAAAAGTTTGAGAATGGTCAGAACGCCCTGAGCAGATTCTGCGCGCGTTGACAGCTTGTGAAAGTAAAGCGATTATCTAGCCTAGCCTTAAATGCAACTTTATCTGCAACTTGTTTGCTCAAGTCGTAAAACCATTCTGTAAACCGGAACAGAACTGGAACAAGAACTTTCTTTTCAGGGAATCGAGCGAACGTCTCGCCATCCTTGAACTGACTTTGATCTCAATGGAGCGGAATCTCAGTGAGCAGCCAGCCAAATAATACTCAGCAGTTCGATGTCTTTCTCTCTCATAATAACCGTGAAAAACCTGCGGTCGAGGCGTTAGCCTACAAATTGCGCGCTGAAGGGTTAGCTCCCTGGCTTGACAAAGAGCAACTCATTCCTGGGGTACGATGGCAAGGTGGCCTGGCAGAAGGCTTGCATGCATCTGCGACTTGCGCCGTTTTCATCGGCAAGGACGACATTGGCAACTGGGCATCCGAAGAAGTTGACGTAGCGCAAAACCGCGCCGCCAACGACCGGGACTTCCGCATCATTCCTGTATTGCTGCCTACCCTACCAGACCCATTTGATCCCAGCCCTTTGCCACCGTTTTTGCTCAGCCGAACCTGGGTTGATTTTCGCTCTGGCCTAGATGACGCGCGCGCCTTTCGCCGGTTGGTCTGTGCCATCAAAGGAATCCCGCCTGGCCCTGAAGACGGTGGCCCGCTAAGCCCCAACGGCAAAGCAAAAACTGAGATTGTTCCTTATCTGGGATTACAAACCTTCGATGAAGCGGACGCAGGATTGTTTTTCGGACGAGATGCCGACATTCAACGACTGGTGGAAAAGCTCAAGGCCGATCGGTTTTTAGCGGTAATCGGTGCATCGGGTAGCGGCAAATCTTCGCTGGTCCGTGCCGGGCTTGTCCCCGCACTACGCCGCAATGCGCTTCCAGGCAGTGAGCATTGGCTCATTCGTGTTTTCAGACCGGGCGCGCGACCACTGGCAGAACTAGCCTTGCAGCTTCTGCAATTGCGTGGCGCGGACACTCCCCCTAGCGCTTTGACCGAGATGGAGCGGGAACTGCGCAAAGATGAACGTGCATTGCACAACACCGTGCGGATGAAGATTGCCTCTCTGCAATTAAAGCCAGAAGAGGAAGTGCGGCGGCGAGTGCTGCTTGTGATAGATCAATTTGAAGAAGTCTTCACCCTCTGTCATGACGACAAGGAACGCGCGCGTTTTTTGAACAACCTACTTTACGCCGCCGCTGCGCTTGACGGGCGCAGCGTGATCTTGCTGACAATGCGGGCAGACTTCTATTACAAATGCGCTACGCACAGTGGCCTTTCGTTGCGTATTGCCGCTCATCAGTATCTGGTTGGTTCTATTGCAGAGGAGAATCTTCGGCAGGCGATTGAGGAACCAGCGCGACTAGCAGGATTAAAAGTTGATCCTGAGTTGCTCGCAGAGATATTGGCAGAGGTTAGCAATCAACCGGGGACATTACCGCTGTTGGAATATGCATTGCTTGAAGTCTGGAAACGGCGGCGCATAGGAAGACTGACGCTGAAGGCTTACCGCGCTAGCGGTGGTGTGAAAGAAGCTCTCGCGATGCGAGCCGAAATGATTTATCGAAGCTTTAAGCCAGACCAACAGGAAATAGTGCGGCGTATTATGTTGCGATTGACACAGCCAGGCGAAGGGACTGATGACACACGCCGCCGAGCAAGGATTAGTGAGCTGCCTATTGGTGAAGATAATCGTGAAGCCGTAGCTAAAGTCGTAGGTAAGCTGGTTGATGAGAGACTGTTGACTACTAGCAAGGATGAACTGTTACAAGACTCCCTGTTAGAAGTATCCCATGAGGCGTTGATTCGCGGCTGGCCACGATTACGAAAATGGATTGATGAAGACCGTGCCGGATTACGGACGCTGTTGCGGCTAAATGACGCAGCACAGGAATGGCAGCGCGAAGGACTTGATGAAAGCTTTCTATATAGTGGGGCGAGGCTTGCAGTAGCCTTAGAATGGCGGACCCATAACGCATCTCGATTGAACGAGACAGAGCGCGATTTTCTGTCGGCCAGTGAAGCTCGTAAGGTTCGCGCGGAAAAAGAGCGGGAATCCATGCAGCGGCGAGAGTTGGAAGCCGCACAAAAACTAGCGGAAACCGAAAAAAGGTTGAGCACTAGGCTCAGATATTTTCTTGTTATTCTCTCGACCTTGCTCATTACCTCTGCGACTTTGTCCCTCATTGCGTACAAGCAGAAACAACAAGTCCTCACCGAATCACAGAGAAATGAGGAACTATCTCATGTGGCCGACATAAAGGCGGCCTTTCAAGCAGCCGGAAGACAAAACGCCGGGGAAGTAAGGAGATTACTAGAAACCTATCTACTATCAACAGGGGTTAATCTGCGACGTTTTGAGTGGTTTTGGCTGTGGCGCTTTTATCATAATGAAAAGGCTGAACTGAAAGGGCACGCTGCTCAGGTTGCATCAGTCACCTTCTCGCCTGATGGCAAGATGCTAGCCTCCGGGAGTTGGGATAGCACCATCAAGCTGTGGGATGCGCAAACCCAGCGGGAACTGGCCACACTTAAAGGGGACTGGGTAAGGGTCCATTCAGTTGCCTTTTCGCCGGATGGTAAGACGCTTGCATCCGGAGGGCTGGACAGAACCGTTAAGTTGTGGGACGTGCAGACGCGGCAGGAACTGGCTACCCTCACAGGGCACATCCATGAAGTCCAGTCGGTGGCCTTCTCGCCCGATGGCAAAACGCTCGCTTCCGGGAGTAATGACTTTACCATCAAGCTGTGGGATGTGCAGACTCGGCAGGAATTGGTCACGCTCAGGGGGCACACCAATCAGGTTTTTTCAATCAAGTTCTCGCCCGATGGCAAGATGCTTGCGTCTGCGAGTTGGGATCACACTGTCAATCTGTGGGACATGCAGACGCGGCAGGTGCTAGCCACACTAAAAGGACATGGCGCTCCTGTTGTGTCAGTTGCCTTCTCGCTTGATGGCAAAACGCTCGCTTCGGGAAGTTATGACAAGACCGTCAAGTTATGGGACGTGCAGACACGGCAGGAACTGGCTACACTCATAGGACATACCGCTCCTGTTGTGTCAGTTGCCTTCTCGCCCAATGGTAAGACACTCGTTTTAGGGAGTTATGACAAGACCGTCAAGTTATGGGACGTGCAGACACGGCAGGAACTGGCCATACTCATAAAGCACTCCACTCCTGTTGTGTCAGTTGGCCTCTCGCCCAATGGTAAAGACCTAGCTCTTGGAAGGGGTGACAAAATCCTCAGTCTGGAGGATCTCCAGACCAGAAAGGGACTGGTTACTCTTAGAGGGCATACCGATGGAGTTGAGTCAGTTACCTTTTCGCCCGATGGCAAAACACTTGCTTCCGGAAGTGAGGACAAGACCGTCAAGTTGTGGGACGTGCAGACCAGAGAGGGACTTGTTACTCTCACAGGGCATGCCGATAGAGTTGAGTCAGTAGCTTTCTCGCCTGATGGCAAGATGCTAGCCTCCGGGAGTAATGACAAGACCGTCAAGTTGTGGGATGCGCAGACGCAGCGGGAACTGGCCACGCTCACAGGGCACGCTGACAATATCCATTCAGTTGCCTTTTCGCCGGATGGTAAGACGCTTGCATCCGGAGGGCTGGACAGAACCGTTAAGTTGTGGGACGTGCAGACGCGGCAGGAACTGGCTACCCTCACAGGGCATACCCACGAGGTCAATTCGGTGGCCTTCTCGCCCGATGGCAAGATGCTAGCCTCCGGGAGTGGGGACAGCACCATCAAGCTGTGGGATGCGCAAACCCAGCGGGAATTGGCCACACTTAAAGGGGAGTGGAAAAGGGTCCGTTCAGTTGTCTTTTCGCCCGATGGTAACACGCTCGCTTCTGGAAGTGGTGACAATACCATTAGGTTATGGGACGTGCAGACGCGGCAGGAATTGGCTACGCTCACTGGGCACGCTGATGATGTCACTTCAATTGCCTTCTCGCCCGATGGCAACACGCTCGCTTCCGGAAGTGGTGACAATACCATCAAGCTATGGGATGTGCAGACGCGACAGGAATTGACCACGCTCAGGGGGCTCGTCTCAAGTATCGTGTCAGTAGCCTTCTCGCCTGATGGCAAAACGCTCGCTTCGGGAGGTTATGACAATACCATCAAGTTATGGGACGTGCGGACGCGGCAGGAACTGGCTGCGCTCAGAGGGCACACCCACGAGGTCAATTCGGTGGCCTTTTCGCCCGATAGCAAAACGCTCGCTTCCGGAAGTGGTGACAAAACCATCAAGCTATGGGGAGGAAACTAATCCTATACCTATGCATTAGTATCCACTCTGGAATCAGGATTGATCTGACAGTGCGTATATATCCTGAAATTATGTTTTTGCCTTTCACTGAGTTGAAGGAGCAGTTGAAGAGGCTTTCGCCACGGGAATTGACGGCGGAAGAACGTTTACGTTACCTGCACGAAATGCCACATTCGAGTAGTAGGGGCCAATTTACAAATGCGCGCGTCCGATAGATGTTTAGTGCCAAAATGAAAGGACAATATGAAGCACCATGACAAACCATTGCTGCACATTTGTGTAGCGTAGTGAAAGCTGCGCAAACTTCGTCCACTTGGCGCAACAGCGGTTGGCTTGGCAATGCGAAAAAGTGTGTAGTCGTGTTCTGGCGCATGGCGCGACGAGTCGCAATCCAGGTCGAAGTCTTTGCAGGGCGATTGGGAGTCATCATAAGAAGGATGCAGAATCGCAATCTTCATCTTGCAGTGTCCTCATCAGCTACAACGGAATTTAGCTAGCTTTTTTTCGGTATGCCGCAACCTCAACCTGTAACGCTGTCCGCCGCGCGAGCGCAGTAAGATTCGCTTTCGATTTTCTGGCGCGCCGGGCTGTCAGCTTGGCACGGATGATGCCGGACAGTGCATACTGCTTGAGTATCTTTTCCGGCATCTGCGCCGCGCCCGCGATGCGACTGAGACAGTTGACCGCGCCACATTCGCAATCGAAATGTTCGGCCATCTCCCATTCGGTTGCTGGATAGAAGGAGCGCAACTCGTCGCCCGGCTCGATGTCACAGAGCGCGCGCAGCGCCTCGCCTTCAATGTCGAATTGCATGTTGGGCGTGCAAGAATGATTGACGTAACGCAGTTCGAACGGCAATGGCTCGCCGTGTTCTTCCGCTCCGCATTGCAGTGTCCAGCGCGACGGGAGCGGATGCCGTTGCGACCACGACAGCGGACTGATTACATCGCCGGCGCGCCAGGCTCGCCGCGCCACCAAACCAAACCCGAAGCTGTTTTGCACAATCTCGAAGGGCGGTCGCCAATCCGGCGCGGTGTTGTGCCAGGCCGCTTGCACGTAATCCGACACGTGGTCGCGATAGTGTTCGCGTATCACTGGCAGCAAATGATCGCTGCCTAGAATCATCTGCCGACAATCAGGCGCGCCGCACTGACATTCAAAGGCTGCCATCGCCGAGCCGCAGAACGTGGCGTAGTCCACCGTCAACTCTTCGCCAGCGGCGATTTCGCGCCGCGCAATCAAATCCAGCCCGTCGAGCCAGGTGTTTGGCGCGCACGAGTGATTGATTGGACGCCAATCGGCGGGGTTGTCGCTCCATAAGATGTGCAAGTTGCTGGTCACCGGCCAGGCGTATTGCTCGAACCATTGCCGCTTCACTCCTCGCCAGCGGCGCTCGACGTGGCGGCGCGAAGCCAACACGTGCGGACGCTCTTCGTAGCGTTCGACGATCTCGCCCTTGCGCAGCTTGCGAGCAGCGAACATCCCGAAGCCAGGCCCGCGCCGATAGCGCAGTTCCCACGGCTTGACGGCGCGCTCTTGCCTGCGCTTGGCGCTGTGCAACAGATGTTTCACAAAGCCGCGATGTCCAGCCGGATCGTTCGCCAAAATGAAATCGGCGCTGCCGAATTGGCCTTCGGGATAGAAGATGCCGCAGTTGGGATTGATTTCGAGCATGTAAATGTCGCCCGCCGCGTCCATTCGCAGATCGCAGCGCCCGTAGCCCGTCCCGCTGAGCGCGGCAAAGGTCAACGCCGCCGTCTCGCGCAAGCGTGCCGCCAACGCTTCGTCATCCACTAGGCGCGTCTCCATACTGTCAAACTCTTTCCACTTCAGATCGAAGTGCTTGAACGATTCGCCAGCAGGGAAGCAGAACTCGACCGGCTGTAGCGCCCAGGCGTCTTCGGTTTCGTCGCGCGGCTCGGTGACGAGCACGGTGAATTCGCGGCCTTCGATAAACTCTTCGATCAGGGCCGCGCCATAGCTTTCGATCATCCGCGCGACTTCGCAGCGCAAATCGCTGGCCTCGGTCACACGCGAATCGCGCGTCAGGCCGATGCTCGAATAACTGTTCGGATGTTTGACGATCATCGGGAAGCGCAACTCAGCCAGCGCGCGTTCGGCATCGCTCTCATCGCGCGCCACGACATAAGCCGGAAACAATACACCGACCGAATGGCAAGCCATCTTCATCGCTTCGCGCGGCGGGTCATAAAACGCCGACCCCGCGCCAGTGAAGGCCACGTTCAATCGTTCGAGCGCCTGCACGACTTCCAACCCCGCGCGGTCTTCGTCCCATGTGCCGTCGCAAAAGTTGATGACGACCGCGAAACCTTGCCGCGCGATGTCTGTCACTTGGCGCACGGCAGTCGCTTTGGTGATGTAGAAGTGCGTGCAACTGTGGCCGGGCAGATAGCGCGCGGGATCGCATTCTGGATCGAGGTCTTTGAACGGAACGGAGGAACCATCGAACGAAGAGTGCAGAACGGCAATTTTCATTTGGTTAACCTCAGCTTGCTCTTTCAATAGAGCAGACTCTACCAGCATAGGCCAATCAATGTTCAAGGCATGTTCCGCGCGCTGACGAACTGCCTCTCTAAACCCCGTGTGTTCCCAGTATGACTTCCTATCAGGATCAACTCCACGAATTCGCAAGATTAGTTCGTGAAAAATGTTATCTTCATCCAGAGACTTTTCGAACTTAACACAGGTCATTGATCTTGAATGACTCAGCATCGGCAGCGATAAAAGTGCCTCTTCATTTGCTCCGGGTAAAAGAATCGGAATTACACGGAATTCTCCATGTGTACGCCTGATTCGATCACTAATCGCGTTCCAGACACGATCATCCAGAAAGGGGCGTCTACCGTTCCCTCCATACAAGATAGCGCACATGGCTGATGCCTTTAATTCATTAATCAAATGTTCAATCCACAAGTCTCCAAAATCTGATCTGAAGATTTCAGGGCAGGACAAAAAATCCAGTCTTTTCAGCCTAGCAGCTATAAGTTCTGCTTGTTGCTCATCCTCGAGAGCATACGAAATAAAAACGTCATATTTGTACACGTCGCTCATATGATCCCCTTACTATAAGTGTTCTATTCCGGTATACACTCCGGGATTGCCCAAAGAGCGATCACTGCAAAATCACCCCAGTTCAGCTTCAATTCCTGCAATTTGAGTACATATTGTTCTTCGCGACATGCACTGCTAAATACGGGGTCAAGCATTGAAATTCTTCTCTCAGTTACGATTTGATTAGCAACTTGGCGCAAGGGTACGGGGTTAGTATCCCGGGCTGCTTTGTCCCAGTCGGCGCTTGCAAGCACACCTACAAGATAAGCGAAATCCTGTGGCTTCATGGCTCCTTCAATTGAATCATCTTTGTAAGCCAGGGCTTTTATGAATGAAGTAGCGCGAGCGAAACCATACAAGGCGGCGCGTTCACGAGTTGGAAGCTGGCTAATGATGTCAGGGACAAGATAAAAGGCGGCGGTTAGCCTTATGCCCTCAATCGTCCCTGAACTAATCATTTTTGAAATGCTCGTGCGATCTTTCAGTCCAAGGGCATCGGCTATCTCCTGTTGCGTACCTATCTGTTCGCTGAGCACCCGCAAAATTGACTCCTGAAATGCGGTGTGAACTCCCATAAAAAACCGCTTCCTTACGACCAAAATGAATTCATCAACCTCATCGGGAGACGGAAACACGGGGTGTTTTTTCAGACGGGTGTCCACCTGACCACGGTATCTGTCATAAGCCGTAATCATCTGGGTTCCTATTGAAACACTCATTGCTGAACCCTCATGTGAAATGTGCGCCCTCAAAAGTGCTGATGAAAGCTTGTGGTGATTGACCTTCACCTGTGCGTTGTCTTCCCAACTGCCCCAACTTCACACCTGAGCAAAAGCAAATCCATACAATGCGCCCAATCGTTGATTTGAAGGCGTGGTTTAACTAAGGAGTATACATGTCAACATTTGAATTCGCATTAGCAATTCTCACCATGATTCTGGCATTTCTGGCTTTTGCTTTAGCTGTTTTGGCGATTCTTCTTGGTAGCAAAAAAACCAAAACAGAAGTGCGCAAGCTATGCCAGAACATAATCAAAAATTGGTGATCTCGCACTTAACGTTCTAGGCATCAAAGACAGAGCCTTTTTGTCATCGCGATTACGAACGACCCCAAATGAAATGGGAGTCCGAACTAAGATAACAAAAGACGTGAAAAGGAGGGTGAATGAGATTCACCCTAAGAAAGTTGGCTAGAAACTTCAATCCTGCCATCATTTATATTGGCATTGGTCTAATCCTGCTATATGCTACCAACAACCCTTTCAACAGGGGGAAGCCAGGATGCGCGGGATACATTTGGCTCTTGAACAATGGTCCAAATCGGCAGGTTGGGCAACGCATACTTGCGCGGCCACTGAACTATCGAGAGAGGCGCTGTATTCTTTTCTGGACGGGACACCCAATGAAGAGTTCGAGGGCCTTCAACCTAAAGACTCGATAATGTAGCAGCAGTTTTAACCGGTTATTAGCCCCGTCCCGCTCGAATGGTCATCAAGGATTTGCTTGATCGTTCCATTCTGTCGCACAAGATGGTCATCAATCTTTTCAGCCAAGAGACCTTCCTGCAAATAGACCCGAAAAGATATTACAGCTTGTTGTCTTCCCGCCGCGTCACGTTCAACAAATTCATAGCGCCGTTCAGTTGAAATGGCGTTTTCATCCTGCCACGTGAGGGTGAGTTGATTGCCGAATGTGCCATTGCCCGTGCCAGCGCCGCCGTCACTTTTTCACAAGCTCCGATTCCAATTCGTAGGTCATAGATGGTCTTGTCACCCACTAAGCAACGTTTATTTTGGGCATTATATACCTGACAAACCTAGTCCATCGGTAATACAATCTGGCCTGTTGATACAGGAGGATTGACCGATGCTTAGCGAGATTCTAAACCACGCCAACATTGCAACGCTGATTGCCGACGAAGACGCAGCCCGCGAATTTATCGAAGCCTTGCGTTGGCCCGCTGGCGTTGCCTGCCTGCATTGCGGCTCGGTCAAAGTCTATAAGATCACCGCGAATAAATCTAAAAAGGTGCGCAAAGGGCTGTACAAATGCGGCGATTGTGATGGACAATTCACCGTCACAGTCGGAACGATTTTTGAGGATTCGCGCATCCCTTTGAACAAGTGGTTTCACGCGATTCATTTACTTTGCACCAGCAAGAAGGGTATGAGCGCACACCAGATTCATCGCACGCTGGGCATCACTTACAAAAGCGCGTGGTTCCTCATGCACCGCATCCGCCACGCGATGACCGAAGAACCTTTGGCTAGCCAGTTGACCGGCATTGTTGAATCCGATGAAACCTTCATCGGCGGCAAGGCGAAGAACATGCACAAGAAAGAGCGTGCGAAAAAGATTCAGGGACGCGGCGCGGTCAATAAAGAGGCTGCTGTAACGTTGGTTGAGCGCGGCGGACGCGTGAAGACAACGCACGCTGGTCATGTTACAGGCGAGAACGTGCGCGAGATTTTGCGCGAGCACGTTTCCAAAGAAGCGCGCTTGATGACCGATGAATCCACGCTCTATTGCGGCGCAGAGAACGAGTATGCAGACCACCAGACGGTCAATCATAAGGCTGGCGAGTATGTGCGCGGTGATTGCCACGTCAACACAAGCGAGAGCGTGCATGCGTTGATGAAGCGTGGCGTGATTGGTGTCTATCATCATTGGAGCGTGACGCATCTGCACCGCTATTGCAGCGAGTTTGATTTTCGTTTCAATCGTCGGAAGATGACAGATAGCGAGCGAACGCTTGAAGCTTTTCGTAAGGTGGAAGGCAAGAGGTTGATGTACCGGGACTCATCCCGGAAGACGGAGTAAAAACTGAAGGCGAGAACGAGTGAAGCCCGCCCGGCAGTGGGCTTCACTTCAATTGATAAAATTCTGGATTGTCATTACCTGCCGCGTTGGTGGGACACTCTTAGTGTACCACGGAGGCAAGGTAATGAATAGATCGCATAAACGGTCTGACATATACGGTGGGCGCGATCCGCGCGATATACCGACTTATAGTTTTTATGAAACGTCGCGCTGGCTTCAAATCCCTCTCCCCACGCTACGTTCTTGGACTCGCGGAAGATACTACAACACAACCTCTGGCAAGAAGAGATTTGAGCCGATAATTCACTTGCCAGATGAGAACTTACCGCTTCTCTCTTTTACTAATCTAATTGAAGCACATGTCTTAGATGCTCTTCGGTATCAGCACAAAGTGCCACTAGAAAACATTCGGAGAGCGGTCAGCTACCTACGGAAAGATTCAGGGTCTGCCCATCCGCTGGCTCATCGCTATTTCTTACTCAAGGGCGTTGATTTACTGGTCGAAGAGGGTGACTTGATAGTGAATGCCACCAAACAAGGCCAGCTTACATTGAAGGGGATCATAGAGGCGTATCTGAAACGCGTAAACCGCGACCCTCAAGGGTCTGCCCGAAGTTTATATCCCTATCTGCATCGTCACCCTAAAGATTTAGATAACGAACCAAAAGTCGTCTTGATTGATCCGCGAATTTCTTTTGGCAAGCCTATTCTAGTAGGCGTTGGCGTTCCCACAGCAGTAGTAGCCAATCGGCGCGCAGCGGGTGAAAGCGTGGTCGAACTAGCACAAGACTATGGGTGCGAAGCGTCGGAAATCGAAAAAGCAATCCAATACGAGCGCGGTTTACAGAAGGCAGCTTAAGCGAACAACCTTTTTTCTCGATAGGTCTTTGAGTGGTAAGGTAATAGCTGAAGAGCTTCGCAAAAACGGCGTTAAGGTCGAATCTCATTCAACGTGGTTCAGGCATAATACCGAAGATGTAGACTGGCTACCCTGGGTCGGGGAAAAGAAGTGGGTCGTACTAACGAGCGATGCAAGAATTGGGAAGCGCCCTATCGAGATTGACGCTTTACTGCGAGCGAGAGTCAAGGCTTTTGTGCCGATACAGGAGCAGCTAACAGCGCCAGAAATAGCGAAGATATTACTTGATGCAATGCCTGAGATGTTGCAATTGGTAGCTGATAATCGTTTCCCTTTCATAGCAAGAATTCACCATGACCATTCAGTGAACATATGGAGAACTAAGCCAGTATTCTCGCAAGGTGATAAAGGCAGAAAGAGGTATCATCCGCCAAAGAGGAAAGATCATGAAAGAGTCGAAATCACAATCGAAGCAAGTGGAAAAGAAGAACGCTGAAAAGCCGCTCTCACTTGCACCGCTCTCAACCACTGAAGCATTGCGCGGCCTGCTTCAAGTAAAGCCGATGAAGAGTGAAGAGATTGCCAAGGCGAGTAAGAAGCGCACGGGTAGAGAAGTGTCGAAGGATTCAAGAGGCGGGCAGAACAAGCCCTAGCTGTACCTTTGCAAAGCATTAATCGCGTCGGTAAACTACGCGCGTGGTTATCAACTGCCAATTCACAATCAGCATCAATCGAGGAGAACAAACGATGAGTGAATGGATTGACAAGCTCAGTCAGCAAATAGAAAGTGCGGAAACCCGCCAACAACATGTACGTCAAATGTTACCCGTGAAAGCCGATGAATTTTGGAATGCATTTGTGCAGACCTTAGAGCAGGACGTGCGCCAGATCAACGAAAAGTTCAAGCACCGTATCGGCGAGGTAGACTTTCGACACGATCAGCCTGGACACGTGCATATCTTTAAGGCGCAGTTTCCGGCGTACTACGTTGATCTTACCTTTCTAAGCCAAGTACCAACTATTAAGGTGGAGATTACAATTGCTAATAACGCTCAGAGCGAGCGAAAAATCCCGCCCTATAACATCAACTTTGAGCTAGACGTCAACGATAAGCTGATTGTAAAAACAACAGCGCACTCAGGTCTAAGCGTGAGCCGCATTTCGGAAAACCTGCTGACTGGGCTTGTGCAAAACAAGCAAGGGTAAGCGAAGGATTCCAGAGGTGGGCAGCGTAAGCCATAAACGGACGGAGACCTACCATGACCAGATGGGAATATTTGATTATCTACCTTGATGGCTCTACAGAGAAGAATCAGAAAAGACTGAATGGCTTAGGCGAGCAAGGTTGGGAAGTCGTGTCAGTTTCCGATCAGACCTGCTACCTCAAGCGCCCGATAGCCTAACCTCAATTGGCCTAACCGACGCTCCTATGAGTTTAGCAATTACCATTATTGTAGGGTTGTTCAACCTTGTCGGACTGATCTTTGGAATGCGCGGCGCTTACTTGATTTGGCAGCATGGCTTGCCGCCTTCTGATATTGAAGGCACAAGCTTTGTAAGTGAAGACACGGACACGGTAGCGATAGAGAAAAACAAGGCTACTCACGCCGCGCAATCCAAACGAGGCATGAAGCTTTTACTGGTCGGTTTCGCTCTCCAATTTATTGCCTCCCTCATTTCTCTAGCAATAGCGGGTTTCATAGCGATAGGGCAAACTCGCGCATTTGGCTAGACCGACACCCCGCAAGGTTTGCTAAGTATATAATTCCCTTTATTTTAGTCCAACGAGGCAAAAATCAGCAGACACTGCTGATTCAGATGAAACCATAAGATGCTGTCTATAGTAATGTTACGCAGTGCGAAGTTGGAAGGCAACGGGAATTTGCCAAGTTGCTGTAAAAGTGCTTAGGCCATCGCAACAATAGCGGCTTTCACTTTTCATCTACCCCACCCGCAATACTCGACTGTTGCAACAGCAGGGACTCTCACAAACCAACTTAGCATTTGAACTGTTCAGTGAATCACATCTGGGGCTTTTTTGATCTGTGATCCGCTGCAATTCGCGTTCAATCATTGCCTCAATCTCTTCCCAGGAAAATTCTATTCGCCCATATAAGCCGAAGATTTTCGTCCGTTGCTCAATACATCAACAAATACAGTCAAGAAAACGCTGATCACCTACTCGCGTTTCTCTACGGACAGAGACCATCTCACGAGGTTCTTTACCCTTTGTTTTTTGGTTGTGGTTACTTCACGTTGCTGTTTTGATCGTTCCCATCGTGCAGCCAACTTGTGATCTGAGTCGAACTAGCGACTATCTGGGGAGGTCAATGTAGGGTACTGTAAGCTGACGAAATGAAAACTCTACTGGCTAGCTCGCAGCTTCTCAGGCTGGGAAAGACCCTTCAACAAGCCGTACTTATTACGCTCGTGCTGCATTGTATCCGCGATGCTGCGATTTGCTCATTTGGGAATGAAACATAAATGAAGAGGCCGGTTTTTAGAGCTTACATCTAGCTTAAATGAGTTGCATTATAAACCCCGTTTTTGCGCGCCCGCCTCCAACAAAACCAATGCTTAGAACAGCTAGTGCTCACAGATAAAACTTTATTTGGGAGAGAGGTATGCTTGAAGGTTTTGCGGCCTTTTACGACCGCAAAGACTCACAAAGAGATTGCCTAGCACGCTCAAATTGCTGGATAAAACTTTGATTGAGTGTCAGACTAGCTCAAGCTCCGCCTCATCACGTCCTGGCGCAATCACCGCACCTAGAACTGTTCGAAATAAAGTTTTATTTCGAACAATGCATTTATTGGGCAGCAAATAAAACTTTATTTTCCTGCGCTACTCTGAAGTGATTTCATTTCTGAGGTGATTTCATTCTTGTCTGGGAGATATTGAGATGCCCCGTCATCACTAGTTTTGCACACTTTAGGGAATCAAGCCGCTTCATCAGCCATTGTTTGCCGAAGCAAATTCATTTCGTGCAGCCAACTTGTGATCTGATTCGAGTTGGCGACTATCTGGGGAGCCAATCTTTTCTCCGAGACAGAAAGCCGCGCAAGCGGCTTTTTCAGCTATAGTTGAGCCACTTTTCACATCCGAGTCAAATAACAGCCCCTTCCCGAACCATTGTCAGTAACCACATAGCAAGCGCAGCAATGAACAAGGCCCCGTGGTGAAGCGCTGTTCAAGTACCTGGCTGATTGAAGCGGTCATCTCGATTGATGAAATTGCTGATTCCCTGTTGCAAGGATTCAAGGACGGGCATCAGTTTGATCAAGATTTCCTGGAAGCGCCATAAAAGTTGCGGCTCGCCCC
>JADMIO011346951.1_pt1 | contig 51954 bp, 34 predicted proteins | sample 8958161 | NCBI WGS metagenome assembly JADMIO01 (sample SAMN16585339, study PRJNA669376) | soil metagenome | isolation source: Crop rotation soil | place: USA: Cullars Rotation, Alabama | collected 2011
CCGCGACTTCAAGTCACGTGAATTCCAAGCTTCGGATCCCACTGTGCTGGAAAGGCGGTCGAAGGAGAAGGCACCGAAGCTGGAGGTGACGGCGGAGCGGAGGATGTTTCCGTTCGCATCCGAGAGGTTGACGGTGGCGTTACGGAGGCCTCGGCCGTCGGGGGTAAAGACGTGGCCCGATATGTCTATCGAGCCTTCGTCGGTTCCGGCGACGGCGATCGAGGCATCGATGTAGCGCGTCGAGAGGCCGTTGCCGCCCGCGTCGGACGTGCCCTTTGAGGCGACGTCGCTGGTGAACGTGAGCGGTATGCGGCCTGCCGCATCTGCGGCGATGTCGAACGTGAGCTCGATCATCGATGCCGGTGCCGATGTCGTCGAGAAAGGCTCCATGCCGTCGATGACGATGCCGAGACGGCCTTCTTCACTGGCATTCACTGTCAGGACCGTGCCCTTTGGCATCCGGTCCGAGAGCGAGACCCTTGCATTTGTGAGCCTGGCTGCGTCGTAGTTGACGGTAAAGCTCGCTGCCACCTCGCTGCCTGCCGCCTGGATCTCGACCGGTATGGTCACAGTGGTGCCCTTGTCGGCAGTGATGCCCTTTATCCCGATCGTACGGCTTACGGCAGTATCGTCGTCACCTGCCATGTCGGGTCTTGCCACGCCGAGCGGAGGCTGCGGAGGAGAGCCCGGGCCGCCGGAGCCTGTCGGTGCATTGATGCTTGCAAAGTAGAGCCTCGTCTGGACGATATCGACCGCATCGAGGATGCCGTTGCCCTTTGTCGAGGCAGGTGCCGTATCTGCACGTTGGAACTCGTTAAAGTTCGGGTCGGGCTTGTCTACACCGGCCACCATCAGGCGAACCTCTGCCACATCGGTCGCATCGAGCACGCCGTTGCCCGTCTTACGTGCCGACACGTCGCCCTCCAGACCCTGTGCAAAGACCACGAGGCCGTTGACGTACTGTGCCGGCAGCGGGTCGTTCGCTGCGTTCCTGACCAACTGGGCCGTCGGGTTGATGCCAAAGCTCAATGGCGTGTTCGACTGGCTTGTCGGCAGTGTCATAAAGTTTATGACCGCCACCTGACGCGGCCCTGCATTGAACGGCACGGCATTCGTCACCGTCACGCCTATCACACCCGGTGTCGCATTGTTGAACGATACCGTGCATCCTGTCGTCGACGAGCCGCACGAGGCTGTCGGGCCGGCGGCTATGACGTTCGGGTCATACGCGATGGAGAATGAGACGAATGTCTCCGTCCCCTGGCTCACCATCACAACAGGAACAGCCGCATTGTCGCCAGGTGCGACGTATGTGTTCGGGATGCTGACGATGCGCGGCACGCCCGCCTGGTTGGCGTACATCACAAAGTCTGCATTCGTGACGTTGTTTGTGAGCGTGTTGTACGTCCTGTTAAGAGGATCCGGCACCATCGCACCTAAGCTCGGCGTCACCACATAGCTTCCTCCTGATGAGAGGCCCGCGATAGTGTAGTTGCCGCTCGCATCGGTAGTAACAGGTGCAGGTACGGGAACCTGAGGGCTGTTGGCACTTGTCACGGTGACCGTCACCCCGCCGAGGTTCGTGTTCGGGCCGCCCTGTATATAGCTCTTGATGTTCCCCGAGATCGATACAGGCGGGATATTCACCGTAAACGTGCCTATCGTCCCCGCCGGCACGGGCTGGTTCGCCGAATCGACCACCTGGCTCGCCTGCATCACTATCGAGTAGCTGCCGTTGTCACCGATGTCCCACACCCCGCCGGGGGCCGTGAACGTATATGTCGCCGTCCGCGGGCTGCCGTTCGTGTTCGGTGTCACACTCTGGAACGTAACTGCAGAGTTGAAGCCGTTCGGGCCCGTCACCCTGATGTCGTTCGAGTCGATACTCGACACGTTCACGGAAAAGTCGTCCGTATACACCACTGTCACCGTGTGCGTCACACCAGCCGCCCCGGTCACATTCGGTGCACTCCCCACCGCACTCGGCGGCAGATCGACAAGCTGGTCGACGACATTAGAGTCGCTCGTTGCAAAGGCTGCCGTCGCCACATACCTTGCAAAGATAAAGTGATGACCCGATGAGAGTGCCGATGTCTGGAATGTCGCCACGCCCGCTCCGTTGATAGCACCCGTGCCGAGCACATTTGCTCCCTCGCGGAACTCCACACTCCCCTGCGGCGGACCCGTCGACGGTGCCACCGCACTTATCGTCGCAGTGAACGTCACCTGCTGGTTCAATGCTGACGGGTTAGGCGAACTCGTCAGCACACCCGAGGTCGCACCCTGCTGGATCGTGATCGTGAACGTCTGTGCCGGCGTCGATGTGTCGGCACCGCCGTTCGCCGTCCCGCCATTGTCCTTGAGCGTCACCGTCACCGTCGCCGTTCCCACCTGGTAGGCTGCCGATGTGAACGTCAGCGTCCCCGTCGAACCGATCGCAGGCTGCGACGAGAACAGACCGTTATTGTCATTCGACACCTGGAAAGTGAGTGTCTGAGAGCTCTCGTCAGCCGGCCCAGCCGATATCGCCGTCGCCCAGTTAGAGATCGTCTTCGCCCCCTCATTAACCTTGAACGTCTGGTTCGCTCCCTTTGTGAAGGTCGGTACGTCGTTAACTGCATTCACTGTGATCGTGAACGTCTGTACCGCCGACGTGTCCACACCGCCGTTTGTAGTGCCGCCGTTGTCGTGGATCTGCACAGACACCGTCGCACTGCCGTTCGCATTTGCCGCGGGCGTGTAGGTCAATGTTCCGTTAGCAGCCACAGCAGGCTGTGACGAGAAGAGGCCGTTGTTGTCGTTCGTGACGATAAAGTTGAGTGTCTGTCCAGCCTCATCGGCCCCGCCGCCCGGCGACAGATTCGTCGCCCACCCGGCAACCGTCTGTGCCCCGGCATCCTCATTCACCGTCTGGTTCGCTCCCTTTGTAAATGAGGGCACGTCGTTAACGGAGTTCACAGTGATCGTGAACGTCTGTGTCGGCGACGTGTCAACGCCGCTATTGGCCGTGCCGCCGTTGTCCATGAGCTGGATCGTGATGGTCGCCGTGCCGTTCGCATTTGCTGTCGGTGTATAGGTCAGCGTACCGGTCGAGCTGCTCGCAGGGCCTGCCGAGAACAGTCCCGCGTTCGTGTTGTTCGTTACCTGGAACGTAAGTGTCTGGCTGCCTTCGTTCGGGCCGGCCGAGATGTTCGTCGCCCAGTTCGTCACACTCTGTGCACCCGCATCCTCATTGACCGTCTGGTCCGCACCCTTTGTAAAGGAAGGTGCATCGTTGACACCGTTCACCGTGATCGTAAAGGTCTGACCAGCAGACGTATCGACACCGCTATTGGCAGTGCCGCCATTGTCATGCAGCTGCACCGTCACCGTCGCCGTGCCAAACGCATTTGCCGCCGGTGTGTACGTCAGCGTGCCCGTCACAGCGTCCACCGCAGGCGGCACCGAGAACAGAGAGTTGTTGTCGTTACCCACGATAAAATTCAACGCCTGCCCTGCCTCGTCGGCACCGCCGCCAGGCGACATCCCCGTCGCCCACCCCACGACCGTCTGGGCCCCAGAATCTTCATTCACAGTCTGATTCGCACCCTTCGTAAATACTGGCGCATCATTACTTGGGTTGACCGTGATACTGACGGTAGTCGTGTTACCTTGCAGATTTCCGTCACCAGGCTTGTATGTAAATGAGTCGCTGCCGCTGAAGTTGGCGGCCGGGGTATAGGAGAAAGAACCGTCACCATTGAGGGTAAAGCTCGCCGAACTTGCAGGCCCCGTGACGATGCTTGCATTCGAGACGCCACCGTTCGGATCGGTGTCGTTCGCGAGTACTCCTTGTGCGGTATTGACGGTCAAAGGTGTGTCTTCATTGACCATGTAGCCATCATTGACGCCCGTGGGTGCGACATTAAGGACATTGACCGTCATATTGGCCGCCGTCGAGCCTATCCCTGCCGTAGCCGTTACACCTATCGTGTAGCTCCCGCCGCTTGTCTCGAAGTCGATCTTTGTCGCATCGGCGACCGATACCACTCCATCAGACGCACCGATCTGGAACGCCCCGTTCGGGTTTGTTGTGAGGCTGTATGAGACTACCGGGCCGTTGGCGTCCGTGGATGAGGCAGTGATCCCGACAAGCGTGCCGTTCGTTGTGGACTCGGACACCTGATTGGCTGCGACATTGCTGTCCGCAGGGGCAGTCGGAGGCACGTCGGTAACATTGATGGTAAAGCTGGCTGTGCTCGTATAGATGCCGTTCGACGCCTGCACCGTGATCTGGTGGCTCGTCGCGGTCTCATAGTCGAGAAGTGCTCCGCCACCCGCAGCCACAGTAACTGCACCCGATGACGGGTCTACCGTGAACCTTCCGCCTGCATTGTCCGTGAGCAAGTACGTAATGGTACCGCCATTGGCATCAGATGCTGAGGCTGTAAAGCCTGTTCCTGTGCCGTCGGCGGCCCCTTCAGGGACCGCATCGGATGCCGCATTCGCGTCGGTGATCGTACCGACTGGTGCGGCCTCAAAGGCGCCGATATCGACAGCCGTCCCGACCTTTCTTCCAAAGCCGGTACCTCTCTGGTCGTATGCAGGGTTAACGCCCGCTCCGTTGTTATGAGCCGCGGCCGTCGAGCCTGCAAAACCCCTCGTCACGGTCAGAGTGTTTCCGGCTGCGGCTGTAACAAGCATCAACTCGTTATCAATCCGAATGACGAGCCCCGATGGGGTGAAGGTTGCATCGGACACGGTGACAGATGTCGTCACTGCATCAGGTATGGCAGCCCCAAGAGTCGTAGCATCGGTACCCGCATCTATCGCGAGGCTGCCGACGGTCAAAGAGTAGTTCTTGGTCGGTCCTCCGTTGCCCTGGAATGTGATTGCTAGACCGGCGGCCGTGCCGATGATGTTGTTGCTGCCCGTCATTGTGCCGGTTACATCGCTTACGGTGCCGCCGGACTTGGTGTTGCCTGTAACAATCGAATTCTTTACCACGAGTGTGCCGGCCGACAATATCCCGCCGCCGTCACCGCTCGCATTGTTGTCGGAATCGGCGGTGTTTGTCGTTATTGTCGTGTTCAAAAGCGTCAGCGTGCGGGTTGCGCCGTTAAGAATGCCGCCGCCGTCGACCTTTGCCGTGTTATTCGTGATGGTCGAGTCGATGATGGTCGCCGTCCCGTCGTTACGCATCGCTCCACCGTCGGCATCCGAAGCGTTCCCAAAGATCGACATTCCGATCAACACCAGTGTTCCATCGTTCTGAATCGCACCCGCTCCGTTGTCCTTGCCGTTGGTCAAGTTGAGGCTCGAGATCGTCGCATTGATGCCCGAGTTGATCGTAAAGATCCTCGACGCAGCTCCGCCATTGATCGTGACCCGTGTCGCGGGCCCGGTGATCTTCAAGTCCTTTGCCACTATCAATGCCGTTCCACCCAACGTGATCATCGAATCAGTCGGCAGGCCGAACGTGATGTTGTTATTAGGTGCAGGACAAATGTTGTTTACCGAGTAGCGCAACGTCCCCGGCGTATTCGTATCCGCCGTGCTGTTGACGACCGGGTTATTCGCACAGGTAAGGAATGTCACGGTGTTGTCGGTGCTCGTAGATGCGGCGTTTGGATTTAACGCAGCGTCCACCGCTTTTCCGGCGCCGATGGTGGCGATGACGGTCCCGTCGCCCGTTATACCGCTTACTGAAACCGTGTACTGAGTCGAGCTTATCGGCGTGATAACTACCGTCGGCGTTCCCGTAGCCGTTCCCGTGATGGTGACATCGGTCGGATCATCAAAATCCGTAACAGCTTCATTAAAGACGACTGTAAAGTCGATCGGATTGCTGAATGCCGGATCCGCCTGACCCACTTTCTGATCTATCGTCACCGTAGGTCCGACCGAGTCATATGTGCGGCTGAATTGTGTCGCCGCGGTGTTTAGATTGCCTGCCGTGTCTTGCGCGACCCCGGCAGCGATATCGGCGGTCACAAGCCCTTGACCTGTGGGCGTGAGAGCGAATGTATAAACCGCGCCGTTGACCGGGACAAAGTTGCCCGTCGTGGCATTGCCGGCGACAATGTCGCTGAGCGTAAAGCCGGTGACATTCTCATTGAACGTTACCGTAACAGGTATTGGCGAAGTGTTAGTCGGATCAGGTGCTGCCGAGGTCATCGAGACGGTTGGCGGCTGGTTGTCAACGAGGTAAGTCTGGTCCGTGGCTGGTTCGGTCTTTGGCAGGTTGTTCGTCGCAAGGTCGGTGATGAAGTTGGCAGGTGCAGCAACATTGAAATTCAACCCGACGGTACCGTTAAGCCCCGCGAGATCGCCGCTTGATACCGTTACGTCGTACTGCGTAAAGTTCGGGCTGCCGCCTACACCGGCGACATTTGTGACGGTGGCCGTCGTGCCGGTTACAGTGAAATCACCGCTATCGACACCTATTACCGCTTCGCTGAACGTAGCCCTAAACACCAGCGTGTCTGAATTCGTCGGGCTCGTTGCAGGGCTTTGCCGAACAAACGAACTGGTTGCCGGAGGTGTCTTGTCTATCCCGATCGTTTCCCCCGCGAACGGCAAGACGGTGGTCACGTCATGCGAAACGCCGGTGTCATTAGCGAGGTCAAGTCTTAAGATGCAGTCGCCTGAGCCGGTGTTCACGTCGATGGTCCAGCTCGTCGCCGGCGAGCCGCCAACGGCGTTGACCGCACTAATAGACTCGCCAGTGCAGCCATTGTTTGTGTCAACAAGCGTGAAGTTGGTAGTCGTCAACCCAAACACCGGATTCGCAAATGTTGCTGTCCACTGAACACTCGATGCATTTGTCGGTGATGCTGTTACTCGATTTAACGATGAAATCGTGGTATCAGGCCTGTCAGCCAGCGTCCACTCCGAGAACCCTGTAATGCCGGCTAGTGTTACGGCTTTGTTCACGGTGTCGTTCGACGTTCGTCCCTGTACGGTCCACGTCCCCGCGATGTTTTTCCAGAATGTCAGCTCTGGTTCAGTGTTACCGTTCAGCTCGCTATTGAGATAATGAAGCGACATCGTCGCCGAAAAGCCGCTGCCTCCGGTCGGAGTTAGCGTGTAATCGCGCGTTATGGCAGCCGGGAATGTTGCCGGAGCAGATTTGACGAGGTTAAAGTCCAACTGCGTCGGCGCCGTGCCGGAGTTGACCTGCACCGTGTTAAAAGGATTGCCGAAGGCCCGCGCGGTTCCACCCAGGTCCGTGCGGCGGACGGTACCGATCACATCCCCAGTACCAGCCGAGGTCCCACTTTGCTGCAGTATTCCCCCGGAAGCGACACCCAGGTTCGTGCTTAGGGTCAAAACTCCGCTAACGGTGGCGTCGACACCGCTCGTATCGTTATTAACGGTCACGCCGTTCGCGTTATTGATAGTCAGCCCGCTGAAGTTCTTTAACCCCGAGCCGGCGATCGCCTGAGCGACGGCGCCGTTGAACGTGACCGTGCCGGTGTTCCCGGTAAAAGTTCCGGGAACATCGAAGGGCGTTCCGACGACGCTAAAATTATGCGAGCCCGCGTCAACAGTATTGGACGCGTTGACCGTGAACTTACCGAACGTTGTGGAGCCGCTTCCCGACAGACTATGGCTGCCATCGGCACCGGTCGAAAATGTCGTCATCAGCGCGGCGGCCTGCGTAAACGTACCGTTGTTCTGGTAATCGTTGAAGATCGTGGCGTCGCCGCCTGTTGAATTGCTAATACCCGCGCCGGCGTTTATCTGCAAATTGTTGAACCGTTTCGGCTGGGCTCCGCTTATCGACCCTGCTGCTCCGGTGAACACGATGGTCGAGGTCTGCGGCTGCATGTTCCCCGCCGTTGTGACCAGATTGTTTTGAATGGTCGTCGTCGTGCCGTTGAAGTTGATCGACCCGCCATTGTTCAGCGTCAGATTGAAAAAAGAGGTATTCCCGAGAATATCCTGGCCGATCGCCCCGCCATTGAAGGTGACCGTGCCGGAACGCGGCGTGAAGGTCCCGTTATTGGTCCAGTTACCGGCTGCGTTGATCGCATGATTGGTCGCGCTGACATCGAGTGTCGTTCCGGTGCCGATGGTCAGGTTTTTACCCACTGTGACCGCCCCGCCAAGGGTCTTAGTACCGGACGTAGAGGTCGTTAGATTGCCGTATGTCAGTGCATTGACCGTCTGGGCTCCGCCTCCGAAATAGTCAACGGTCAGGTTCGTCAGCGTCTTGTTGGAAATAGTGTATTGCGTCAGGAAGTCGGCCGTAGGCGCGATACGACTCGCGCGCGCGGTGCCGGTGCCGGTTAGCGTGCCGGAGCCACTGATGACTGCTCCCGCTACCGGCGAGAAAATGGCGTTCGCGCCGTTGACGTTAAGACTGCCGCCAACGGCAAGGCTGTTGTTGAGCGTGAGCGGCTGCGTGATGTTCGAATCCGTCAGATTGTTAAAGGTAATGCTGGCGCTATTCGTGATCGATTGCGCACCCGTACCGTTAAAATTGAATGTGCCAGTGCCCGCATTGAAAGTAGCCCCTGCCCCAGCCGTGTTAAAACTAAAGTCCCCCTGAAGATTGACCGTCCCGGATCCTCCGTTGAATGTTGCAGGAAACAGAGGCGCAGCGGCGATTGTCAGGTCACCGCTGACATTCATAGTGCTGTTATTCATGGTAAACGTGCCGCCGTTAACAACGACATCCGTCGGGGAAAGCGTGCTGCCTGCATTGTTTGTCCAAACGGCCCCGGTATTTATTTCAATATCACCACCGAGCGTAGTATTAGTGCCGTCGACGTTAACCGGGGCGCCTGTGGTCGATATGCTACTGCCTGCGCTTGTCGCCGTGTTTCCGGAAAATGTGATGGCCGGAAGGGCAGCGCCGTTCAACAATAAACTGCCGCCACCGACGTAGATACCGCCGCCCCGATTGCTTGCGGAATTGTTGTTGAAATTAGTTGAGCTGTTGATGGTCGTTGGAAGAGACTCAACAATGATTCCACCTCCATTCGCTGCCGAGTTGTTTGATAGAGTCGACGTTCCGATTGATGCTGTGCCGGAACCGATGCCGCCGTTTCCCGCGAACGCAAAGATCGCCAAGTCCAGACCCCCGCCGCCAATCCCTGCTGATGTATTGCGGCTAAAAGTTGTCCCCGTAACTGTTAAAGTGCCGATGCCGTCGTCGTGCATTGGCGAGGATGGCGTATACATGACACCGCCGCCACTACTCACCGTAGAGTTTGCGGTGTTGGTGCTGCTCCGATCAGTATAAGCGCCGGGGGCGCTGCTGCCGCCAAAGGTTGAATTCGTGATGATCAGGTTGCCGCCAGTGATCTGTAGACCGCCGCCGCCGATGTTCCCGCTTCCTACTCTTACGCTCTGGTTGTTCGCGAAGACCACGTTGGTGAGGGTCAGAGAATTGTCGAGCTCGCCGCCGATGATGCCTGCGCCTCCTAGCGCCGTTCCTACGTTGGGTGACCCCTCGACACCTTCGCGTCCCCCAATAAACGATACGGCCGAAAAATTGTAAATTAAGCCCACCGTGAACAATTCATTCATGCACATTATGCGGTCGCCGTCATTGCCCGGCCCGGTTCCGGTCTGCCGGATAACGGTGGTCGCCGCACCGGCCCCAACGATTGACGTGCTTTGATTGGCCGCAAGGTCTCCTGTAGCGTTGCCGTCACAGCCGCCCTGAGATGTGCCGTTGGTACTTAAGATGTAAGTGCCCGCCGGGAGATTGATCGTCGTCCCGGGGTTCGCCGCATTATTCGCAAATTCGAATGCGCCACGCAGACTGCAGTCGTTTGCAACTGCGTTGTTGCAAACGGACACGCCGGCCAACGATGCGCCGGAAGGATCGTCCGTCCTATCAACCGTAATGGTGGTATTCGGGGCGTTAGGAATGACACTTATCTCGGAGCTTGCTGAGTTGAGCACAATGACGTCTGTTACGCCGTTGAGCTTTCTCGGAAGCGTCAAAACCGCGACCGGGCGCGCATCGAGACCCGTTGGAGCACCGCGCAAAAGATCATTCGGGCCATCCGTGCGCAGAAATTCGAGTTTGCTCTCACTATCGCTCGACAGCGCGATCTCGTCGAGCTCTCCATAGCCCAGATGGGTCTTTGCCAGCAAGCCACCCCGGCTATCGCCAGCTTTGAAAGAGGCAGCCCACTCCGAAGTTTTCCACGCTTTGCGCGATGCCGGCCTCCAGCCCTGGAGCGTTTCGACATCTACGTCACGGCGCGCGCCGGCCTGGTTTAGCCGCGAGCGGCCTCGATTTTCGATCTCCGATTCGGTGAAAGGACGCACATCCAGCTCTGTGCCCTCTACGATCTCCACTGAGCCACTGTCAGTAAGCACGGCGACCTCTTTCCGGCCCTCGCGGTCCCATGTAAAGTGGCCCGTCGCCAATGCGCGAACTCCCGTTCCGAGCGCTACCCGCTCGATGCGGTTCTGATTCTTCGATTCGGCGGCTTGCTTTCGCCCCCAGCCGTGAGCGATCAAAAGCTCGTTGCCCGCTGATACGGCGACATCCTGAAATGGGTCGCTGTCCAATCCGTCAAGTTCGATCGATGTAGCCGCACCCGGCAGGCCGTATTGAGCGATCGGATCGGTAAAACCCATGGCACCGTCAAAGATCACAAGCCGGTTGCCATCCGGGCCACTGACGCCGACGGCTACATCTTTTGCTCCGTCAACGGAGCGAAACTCACCTGTCCCCATAGCTGTCACGGGACCAGGCAACGGGATTTGTCCCGGCGCACCAAAGTTCCCGCTGCCGTCACCCCTCATCAGATACAGGCCGCCTCCTTGTGCCGCGAACAAAATGTCCTTGATCCCGCCTTGTTGAAAGCTACCTACGGCCACGAAGTCGGCGCGGGCCGGCAGCGCATAGACCTCTGCATCCGGAAGCAATGATTCCGGGTTATAGCCTTGCTGCAAGCGAACGTAAACCGAATCATCCTCTGGAGCGAACGCCTCCGGGTTGCCGCGCTGTACGACGAGAATGCCGCCATAGCCGTACGCATATGCTGCAGCGACATCAGCCGTACCGTTTCCGTCGATATCGCCCGATGCAAGGGCACGCGGCTCGGCCGAGCCTGACAAGAGAGCGGCAATGGCATCGTTATCACCGTGGTATCGAACGACGGGCTTACGTGCCTCCTGAAGGTTAAGAAACGATGCGGTGCGCCGAGGAGCGTTTTGTTCTATTGATGCGTACTCGTTGCCCGGTAACACTTGCTCAACGCGCCTGGCCACGGCGTCAGTCCGATCGCCCGCAGTTAGCGATAAGATCGAGTTTCGTGACAGGTCCGGATCGGCATGGGCGATCGGCCCAAATTCGACGGCGGCAAATACTACAATACCGGAAAGCAGAGCAATGGCGACTGCCAAGCGGAAACGCGATGAGACGGATGACATACAAAGACTCCTAATTGGACGGATCAACGAAGGTCTGTTCGACTGATTTACAATGCCGAGGAAGGTGCGCCGACTAGGCCCATACCTGGTGTCACGTCAACCGTGTTCTCACCGGGCAGAATCAGGACGACTGCTGCCACGCGATTCCAGAGGGCGCAGATGCGTCTTAAGAACTTCCTCTCCAGCCTTACGCGAGCTCCGATCGTTTTCAGTTAAGACTGTCGCACGAGGACTCGGCCGCGATTTTCGGACAGGAAAAGATCAGTTTGGAACTTGTTACTCGGTTGAGCTTCGGACTGGACTTGAGTTTAGCGGTACGGAACGCCCTCGCTCGTACCACTCTGTTGGAGCGATCCGCCGCCGAATGGAACAGTATTGAAGCCAGTCTATTCGATAAGCTTCGTGTTGAATCCAATTTTCGTGTTGAGGCCAGTTTTAGCCGAACCTGGGACGGGCACATACCACTTGGTAGCGTGAGTTCTTCGCCAAGTGGGATAGCGCACAAGCAGACTTTATAATTAAATTGTTTGTTCCATCTCGTTTCGGATCCCGTTAAGTAGTTTCTGGAAGCTCCGTGGACACCGCTGGCGCCCTGAAGATCTGTCATGACCACTGTCGGCAGTAAAGAAGAAGACTATTTCCGCCTCGCTTATGAGTTGGCCTTTTATATCCACGTCAACAAAGAGGTGGCCTGTTTTGTAGCTGAGGACGCCGTGGACGGGCTCGCCTCGATGCTTGGCCGCCAGGGAAAAAACAGGAGGCCGCCGGAACTGCTCAGGGGTTTTCTGAAATGGGGCGAGCGGACGCGGCCCGTGAGAAAGTCCGTCAAGCTCAGCGAAGAGCAAATGCTGCAGTGGCTGGTCTACAAGCACTCTGAGCCGTGGGAGCGAGAGACAGAGCGCAGCGAGGGATTGTATCTGCCGACCGAAGAGGACCTGATAGTCCGCTACGTAGAGCACCTCGTTTTTCTCACGCTGAGGCGCGGGTCCTTCTACGTCACGTTGGCCGTTGGTGCTTTGCTCCACCAGTTCAGCCGCCGCGAGACGAGGTTTTTCTACGACATTCTCACCCAAAGCGACCTGGCCCGAATGAAAGACACGAGCTATATCGGCAAACAGCGTCTGGACATGCTGGAAAAGATATCTCGGAGATTCGGTCAAATGATAACGACCGTTAAGAGCCCGGGTGACGAGAAACAGTTTGTGACCCGACCAACGACCCGTTTTGTAATAGACGTGGTAAAGGAAAGTTTGCGGCGCTTCGCCCCTTGGGAGACGGCCTGCGTGATCGGGGAGGGATTTGATGTAACAGAGATTCCGGGGCTTTACTTTTCAGAAGCAGCGAGCAATGACGAAGAGTTGATCGAGATGAACCGAATACGCGTCGTCCTCGATCCCGACTGCTTCGCGAGGTTTGCAGAGGGACTCTCGAAGCACGTTCCAACGCTCATCGACGGTGATCACGACAAGGGCTGCAACTTCGATGCGCCCGATGAACGACTTGCCGTCCCGCAGTTCTCAAATTTTCCCGAGGGTACGCCGCGCGGCGATCGTCTTCAACCGCCCAAGCTAACAACAGGAGATCTCGTTCGTCTCAGGCGAACGCTCGAGGCCCGCGGCCACCGAAGAAAGACTTTCGATCCACGACAATTGTGTGTCTACGTTGACAACGTGGCTGTCTTTTCCTTCGACCCTAAAATTACACGCCGGGTCCGACACATGATCTATACCGGAGCAGGCGTTATCGAGGTACGTGGCCGAGATGATGCGGGAGAAATTACGCTTGCGACTTTTTTCTTCGGTGACGAGCAGGTCGCTGACGGGGACTTCAGTGACTCGGTCATTCAGCCGGGCGGGCAGAAAGTAACCGTCCGGTTAAGACAAGCCCCCGGGTCTCCCGGAGACGTACAGTTGGAGGTGAGTTATGCCGGGCGCGGCTTAATGCGTAACGTATCAGGTTTGGCCGGCCGGGTCTGGTCGGTCGTGGGAGAAGCGGGGAAAAGCGGCGATCACGCGTCGACGTGGTTTAGTACCGGACGTTACCGCTGGTTGATGGGCACCGCGGGTACGGCGTTAACGATGGCGACTTTGATAGTGGTCTTGTGGCGGCTCCCGCTTACGCCGCCCGCGTCGGAACTAACGGCCCCGGAGCCGGCAAGGCTCGAGTCTGCGAAAGTGGCCAAAGAACAAGAACTGGCCGTGGGATCGCCGGTCATTTCGTCAACTCCTACGCCGACACCAAGGCAGGTGCGCGGCACTGAAGAGGCGAAGTCATTCCTGGCCCGCGCGACATGGAGTATCGATCGGGATGCGGCTCGACACGCCGTCGTGGTCGAACCTATGCGCGGCAACGCACAATCTATCGACCTCTCACAAAGTCATACAGACATCGTTCTGGGCTTTCCGCCCTACGACACGGCGGGCCATCCATATTCTCGCTATCGTCTGAGGCTTTCTGCAGGCAGGACACAGCTCTGGCAGCAAACTCTGCGTGCGCCTAAGGCCAGCCTCACGAGATACTCAAACGTTTTAGAGCTGTCACTATCCACACGGCGATTGCCTGATAGCGATCTCTACGATCTGACTGTCGAGGGGTACTCACAAAGCGATTGGCGGCCCGTTGGATCTTTGGCCCTAAGCCCGAAGAAGAGGTAAACGCTTCCAGTGTTCGGCCGCTCACGCTGTCAGGGCATGGCCATCATCTCCACTCGCCCTGCATCACAAACCCGGCCCAGTAAAAAGGTGCGGACCACTGACGCTCTTTCCACATCGACACCTGCGCCGCTCGCAACGCCGCCGCCGGGCGCATCCCGCTGCTCAGCATGTTGCGGTAGAACCGCTGCATCAGCTCGGCTGTGGCACTGTCGCCGACCTTCCACAGGCTTGCCACCACACGCGGCGAGCCCGCGTACATAAAGCCGCGCGTCAATCCGATGAGCCCCTCGCCCTTGATCTCTTTCCCTAAAGCTGTCTCACATGCGCTTAGTACCACAAGGTCGGCATCCAGCTTGAGGTTGTAGATCTCATGTAGTCGAAGAAAACCGTCCTGCGGCTCTCCCCGCTCGTCGACCAATGAGAGTACGATGCCCGAAAGCTCTGGGTGTTGGTTATTGAGCAGGCCGTGCGTGGCGAAATGCACTATCTGATACCGGCTTAATTCTGCGCTCGTCGCAGTGGCACGGCTGGCGGCGAAATCGAGTGCCTTTAGCGACTGCCCGCTCGGAGCCAGGGCAGTGATCAGATCGGCCTCGCGCCTGCTGACCGGCAGCCGGTCAAAGCCGGCACGGCCCAGATCGTCGGCCGAACGCTTCACGTCGGATACCAGCGGTCCGGCCGCGGTCTTTTTATCGGTGCCGTTCCCTCCAGCCGCCGACCGGTCTTCGCTCCTTGTTTTGACCCGCACGTCTTCCTTTACAAATACGGGGTCGGCGAGCACCGCCACCTTTTTGGGTGCCGGCGGTCGCGTCGCCACCTCGCGCCGAAGCACCGCCACCACCGACGCCGATGGCAGACTTACGACTTCGTGGTCGAGGATCAGCGGCCGATACGGTACCTTTGCCGAAGACCGAGCGTTGACTGTCGGCACCGGCAGCGCCCCGAAAGGCATGTATTGCAGTGCGCCGTCAGCGACAATAAGCAACCGCTTTCGCCCTAACCGGTCGGCCACCGGCCTCAGAAGCATCCGGCTCAGGTCCGCCAGCGCCGCGAGATAGAGGTCGTCCGACTTGTTGACCAAAAGGTCGTAGACCCGCCGGGCCTCGGCCTCGATCACGGCCCGCTTCGGTAGCTCAAAGCTCTTGACCGAGCCGGGCGTCACCGCCCACGCATAGCTGCGCTCCTCGCCCAGAGCATACTCAAGCAGCACCGTATCCTGATCCAACAGCTGTTGAATGTCGCTTAAGGAAAGTCGTTGCGGCTGTGTCAATGCCGCATAGCGCGGACTCTGTGCCCGGATCTGCGCCTCGACATCCTGGAGATCTGCCAGGACAGACTCTACAGCTTTTCTGGCTGCCGTCTCCTGCGCATCGGTATGCTTGCTGTTAAGAAGACGCGTAAGCTGCTCAGACCTGGCATTCAATTGTTGCTGCAATGAACGTTCTCGTTCCAACAACATCCGGTCAACCCCTTGTCGAATATCAGCTCGCGATTCGGTCAAAAGCTCGAGTAAACTGCGCGCACGCGCTCGCTCGCTTGCGCCGAATGCGGTCGCGTCGTGCCCGGCCAACGGCTCCCTTTGATGCATTTGCATCAGGATGTTTATGTACAGTTCGTAGTACTCTCGTGTGGCCGCCGAAAATGACGTACGCAGTTGTTGCTTGACGAACTTGGAGCGTATGCCCTCGACGATATTTAGCGCCGCCTCAATCTGCGTTTTGGCAGCGGTAAAACGTCCCCGGCCCTGTTCAACCCGGGCGAGATGTGCCAGTGTTATAGGCTCGTCGCTCAGGGCACCCAATTGCCGTTGCAAGGAAAGGGCCTGTTCTAAATACGGCACTGCCTCATCGTACTTTCCAGATGACGAATAAGTCGCCCCGATTTCGTCGAGCGTGTTAGCTTCATTCCGGAGGTCTCCCACGGCACGTCGCAGTGGCAGCGCCTGGTTGAGAAAGTCGAGAGCCTTTTGCATCTCACCGAGATCCCTATAAGCTGTGCCGATGTTATGGAGTATGAAAGCTTCGCCGTAGCGGTCTCCGAGAGCGCGCACCAGGGTGAGCGCCTGGTTGCGATACGCGATCGCCTGCTGCAGATCGCCCAATGATTGATAAGCTCGGCTGATGTTATGTAGAGTGCTGGCCTCCCCAGTGCGGTCTCCCGTGGAACGTTGTAGCGGAAGGGCTTGGTTATAGTATTCGAACGCCTTCTGGGTGTCGCCGAGTCGCGAGTAGAGTAAGCCTATGTTCCCAAGTATCGCAGATTCCGTCCGGCGATCTCCGAGCCCACGGAGTAGAGATAACGATTGGTTAAGGTAATCGAGCGCCTTCTGCCCCTCACCCACGCTTGAGTAAGACATGCCCAGGTTGTTGAGCAGGATGGCCTCGCGCTTTCGGTTTCCTTGAGCCCTGACCAGCTCCAGCGCCTGATTGCCGTAGTCGAGCGCTTCAGTCAGCTTGCCCGCATATTCGTATGCCGCGCCCATAGAGCCAAGGATAATGGCTTCTTGTTGACGATCTCCTACTGCACGTATTAAAGTTAGCGCCTGCTGATAGTGGTCCAGTGCCTTCTGGCTATCGCCCCACGTTTGATAGTCGCTGCCAATGTTATGGAGTGATTCGCCTTCTTGCCGTCGATCTCCGACGACTCTCCACAGCGACACAGCCTGATTGTGATACGCCAGCGCCTTCTGGATCTCACCTAACTCTCGGTACCGCTCACCCATTTCGTTGAGTGTATAAGCTTCCCTTTGTTGGTCTCCCAATGTCCGCCAAAGCTTCAACACCTCTTCGTATTTCTCGAGTGCCTTGCGCAAGGAATCTCCAGTTCCCTGCGCCCGAAGCTGCTCTGCTTCGGCAAATGCTCGCTCCGCTTCTATTCGGTCACTGTCCCTTGGCGTCGCCTCCCGCAACTCTTCGACCTTGATCTCATACCGTCCTGGCGCGGCCTTGATATCCGGCGACGTCACTTTTAATTGATATTCACCCGCAGCCTGAGTGATCAATGAAACCGGCTCCGGTCCCTGGGTTCCGTTAGGGCTGTCTACTTCGAAAAATTTTTGACCGTTTGGAGCAAATAGTGTAGCGATCACGTCGATACCCTTTTGTTCGACGACCGCCCGCATGTATTGTCCCGCCATCAATGTAATGCGATAAGTATGGGCCTCACCTCCCGCGAGCTCACGTTCGACGGGCACGCCGATTTTGAGCTCGCGCGCATCTTGATTGTTCGCGTGTCGGATCGACGCCTCGAGCTTAAAACCGAAAGGCCCAAAGGGAAACGCGTCCGTTGTTCCGATCAGGGTGAAGAGGACAACGAAAATGCCCTGACGACAAATAAGTGTCTTAAGATGTGGTCGATTCATCGCCCTCACCTACTTTCAACTCTTTGATAGGAAACTCGCTGAAATTCATCTCCACTCGCCCTGCATCACAAACCCGGCCCAGTAAAAAGGTGCGGCCCATTGCCGTTCTTTCCACATCGACACCTGCGCCGCTCGCAACGCCGCCGCCGGGCGCATCCCGCTGCTCAGCATGTTGCGGTAGAACCGCTGCATCAGCTCGGCTGTGGCACTGTCGCCGACCTTCCACAGGCTTGCCACCACACGCGGCGAGCCCGCGTACATAAAGCCGCGCGTCAATCCGATGAGCCCCTCGCCCTTGATCTCTTTCCCTAAAGCTGTCTCACATGCGCTTAGTACCACAAGGTCGGCATCCAGCTTGAGGTTGTAGATCTCATGTAGTCGAAGAAAACCGTCCTGCGGCTCTCCCCGCTCGTCGACCAATGAGAGTACGATGCCCGAAAGCTCTGGGTGTTGGTTATTGAGCAGGCCGTGCGTGGCGAAATGCACTATCTGATACCGGCTTAATTCTGCGCTCGTCGCAGTGGCACGGCTGGCGGCGAAATCGAGTGCCTTTAGCGACTGCCCGCTCGGAGCCAGGGCAGTGATCAGATCGGCCTCGCGCCTGCTGACCGGCAGCCGGTCAAAGCCGGCACGGCCCAGATCGTCGGCCGAACGCTTCACGTCGGATACCAGCGGTCCGGCCGCGGTCTTTTTATCGGTGCCGTTCCCTCCAGCCGCCGACCGGTCTTCGCTCCTTGTTTTGACCCGCACGTCTTCCTTTACAAATACGGGGTCGGCGAGCACCGCCACCTTTTTGGGTGCCGGCGGTCGCGTCGCCACCTCGCGCCGAAGCACCGCCACCACCGACGCCGATGGCAGACTTACGACTTCGTGGTCGAGGATCAGCGGCCGATACGGTACCTTTGCCGAAGACCGAGCGTTGACTGTCGGCACCGGCAGCGCCCCGAAAGGCATGTATTGCAGTGCGCCGTCAGCGACAATAAGCAACCGCTTTCGCCCTAACCGGTCGGCCACCGGCCCCAGAAGCATCCGGCTCAGGTCGGCTAGCGCCGCAGGATAGAGATCGTCCGATTTGTTGACCAACAGTCCATAGACGCGTCGGGCCTCGGCCTCGATCACGGCCCGTTTCGGCAGTTCGAAGCTCTTGACCGAGTCGGGCGTCACCGCCCACGCATAGCTGCGCTCCTCACTAAGCGCATACTCCAGCAGCACCGTATCCGGGTCCAGCAATCTTTGAATGTCGTTCGAGGAAAGCGGTTGCGGCTGTGTCAGTGCCGCGTAGCGCGGACTCCGAGTACGGATCTGCGCCTCGATATCCTGGAGATCTGCCAGAACAGACTCTACCGCCTTTCTGGCTGCCGTCTCCTGCGCATCGGTATGCTTGCCGCTGAGCAGCCGGGTCAACTGTTCCGATCTGGCATTCAATTGTTGTTGCAAGGCGTTTCCCTTATCCAACAGTGCCAGATCCACCCCTTGTCGAATATCCACGCGTGACTCGGTCAGCAGGTCAAGTAAGCTGCGCGCTCGTGCTCGCTCGCTGGCGCCGAATGCCGTTATGTCGTGCCCGGCGGCCGGCTCCTTTTTATGCATTTGCATCAAAAGGTCTATATAGAATTTGTAGTAACCTTCTTTCGAAGCGAAATAGGATGATCGCAGATCACGGCTGGCTACCTTGGTGCGGGTTGATTCAATAATGCTCAGAGCAGCTTCGACCTGCCTGCGAGCTTCGACGAGGTTTGCACGATCTCGCTCCAGTCGCCCGATACTCAATAATATTAGTGACTCCTCACTTTGATTCCCGAGAGAGTGACTTTTCGCAAGTGCTTGCTGGTAGTTTTCCAGCGCTCTATCTGCCTCCCCCAACTTACTGTAGATCCTGCCAATGGTGTGAAGCGCTAATGTTTCCGCCCGACGATCGCCAACGCTTTGGCTCAATTTCAGGGCTTGATCCGAGTACTCGAGAGCCTTCCCGGGTTCGCCTAACTCATTGTAAGCCGCACCAATGTTGATAAAAGCGTAGGCTTCTCCATACCGGTCACCCACGGCCTGTCTCAAACTAAGTGATCGGTTGTGATGATCGAGTGCTTTCTGAAACTCGTTCAAGCTGAAATAGAGCTGGCCGATGCTGTCAAGAACGCCGGCTTCTTCACGTCGCGCACCCACTTTCTGCAATACAGAAATAGATTGCTCGAAATACGGCAACGCTCGATCGAACTCGCCTAGAGACATGTAGATCCGGCCGATATTGTGAAGGGTGATACCTTGCCCCTGACGATCGTTTATAGCGCGCCGGATCTGCAAAGCCTCGTCAAGATTTTCTAAGGCCTTCTGAGGTTCGTTTAGCAGCTCATAAACGGCGGCGATATTGTCGAGCGCGGTGCTTTCAGAAAAGCGGTCCGTTGCCGTACGAGAAATCTGGAGCGATTGGTTAAGGTATTCAAGAGCCTTCGACAGTTCGCCTAGTTTTTGATACGCCTGGCCAAAGTTATTCAGCACGACGGCTTCCAGGGTCTTGTCGTCGATCCGTCGCGCGACCGGTAATGCCAATGCGTTATACTCGAGCGTCTTTTTATAATCGCCAAGTCCCTCGTATACGCTGCCGATATTCACGGATATATAGGCTGCCGCTTGCCGGTCTCCCAGCTCCTGTTTTAGCGAAAGCCCTCGCTCAAAATACTCCAGCGCTTTGCCGGGGTCGCCCAGCACCCTGTAAACAAGTCCGATGTTGCTTAGTGTAGTTGATTCGGTATTGCGGTCGCCTGCGGCCCGACTAAGCGGCAGCGACTGGTTATAGTAGTCCAGGGCCTTCTGAGTCTCGCCCGCCTGTCGGTATATCCTGCCTATCGCATTAAGCGTACCGGCCTCATGCTGCCGGTACTCAAGAGCTCGATACAATGGCAATGCCTGGCTAAAGAATTCGAGAGCTTTGCCATTATCGCTAAGGTCTCGGTAGAGCGAACCGATCTGCCTAAGAGCGTTTGCTTCGCCAAATCGGTCTTCCGCGTTACGCCAAAGCAGGAGCGCCTCGCCGTACTTTTCTATGGCTTTCCGTCGCGATTCCGCTGTCCGCTGATCACGTAACCGATCTGCTTCTTCGAAGACTTTCTGCGCGGCCATCTGCGATCGATCTTTGGAGGTCGCTTCTCGCAGTTCTGCGATCCGTATCTCGTATGTTCCAGGCTTTACATCCTTATTTGTAGATTGGGCCTCGACACGGTACGCACCAGGCGCCCCAGCCACTGTGAAAATAGACTCAATACCGGGCATCGAAAAATTGTCGACCTCGGAAAGCTTCTGCCCATCCGGTCCATACAGCCTGATGAGGAGATCGACGCCCTTCTGTTCGGTAACCACGCGCAAGTATTGTCCTGTCGTTAGAATAATGCGATAAGAAAAGGATTCACCTCCCTTCAACTCCCGCTCGATCTTCTCCTGCGGCTTTAGCTCCGGGATATCGTCGGATTCCACCTTCTGTGCAAATGCGCTAAGCGCAAGGCTTGAGTACACGAGAAGGCCGAGCGCCATGATCGCTATAACGCGACAGAATTGAATACATTGGAGGACAAAGCTATTCATATACATATGAATATCGTCTGAGGGTGTTTGGCCTGCTGAGCTGCCTAGCGAACCCACTTTTATGAACGGGGAATAAGACAAGGCTAAACTCTACATAACTTTATTCGCACGTCCCGGATTGGTCAATCTAGCAGCCGATCAACGAGTATCGATATTGGGATCCAGGCGCGTGTGACATTCCAACTTATCGACGTATGGACAAAGCCCAGGACCGTATTGCAGGTCATACGCGATTTCCCGGTTTGCCCAAAAGCCTCTAGATGAGCTTTTGCAACCTGATCCTCTTTTGGAGAATGTTTCCGTCACGCCGGACAGTTAGCCGATAGGTGTGGTGCCGGCGCGGGTAAAGAGTTGGCGGATCTTTTCGAGAGTAAACCTGCGTGTAGATGTCTCGTTGATGGATGTGATCACGTCGCCATCGTTCAGACCGGCCTTAGCAGCAGGGGTGTTTAATGGGCGTCCTGTTCTCGAGCTTGAGACCAAGTTGTTCCGCCTGGCCCGAATCGAGTATGGTCGTCTCAAGCCCGGTGTCAAGGTTGAACCAGAGCGTCTTTGCGTGGTTTACATGTACCCGCAAAAAGATCGGGTTCATGCACAGGTCGAACGGAATGTTTCTGGCGCTTCTGCCTCCCGCCAAGCGAAACTCAGGGGCGATAGGCGGGGGCCCTGAGCCGTGATACCTGAAGGAAAAGACAGCAGCGCAACGGTAATGACCGTCAGCAACAAAACCTTCGCGTGGACTTCATAGATAATAGTATTGAATGGACCGGATCCAGCCGGCAATGAGGATCGCGTAATACCCGACTGTAAACTCGACTCGCCGTCCATCCAACAGGTTGTCACCGTACCGCGGTCGGGGGCTGGAGATCGGCCGGTTGGATAAGAACATTCAGCTTTACCTCTAATAGTCGCTTGAGCACACCCAAATGTTGATCGTCGAGATACGAGGCATTGATGACGACCGGCAGCTTGATGCCGCCAAAGCTCTTGTATTCGGTAAGATCGTACTGCTCCGGCTCGGGACCAAGCAGCGTCTGGTGATAGTAGGTCCGGCGTAGCAGCAGCCCATCTTTCTTGGAGAACCAGAGTGCTTCCGCGACACCATCTTTCCCAACAGCATTTACCACATATGCATCGACACCGTTTATCGCTTCCTCGCCAGAGACAGTAGCCGACGCAAAGTCGTCCTGGCGCAAGCGCAGGATGAGCAGCGGATTGATCTTGCGCTTAGACAGCATGAGATCGCCGGCGGTGATCCACTGTATGCCGTTCGCACCGGCGACCCATATACGATCGCCAAGACTGCCCACGCGGCTGGTCTGTCCTGTCGAGAGGCGGGTGGCCGTCGTACCCTTTTCGCCGTCAACGACCGCCTCGGTGATCGCACGGTCGGCACGCGGGAGTACACGCGCGGACGGTGTACCGCCGTCGACCAACTTTGCACGGTTGACCTCGATGCGCAATCGGGCGGCCCCGAGACGGCCTATATGAGAGGCACTCTCGAACTTTGCAAATAACTGCTCAGCCGTCGGCAGCGTGGGCGGCGGCGGCTCAAAGGGCTCGACACGCGTTGTGTTTACAAAGTTGGTTGCGATCTTAGGTATACTGACAGGCTTCGTTGAGCCGCGATGGCACGTGTTGCAGGTGATCACCTGTCGCCCGCCAAACGCCGTTTCATTCAGCTGCCGCGTCATCAATATCATCTCGCGGGCACGAAGTTTTGCAGGCTTGTCATCGAGTCGGTATTTGTTCAACTCAGTGACGTGGCAATAGTCGCACCGCACACCGAGCGAAGCGCGGATAAAGTGCATCGTTGGCAGGAGGTCTCTAACGCCCTTGAGCACTTGAACATTCCCGAAATCATCGTTCTGTGAAGGCCTCGGAGTAGGCGTCGGACTAGGAATCTTTGCCTCCTGCGCGTGCCCCTTAACGAGATCGATGCCTACGGAGCCCGCGAATAGTAAAAACACGAGGCAGACAACTGATCGTATCCTCATCGACATAAAAAAACCTCCGGGTGAGTTTGGCGCGAGCTTTGATCGACCGTGGCCGTCAAGAAACAATCGAATCACGGAAACGACCAATTGCCCTCGCGAATAGCCAGCGTGATGTATTTTGGCACAAGTGCTGGAGGCTTGGGTAAACCAGTTGTGAGCAATGTTTCTTACTTTTTCAGGAACGCCAGGTATTGTTCGGGGTCTCTGGTCAACCCTTCGAATGTCGTCACGATCTCGTCCTGCGGCGATATTATTGCGTAAAGCGGCAGGGCGACGGTGCCAAAGCGGTCCTGCTGCATACGCTGAAAACCCTCGTAAGGTTCTCCTTCGCCATCTGTAAAAAGCCGCACTCTGACGAATTTATCCAGCTCGGCGCGCACAGCCGATTTGGGAAACATGTTCGCTTCCATCCAACGACAATTTGTACACGTGTATCCGGTGAAATCGACGAATATCCGTTTATTCTCTGCCTGCGCCTGTTTGATCGCGGCCTGATAGTCGTTGGTTATCCACGCCAGCTCGCTGTTCGGCGCAGTGTTCGGTGTGCTCACGCCGGAGGTCTCTTTTGCGGGGGGCAGGAAAGATTCCAGTTCGCCAAGTCTCGCTCCGAAAAGCCCGGTCAGCAGGTAGAGCGCCAAGGTACCGAAAAGAAACGCGTTGATCACCCTTACAACGCCAAGATGCGTCTCCACAGTGTCGTGGAAGAAGCGAAATACCCCGAGCAGATAGAGAAAGATCATCACCGCCAGGGCGACCCAACCGGCAAGCACGACCTCGCGTGTAAAGATGCCCCAGCCCCAGACGAGATCGGCATTTGAGAGAAACTTGAGTGCCGCACCAACCTCGAGAAAGCCCATGACGACCTTTACCGAATTCATCCAGCTGCCAGCCCGCGGCAGCGTATGCATCAACCTCGGTGCGACAGCCAGGACGAAGAACGGCAGCGCGAAAACGGTCGAAAAAGCCAGCATTCCGACGATCGGATATAAGAGCTGTCCCTGAGCCGCTCCGACAAGGACAGTCCCGACGAATGGAGCGGTACAGGTAAACGATGTGAGCGAGAATGTCAGCCCCATCAGCACCAGGCCGATCGTCTTGCCGGTTTCCTTTGACCGGGCGAGACTGTCGAGCTTTGTCAGTACACTTGACGGAACGCCGAGGTTGTACGCACCGAGCAGACTGAATGCGAAAGCGAGAAATATCGCCGTGATCAGCAGGTTTATATACGGATTGGCTGCAAATCTATTTAACCCCGCCGCGCCGAAAAGCACAGCGAGCAGAATTCCCAGCCCGGTAAAAGTCAGTACGATACCTAGCGTGAAGATCAGCGCGTCGATTACAGTTCGCCGGTGCGAGCCCGCTTCCTGCTTGGTGAAATATGAAACCGTGATCGGTACCATCGGAAACACGCAGGGCGTTAGGAGCGACAGAGCGCCGAAAAGCATGGCCGACCAGATAAAGGCCCACAGCGATTGGTCCTGCGACGTTCCGGCGGTTCGGATAAATGGCGTTGGCGATGCTTCTGGCTGGGCCAGTGCGTTCAGCGAATTTGCGTCGGACGTAACCGCGGGCGGCAGCACGACGTCGAGATTTGCATTCGCATTCGTATTCGCGGTTGACGCGGTCGGCGTCGGGCTCGGTGACACGCTCGGCGTCGGCGACGACTTTGGCGGCAGAACCGTAACGATGGCATCGAGCTTTACCGATTTCGGCGGCAGGCAGACGGTGTCGTTACACACCTGGTAGCGGACACTGACGCTCAGCGGCTGAGGCCCCTCGGGTGCGTTCGCCGCCACGGCAAAGCCTACATTGAATGTGGCCCCGCCGGTGTAAGACTCGGTATTGATCCCAAAATTTGGGTCCATCGCGACGTGCGGTCTGGGTCCCGATACACCTGCCAACTTGAAAACGCCCTCGCCTATCGATATTCGCGTCGGGATAGGCCCGCCGGCTCCCTGCGAGATCGAGTACATCTTCCACCCGCCGCCGATCGTCGCGGACACTTTTGCAGATCCGCGTCCGCCGGCCGGCACAGACTGCGTCGAGACCGACATCGACAGCGATACCGGGTTTTGTCCATACGCCGTTCCCGCCGCGACGAGGGTGCATAGAAATACGATGATCTTTAGGGGCTTGATCAACTTGTTTCGTTAGAACGTCAATTAGTAATTACTTAATTATTAATTAAATCGGGAAGCACCGCTCGTCTATTTTGTCGCAAGCTGGTCGGACACGATCTTTTCGAGATCGTCCTTGGCACCGATGTTCGCTATCACTTTGCCGTCGCGGCCGATGAGCACCTTTGCGGGCAGGGCCTTTACGCCAAAGACCTTGATGGCCACCGGAAGAGCCGTCGCGGAATTTGCCTGGACCCAATCGACCTTGCGGGCGGTGACGATCTGCTTTGCCCTCAGGGCCGCCTCCTTCGCAAAGCCCGGCTCTGAGGTATCCACATCGCCGATTGTCTCGGAGTTCATGCCGAGCACTTCAAAGCCCTGTGCAGCAAACTTCGTTTTGAGAGCCTTGATCTTTGGAATATCCGCCAGACATGGACCGCACCATGTCGCCCAAAAATCGATCAGCACGATCTTACCGTTGAACTCGCCAAACTTGCGACTTTTCCCGGTAAAATCGACGAACGAAAAATCTGGCACACTCGAGCCGACTGCAAGCTCCGAGGTCTTGACGTCCGACCCGGGCGCCTGGGCCAATCCCACCGTCACGACAACCGATGCACACAGAGCAAGAACGAACAATCTGGTAAGGGTCTCAAGCATGGCGACAATATTATCAATAATTCCTTTGGATGCGCGAAATTCCCACAACGACACCCGGACCGGTCATGTTGCATAGATAAGACTATTGCCTCGTACATGCAATCATGCTAAAGTTTTTTTCATGATCACAAGAAAAAGAGGGGGTGCGTGGGAAATTCCGGTTCGTGGGACACCTGACAGGCGCGAGGATGCGTATTAATGGGCTTTTCGCCCGTTCGCTATAGCTCAAAAGTGTTGATCTTTTTGCGTCCGAACCGATGTGGTCTCTATCATATTCCAATACGATTCCGATCCTATAGTTTTAGAGGAAGTTATGCAGAAAAGTATCCCGATCTCCATCACACTACCGCCCACGCTGAAGGATTTCGTCGACACCCGCGTTAGTTCAGGTTCCTATACCAGTGTCAGCGAATACTTTCGCGAACTCATACGCAGGGACCAGCGGCAAGCCCCGAAGACGAACCACGCGGCCGCCCTAAAGCCGGACGCTGCTGAAGCAAAAGGCAAAAGCTGACGCTGATTACCAGCGGTTCTTCAAACAGGTTTTCGGGCTCTCGGATAAAAGCGAAGAGGCAGACCATGTACCCCCGGATGTCGAATAGGTAGGCTATACTTGGCTCATAACATCTAAATGGAACCTCTTGCCAGCCGCATAAGGCCGCAGTCGCTCGACGAGTTTGTCGGACAGCAGCATCTCGTCGGTGGGGGCAAGCCGCTGCGCCTCGCGATCGAGCAAGGTCATGTCTTCTCGTTCGTGCTCTGGGGACCGCCCGGGACGGGAAAGACTACGCTCGCTCGCATCTACGCCAATGCGATCAATGCAGAGTTTCACGAACTCTCAGCCGTGTCGGCCGGTAAGGACGACATCAGAAAGATCATTGCGGACGGCCGCACAACCGCTTCGCTGCCCGGGCTTGGCGGCCCGCGGGTCCTTTTCTTAGACGAGATCCACCGATTTAACAAGGCACAGCAGGATTTTCTGCTTCCGTACGTCGAGAGCGGCGAGCTTGTGCTGATCGGCGCGACGACCGAGAACCCGAGCTTTGAGGTCATCTCGGCACTGCTCTCGCGGATGCGCGTATTTGTGCTCGAGGAACTCGGGCCCGAGGACATGACCGAGATCATCGACCGGACCGGTCACGAGCTCGATGCCGAAGCAAAGCAATGGTTGATCGAGATGGCTAATGGCGATGCCCGCCAGGCGATCACGATGATCGAGAATACAGCCGAGCTTTACGACTCGATCACGATCGACACGTTAAAGGAGACACTGCAGAACAAGTTCCTCAGATACGATAAGAAGGGCGAGGAGCACTATAACGTCATCTCGGCGTTCATCAAGTCGATGCGCGCGAGCCGGCCAAATGCGGCAATGTATTATCTCGCACGCATGGTCGAGAGCGGCGAGGACCCGAAATTCATTGCTCGCCGTATGGTGATCTTTGCCTCAGAGGACGTCGGACTCGCGGACTCGAATGCGCTGGTCGTTGCGAACGCGGTCTTTCGTGCGGTCGAGACTATCGGCTACCCCGAATGCACACTGAATTTGGCCCATGGCGTGGCGTACCTTGCAAATGCGCCAAAGGACCGTTCGTCCTGCGATGCGATCGGCGAGGCGATGGAAGATGCAAAGAAGCTCGGCAACCTGCCCGTGCCGATGAGGATCCGCAACGCCCCGACCAAGCTGATGAAGCAGCTAGGCTACGGCAAAAACGAGGGTAACGATCCCGAGGGCGACCTGATGCCGGAAAAGCTGCGTGGCCGGAAGTACTTTTCGGAAGAATAATGATGGACGTCGAGCAAACAGCACGCGAGATCAGGCTGGCCGTCACCGCATTACCGGCGGCGAACACAGAGAGCCTGCGCAGCGTGCGAAAGCGATTCACAAAAGCTTTTGAAGGATGCAGCCGCTGAAGACATGCTTGCGTTGGCCACAACCCTGATCCGCCGTCATCATGTGCCGCATTTTGTTGCCTACGAGCTGGTCCAATTCCATCCGAAAGCTCGTGGTGCCGTTACGGAGACCTATCTGGACAACCTGACTCGCGACCTCGATAGTTGGTGGACAGTCGATGCATTCGCCTGTTATCTCGCCGGTATTGTGTGGCGTGAGGGGCAGATCGGGGACGATTTGATACGGAGATGGACTCAGTCGCACGACGTCTGGGTCAGACGTTCGGCCCTGGCCTCGACCATTCCGCTGAATAACAAGACGCGCGGCGGCTCGGGTGACGTCGAACACACGCTCGGCGTCTGCGAGATCCTGATAGCGGACCGCGAAGACATGATCGTTAAGGCTATGTCATGGGCGCTTCGCGAGCTCGCGAAAAAGGCAACCCGAGGCGGCCGAGATATTTCTGGACAAGAATCGAGAGCGGCTGGTACCGCGCGTTGTCCGTGAGGTCTCGACAAAACTGCTCACGGGCCTGAAAACCCCTCGGCATTCCGCAAAAATGAATTCAGGAGCTTAAGACCATGAAGAAGATCGCGCTCACCCTTTTAGTATTGGGGCTGTTTGGTTGTACCGCCGCTGCGCAGGCCGACCGCGACATTGTCACGACCCGTGAGATGGAGCGGATCAATTGGATGGAATTCAAAGAGGTTGTGCCGTCAAAGATCAAGACGGTCCTTCTGCCGACTGGCACCCTTGAACCGCACGGCGTGATCAACAACGGAGCCGATAATACAGCCCCCTTCGCCATCGCAAAAACGATCGCCAGACGCACTAACGCATTGATCGCGCCGACGTTGCCATACGGCATTACGGGTTCGCTCGAGGCGTATCCGGGTGCATTTCAGATCACCGAGGCTGCATACCGGCCGTTTGTAAAGCAGATACTCGAGGGGCTCGTGAAGAACGGTTTTCGCTCGATCATTATCCTCAATGGCCACGGCGGCGGGCAGACCGCGGTGCTTCAATCCGTCGCCAGCGAGGTTGCTATAGAGCGGCACGTGCGCACGCTTGTGATCAACTGGTGGACCTTTGCCTCGGACGAGACAAAAGAGGTGTTTGGGGAGGATGGCGGGCACGCGGGTAACAATGAAACTGCCTTTATTCAGGCTGTTGACAAGACACTCGTTCATCCCGAACGTTACACCGGACCGGAAATGACCACCGCCAATCCCGCGCCCGGCTCGTGGTCAGCCGTGCCGTCGCCTTCATCGATCCTGCTTTATCAAAAGAATCAGGGTTACCCGATCTTCGACCAGAAAAAGGCCGATCTTTACTACCAAAAGGTCACGGACAAGGTCGCCAACCTGATCAACGACACGGTCAGGAAGTGGGACATTGCCGGTTTGTGATATACTGACCATAATACGATATTGGTCATCGGTCATATGAGAGATGCCGTAGACACAAGAACGACCCGCGACGCGATACTAGACGCGACGGACCGACTGCTGGCGCGATACGGGTACAAAAAGATGACGATCGACGACCTTGCCCAGGAGGTCGGCATCGGCAAAGGCAGCGTCTATCTGCATTTCAGCAGCAAGGAAGAGATCGCGCTGTCGCACATCGACCGCATCATCGACAAGCTAAAAACGCGGCTTAGAAAGATCGCAGCCGAGAGGCGCCCCGCGGACGCCCGCCTTTACGATATGCTCGTCGAAAGAGTGATGTTCCGCGTTGAGAGCGTTCAACACTACACGCAAAGTCTCAACGAGCTCCTGGCAACGGTTCGGCCGCGGCTGCTCGAGAGACGGCGGAAATACTTTACCGAAGAGGCAAACATACTCGGTGAGGTTATCGCTGAGGGGCAACGATCAGGGGTCTTTCAGAGCGGCGATCCTGTAGACCTCGGGCTGACACTGCTTACCGCCACCAATGCGCTTCTTCCTTACAGCCTCAGCGCATGGGAGCTTGGTGAACGGAAAGAGATCAAGGACAGGATCGGGAAGACCGCCACGCTGCTGATCAGAGGGTTGAGCAAGTGAGGCAAATGTCATGACCGGCGGCATTATCTGGATCGCAAAACTGTTGGTGCTGGTGCTCGTAGCACTCCTGATCTTGCGATATCTTGCCTAAACCTAGCGTTTCCAATAATTACGGATCTTTAGATCGAGCATCGGGAATGCGCAGTATTCTACATTCCGGCCGCTCTCTCTGAGCTTTTGCACCATCGGAATTGCCGCATCGGCATTTCGCGTATGGACGATGATCGTAGCCGCACGCTGAAGCTGAGGGTTCTGATCAAGAAATTCGGCTATCGCATAGCCTGTATTGGCAAAATCATCATGATCGTTCGATTCATAATGATGCGGCAGCAGATCGTGATCGAGAAATATGGCATCGTAGCTCGAATCGGTCAAAAGCTCCTTTGCCTCTTCGACCGTTTCTGCCGTATCAACCATGTCGCCGGCAAAGCGTTTCCTAAACCAGCGGTGTCGACGATCGTCATCATCGAGGACCATGACGGTGATAGAACCACGGTCCGCGCTCAGGTCTGCGAGGCCAAATCTGATCATGAGAGAACGTATGATGCCCATAGTTTCAGCGTCGAGAGAAATATATCACAGGCTTTTCAAAGGCCAATTTGAGAGTAACTTGAATTCACAATTTCGGGTGATATAATCCCTTACGCCGCCATGCCCCAGGAGACAACCTCACGAGCAAAATTGAAAGCCGTAACCTCACGATCTGACGCCATCGAGGGCGAGCCCGAGCGCGATCTGGAAGAATGCCCGATGTGCTTTGGCACGGGAATGGAGGTTGTGCCCAACAAGGGCGCGAGGATCTGTGTCTGCCGCAAGCTCAAATCGCAGGTTGGCAAATTCGAGCGTGTCAGGCTGCCGAAACGATACGATGGTTTTCATTTTAGCAACTACAAGCCGCAGAACCACACACAGAAGGAAGCCCTAAAACTCGCCATGAGTCTGACGATGGACTTCCCTGCCGTCGACCGCGGGCTGCTGCTGATGGGAACTGTCGGCGTCGGCAAGACGCACCTCGGCGTCTCGATCCTAAAAGGTCTAACGGAGCGAGGTTTTAGCTGTCTATTCTATGAATTTGGCTCGCTGCTCAAGGAGATCCAGGATTCCTATAACCCTAATACGTTTTCGTCAGAGCTCGGCGTCTTGTCGCCCGTACTAAAGGCGGATGTACTCGTCCTCGATGAACTCGGAGCCTCAAAACCGACGGATTGGGTCCGCGACACGATGGCGCACGTCATCAACAGCCGCTATAACGACAAAAAGCTCACCGTATTTACTACTAATTATCTCGACGAGCGACGCCGTGACGGCGAAGAGATACTCGAGGACCGCATAGGCACGCGTCTGCGATCGCGCCTCTACGAGATGTGCAAAACGGTCATAATGGCTGGAGAGGATTTTAGAAAGACTTTCGACCGCACGAGAGGGGCGGCGAGCCAGGCTCAGTAGCTGCCGGCGATCACAGTCGACTTCACGCCGCTCGCCTCTTGAGCGATCTTCACGCCGACCGAAGCTCCGATACGAGTCGCACCTGCTTCGAACATCGCACGAGCATCTTCAATACCTTTAACGCCTCCGGACGCTTTTACGCCGAGCGCCCGACCTACCGTGTGCCGCATCAAACCAACGTCATTCGCCGTCGCGCCACCTTTTGCAAAGCCCGTAGATGTTTTAACGAAGTCGGCGCCGGCGTTCTTCGCGGCAAGACAAGCTCTTACCTTTTCTTCGTCGGTAAGCAGTGCCGTCTCGATGATGACTTTACAGAGAATATGGTTCTCGTGAGCTGCCTCGACCACGGCCTTGATATCGTCCTCGACCGCACAGTCGTCACCCGACTTGAGCTGGCCGATATTGATGACCATGTCGACCTCGCCGGCACCGTTAAAAATCGCACGACGCGCCTCATAGGCTTTTACGTCAGGGAGTGTCGCACCTAACGGAAACCCTATGACCGTGCACACCGGCACGCCGCTGCCACGCAGAAACTCGGACGCCTGCTTTACCCAGCCCGGGTTCACGCATACCGACGCGAAACCATACTGGGCCGCCTCGTCGCAAAGCTTTTTGATGTCATTGACAGACGCCTCGGGCTTGAGCAGCGTGTGATCGATCAGGCTTGCCCAGTCATGCGCAGTGGCTGTCTCGCCGAGCACTATGCCGATACGCTCGGCACCAGCATCGACGATACGCTCGACGTCGGCACGGCAGAATGTCGGGCAGTACTCTTCACCACCGAGCTTGGCGAGCACCATGTCGGTGATCTGATCGACGAGTTGGTTGTAGTTACCGTTGGTCCGCATTACCTAATGTATTGTCGCTCCACCGCCTCTATCTTTCCAACTCTCTTCTTATGCCTGTCCTCGCTGATGTCGGTCGAGAGAAAAGCCTCGACGATCGCCTTCATCTCGTCGAAGCTGTTTTGCCCGGCTCCTAACGTTAGAACATTGGCGCCGTTATGCTCGCGAGAATTCTTGGCCAGGGCGACCGAATAGGCTTGGGCAGCCCTTACGTTTGGTACCTTGTTAGCCGTCATGGCGCTGCCGATGCCGGCGCCGTCGATGATGATGCCGACGTCGACCTGACGGCCACTCACCGACTTAGCCACGGCATGAGCAAAGTCCGGATAATCGACCGCGTCTTTGCTGTCGGTGCCAAAGTCACGAACGTTAAGGCCGAGATCTGTCAGAAACTCTTTCAATTTCTCCTTGGTTTCAAACCCGCCGTGATCCGCACCGATGGCCGCTGAACGCACTTTCACCGTGCTCTTTCGTGCCTGCTTTCGCACGAGCTCGATCTTTAGATCGCTGATAATGTCGTTGGCAAGCGGAGTAAAGCGCACATTCTCGGCGACGCGAACCCTTGAACCTGGTTCCAGACCGCGAAGGTCGTCTTCCGTGATCAGAGATTTCGCAGACTCGTCGCGATCGAACTCTTTACCGAGCTTGTCCTGCAGCGAATTGACGACCACGTGCTCGAACGTCGCCGGCGCGCCGGGCGCAGTTTCGTCCTCGGTCGGCACGGTCGCCAGCACCTGTTTCACCAGCTCTCTAACACGGTCTCGCGTCTCTTTGTCGGCCATAGGCTTATCGTTCAGAGTTCTTGTTTAGAGTTCAAGCTTCAGCTTGTATTCGCCGGCTAAAAGTAGTCGAAAATCAACAATACAACCTAAAGGTTGAACTCTGAACAGCCCTAGAGTTGAACTCCGAACGGCTCTAGAATAGTATTGCTGAAACTTTACCGCAACCAACCCGTTATGGCCGCCGAATCGACCCAGACCGCATTTACAGAGTTTACTAATCCCAACCTCGAGGTACTTTTTTCCGAGCAGGACATAAAGCAACGCATACGGGAACTGGGCGACCAGATAACTGCGGACTACGCCGGAAAGGAGCTCGTCCTGGTCGGCGTGCTGAAAGGTTCCTGCATTTTCCTTGCCGACATTATGCGGCACATCGATCTGCCGCTAAGCATCGATTTTATGTCGGTCTCGAGCTACAAGGACCAGATGCGCTCGACCGGCGACGTCGAAATCCTAAAGGACCTTTCAAATCCGATCCGCGACAAACACGTGCTCGTCGTCGAGGACATCATCGACACCGGCCTGACGCTGTCACGGCTGCTAGAGATACTCGGCTCTCGCGGCGTCGCGTCGATAAAGCTCGCAAGCTTTCTTGATAAACCCGAACCGCGGATCAAGAAAGAACTTGTCGTCGACTACACCGGCTTTGTTATACCGAACAAGTTCGTGGTCGGTTATGGCCTCGATGCTGCTGGACGATATAGAAATCTTCCGTTCATAGCTGTGGTCAAAGACCCGTCCGCGGCATAACACTTCACTTCCCCGATAATGTCCTAACTCTGGGTTGGTAAATATCCGATCCGTTTCCGTCCGGACGGTATCGATTCCTCAGTAGGCGATATAACGTAGCCTTCTTCGAAATCACAATCCAACTCGATGGCCGCTTTCGATGAGAAATTAAGTTTCTCACGCTAAGGAATGTAACTTTTTCATCTACTGAGGGAAATAGGTAGTGAAAAGTTCGAATTGCCGTAAAGAGACTTGAGATTCAATTTCGCCGGGGTTTATAAAAATTATGAAACGGTATATCACTGCGTTATTTCTAGTTATCTATTACATAACTTTATGCGTCAATCGAACAAGCGCAGCGCCCGATCCATCACGCCACGACCTATATAAGCCAATTCCGAGCGAAGCACGCAAGCTTGTCAAGAAAGCCGGGATCCTGGCTGAGCATGACCGGATAGAGGAATCGATCTTACTTCTAAAAAGGGCCATCGATCTGGCGCCTAATTATGTTAACGCTCATGCCGAATATATAAGGATCAAGGCATGCTTTATGAACCGTTTTGACGCTGTCAGGGCGGAATATGAAAACTTGATAGACCGGGAACCGGATAATCCGGTTTATCCGATGGCGCTTGCTATTGTTCCGTATCAAACCTGGGTCGCCAGCAAGAGCGCCTGGTATCGAAAGGTAGTGGAAATTGCGCCGGAATGGCCATGGGCCCATTATGCGCGAAGTTCGCTCATCTCGGATAAAGAGCCTCAAAAGGCCGCTGACGAGCTTATCCAATATGTAAACCAGGACGGATCCTGGATCTCTGCATATTACTCCCTTGCAAATCTTCAGGAAATCAAGCTAAAGCAAATCGACGACGCGATCAAAACCGCCGAAAAGATGGCAGCCGTATCGGAGCTCCGTTCTGAGGGACTCTCTCTTCTCTGGAAATTGCGTTTAAAGAAAGGAAAGTCGTCCGACGAAGCAAAATCGCGGTTGCAGGACGAGTTAAATAAACTGATATCGGATTCGAGCGATATCAAGGTATTAAACGCGGCCCGCCTGACGTATGAGAAATTGCTGGACGACAAAACCGCCGCAGATAAGGTCAAAAACAAAATCATCGCGTTTGATCCTTCCTGGTACCCGGAACGGGGAGAAGTACGATTCTTGTGGGGAGTAAACATAAGCGGCGTTCCGCGGCTTTTTACCCTCGTAAATAAGCAATGCTCTCTTTTGAAGAAACTGGACGACATTCCAAACGACGGAGAACCTGCCGAAAAGATCTCACAATTGAAAAAGGTCCTGGCGCAAAGACCGAATTTGCTGCTCAGACGTTTTATCTATGAACGGATCTTATGGGCTGCCGAAAAGGCGAAAGACAATAAGACGCTGGTCCGATACGGACGAGCGTTGTTGCCCTTGGATCCTACCGACGCCGTTCTTTTATCAAAGATGGCCCTTGCTCTGGTATATCAAAACAAGAATTTGCTCGGCGCCTTAAAATATGTACGGCTCGCAGATAAAATGACCCGCTCTTTTAGTCCGTTAACTCGCCCCGCAAACAACGGATCGAGCGATGCCGAGTGGGAAAAGGAAATTTTTACCTCGGAACAGCAACAAAGTCATTACAGGAAAGTTCGTTCATCGGTGCTCGATGCCTTAGGTTTTCTGCTCTGCCGCACAGCAAAGTGTGACGAGGGTGAGAGGCGGCTTCGCGAGTCGATCGATCTTGATCGCTCGGAACAAAACCTGACTCACCTGTCGGACGCGCTTAGCTCCTTGGGAAACCGCGAAGAGGCAGAAAAGTATGCGGCTGAGGCAAAAATGGAATATGCCAGGCGGCTGAGGCAATCATTTGTCGACGAGCCGTCGAAAGAATTTGAACTTCAGACCATAGGCGATCAGAAAATCAGCCTTTCGAGCTTAAAAGGAAAAGTCGTCCTTCTCGACTACTGGGCGACCTGGTGCAAACCTTGTATCAAATCGATCCCGCTCCTTAAAAGACTGTATGAACAGTACGCAAAACTCGGTTTCGAGATCCTGTATATATCGACCGACGATGCCGCCGATTCACCCAAGATCATTCCATTTGCTCGAGAAAACAAGATCGAGTTTCCAGTGCTGTTCGACAACAAAACGAACGACCTGTATCGTGCTTGGGCACTGCCCACCGTAATATTTATCGATAAAAACGGGCGGATAAGGTATCGCGACATGGGATTTGGCGACGAATCGCCGCGAAAATACGAGACGGTTATAAAAGAACTACTCAAGGCTGAGAATTAATTGTCTATTGGTCCGTATCCAAAGATCCGGGCAGGGGTGAATATTGAATCGAGATATCGACGAAAAGTTAATTGAAAAGGTGCTTGAGGGGGACGCGGCCGCCTTTAACGAACTTTATCTCGACCTTCGCGATTCGATCTACAGTTTTGTTTACAGGATGGTGGACGGTTATTCGGCGGCGGAGGATATTCTGCAGGAAACTTTCATATTTTTTATCGAATATCCCGAGAAATATCGGCCTGAGCGTGGCTCGTTATTTTCATTTCTTTGCGGTGTCGCCCGTAACAAGACGATGCACCATTTACGTAAATGCGGCAACCTGCTCGAAACCGGTACCGACGCATTTGCCGACTGTCTCGTAACCGAAGACAACACTATGCAAAGCCCGTTAAAAGTTTTACTCGAACGTGAGTTTGAAACAAAAGTAGAGGAGAGTCTTAAATCACTGTCTCCTCTGCTCCGCGAAGTTCTGATTTTGAGAGAGCTTCACGAATTTTCCTATCAGGAGATCGCAGCCATCAGCGAGGAAAATATCAATACGGTCAAGGTGCGATTACACCGGGCGAGGCGGATCATGGCCGGTTTGTTAGCACCCTATGTAAAAGGTAAGGGAAACAGTTGTCATGCAATGTACTGAAATCGAAAAATTGATCGATCCCCTGGTGGACAATGAAATTAGCTCTCTGCTGAGGAATGACGTCGAGAGACATATCGACGACTGCATGGCGTGCGGAGAGTACTATGCAAATGCAAAATATATCAGACGGTCGCTAAGGGCAGCACTTCCAACGGTCGCGCCGTCAGATGAGGTAGATGCATTTGTAAGGAATGTGTTCCACCGCACGCACAAGAGGATCGAGGTCGAAAAGAAAGGGCCTACGCGTACCGGTATTTTTCCGCAAGTTTTCATTCCAAGACCCGTCGGGGCCGTTTCGTTCGTAGTTCTTGTGGCACTCCTGGGCATGGCCTTTGAGTTGGGCAGGATGTGGGCCTCTCACGCCGATTCGTCGATTCCGGATATGTCTGCAACACCAGCGCCGACCCAGTTAGTTGAAAGGCCCGTCTTTATCGAGAAAACCGTTGAAGTCCCCATCGTCAAGGAAAAGGTTGTCAGACGCATCCTTTATTCAAATGGGAAATCCCACAGGAATGTCGGCAAAGATCGCAGAATAGATCGGCTGCCGGTAAACGATATTTTGAACAGCTCAGTCGCGGAAAATGGATATTTGACGCAGACGAGCCTGAAGGGCTTTCAGCCCGTGTCAAAGATTAAACCTACGATAATCAGAGGAGACAAAAACCATGAGAAATAAAGTCGTTATTTGCGCGTTAGTGATTGGTTTTTTACCGAGCATATTTTCCGTCGATATTCGGGCCCAGGATGCGACGGTATTATTTAACGATGTCGGGATCTCGATCGGCTTTAAAGCCACAAAAGTATCCGGCGTTTCCCCAAAGAATTACCCGCTGGACGAAAACTTTTACAGTCAGATGTATGTTGAGAAGAATGAAAACAAAACCTTGCACAGGGTACTGTCCGACCGCGAAAGCGGGTTGTATTTCGGGTACGATTTGAAGGTAGATTTCGATCCGGGAACCAGAAAATCGATTCTTTCTGTAAAGCCCCTTTCCATTAAACCAAACGCGGAACGGGAATTGAAAGATCTGGCCCTCGGCTCGCTACCGAGTTATCCGGACGTCATGTTGGTAGGAGACGGCGATACGATCCGACTGGACATCCTAGAAGAACCGAGAACAAAGGTCAAGATCGTCGATATCATCAAGATCAACATTATTAGCTTGAATAAGACGATCCCCATGAATAACGGTTCCGTACCCATACGTTCCGCTGCGCAGCCCGTTGGAGATTTTAAGCCGGAGATGTTTCAGAATCTGAGGTTGACCTATATTAAGATCCTTATCAATGGGACGGAGGTAGCCGACCCAGGCAGCCTCATCGCTCCCATTGTTTATTTTTATATTCCTGAAAAAGGACGATTTATCCTTTCGCTCGTGCCACATCCGGGATATTCTTTCCAAAAGATCGGTAGTGTGGAAAACAACGAAATATCATTTGCCTTTAAGGGTGACGAGTACAAATTAGTTTCAAGTACACCTATTCTCGCCGCCGGTGGACGTTGGAACGTCTGGGTACTTTATGATCCGGATTTTAGACCCGACCCGGCATTTTCAGCTTTTAGTCCTTTTTGGATGGGAGCAGGCAGCAGTGTCAAAGACTTCTTTAAGAAAAACGAAGAATAGTCTATAAGAGTAAAACGTGGATTTGTCCGACTTTTAACGGCGTAGTCTGTTATTAAGACCCCTATCTCAAAAAGGCGCTAGGTAATGGATGCCCGCACTCCTCGCTCCCCATCAAGAGCCGCTAAATGAATTACCAAACCTTGTAACGTCTTGACCCGCGAGAGCGGCTTTCGTATAATCTACATTTTTCGATTGGCAGCGGTGCGCGTGCCTTTCAGGAGCGAAACATAAATGGGTTACGCAATTATCAGAACGGGTGGCAAGCAATTTGCGGTCGAAAGCGGGCAGACGCTGCGTGTACCGACGCTTGAGGGCAAGGCCGGAAAACAGGTCGAGATCGAGACACTGCTGGCTGACGGTAAGACTGGTACCGGCACGCTCAAGGCCACCGTCGTTGGCCACGGAAAAGACGACAAAGTCATCGTCTTTAAGAAAAAGCGTCGCAAAACGTACAAACGCAAGCAGGGCCACAGGCAGGGTTTTACTGAGATCAAGATCGACTAAAGTCGAGTAGAGAGTTGAGAGCAAGAGTTTTTACTCGTCACTCGTCACTCGTCACTCGCCACTCAACGAAATGGCACATAAGAAAGGAGTAGGTTCATCACGTAACGGCCGCGATTCGCATGCACAGCGGCTCGGCCTCAAGAAATTTGGCGGCGAGCACGTGCTTGGCGGCAACATCATTGCCCGTCAGCGTGGCACCAAGTGGAAGCCCGGCAATAACGTAGGCCGCGGCAAAGACGACACGCTGTTTGCCCTGATCGAAGGCTTTGTTAAATTTGAGGACAAGGGCCGCAAGGGCAAGTTCATCAGCGTGTACGCTGAGCTGCCTGCAGAGGCTCAGGCTGCCTGACGCCGATCAATATTCGTATTTGGGGACGCATGTTTGAAGCATGCGTCCTTTTTATTTGCTGTTCGCGGATCTCCTATTGAGAACTCGGAGATAGGATCACCTTTGTCATCAAACATACAAAGACCTGCGAAGTTTTAGGAGAAAATGACCTCTTGAAAAATATTTTTGGAAGGTTGTTTTTGCGCTTTGCAAAATCCGGTTTGCTACGGGTAAAGGCGGCCAAATCGCCTAATCCTTGACACAAGAATAGTTGCCCGATTTTCCACATTTCGTCCACAGAAATTCTCCACAACTTATCCACAGGATATTCACAGAACCCTAATAAATAGGGGCGAAAGTTAAAGTACTTTCTGCTTGACACTGAAAATGGCTGGTGTAAGATTGCATCACAGTCGAGGTTGATCACGGTTGCCTTGACCGGTTTTGAGAAGAGGGACGGATCCGTGGTGACACGGGGTCCGGGGACAGAAGGAGCGGAAAGCCGCTGTCCATGATCGCTCGAGACTGAAGCCGAAAGGCTTGCCAGGATCTGGCCGAAAGGTCGGGTCTGGGTCATCTGGATAAAAACGGGTGACGCTCGCTGGAAATGATCAACCAGTTGAGTGCGACGCCGCTCGAGGCGCGAGAGGTCCTTCGGGGCAGCTAAGCGGACGAGCCTCGTTGCCGGGAACGTAACCGGCGGTGGAGGAAAAGCCACCAGAACAAAAACCTAACGGCACCGCGACCCGAGAGGGCCGGCGAAATGAGGTAAAACTTGATTCGGGTGCTGACCGGAACCAGGCTCCCCGCAGAGCGGTTTCGGGATACAAAAGACCGGTAGTCGAGCGTGTACATGTGAGACTGCCAACCCCTTTAACGACCGCTTCGGTGTGTCGGCTAAAGAATCAAAGGCGTCGCTAGCGAGCAATCGTGGGCGGCGCTTTTGAATTTTTCGCTTAACCCGCGAGCTCGGCTATGGCGAACGCGTTCTCATCCGGATAAGGCTTACAACCCTATCCTGTGGACGAGGTCCTGAAACCGCGCGTCGCCGCGAAGCGGTTCGAGCAGCGGTTCATATTTTGCATAAACTATTCCACGATCTCGCTGTTCGTAGGCCTGCTCCAGCCACTCGAGCGATGTTTCCTTGTCGCCCAACCTGATCGGGACAAGCGATTTCAGATATGGCGGATAGTTTTTGAGGTGCGGACGCGTTTCATATTGATCGAGCCGTTTGTGCCAGACGCCACTCATCCCGCTCTGCCGATAGGCCTCCTGTAGCTCTTCACCGATCTGAACTGGTTCCCCGAAGCTCGTTGCCGCGACGGCAAAGGTATCGACCGCCTCCTGCTCCATTCCTTTAAACTCGTACCCAAAACCTAAATAGAAATGGCCATACGCGAACGACGGATCGAGCTCTATGACCCTTTTGCTTTGTCTGATCAGCCGGTCCGCATCGCGCCTCATGTAGTAAAACCCGGCCAAACCGGTCGCGAACGCCGGGGAACCGGGATCGATCTCGATCGCACGCATAAAATGCCTGTGGGCCTCGTCAAAGCGACCGAGCACGACGAGAAGATCGGCATACCATTGGTGAGCAGTCCCGTAACTTGGGCCGAGTTCGATGGCCTTTCGAAGCGATCGGTCGGCCTCGGCCCAGTCCCACTCGTAAAAGGCCTGGGCGTACCCGAGCGTTGCATAGGCCTCGGCCAACTGTGTACCGCTGCCGCCGTTCTCGGCGGTCGATACGGAAATAAATCCCGGCGCGGCCGCAGCATAATAATCGGCGAGCAGACGGTGGCTCTCCGCGAGTCCTGAATAGGCCAGGCCAAAGTTCGGGTCCTGTCGAAGAGATTCCTCGAAATGCTCGACGGCCTGCTTCAGGCTCTTGCCCGTACGCTTGTTCCAGAATGCCCGGCCTAGTACGTAAGCCTTGTATGCTCCGGTATTAACGTCCGCACGCCGCCCAAAGCGCTCGAACGAGTTCAGGTCGAGTTTGTTATCCTCTTCCAGTTGGATCACGGGTGCGATGAACTGGTAGCCACGGCTCGGCATCGTCAGGATATAGCTCGGCTTTTTTGTGTTGTCACCAAGCGCTTTTCTAAGGACCGAGATGGTTTGCGAGAGGTTTCCTTCCTCGACGAGAGAGCCCGCCCATACGCGGTCAAGCAGTTCATCCTTTGTCAGCAGCCGACCTTTGCTGCCGACGAGCGTGATCAGCAGGAGAACCGCCCGCGGCGTCAGCGCTACAGCGTCGCCCGACGCTCGCAGATACAACCGCCGTGTATTCGCATCAAGGCGAAACTCCCCGAACTCATAAATGCGCGATTCGGCCGGTTTTTGCATACTACGAAGGGATTCTTGGCTTTTGGCTTAAGTTTTGAGGATTTTTGAGAACGGGTCAAGGAAAACTGTCCTGGCGGACACTCGCAAAGTTCTAAATCGGTGAACGCCATCCGGAGGCCCAGACACAATGAAGTCATCTTTATGCAGCGTTCCAGGCAGGTACCGGAAACATTGGTCAAAATACTTAGCGATTAGTTTACTGGTGTTCTTGACGAGCGGCTTCCAGATCGAGGGTTGTGAAGCAGCGTTCAATTCCCTTGTCACGGCGTTCGATCCGCGTTCATACGAGACAGGTGTGGGCGGCAACCAGATTTACTCGCCGGAAGTCTTTGCGGTAGTTACCGACCCGAGAACAGGCAATGTGTTTATCGGAGGAAACTTCAATTCGGTAGACAATGTGCGGGCTATCGATATCGCCTTTTATGACAAGATAACGGACCGTTGGTCGGCCCTTGCCGAGGGAGGACTAGGCAAAGCAAATACGGATAAAAAGGTGAGTGCCTTGGCAATCTCCGGTAATTATTTATATGTCGGCGGCGACTTTGAACAGACTGAGGATGGCGTAACCGGCGGGTTGAATCATATTGCGCGCTATAACATAGATACGAATGAGTGGGCGCCGCTTGGGCATGACGGCGTCGACAACAGTGTCGATTGCCTGCTGGTTTCGGGCAATGACCTATTCGTCGGCGGAGCTTTCTTTCAGACGAAGGATGGTGAGGTGGCTCTGTCTAAAATTGCTCGTTATGATATCGAAGCGAGCACCTGGTCAGCGCTGGCAAACGGCGGGCTAGGATCACGAGTCAGCGCATTAGCGATCTCGGGTAACAACCTGTTTGTCGGCGGTGATTTCAATAGTACCGGCGACGAATCGATAACATTAAACAACATCGGCCGTTACGATACCGTCGCGAATGAATGGTCACCGCTTGCGCACGGCGGTTTGTATTTTGCGGTTTCCGCACTAGCAACCTCCGGCAACCACTTATATGTCGGCGGCGTCTTTTCAGAGACGGCGGACGAATCGGTTGAGTTGCAAAAGATAGCTCATTATGACATTACCGCGGATCATTGGTCGCCGCTTGCGGAAAATGGTTTGGATCAAGAGGTCAGCGCGCTGACCATCGCCGGAAATAATTTATATGTCGGAGGGTTGTTTTTTCGAACGAACCAAGAATTATCTTCGACAGACCTTCGCCACGTCGCCCGATATGATCTGGCCGCCGACACATGGTCGCCGTTTGCAGGCGGCGGGTTGAACAATGACGTAAACGCCCTCGCCGCCTCGGGTAATGAGTTGTTGGTCGGCGGGAAGTTTACAAGCACATACGACGGTTTTACTATGACGAATATAGGGGGCATGGCCCGCTATGAAATACCCACCGGTAATTTGGTTTCAACCGATAAAGGGCCATCAGCGCAGAACGAAGCTCTAATGGATACCTGGCAGCCGATGGGTTTACAGAACGGAAATGCACTAAATGCCCCAGTCAATGCCCTCGCGGTTGACCCGAACGGTTTTATCTATGCGGCCGGCTATTTTACTAAGACGGCTAATGGGTTGACCCATCTTAACGGTATCGCTCGGTACTATCCGACGACTGACACCTGGTCACCTCTCGCGAATAATGGTCTCAACAATTTTGTCAATGCACTCGCCATCCACGGCGACGATCTATATGTCGCCGGCGCTTTTACGCGAACAGACGACGGTGCTGTGACAGATCTGAACTACGTCGCGCGTTACAACCTTACCGCTCATACGTGGTCGGCCCTGCCGAATAACGGCCTCGATTTTTTTGTCACCTCAATGGCCATCAGCGGCAACGGCCTGTACGTTGGTGGCGCATTTTCGAGAACCGCTGACGGAAATGTCACCGGATTAAACCGCATTGCACGCTATGACCTGACGGGGCAAAAATGGTCGCCGGTCAGCGGCAAGGGTCTCGACGCGAGCGTAATGAGTCTGACAAGTTCCGGAAGCGAGCTGTATGCAGGTGGCTTTTTCACGAAGACGTTCGACGGCACCACGACGGATCTGAACAACATCGCCCGCTTCGATACGGCAAGCGATACCTGGACGGCTCTCGCGGGTAAAGGCTTGGACGGTGTTGTCCGGGGGTTGACGGTTTCGGATACAGATATATTGGTAAATGGCGAATTCAACGGAACATTCGACGACGCCGCTTTTCTCGACCGCCTCGGACGCTACGATTCGGTTAACAACACGTGGAAGCCCGTTACGGTTGATGCCGCTACTCGTCAGGCTGCGATCGCAACGAGCGCTGCCCTTCGCGTAGGCAACGACATCTATGTCGGCGGCGGGTTTACCGGGACCGACAACGGCGTCGCGCGTTATTTCACACGCATTTATCTGCAGCAGTGGAAGGTTCCGGCAGGTTCTACTGACTGGTTTACAGGCTCTAACTGGATGACGGAAGCCGTCCCGGCCGCCGGCACCAACGCCGTGGTACCCGCCGGTGCGGGCAGTATCGACATCGCAACTGCAGACGTAACGCTGCGCGATCTGGTTCTCGCGGGCGGAACGTTGACCGTCGGCGCCGGCCGCACTCTGACGGTGAACGGCATTCTCGCACTCAAAGGCGGCATCATCAAAGGCGACGGAACGGTGGTGATCACGAGCTGTAAGCCCGACAGCATCATGTTTGGCGGCGAGACGAGTTATGTCCAAACGAGACTAGTCCGATGCGTTGACGAGGCCAGCACCTTCAACTTTGAGGTAGGCACCGCAAACGGGTATTCTCCGATCACCGTCAAGAACATCACGGGCTCGGGCAATATCTCTGTCAAGGCGATGCAGGGGCAGTATCAGGGCCCGGCCGCGGGTTTACCCTCCAATCGTGCGAGTCGGTGGTGGCAGATCGAAAATCCGACTGGAGGCGTTTCGAAGGCCGGCTTGTACTTTGGCTATCGGCAGGCTGATATAGCCGGAAACGAGGCAGACCACAATGCCTACCGAATTACCGGCGGCGTTGCCTCGCCGGCAAGCAGCACCGCAAACATCTACTCTAACCGTATCTCGGTGCTCGATGTTACCAGCTTCTCGGATTGGACGCTTGCTGCCGCGGGCCCGGCCGATGGCTCTCCGTCGATCACCGGTCACGTGCTGACCCCGGGTGGTGCCGGCCTGAGCAATGCAACAGTTACGCTTATCTATCCGAATGGCTCGCGTCGCACCTCGACGACGAGTTCCTCCGGTATTTTCCGCTTCGACGACGTCGAGACGGGCGCAGTTATCATAGCCGTCACGTCGAGACGGTATCGGTTCGCCCCGAAGGCGCTCAACGTGATAGGCGATCTCAGCGATGTCGATTTTACCGGCCGAGAGTGAGCCAGAGAGTTAAGTAGATCCACCCAAATACGCCGCGGCGCGTCGTTGGCATCTTGGGAAACCCGCCCGTGCGCTGCCAAGATAAGCCGTCAAAATCGTTTTAAGTCGTTTCCACGCGCCGATGTGGCCGGGCGAATTCCCGGATGCTAAGCTAGGAACGCATGTTCATCGATCGTGTCAAGATCCACGTGAAGGCGGGGGACGGCGGCAACGGCGTCACCGCTTTTCGCCGCGAAAAGTTCGTACCCCGCGGCGGCCCGTCGGGCGGCGATGGAGGCATCGGCGGCAGCGTTTATCTCGAATCGGACGAGGGGCTGAATACTCTGCTTCACCTCAGATACAACCCTGAACACAAGGCCGAGCGCGGCCGGCACGGCGAGGGCTCGAACCGGTACGGTAAGGACGGCGAGGATGCCGTTGTAAAGGTGCCGGTCGGCACGCAGGTCTTCGACGCGGATTCCGGTGATATGCTCTTCGATTTCACCGAGCCCGGGCAGCGATTTCTGGCCGCAAAAGGAGGCAAAGGCGGTTGGGGCAATGCCCATTTTGCGACGCCCACGCGCCAGGCCCCGAAATATCACTACGACGGCCGTTCGGGTGAGGAACGCGAGCTGCAGCTCGAGCTCAAGCTGATCGCGGATGTCGGGTTGGTCGGCTTTCCTAATGCCGGAAAGTCGACGCTGATCTCGGTGATCTCAGCCGCAAAACCCAAGATCGCCGATTACCCTTTCACAACGCTCGAGCCAAACCTCGGCGTCGTCGACATGGGCGAGTACAAAACGTTTGTCGTCGCTGATATTCCGGGTCTGATCGAAGGAGCAAGCGAGGGCGCAGGCCTTGGCGACAGGTTTTTACGGCATGTTGAGCGCACAAAGCTCATCCTGCATCTTGTCGATGTCTCATCGCTGTCTGGCCACGACCCGATCGAGGATTACCAGATCATTAACAAAGAGCTCGAAAACTATGACCCTCAGCTCGCCATGAGACCGCAGATCGTGGTTGCAACAAAGATCGATGCACTGGACGAACCGGAACGTCTGGACAGCTTGCGAGAGCGTGCGAGAGACGACCAGAAACCATTTTTCGCTATCTCAGCCGTCACCAACAAAGGGGTAAAGGAACTGGTGTCCGCCGTCTCGGCTGCGATCACGTCGATGGCTAACGAGACCGTCGAGATCGCGGAGCAGGCCGCATGACGGACCCGAGGATCGCCTTTTACGGCGGCAGCTTTGACCCGCCTCATAATGGCCACCTTCAGATCGCCGAGAAACTGCTGGAGCAGTTTCGGCTGGACGAGTTCGTCTTTATCCCGGCGTTTCACGCCCCGCATAAGACCCGGCAGACGCCAACCGCAGCGTACGACAGGTACGCAATGCTCTGTCTGGCGACCCAATACCTGGAGCGGATCAGCGTTTCTCGGATCGAGATCGAGATGCCGGGCAAGCCGTATTCCTATGAAACGCTCACGCGACTCACCGACATGCTGCCACGAGCCGAGATCTTTTTTGTGATGGGCGCCGATTCATGGGCGGACATCAGGACCTGGCGCGAATGGGAAAAGTTGCTGCTCATGACCAACCATATCGTGATGACGAGGCCCGGATACGAGATCAGCTTTGACCACGTCACCGAAGAGGTGCGTGAACGCATCGTCGATCTGCGAGCCACCCCGGCCGATCCGTCGGAGCGTACTGGCAAGCAGACTATCTTTATAACGGATACGGTCATGCTCGATCTTTCAGCAACGAGCATCCGCAAGCGAATACGTGACGACGACGACACATGGCGGCGCGACGTGCCGGTCGAGGTTGCAAATTACATCGAAAAATATCAGATTTATAGATAGATGGAAGAAACACAGGAGCGTATCCTTCATCACGAAGCCGCAAAGATCGAGCTAGTGCCCAAGCCCACACCCTTCGCAGAGCTTGACCCCGAAGTAAAACTTGCGATAACGTGCGCCGCCGATAAAAAGGCGTTCGAAATGATCGCGCTCGACCTAAGAGAGATCGCGAGCTTCACAGAGTTTTTCATCATCTGCAGCGGGTCAAACCAGCGTCAGGTGCAGGCGATCGCCGACGAGATCAGCGAGCAGCTCAAAAAACAGCTTCAGACTCGGGCTGTACGGATCGAGGGCTACTCTTCCGCAGAATGGGTGCTGCTCGACTATGGTGACTTTATAGTCCACATCTTTAACAAGGAATCTCGCGAGTTTTATGATCTCGAACGGCTGTGGCGAGATGCGGGCAAGGTCGAGCTCCCGGCAGACCTGTAAATGAAGTTTCGCTTCATCTGGGTAGGTCGGACAAAGGACCGTAATTGGCTGGCGCTTCAGGAAGACTACCTGAAGCGCCTTTCGCATTTTGTTAAGTGCGAGATCGTCGAGCTAAAGGATGGTGGTGGAAAGGAAACCGAGGGCAAACGCATACTGGAAAAACTGAATCAAAGCTCTCTTGCCTGTCTCCTCGACGTAACAGGGCGAGGCCTTTCGTCACACGAGCTGGCGAAGGATGTTGAAAGTTGGCTGGGGGCGGCGCATAAGGAGATCGCGTTTGTGATCGGTGGTGCGGACGGTGTTTCACACAGCGTTGCTGAGCGCGCTGACACCGTGCTATCCTTATCGTTTCTCACGTTTACGCACGAGATGGTTCGTGTCGTAATGCTGGAACAACTTTATAGGGCATTCACGATCATCAAGGGGTATCCGTACCAGAAATGAGTAAACTTAATCTAAAAGATATCAAGTCAAAGCTGCTCGCAGAGCGTGAGCTGCTGGTGCAGAAATTGAAGGGGAACGACCTGTCGGTCGACGACAGCGAAACGCCGGATCCGGTGGACCTGGCGGTGCGAAATTATTCGAAGAATGTGGCTCTCGCAGTCTCTGAGAATGAGAGCCGTCAGTTGACGCAGATCGACGAAGCAATCATGCGCATCGATGACGACGAATACGGACTGTGTCAGAACTGCGACAAACAAATCAATCCAAAACGTCTGGCCGCGATCCCATGGGCACGTTATTGCCTCGACTGCCAGGAACTCCTTGAACAGGGTTTGCTTGACGAGGAGTAATGCTCAGGGCCGCGCGCGACGCTTTCCTTTCCCTTGTCTACCCTCAGGAATGTCGCGTCTGCTACGGAACGGTCAATGATCTGGGTGATGGCCCGGCCTGCGCTGCCTGCTGGAGCTCAACGAGGTTCTTCGATGGAAACGAGATGCTCTGCACAAAGTGTGGAGCATTTTTTTCTGACACGGCCGCTCCGGTCACAGTCTCCTGTCATCAATGCGACGATCATCACTACGACAAGGCATCTGCGCTGGGTATCTACGAAAAGGCTCTCTCCTCCTCTATCATCAGCCTTAAGACGACCCCCTGGCTGCCGGCAACCCTAAAGAGATCATTACAAACCACCATCGGACAACTATCAATTAATGGATATCACGTGATCGTACCGATCCCGCTGTCAAAGCCCCGGCACATTGAGCGCGGCTTCAATCAAGCCGAGCTGGTCGCGACGGCCGTGCACCACGTAAGTAAGGTAAGTATCGATGCCTTTAGCCTACAGCGGCGCACCCATACCACGATCCATAGAGTTGGGATGGACCGTCGTGCACGTGAGCTTACGGTGCAGAATGCATTCGTCGTCAGACGGCCGAAATTAGTCGCCGACAAACGTGTCCTGCTCGTCGATGATGTCTTTACGTCGGGCGCGACCGCATCAGCCTGCGCAAAGGCGCTAAAAAAGAGTGGAGCTGCCCGAGTGGATGTTTTCACGCTTGCACGGGCCGTAATGCGATGACCTCTAGGGCGTATCCGATTTTGCTATTGGAGAGTCGCCGTTTTGGCCCCATTGGACCGCATTCGTTGCCCCGTTCGTGCTCCTGAGTATCCACCACACTCCGCTCGACGGCCTGAATACCGCAAGATCGTCCCTTCCGTCGCCGTCGTAATCGCCGGTGACGGGTATATCGTTATTGAGTCCGAACTGCACCACTCTGGGCGTGCCTGCGAGGCTCTGCCATGAGTACCACACGCCGTTCGACGGTCGAAATACCGTAACATCGAGTCGCCCATCACCATCGACATCAGCCGGATCGGGTATATCACCGTTAGAGCCCCACTGCTGCCCCGATACACCGCCATTTGAGCTGTTCAGGCGATACCAGATGCCGGTACTCGGGCGCCAGACCGCGATGTCGTACTTTCCGTCGCCGTCGTAGTCACCCGCGACCGCGCTGTCGCCGGAAGTCCCAAATTGAACGATCAACGCCCCTCCGTCACGGGAGCGAAGCACATACCATATTCCGGTGGATGGCCGAAACACCCCCTGATCCGCCCTGGCATCGCCGTCATAATCACCCACTGCCGGCACATCGCCGGCGAGGCCCCACTGTGTCGCTGTCATCGTTGAATCGGTGCTTTTTAGGATCCACCAACGGCCGTCGCCCGGCCGAAAGATCGTGATATCGGTAATGTTATCGCCGTCAAAGTCTTCGGCCGCCGGTATGTCGTTTGTTACGCCAAATTGGGTAACCTTTGCCGTGTTGTTTGAGCTGTTCAATGTATACCAGATCCCGTTGCTAGCCCTGTAAACCGCGGCGTCGGTCCTTAGATCGCCGTCCAGATCGGAGGATGCGCGAGCGCGAACCAGCTTGTCGATCTGTCCGTTGTTGTAACAGATATAGACCTCGCCGTCCTCGTCCTCGCCGAATGACGTGATCTGCCGGGGCGTATCATGAAGAACTGTGGCGGCGTTGTTGTTCCACATCAGCACCTCGCCCGAGCAAAAGTCACCGTAGATATAGGCCCCTACAGGCAAACTGCCTTGGGTCCCGCGATAAACATACCCACCCGTGATCGAGCAGCGACCGCCTGTGTGGTTATAGACGAACAACGGCAGGATGTAATTCGAGGGGGTGCATAATGTCGGGTCGTTGCCCGTACAGGTTGTACCTTCGTAGACACGCCAGCCGTAATTGCCCCCGGCTGAGGCGATGACGTCGACCTCCTCGACCGATCCCTGGCCAACGTCGGCGAGCCACATCGCGTTGTTGCCGCCGCGATCGAATGAATAGCGCCACGGGTTTCTCAGGCCGATGGCCCAGATCTCCTGACACGTCGTTCCGCTCGTCGTGCTGCCCCCGTCGCACCGAGCAGTACCGGACCCGGTGAAAGGATTGCTCGACGGTATCAGGTATGGGACGGGAAAACCCTGAGGAATGTTGACGTCTATCCTCAGCACTTTACCGAGCAGGCGAGACCGGTTCTGCGCATTGTTCTGCGGATCGTTGGCCGATCCGCCGTCGCCCATACCGATATACAGAAACCCATCGGGAGCAAATTCGACCATCCCTCCGTTGTGGTTAGCAAAGGGTTGCGGGATCGTAAGCAGGATCCTTTCTGTGTTTACGTCCGCCTGGTTCGACTGCCCATTGCCCGTGTTTGTTCGGTACTCCGCTATAACCGTCGCACCATCGCCTGCGCGGGTATAGTCAACATAAAAGCGGCCATTACCGGTGAACTGAGGGTGGAAGGTAAGGCCCAGCAGCCCTCGTTCGTCCCCGGCTGATTGAGGTACAAAGATCTTTGAGGTCAGGTCGATGAACAATGTGGAGAGGCTTGAACCCGGCTGAAACACCCTTATCTGGCCGTCCTGCTGTACGACAAACGCTCGTTTAGACCCATCGCGTGCTGAACGCAACAGGATCGGGCGACTGAGGCCGGTTGCGAAGGTCTGTAGACGAGACGTGAAAGGCGCGGGCACACCCTGCCCAGACGCGAGAACACTCAATGCACTGATGACGAGGAGGGTCCGAAGGACGAAAGTTGGTATCATATTACCCCTGGTATGGCGTCTAACGCCGCTCTCATTTCATCAATAAATGCCAGAGCGCCTTTCGGGGGAATAAGCGACTATGGTTCAAACCTGTTGAAACTATTCTGAGTTTACCGTTTTCACCTCGTATGCGGCAACAATTTTTAAAGCCGGTACTTGACCTTGGCTTGCTTCAACTTGTCGTCGATATTTTCGACGTTCTGCAGCCGCAGTGAGATGTCCGCGGTCATTGTCAGATCTGATGTCTCGCCGCGGTCAAGATGGAAATAACCCGCCGCCGCGATCATAGCGGCATTATCGGTCGAGAGGTGCTTTGACGGGAAATACGCCGGCAAATTTACGCGGTCAGCTATCTCCTGCACCGAGGCGCGCAAGGCCTCGTTGCATGCCACACCGCCCGCAACGATCAGCGTACGAGACCTCAGCTTGATCGCGAGCTTTTCGAGCGTGCCGGCCAGCGAACGAACGACCGCGGTCTGAAAGCCCGCCGCAAGGTGCCTGATTTCGTCGCTCACTTCCGTACCCGCCGTCGCCGGTGTGATCATGTGCTCGCGCATATAACGTGCGACGGCTGTTTTGAGCCCGCTAAAGCTGAGGTCCGGTGTGCCATCAGAGATCTTTGCTACGGGAAACCTGATGCGGCCTTGATCGCCCCCTGCTGCGAGACATTCAATGATCGGGCCGCCCGGATACCCGAGGCCGAGCATCTTGGCAACCTTGTCAAAGGCCTCGCCCGCCGCATCGTCACGCGTCCGGCTCACAACCTTGTATTTTCCGGGCTCTGTTATATGAAAGATATTGGTGTGGCCGCCGGAGACGATGAGGGCGAGCGCCGGATATTTAACGGGAGGATTCTCAAGAGCCACCGAGTATACGTGGCCTTCGATATGATTAACACCAACAATAGGGATCTCCAGCGAGAAAGCGAGCGCCTTTGCATAGCAAACCCCGACGAGGAGCGAGCCTATCAAGCCGGGGCCTTGTGTGACCGCGATGGCCTCGATATCGTCTAGCCGGCAGCCTGCTCGCTGCAGAGCATCATCGATGACCGGCCCGATCTTTGCGAGGTGCTCACGCGATGCAAGCTCAGGAACGACACCTCCCCAGGGCTTGTGAAGCTCGATCTGCGACGCAATGACCGACGACAAGATCTGACGTCCATCTCGGACCACAGCGGCCGCGGTCTCATCGCACGAGCTTTCGATACCGAGAACGAGCACGTTTATAGGTTATCAGACCGTGAGTGTTACTTCTCAAAACGCCCCACGCTCCGCCATACGCTCCGCTTCGCCACTATACCCATCGGAAAGTGGTCCAGTGCGTCCTGCCTCAATGCGGCGGCATGCTCATCTAAATATCTTTGAAGGTCGGCTTCGCTCGCGGCATGATATCGCATTTGAAAACGGTTGTCGGACCGCAAGACCGTCGCGCGCTCAAAGCAGCCGGTCGCGAGCAGATCCGGTACGTGTCGGTCGACAATATACTGCTCATAAGCGTCGGCGCTTTCCAGCACATTGGGATCCTAAGCTTAGAATTCCACGTGGACAAGTTGTCGC
>JADMIO011204639.1_pt1 | contig 51951 bp, 39 predicted proteins | sample 8958161 | NCBI WGS metagenome assembly JADMIO01 (sample SAMN16585339, study PRJNA669376) | soil metagenome | isolation source: Crop rotation soil | place: USA: Cullars Rotation, Alabama | collected 2011
CGCGACAACTTGTCCACGTGGAATTCTAAGCTTAGGATCCCAATGTGCTGGAAAGATCGAGCGTTTGGCGTCATCCAGTTCGCCGGAGGGCACGGGCTCTTCCCGCAGACGCTGCAGCTCGCCCAGCAACTCGTGCATGGAGCCGTCCGTGACGGCGGTACGCACTTCGGTATTGGCGATGATCGGGCGCGGATAAGTATCCGCTGCAAAGCTGCTATAGGCGCCGTAAGTGTAGCCCTTTTCCTCGCGTAGGTTGAGGAACAACCTCCCTGACGTTCCTTCCCCTAGCACGTGATTCATCACCCGCACCGCCACGTAGTCAGGATTATTCCGGGGCACTGCCAGTTCTGCGGCAAGGATGTTGGTCTGAACCGAGTCAGGCCGATCGACCAGGATAATCTTGCTTGAACTGGCCGCACTCGTCGCCGGTGCGGAAGTTTCTACCTTGCGCTGCTTCCATCCGCCGAAGTACTTCTCGATCAGAGCGGTCATCTGCTTGGAATCGAAATCGCCAGCTACCCCGAGCAGAGAGTTGTTCGGAGCATAATGCTGATCGTGAAACTGCTTGAGCTGATCAGATGTAGCGGCTTGCACCGATTCCGTGCTCGGCGAGACCGTGCCGGCTGGTCCTGAGCCGTATAGAGCGCGGTACAAACGTTCTTCCGCCAGGAACCCAGGCTCTGAGCGCTCCTCTTCCAACTCCGCCAGCGTACGTTTCTTGTATTTATCCAGTTCGTCGCCCGAGAAAGCAGCATTCAGAACGACATCAGAAAACAGGTCGAGCACCTTGTCGGTGTTCTCGGACAGTCCCGATGCACTCACTTCGGTGTAGGTCGACCCAAATCCTGAATCGGCATTCAAAGTGGCGCCCAAGGAGTCGACTTCCGACGAGATCTGGGCACTGGTGCGCTTTGCTGTACCTTCGCGCAGCATGTCGGCGGTAAACTTCGCCAGTCCAGGCAAATCCTTTGGATCATCCAGAGAGCCCGTGCCCACCCAAAGGGTGAAATTCACGGTTGGCAGGTGATGCCGCTCCAGAAGCAGCACAGTCAAACCATTCGGCAACTTCATCTCCGTCGGCCGGGGCAGTTTCACTTGCAACACTTCTTTGTTCACCGGCGCGCGATTCATGCGCTGCACTGCTTTCATCGATGTGCCTTTGTCCTGCTGCGCAAAAACGGAGGCGGCCCCCATCAACAACAGCGTCATCACTGCGAGAAAAGTCTGCTTCTTCATTGCGCGCCTCCTTGCTGGCCTTCGGATTGGGCCTCGCTTACCGGTATCGTGGTCACGACCGCTCTTTGATTCAGGACAAAATATTTCTGTGCTGCCTTCTTCACGTCATCGGCGGTAACCGCGTTGTATTTGGTGATCATTGTGTTCACCAGGTCTGGATCGTCATAGAACACGGCGTATTGCCCTAAACGGATGGCAGTCAGCAGCGACGACGAGCGGGATTGCACGACCTGTCTCCTGAACTGCATTCTGGCGGTCGCCAACTCGTCGTTGGTCACACCACTCTTTTCTACTGCCTCGAGCTCTTCGTAAATTGCTTTCTCAAGATCCTCCGGCTTCACTCCCGGTCGCGGGTTCGCGTTGATGTAAAAAGGACTGATTCCTCTCCGCGCGTCGACCTGCACACCCACATCGGTCGCCAACTGCTTGTCCTTCACCAAATGCTGGTAGAAACGTGAACTCTTTCCGCCTCCCAGGACGTCGCCCAGGACGCGCGCGGCATAATTGTCCGGAGTATTGCCGGCCGGAATCTGATACGAGATGAGGACCAGCGGCAGCCGGGCCAAAGGATCGTTTACGGTCTCGCGGCGTTCCCCGTAACGTTCTTCCTCGCACGGCTGAGCCTTAACCGGCGCGGGTTGCCGGGGAATCGAGCCGAAATATTTCTTAACTTTCTCCAGAGCCTCGGCGGGATCGAAGTCTCCCACCAGCGAGATCACGGCGTTGTTGGGCGCGTAATAAATTCGGAAGAAGTCCCTCACGTCGTCAAGGCTCGCCGCATTCAGGTCAGACATGGAACCGATGGTCGAGTGCTTGTAACCGAAGCAATCGAAGGTCAGGTTATCGATCTCCAGGAACGACTTGCCATACGGCTGGTTGTCGATTCCCAACCGGCGCTCTTCCTGCACCGCGTTGCGCTGGTTATCGAGGTTCGTCTGGTTGACCGCCAGTTTGCCCATGCGGTCGGCCTCAAGAAACAGCACTAGATCCATCTGGTTCTTGGGGACGATCTCGTAATAGGTCGTGCGGTCTTCGTTAGTGGTTCCATTAAAGTCGCCGCCGTTATTTTCCAGCAGCATGAATAGCTCGCCCTTGCCGACATTGTCCGAGCCCTGGTACATCATGTGCTCGAACAGGTGGGCAAAGCCGGTGCGTCCCGGGCGCTCATCGCGCGAGCCGACGGAATAGATTACGTTCACCGCCAGCACTGGCGCGTTGTGATCGGGCGCCAGGATGACCCGCAAGCCGTTATCGAGCCTGGTGTCGGTGAAAGCCAGATGAGGAACTGCTTCGGCTGCAAAACTCGCAGCAGACGCAAACAGACACGCGATCGCAATGGCGACAAAAGCCTTTCTCATGAAATCCTCGCGGGCGCCGATTATGTCTTCTCCCGGAAGACCGGTGGCGGGAAAATCTCAAGCTAACCAGCAGTGGAACAACTGTCAAGCACACGGCCGCTGTTTGGCGGCCCCAGCATGGACGATTGGCGCAGAGAATGGTTAGCAAGTGGTTGCTGGCACCGTCATCCCGCCTAGGCTCGGTTTATAATGCACAGTTTCGACATTGAAACTCATTCCTGTGGAGCCCAAGCATGCCTGACAGCGGTTCGTTAAAAGACATTCGCGCACAATTGAAGACCCGCATGGAAAAAGCGGTTGAAGATTTCCGCAAGGCCATGGCCGCGACGCGCACCGGCCGCGCCAATGTCCATATGCTTGACGCCGTCACTGTGGACTACTACGGCTCGCAGATGCCGCTGAACCAGATCGCCCAGGTACACGCTCCCGAAGCTCAAATGATCACGGTACAACCGTTCGATCCGACATCCCTTCCGGCCATCGAAAAAGCTATTCGCGGTGCAGACCTTGGCCTGAATCCCATGAACGATGGCAAGCTGATCCGCGTTCCCGTGCCAGCGCTCACCGAGGAACGCCGCAAGGACATGGTCAAGCACCTGCACAAAGTACTGGAGGAGCACCGTACCGCGGTGCGCAACATACGCCGCGACGGCAACGACGCTATCAAGAAGGCGATGAAGGACAAAAAGATCACCGAGGACGAAGAGAAGCGCTCGCTCGACGAAATCCAAAAGCTCACCGACGACGAAATCAAGAAGATGGAAGACATGAGCAAGAGCAAAGAGAAGGAAGTGATGGAGATCAAGTAGTCGTCAGGCGTCGGGCTTCAGTCGTCAGCAGACCCAAGTTTCTCCGCACGTCTCTTTCCACAGGAGTAGTGTTGCCACTTCTCGCTGACCTATAATCCTATGGCGATGAAAAAGGTAGTCCATGCCGCCTGTCCACACGATTGCCCGGACGCTTGCGGCGTGCTGATCACGGTGGAAGACGGCCATGCCACGCGCATTCAGGGTGATCCGGCACATCCGGTGACCCGCGGTTTTCTGTGCGCCAAGGTGGCGAAGTATCTGGACCGTGTGTACTCCCCCGACCGCGTGTTGTATCCCATGCGCCGCATCGGGCCCAAGGGGCCGGCTAAGTGCGTAAACGGTCACAGCGCGGCCCTGATGTGGAAGCGCATCGGCTGGGACGAAGCGCTCAATGAGATTGCCGCTCGTTTCAAGAAGATTTCCGCTGAGTTCGGCAGCGAAGCAATCCTTCCCTATTCGTACGGCGGAACACTGGCCGTTTTGAACAGCGCCTCCATGGACCGCCGGTTCTTTCATCGGCTGGGCGCATCGCAACTGGAGCGCACCATTTGCTCAGCGGCGGGCGAAGCCGGATTGAAGTCGGTCTACGGAGTGAAGCTCGGCACCGAGCCCGAGCAGTTCAAGCATGCGAAGCTAATCATCGGATGGGCGGCCAACATTCACGGCAACAATGTTCATCTGTGGCCGTTTGTGGAAGAAGCGCGCCGCAACGGCGCCAAGCTGGTCGTCATCGATCCCTACAAGACTCGCACCGCTAAGTGCGCGGACTGGTATCTGCCCATCAATCCCGGCACCGACACCGCCCTGGCGCTGGCGATGATGCACGTCATCATCAAAGAGAATCTCTACGACGCCGATTACGTGGCAAAGTACACCACGGGCTTCGATGAGCTGCGCAAAAAGGTCGAGGAATACCCGCCAGAGAAAGCGACCCAGTGGACCGGCATTGCGGCGGCAGACATCGTCAAGCTGGCGCGCGAGTACGCGACAACCCGACCTTCTGTCATACGGCTGAATTACGGCATCCAGCGTTGTGAAGGCGGAGGCATGGCCACGCGGGCGGTCGCCATGCTGCCCTGCATCACCGGATCGTGGAAACAGGTAGGCGGTGGACTTCAGCTTTCTCTTAGCGGTTCCTGGGGATTGAACCGCGAGGGTCTCGAGCGACCGGATCTGATGACGACAGCTCTGGGACGTGAAGCAAGAACCATCAACATGGTGGAGTTGGGTAAGGCTCTTAACGAGATCGACGATCCACCGGTCAAGGCGCTGTTTGTTTACAACTCGAACCCGGCGGCGGTCTGCCCGAACCACAATGAGGTTATTCGCGGCCTGCTGCGTCCCGACTTGTTCACGGTGGTGCATGAGCAATTTTTCACCGATACGACCGACTACGCCGACATTCTGCTGCCCGCAACTACATTCTTCGAGCAGCGGGATCTCCAGTTCGGCTACGGCCACTACTACGCGCAGATGTCGAACCAGGCCATCGAGCCGCTGGGCGAATGCCGGTCCAATCTCGAACTGTTCCGCAGCCTGGCTGAGCGCATGGAATTTAAGGAGGACTGTTTCCGCGAATCGGTCGATCAGATGATGGACGCGGCGCTTAATTCGCCGAACCCATACCTGGCGGACATCAGCCGCGAGCGCCTTCAGGAGCAAAACCACATCCGAATGACCTTGGGGCCCGATCCATCGGCGCCTTTCCTGCCCTTTGCCGAAGGGAATTTTGCGACTGCCAATGGGAAAGCTGAACTCTACAGTGAGGCACTGAAGTCGCTGGGGCTGGATCCGGTGGCAGAGTTCCATCCTCCGGCCGAATCACGTCACGGATCGCAGGCACAATCCTTCCCCCTGGAATTGCTGGCGAGAAAGTCCGACAATTTTCTCAATTCGACGTTCTCCAATCTTCCCAGCATCCAGGAACTCGAAGAACCGGGTCTGCTGGAAATGAGCCGCGAAGATGCACAAGTTCGCGGCATTTCCGACGGCGATCGCGTGCGCGTGTTCAATCAACGTGGAGAGTTTCTGCTGCGTGCGCGCGTTGATGGCGCTGTGCAACCGGGCGTGGTCTGTGGACGGCTATCGTGGGCAAAGCTCTCGGCCCAGGGACGTAACATCAACGTGCTCACTTCCGAAAAACTTACCGACTTAGGCAACTCGGCTACGTTTTATTCCGTCTTGGTGGAAGTGGAGCGCTTTCAGCCCGCATCTCAATGAACGGAGAGCGGTTTCTTGGACGGTTTCCACAGCTCTACCGTATAATTGCCGTTTTCCAAACTCCCAGCGTCTGAGGTTGTTGCGATTCTTCGTTTTCATCAGGATAGCCCTGCAGCGACGAAGAGCAGGTATGGCCGCGTGCGGTCCTGCCAGCCTGCGGACGCAACTTCATCTCTCTCATTCGCAAGACCTTTCGCTGGACTGCGCTTCTGGTCTTTCGTTCTCCTTTTGATACTCTCCTTCGCCTGCCTGGTATCGGCACAGCAGGACGTCATTAGCGGAATCGACATCCGCGGCAATCGCCGTATTCCTGCCGACACCATCAAGGCTCGCATCTTCACCCGCGCCGGCGACATTTACGATCAGGCGGCTATCGAGCGCGACTTCAACTCGTTGTGGAACACCGGCTACTTCGAAGACATCCGCTTCGAGCGCGAGCAGACTTCCAAGGGATGGCTCATTCACATTTATGTGAAAGAACGGCCGACTATCCGCGAGATCAGCTACACCGGTCTGAGTTCGGTTTCGACCAGCGACGTGCTCGACCGGTTTAAGGAACGCAAAGTGGGGCTTTCGCCAGAGAGCCAATACGATCCCACCAAGATCAAAAAAGCGGAAGTTACGCTGAAAGAGCTTTTGTCTGAGCACGGTCGCCAGTTTGCGACGGTGCGAACGGAAATCCATCCCATTCCGCCCGCTGCGGTCAGCGTCACGTTCGTAGTAAAAGAAGGTCCCAAGGTTAAGGTCGGCCGCATCAAGTTCGAAGGCAACAAGCACCTGGACTCGCGCACGCTGCGCCGTGCGATGAAGAATCTCCACCCGATCGGCATCCCGCATTCCATCTTCCTCGAAAATCTGTTTGCCAAGACCTACGACGCCAGCAAACTCGAGGAAGATAGCGAACGCGTCCGCGCCGAGTACCAGAATCGCGGTTATTTCAAGGTCGTGGTGCAGGACCCCAAGACCCAGATGCGTGACACCGGCCATACCGGGGTTCACATCCCGCTGCTAATGAAGGGGCCGGGCAAAGCGGTCGATATCACCATCCCGATCGACGAAGGCGACCGTTACAAGCTAGGTGGCATCACCTTCAAGAACAACAAAGCGGTTACCAATATCAAAGCTCTTCGCTCCTTGTTCCCGATAAAGGACGGAGAAATTTTCAGCCGGGAGAAAATCGCCAAAGGCCTGGAATCACTGCGCAAAGCGTATGGCGAACTGGGTTACATCAATTTCACGTCGATTCCCGACACGTCGTTCGATGAGGACAAGAAGCTTGTCTTCCTCGAAATCGACGTCGACGAGGGCAAGCAGTTCTATGTTCGCCGCATCGAGTTTACGGGGAACACCACCACCCGCGACAAAGTCATTCGCCGCGAAATCGCATTAGAAGAAGGACAGGTCTACAACTCCAAGCTTTGGGAATTGAGCCTGCTGCGCCTGAACCAACTGGGCTATTTCGAGCAACTCAAGGCGGACGACCCAAACGTCACAGACCGTCATTTGGACGAGAAGAATGGCACGGTTGATCTCACGCTGAAAGTGCACGAAAAAGGCAAGAACAGCATTGGACTCACAGGTGGAGTCAGCGGTCTGTCCGGCTCATTTATCGGGCTAAGCTACCAGACAAACAACTTCCTGGGACTAGGCGAAACACTAACGGTGCAGGCCAACATCGGCAATCGCCAGCGCGATTTGCTGTTCGGCTTCACCGAACCCTACTTATGGGACCGTCCGTTGCAGTTCGGCTTCACGGTTTATACGCGTAAATACAATTTCGACCAGGCGCAGCAGACGGCCATTCTCACCGGTCAACGGCTGAACCTGCCGTCGCCGTTCCTGCAGAATTTGCAGAATTACACTCAATCGAGCACCGGATTCACGACTTCGCTGAGCTATCCGCTGCATCGCTCGTTCAAGCGCGTCGGCATCACGTATTCGTTCGACCGCTCCTCAGTGACTGCCCTCAGCCAGGCATCGCAAACCCTATTCGAGAACTTGGCGTTCTCCGGCATTACCGGCCCGAACGCGCTCAACGGAATCATCACCAGCAAGGTGCTGCCCAGCTTCTCTTTCAATCGCCTGGATAGCGCGTACTCGCCGCACCACGGCACCAGCATGTTCATCGGTGGCGAAATCGCGGGTTTGGGCGGCACGGTGAAATCGGTTCGCCCGATTATTCAGTACAAGCATTTCATCCCGATGCAGAAGGGCCGCAACGCATTAGGTATCAACTTCCAGGGTTCGTACTTGACCGGTTACGGCGGGCTGGTCGCTCCTCCGTTTGAACGCTTCTATCTTGGCGGTGAAAATGACCTGCGCGGTTTCGACATCCGGTCGATTTCGCCAGTCTCGTTCCTGCCCAGCCGCGTGGATGTACCATTACGCAACCCTGACGGCAGCATTGTTCCGCTTGATCCTAATAATCCGAATGCGGGAACCTGCGCGGTAAAACCTTGTCCTTACACGATTCCAGTTCCCTTCGAACGAATCGTGCTGCCCGGCGGCGATACCCAACTGGTCGGCAACATGGAATACCGCATCACCATCGCTGGACCGGTTGCGCTGGCGCCATTTGTGGACTTCGGCGTCGATCCCATCATCCGCCCATCGCAGCTCAAGATTGCCCAGGGGCAGCTCGACACCATCAACAACACATTGTTCGGGTGTCCTGCCCGCGACTTCGTGCTGAACTGCATAGGAGGCCAGTCAATCCAGTTCGACGGTGTCCTGCGCCCCGTTTCGGGGACCAATTGGGTGCCCAGAATGTCCACCGGTCTGGAATTGCAGATGTTCCTGCCGGTCATTAACGCGCCATTCCGTATCTATTGGGCCTACAACCCGTTGCGGCTCGATACGACGGCCGCGTCGCCGATCCGGATCACTCGCGACATGTTCCCCGCAGGGGCCGCTGGTGATTTCACTTATCAGAGTGCAATTGCCTCCGCATCGGCGATGTATCGCCTGCGCGAGCCGCGAAAGACGTTCCGTTTCACTGTGGCGACGACGTTCTAAACCAGGTCCGAATTCGGTTCAAAAGGTGCATTTGTTTGACGGTGCCTAGGGCGTGTTTCTATAATGGCGTGTATCCACACCCTGAAAATGAGAGACGCGGGGTGGCCAGCGCAAGCCGTTCGACCAGATGCGCTGACAAGGCCTGCCGTCCCGGCGTTAGCATGAAGATTGGCCAAAGGATGCGGCCCCAGCACTGCCTGTGAATAGATCTCGAGAGATTTCCCGACATTCGAAGGAGTACAAAGTTAACCCCATGAAAAGCACGCTTGCGCGACTTCTTACTGCGGCTGGATTCCTGCTTTCGATCACTGCTCTGGCCCAAACCAGTTCCGCCGCTTCCCCGGCTCAACCCATGCCGTCAGCGCCCAGCGCCTCCATGTCCGCGCCTGCTACTGCAACCACAGCCACCGGCAGCGGCGTGAAGATTGGCACCATCAATGTGGAACAGGCCATCTTTGCCACCAACGAAGGTCAACGAGACTTCGATGCACTTAGCAAGAAGCTTGAGCCAAAGCAAACCGAGCTGAAGACCATGAACGACGAGATCGACAGCCTGAAAAAACAGCTCAACACTCAAGGCGACAAGCTGAACGATGAAAGCCGTGGCACGCTGGTTAAACAGGTTGAGCAGAAGCAGAAGTCATTCGAACGCGCAGTACAGGACGCGCGCGATGACGCGCAGAACCAGCAGAACGAGATCGCGCAGCGCATCCTACAGAAAATGGCTCCCCTGCTCGTGAAGTACGCACAAGACAATGGGTATGGTGTGATCATCGATACCTCCAACCCATGGCCTCAGGGACCGGTGCTATGGGCTGGTCCATCCTCGGACATCACCAAGACGGTTGTGGATGCATACAATGTGCAGTCGGGCGTCGCGGCTCCGGCGAAACCGGCAGCAACTAAACCCGCTACGCCGGCGACCAAGCCGGCAACCGCTCCGGCTACCAAGCCCCCGGCTCCGAAATAAAATTCACGACACCACTTCGAACGGGAAAGTTCCACCAAGGCCGCCAAATTGGCGGCCTTTTTCTTTGCTGTAAACGGTCCGGCCCTCGGTGACGCGGTGTCAGTAGCGGTAACCGCGAATCACGGGAGGACCCTATGTTCGCTGACGCGTATGACGCTCCGTGGAAGAACCGCTCGCGACGAGCCTGGACCACACTGATGTCGTTTCTGCTGCAAGCAATGGCATTGAGCGCAACGTTATTGCTCTCGCTTTTCTGCACCGACAGTCTGCCCCAGTTGCGCCGCATCGTGGACCTTGGTGTGCTGCCACCGCATGCGCCCGATCCGCCGAGACCCACTGTGCAAAGCCATTCTCGGGCTGTTCCCCAAAGCAATATGGCCGGACGAATCATGCTCATACCTACGCAGATTCCGAGAGGGATCGCTCGCATCGTTGAAACCGAAGCGCCACCATCGGTGGCCAGTGCTGTTCCGTATGCGCCCGGAGGAACATCCGAGGCGGGTCCTTCAGGAGTGCCGTTTGCCATCGGGCGAAGCATGAGCCCGGTCATTCCCCGTGCTCCAGTCACGCGCACACCCGTCACTTCCTATTCGATGGAAGCTTATCACCTCCATCGCGTGCAGCCTGGCTATCCGCCGCTGGCGAAAACGGCTCATATCCAAGGACTAGTTGTAGTGCAGGCCATCATCGCCAAGGACGGAACCATCGAAAACTTACGAGTGGTGAGCGGCCATCCCATGCTGGTTCCTGCCGCTATAGAGGCGATCCGCCAATGGCGCTACCGCCCATATTTTCTGAACGGTGAAGCAGTCGAAGTCGAAACTCAGGTCACGGTGAATTTCGTCTTGAATGGCGGATAAGCCTCGACTTCGGGCGGCACATTCCGGCAGTAACCGGAGTAACCTCCGCGCCTCTCCGGCAAGCCGATATAATCGCGAGATAGTGAGCACGACTGCCGTAGAAGCGAAGGTTAGGCACTCTACCCGACCCACCTGGGCCGACGTCTCTCTCGCCAACCTGCGCCACAACTACCGTTTGCTGCAGCAGCATGTCGGAAAAGATGTAAGCGTGTGCGCGGTGGTGAAAGCCGATGCCTACGGACACGGGGCCTCTCCTTGCGCGGTCGCTCTCGAGCAAGAGGGCGCGCGATGGTTTGGCGTCACTTCCCTTGACGAGGCGATCCCTCTTCGCGAAGCTGGCATTGAAGGTCGAATCCTGTTGATGACCGGTTTCTGGCGCGGCGAAGAGGAGGAGATCGTTCGCCTTCGCCTCACTGCTACTGTTTGGGAAGCCGAGCAAATCAGGCTGCTGGATCGAGCTGCTCAGAGGCTTGGCGCCACAGGACATTCAATCCATCTCAAGCTCGATACCGGGATGGGGCGTCTTGGCGTGCCGCCGCGGGGTTTGCCAGAAATCATCTCGACCCTGAACAATGCATCGCACCTGTCACTCGAGGGTTTGTCGACGCATCTGGCTTCCTCTGAAGTGCTGGATGCGCCGTCGGTGGACGAACAACTGAAACGCTTTAGCGAGTCGCGCGAGCTCCTTCATCGGGATGGGTTGCGCCCGGCGTTAGTTCACGCCGCCAATACCAGCGCAATCATTTCCAGGAAACAGAGTTGGCATAACATGGTGCGCCCTGGGATTGCGCTTTACGGATACCACCTTCCATTCGAGCGTGCCGGACAGGAAGTCAGTGGTAGCGGCCTGCGCCTGCCGGTCCGTCCGGTGCTAACCTGGAAAACGCGCATTCTTTCGCTGCGGGACGTTCCGGCCGGCCACGCACTTGGCTATGGGGGCACATACACTACTAAGGCGCCAGCCCGTATCGCAGTCCTGCCGGTGGGATATGCCGATGGGTTGAACCGCCAGCTTTCTTCGCGCGGACGCTTCATAGCGCGCGAGCACTACGCTCCGGTCGTCGGGCGCATTTCCATGGATCTCACTCTCATCGACGTTACCGGGGTTCCGGGAATCGCGATCGGCGATGAAGTCGTGTTGCTCGGTTCTACTGATGATCTCAGCTTCGACGCACGCGAGCATGCCGAGCTCGCGCACACCATCCCATACGAGATTCTGTGCGGTATTTCCAAACGTGTTCCCCGCCGGCACAGCTGAATAGACCAGCCCTTAGCCCGGGACTTCGCAGCGCGTGCAGGGGTCAAATTTATCTGACGGCCAAGGGTTCCTACAGATGTCCAACGCCTGCCGTCGGACGCCGGTTTGTTATAGTTGACTCAGTGATTTCTTCGCGTTATACGCAATGGATGTACGATTGGGAACACCGCCTCACTTCGGTGGACGACAATCGTATAGTCAGGCCCCTGGAGTGGGGTACCGAGTGGGCTCGTAATTGGCCCTGTGGCAATGGCCATTCCGCCGCCCTCGCCGATGACGGCGAAAACTTTCTGCGTGAGTACAACGATCGCATCGTCGCCGCCAGCGACGAATTCTACGCTTACGAAAAACCCACGGACTTCAGGCTGGAACGCCGGGAAGTGCAGGTTTTCAGCACCCGCGCGGTTCCGGACCAGTCCCTTGAAGACAAGGTCCGCGGTACCTACGCCGACTTCCTTCGCTTCACGTCACCGGTGCACACGCCTTTTCCAGAGAACAACCTGGTGAATGCGCGCTGGTTTCCCGCGCGCGGGCGACGTGCGGTGGTGCTGCTACCGCATTGGAATTCCGACGCGCTGGCTTATACGGGCTTGGCGCGAGTCCTGAACCTGCTGGGCATCTCCGTTTTGCGGCTGTCGATGCCTCACCATGACATTCGCCGGCCAGCAGAAATTCATCGTGCGGATTATGCCGTGTCTGCCAACATCGGCCGCACGCTCGATGCCAGCCGGCAAGGCGTGATTGACGTCCGCTGCTGCCTCGATTGGCTGGAGGACCAAGGCTATAACCGACTCGGCATCCTCGGGACCAGTCTTGGATCCTGCTATGCGTTTCTTGCCGGCGCGCACGACCCACGAATTCGCGTGGCCGCGTTTAACCATGCTTCTACCTACGTTTCGGACGTGGTCTGGCACGGCCAGTCGACCCGGCACATTCGCGAGGCGCTGCAAACCCACCTGGATGTCGACCGCTTGCGCACGTTGTGGAAGGCCATCAGCCCGATGTCGTATTTCAGCCAGTACGCACGCTGGCCGCGCAAAAGCCTGATCGTATATGCGAAGTACGATCTCACCTTCCTTCCGCAGTTTTCGCTGGAGGTGATTCGCCAGTTCGCACTGCATGGGCTCGAACATAAAGTTGTGGCACTTCCCTGCGGTCACTACACCACTGGCGAGACGCCATATAAGTTCATGGATGGCTGGCATCTGGCATCGTTCATGAAGCGGGCGTTCGAGACCATCTGATAAACCCGTGCGTCTGCAGTTGCCCGCTCGTTTAGAATGTTGCTCATGAAAATCGCTCTCGGTGCAGATCATGCCGGTTTCGAATTGAAGGAGAAGATCAAAGAGCATTTGTCTTCTCAAGGATTCGCCGTTCAAGACCACGGAACGCGCTCGACCGATTCGGTTGATTACCCGGATTTTGCCCAGGCCGCCAGCGACACCGTCGTGATGGGGAATGCTGATCTCGGCATTCTCGTTTGCGGATCGGGCATCGGCATGGCCATGGCCGCCAATAAGATTCCCGGCATTCGCGCCGCCAACGTTCACACGGAAGCCGAAGCGCAACTCAGCCGGGAACACAACAACGCGAACGTTCTGGCGCTGGGCTCGCGCATGCTCGACGAGAACACCGCTTTGCGTATCGTGGATCGCTGGCTGAAGAGTAGTTTTGCCGGAGGCCGGCATCAGCGTCGCGTAGATAAGATCAGCGAAATCGAAACCCGCGTCACCAACACTTAGCGCAATTCGACTCCCGGCAAGGCTCGCCAGCTCGACAAGGAACTCCTATGAAGAACGACAACCCGATGTATCGCCCGTTGTACGAGGCCGACCCGCAGATTGCCGCTGCCATTGACAACGAAGTCCGCCGCCAGCACGAGGGCTTGGAACTAATCGCCTCAGAAAATTTCGTTAGCGAAGCTGTGCTGGAGGCGATGGGCTCGGTCTTCACCAACAAGTACGCGGAGGGATATCCCGGCAAGCGATATTACGGCGGATGTGAATTCGCGGACATCGTGGAGAATCTTGCTCGCGACCGGGCTAAGCAGCTGTTTGGAGCCGAGCATGCCAACGTTCAGCCTCACGCCGGATCGCAAGCGAACATGGAAGCGTATGCGTCGGTGCTGCAGCCCGGCGACACAATACTGGGTCTGAACCTTGCCCACGGCGGTCATCTGACCCATGGCCATCACCTGAATTTCTCTGGCAAGACGTACCGCATCGTTCCATACGGGGTTACGAAAGAATCGGAAACTATCGATTATGACGACCTGGAACGGCTTGCCGAGAATGAGCGACCCAAACTCATCATCGGTGGCGGAAGTGCCTACCCACGCATCATCGACTTTGCCCGCATGCGTAAGATTGCCGACAACGTCGGCGCGCTGTTCTTAGTTGATATGGCACACTTCGCTGGACTGGTTGCAGGGGGCGTACATCCCTCTCCCGTTCCGCACGCGCACATCGTCACGTCAACTACTCACAAGACGTTGCGGGGTCCGCGCGCGGGAATGATCCTTTCCAAGCAGGAATTTGGCGCTGCCATCGACAAGACGGTGTTCCCCGGCATGCAGGGCGGACCGCTGGTTCACATCATGGCGGCCAAAGCCGTGTGCTTCCAGGAAGCGATGCAGCCAGGTTTCAAGGACTATGCCAGGCAGGTCGTCGCCAATGCGAGAGTTCTTGCCGAAACCTTGTCGGCAGAAGGCTATCGCATTATTTCCGGAGGCACTGACACGCACCTCATGCTGGTTGATGTCTTCTCTAAGGGGATGCTTGGCAGCGAAGCGGAAAAGGCGCTGGGCGAAGCCGGCATCACTGTTAACAAGAACGCTATTCCTTTTGACACGAACCCGCCGATGAAGCCGAGCGGTATTCGCATCGGGACGCCTGCGCTGACCACGCGCGGCATGAAGGAAAACGAGATGCGCCAGGTTGGCCGCTGGATTTCCGAGACGCTCCATCATCGGAACGAAGCTGCGGTTCTCGGCAAAGTACGCAAACAGGTGTTGGAACTGGCTGAAAACTTCCCTCTTTATGCGGACCGTCGAGCCCGGGCGCAGGTTGAGGCCAAGGCGTAAGCCTGGTCTAGCGCTCGCGCAGAGCTCGAAATTTTTCGAATCGAAGACGCTTCCCTGTGGTTAAATCATCGCCGTGAAGGTGGCCATCGACATCCGCCGGATGACGGAATTTGGCGTGGGCACCTATACCCGCAATATCGTGCGGGCGCTGGGACGGCTGGATCAGGGTAACCACTATTACCTGATTGGAAATCCTGCCAAAGTCTCAGAATTTGGACCGCTCCCCAAGAATTTCCAGACGATTCCGCTGCCTGAGTCCGAAACGACGGTCAAAGGCTACATGGAATTCCGGGCGTCGCTGCGGCGCCTCCAATGCGACGTCACCCATATTCCGCACCTGTTTTCGCTGCCGCGGAATCTCTGCTGTCCACACGTCGTGACCGTGCACGACGTGCTGGAGCACATGTACGGCGCTCGCGACCGCTCCAGTTTGCGTCGTTCGCTGCACTTTCAATTCACCCGTCGAGTTCTCAAGAGTGCTAACCGCATTTTTGCCGTATCGCAGTTCACTAAGAGCGAAATCGAAAAACTGTTCGGCATTCCCGCAGACCAGATCGAAGTCATCCACAATGCCATCGACGAGCGTTTCCTGCACGGCCACGCCTCCGATGCCGACCGCCAAATGCTCGCCGCGCGTTACCTGGTGAACTCGCCCTTCCTGCTGTATGCAGGCAGCATCCGTCCCCACAAGAATCTGGTCAGGATCATTGAGGCCTTTTCCGCACTCAAGGCGGAGCTGGAGAAACAGAACAAGTTTCCTGATCTGAAGCTGATCATCATCGGCGATGAACTTTCCAAGCACCCGGACCTGCGCCGCACCGTGATCCGCGGCGGTGTCCAGAACGATGTCCGGTTCATGGGGTTTGTTCCAATCGACGTACTCCGCATCTTCTACGACGCGGCAAAGGTTTTTGTCTTTCCCTCGCTCTACGAAGGCTTCGGACTGCCGCCGCTTGAGGCCATGGCGCACGGAACGCCAGTGGTAACGTCCAACACCTCTTCCCTTCCCGAAGTAGTGGGCAAGGCTGCAGTGCTGGTCAATCCTGAGAACGTGTTTGAGATCATGCGTGCCCTCTACCGCGTCCTGGTGGATCAAGCGCTGCGCGACAAAATGAAGCAGCGTGGGTATGAGCAGGCAAAGAACTTCTCCTGGGAGATGTCGGCGAGGAAAATCTTGAACGCGTATGAGGAAGTTGCGGGACAGAAGCGCCCCGCAACCGAAAATCGAAGTCCCGAGAAGAATGCGCCTACAGCGGTAAATTCATAGGCGCCCGAGCGTGCCTAATCCTTCTTCACCAGCGAAAAGCCCGGCGAGAGCAAAGACATACGGTGCAGTTTGCCTTCCAGCCGGCTCTTTTCCGTATCGGACGTGGCGGCGGCATGCCGCTTCTGCAACTTCACAATTTTTTCTTTGCGGGTACGTCGTCGCCGGATCTCAGGCCGGCGGCTGGGTGCAGACATGTTTAGCTCCTGTTTGTAAGAAATGTTTGCGCAGGATAACAGCCGGAATTACGCGATGGACCGCATTGCAAACCGACAGATTATTTGAAATCAGCCCGCCCGCCCTGTCAAATGAGCCTCCGAGTCCTTCATGTCTGTTCGAAGCGGCCCGGCTAACCCTGGTCCGCTCCTTCGCTTTTGCCGTAAGCCGTCAACCGTCAAGGGTCCGCATCCGCCCAGTACAAGCGCCGCAATGCAGGCCAGATAGAGCAAGTCCACTTCATAGCCGGGTGGTCCAAACTGTGGACCTGCCGCCGTGACTGCCCGCAGCTTGATGGAACTGAAACCGAATGGAAGGTGCACCGTGAACATCGCAACAACGAGGATTGCAATCATCGGCAGGCTGACGAGCGGGACGAAAGTGCCCAGGAGCACGGCTAATCCACCAATGAGCTCGATCAGAATCGTCAACCAGCCCATCAAGTAAGGCGCAGGCACACCCAAGCCGCCCAATGCCGCTACAAAGTGCTCCGGACCGTTGGCAATTTTCGCGTAGCCGTGCGCAATGAAACCGTAGCCCACAATCAGGCGTATCGGAAGCGCGGCCCACCCGGCAAACGACGCTTTTTCCAATCGATGTGCGTTTCTCGTCAGTTCCATTTAGCAATTTCGACCTTTGTCTTCTCCAGTAGCGAAGACTCTATTCCATATCGACGCAGCCAATCAAACCGCAGCGTCATAACATACGAGTTCCACTTCGTTGCCCTCGGGATCCATCACATAGATCGATCGCCAGCGCACCCACGCATGCTCTGCGGTAACGACCTTAAGTCCCGCAGCCTCTAGCCGCTCTTTTTCAGCACCGTAATCATCCAGCGATATTTCAAACGCGAAATGATCCACGGTTGAGGTTTTCGCTTCAACTCGACGATAGCCCAGCTCTTTCGTGCGATCGAACAGGGCGAGCACTTGCACGTGGCCGCCGTAACCATCGCCGATCTTGAAGAACGCGTAGCTTTCGGTTCGACTCATCAGCGGCAGGCCGATAATTTCCTGGTAGAACTTCTGCATTGCGTCCAAGTCGCGGACCCGGAGCGCAATTTCTCCCAACCCGCGCACGGTCGTGCGTCTGGGCAACGTTGTAGCGACTGTCAATGGATTACCTCGATCCAACTCTGTTGTGTGAGATTCAAATCGTCGGGCGGAGATTCACCTGGAGACGATAACTTTACAAATAGGACAGGTGCGTGCGCACCCAGCGTAACGAGAATGCGCATGAACCGGATCACGTCCGATAACGTCCAGTTTGGGTCAACGCGAATGCGACAATCGCCCCAAACTTCAGACTGGGGATAATTCATGTCCACTTATCGCAATGCTCTTTTACTCACGCTCTTCGCCTGCGCGATTGCATTGTCATTGTTTGGCGGGACTGAGACTGAGTGGAACGGCGCACAAGACATCGATGGCCAAATTAACCCAGGTGACGACTTCTATCGGTATGCCAATGGGCTTTGGCTTAAGGCGGCGGTGATTCCTGAAGGACAATCCGTCTTCGATACCCGCGCAATCCTGGTAGCGAGAACCAGCCAGCGCGTTCGCGAAATCATTTTGTCGGCGGCCACGGCCCAGTCCACGAAAGGTTCCATTTCCCAAAAAGTCGGCGATTACTACGCGAGTTTCGTGGATGAAAGCGGCATCGAAGCTAAAGGCATGGCGCCGTTGGCGGATGAAATGTCAGCCATCTTGGCGATTAACGATCGGTTATCGCTCTCGGCTTACCTGGGCGCGACTCTGAACCGCGAGGTGGATGGTCTCACTGGCAATGCCGACCACGTTTTCGGGGCATGGATAAATCAGAGCTTCACCGACTCTGAGCACTACGTTTTTCACCTGTGGCAGGGCGGCCTCGGCATGCCGGATCGCGATGCCTATCTCGATTCCAAGATGGCCAGCCTGCGTGCCCAGTATCAAACACACATCGCGGCAATGCTGAAACTCGCGGGCGTGGCCGGTGAGGAGGAAAAAGCTGCACGTGTCCTGGCGCTTGAAACAAAAATCGCTCAGGCGCACGCTCCCGATTCCGACGCGGCCGACGTGTTCAAGCAAAACAACCCGTGGAAGCGAGCCGATTTCGCGATCAAGGCTCCGGGAATGGAGTGGGACGCCTACTTCAAAGCTGCAGGAGTCTCCGGGCAACCCGAATTCGTGGTTTGGCAGCCCTCGGCCGTAACTGGAACCTCCGCTCTGGTGGGCAGTGAGGATGTTGGCGTATGGAAGGACTACCTTCGCTTTCACCTGATCGAACACTATGCCGCCGTCTTGCCGAAAGCAGTCGGAGCGGAGCACTTTGCATTTTATGGCGAGGCCCTCTCCGGCAAGAAACAAATGCCAGACCGAAGCCAGGACGCCATCGCAGGCACAAACGCCGCCTTGGGGCAGGCCGTTGGACAGCTTTATACTTCGCGCTATTTTCCGCCCGAAGCCAAGGCGCGCGCGCAAGCAATGGTCAGCGATTTGATGGCTGCCTACCGAGCGCGCATTCCGAGTCTCACGTGGATGTCGACAGAAACCAAGCAGAAGGCACTCGCCAAACTGGCGACGCTTCGCGTCGATGTCGGTTACCCGGACAACTGGATCGACTACTCTTCGCTAGACGTCATCCGCGGCGATGCCTTTGGCAACATGCGGCGCGCGGAGGCCTTCAATCGCTCTTACAACCTTGCCACGCTGAAAAGGCCGGCTGATCCCGACGAGTGGAGAATTGATCCGCAAATCGTCGGCGCGATAATCCTGTTCAGCCCCAACACCGAAACCTTTTCGGCGGGAATTCTACAGCCTCCCTATTTCGACCCCGAGGGTGACACGGCTTCAAATTACGGATCGGCCGGGGCAGGCATGGCCCACGAGATCAGCCATAGCTTCGACGAACTGGGCAACATCTACGATGATCAGGGGCGTTTGGGCAAATGGTGGACTGATGACGATTCAGCAAAATACCATGCCGCCGCAGCCAAGCTGGTGGCGCAATTCAAGAGTTACTGTCCCTTTCCCGATGCCTGCGTGAACGGCGAGCAGGTGCTGACAGAAAATATCGCCGACCTGACGGGGCTGCTGATCGCGCACGATGCCTATCTTCTCTCCTTGAAGGGTAAGCCGGATGTGGTCATTCATGGATTGTCCGGGGAGCAGCGATTCTTCCTCGCCTTCGCGCAGCGGTGGCGCAAGGCCCAGACCGAGACATCGCTTCGCGCTCAAATCAAAGGTGACACGCATTCGCCAGCCGAATACCGCAGTGATACCGTGCGCAATGTCGAAGCGTGGTACAAGGCTTACGACGTCACCTCGTCTAACAAGTTATATTTGAAACCAGAGGATCGGGGAGAGATTTGGTGAAAGCGTTGCGCATCGCGTTCGTGGAGTGGCCGGAGAATTTCTCGACGAATGGCGCTGCATGGGAGCAGGTGAAGCAATCGGTCACAGCTGTTCGCCCCGACATACTTGTTACCAACGAGCTGCCCTTCGGCCCATGGATCGCCGAGAATCCTTCATTCGATAAGGACCGTGCGGCCCTCAGCATTCGCGCGCACGAGGAGGGACTGCAGGGGCTGGTGAGCCTCGATGTTCCCGCCATCATCTCCTCCCGGCCGGTATGGAATGGGAATCGCCTCGCCAACGAAGCGTACGTGCTGGAACGCGGGGAGGCGCGCCCGTTACACAGGAAGCAGTATTTTCCTAACGAGCCGGGATGGTTCGAGAGCGAATGGTACGCCGGCGACGATTCCGGATTCGTCGTGGCGGAAGTGCAAGGCTTGAAAGTTGGCGTGCTGTTGTGTACCGAGGCGATGTTTAACGAGCACGCACGCGCTTACGGACGGGACGGGGCGGGGCTCATCGTCATTCCTCGTGCATCAGGGCTCAATCTCGAGTCGTGGAAGATCGCTGGCGCGATGGCCTCGCTCGTTTCGGGCGCCTACGTCGTCAGTTCCAACCGCGTTGGGAAAAGCACAGGCGGCACACAGTTTGGGGGAGGCGGCTACGCTTATGGGCCAGGCGGGCAACTTCTCGCTATGACCAATTCCACTCAACCTGTACAGATGATTGAACTCGATCCTGAGCAGGTGGCCGCCGCACAACGCGATTACCCCTGCTACGTCCCCGAACTCCGCTGAAGTCAAGGCTACCGGCTTGGTCTCGCCGCCAGCGGCCGGATCGAGGGAAAACATTAAGCCTGTGCTTTGAAGAATCCAGTGGTGAGCGTGCGCGCCCAATAGCGTGGCACGCCATGGCTTTTCTGCAGGTGGTTCACGCAATCGGCCGGCTTCTTGTCCGCCGCGCCGAACTCCTTGAGGACCTTTGTCCAATGCGCGATGGGCTTGCCGGTTTTCTCGATCACCTGCTCGTCTTCCACATTCCAGTAATCGGCTCTCATGTGTGACCTCCAAGCGAAGCGTGACCAAGAGTAACAACAATGGCAGCCGGACCTGTAAGTTGAGCCCCTTTGCAGGCGTAAGCGAAGCGAGAGCCCACAGGCGAAATCCTGAGCGCGCGCAGAGCGTCGAAGGACCTCTGGAAATCAGATGGCAGCCGGACCTGTAAGCCGAATTCTGTCCGCAGCACGAATGCTGCGGGACGGCCATTCCTCTGGGACGAGCATTGCTGCCCGCCTCAAGCGACCTACCCGGAGGTTGTGACGCACCGAGCCGGCACGTCCTCGCCCATCCTCGCAGGAGCGGCAAAACTTGCTCCCGCCAGAATGGGCGAGGTCCCTCCCTATTTGGTCTTGCTCCGTGTGGGGTTTGCCCTGCCCGCCGCATTGCTGCGACGGCGGTGCGCTCTTACCGCACCTTTTCACCCTTACCCCTTGCGGGGCGGTATGTTTTCTGTGGCACTTTCCGTCGAACGGGCTTGAACCCGCCCTCCCGGACGTTATCCGGCACACTGCTATGCGGAGTTCGGACTTTCCTCCCCCATCGCTGGACGCAATGGGAGCGACCGTCCGGTCCGACTGCCAACCCCGTTCATTATATGGCAGGGTGAATCAATCTTCCGAGGTCAGTGGTCGCCCTTCATGGTTAGGCCTGTCGGCGCGATTCCAGCTGCTCAGACCATGATCCGATGTGATCCGTGTCCTCTGTGCCTCTGTGGTGAGAAGACCTGATTTACCACGTAGGACCCAGAGGACATGGAGTGCGCAAACCTACCATCACCTCCAAACTGCTAAACTTTAGCCAGGTTGCGGGGTCGCCCGGCCCGGGCTGACGACCGACGACCGACGACTGATTCCATGAATTTCCTCGAAGCCACGCGCATCGCGCTGCAGTCTCTCTGGGCGAACAAGCTGCGTTCCGCCCTGACGCTGCTGGGAGTCGTGATCGGCGTGGCCGCCGTAATTGCAGTCGTCACCTTCGTAAATGGGATCAACGGCTACGTCGCCGAGAAGATTTTCAACCTAGGCGCTGACGTCTTCATCATGTTCAAGGTCTCGCCCGCGGTCACTAACGTCGACCATTTCCTCGAAGGCCAGAAGCGTAAAGACCTGACCATGGACGATTATCGCGCCGTGCGCGATGGTTGCAAGCATTGCGCGTATGTCGGCGCCTACGCCCGCAACAACAGCGGTCACGTAAAGTACGGGGAGGAATCTCTCAGTGACACTATCGTCCAGGGCATGACGCCTTCGGTAGCAATCACTCAGGATGTGGATCTCGAGTCCGGCCGCATGCTCAACGAAATCGATCTGGACAACAATTCCGCCGTGGCCGTCGTCGGCACCGACATCGTCGACAACCTACTGGCCGGAGTCGATCCTCTTGGTAAAGAGATTCGCGTCGACGGCTGGATTTACCGCATCATCGGCGTAGGAAAAAAGAAGGGCAAGACGCTCGGGCAGAGCCTCGACAACTACGTTTTCATTCCGATGACCAGTTGGCTGAAGCAATATGGCAGCTATCAGACCAACATGCGGATTTCGGCCAAGGCACAAAGTACAGGAGCGATCCTCGAAACGGCCAAGGATGAAGCGCGAGTTATCCTGCGCGCCCGCCGGCACGTGGCGCCCGACGATCCGGACAACTTTGACCTGGAAACAAATAGCAGCTTGCTCAGCATCTGGTCGAACCTGACCGGGACGTTTTTCATCGCCATGATCGGCATCGCCGCCATCTCCATGGTGGTTGGCGGCATCGTGATCATGAACATCATGTTGGTCTCGGTTACGGAGCGAACGCGCGAAGTGGGCATTCGCAAAGCCATGGGCGCAAAACGCCGCGATGTCATGCTGCAATTTCTGATTGAAGCGGTGACTCTCGCGCTGCTGGGCGGAATCGTGGGTGTTCTTTTCGGGATCGGCGTCGCCAAAGGCGTTACGCTGGCAGTTGGCATGCCTTCCGTGATCAAGCTGTGGGCGGTGTTCTCAGGACTCGCAGTCGCGGCAAGCGTAGGTATCTTCTTCGGAGTGTATCCTGCGCGCCGGGCCGCCACTCTTGATCCGATCGCCGCATTGCGTTTTGAACTCTGATGATGAGCAAAAGCGATTTCGGCGAGATCATCCGGATGGCCCTTGCCACCATCCGCAGCAACAAGCTGCGCTCCGGGCTGACCGTGCTCGGCATCGTCATTGGCGTGGCCGTGGTCATCGGCATTTCTTCCATCGTTCGCGGGCTGAACGACAACGTTAGCACCATGATCAGCAGCATGGGCTCAAACATCATTTTTGCCTTCCACATGCCCATCACCTTCACCCGGCCTACAGAAGAGCTGCGTACTCGCAAGGAGCTCAGCTACGAAGACGCGATGGCAATGAAAGATTTGCCTCACGTGAAGGCAGTCACGGCGGGCATTCGTTACGTTGAACCCCAGTTCGGGACCGGAACCTTCGTCGTGAAGTACGGCAACCGCAAAGCCAAGCAGACCATCCTTGAAGGCGATACTGCTAGCGTGAAGGACGTGTTCGATCTCGACATGAAATCCGGTCGCTGGTTCAGCGAAGTAGATGATGAACAGCGTTCGCCCGTCATCGTTCTTGGCGCTGACACAAACGAGGAACTGTTCGGAACCGAAGACGCTCTAGGCAAGGAAATCAATATCGAGGGCGAACTGTTCGAAGTGGTCGGTGTCGCACAAAAGGTGAAGAGCGCCTTCGGCGGCGGCAAGAATCCTGACGACAACAAGGTCTACTTCCCTTTATCGACGCTGCACAAGCTTCATCCCGAGCTGAAACAGCATTTCATTAGCGTTAAGGCCACTTCCCACGCTGACATGCCAAAAGCGATTGACGAGATGCGCGAGTTGCTGCGGCGCCGCCGTCGGGTTCCGCCTGACAAGCCCGACAACTTCGCTATCTTCACCCAGGATTCACTCTCCGACGTGTGGAATCAAATTACCGGCGCGGTGTTCATCTTCATGTTCGCGGTATCGAGCGTCGGCTTGATCGTCGGCGGCGTCGGCGTGATGAACATCATGCTCGTGTCGGTCACCGAGCGGACCCGCGAGATTGGCGTGCGCAAGGCGATTGGCGCGCGCAAGCGCGACATCCTGCTGCAATTTACGCTGGAAGCAATCACCCTGACCGCGATGGGCGGACTGCTAGGCATCTTCGTCGGCGCTCTCATCACCTGGACCATTCCGCTGATCTGGGACTCTCTTCCCGCGAGCATGTCGGTGTTCTGGGCGAGCTTCGGTTTCTGGGCTGCGGCAGCCGAAGGCCTGTTGTTCGGCATTTATCCCGCGTGGAAAGCCGCTAACCTCGATCCCATAGAAGCGCTGCGTTACGAGTAGCGACCGCGAGCAAATTCCCCGCCATCTGCTGGCTGCCCGATTTTGTTACCCTACATCCGGAATGCTGGAAATTCTTTATCGCACCGCGGAAATCTTCTCCGCATTGGGAACCCTCGCGAGTATGGCGTTTTACACGCTGTGTTCACTCGGTGCACTGAGTTTTCTCCGGGATAAGGCGGATCGCGGTGCGATCAACCTGTCGGGGCATTTCCTTCCTCCCGTATCGATCCTGAAGCCTCTCAAAGGCACTGATCCGGGGTTCCGCGAGAGCCTGCGTAGCCATTGCCTGCAGGAATATCCCGACTACGAACTCATTTTTGGTGTGAGTGATCCGAATGACCCCGCCATCGAAGAGGTCGAAAACCTTCGTGCGGAGTTCCCCGCGCGCCAGATTTCTCTCATCGTATGCCGCGAGGAATTAGGCGCGAATATCAAAGTCAGCAATCTCGTGCAGATGTTGCCCCATGCCCGCCATGAATACCTGATTGTCAACGACAGCGATATCCGTGTACCCGCAGACTATGTCTCGACTGTAATCCAGCCGCTACAGCATGCGGACATCGGCCTGGTGACTTGCCTTTACCGGGCGATCGCGGCTCCGAGCCTGGGATCGAAACTGGAATCCCTGGGCATCAGCACCGACTTCATACCCGGCGTACTCGCGGCGCGCCAACTGGAAGGGATCCGCTTTGGCCTTGGGTCTACTCTCGCGTTTCGCCGCGCGGATTTGCAGGGGATTGGCGGGTTTGAAGCCCTGGTCAATCATCTTGCCGACGATTTTGAACTCGGCAGCCGCATTGCCGCGAAGGGACTGAAGGTAGAACCGTCCTCGGTTATAGTTGAAACTTTCCTGCCGGCTTACCGGTTTGGCGACTTCCTCCGCCATCAGCTTCGCTGGGGTCGCACCATCCGCGACTCGCGCCGTGCCGGCTACTTCGGCCTGATCTTTACCTTCGGAGTTCCGTGGGCCCTGCTGACTTTGGCCTTATCGGGCGCTGCGGCCTGGGCCTGGACACTGTTGGCGACGACACTGCTCACCCGTTTCGGTATGGCGTTGATTGTGGGTTCGGTGATTCTAAGGGATTCCCAAGTGATCCCCCGCTTCTTGCTTGTTCTGTTGCGTGACCTCCTGGCACCGTTCGTCTGGCTGGCCAGCCTAATCGGAAATCGCGTCCGCTGGCGAGATAAGTCCTTTATACTCAAGGACGGAAAGCTCGAACGGGTTGGTTCTTGAGCCACTTGCCTCTATAATTATTGTTTCCGTTAATTCCTGGGCAGGGAAAGTTCCTTTAGGCTGCATCTATATATAGACGCGAATGAGAAAAATTCTGGTTACCGGCGGCGCCGGATTTATAGGCAGTCACCTTTGTGAAGCTCTGCTTCACCGCGGCAACGAAGTTTTTGTACTTGACGATCTCTCCACCGGACGGCTGGAGAACATTGCTCACCTTCAGAGCAACCGCGACTTTCATTTCACCGAAGGATCCATCCTCGATATGGGGTTGCTCGAACCCCTGATTCGTCAGGCCGACGTGGTCTTCCACCTTGCCGCAGTCGTAGGTGTGCAAAAAATTATCGAGGTTCCTGTCGATACCATCGAGATCAACGTTCTGGGCAGTCACAACGTGCTGAACCTGGCGGCCCGCTACCGCAAGCTCTGCCTGGTCGCTTCGACTTCCGAAGTCTACGGCAAGAGCAATAAGCACCCGTTTACGGAAGACGATGATGCGGTCTACGGTCCGACCACCAAAAGCCGCTGGAGCTATGCCTGTTCCAAGGCAATCGATGAGTTTCTGGCCCTGGCCTATCACAAGGCGCAAGGCTTGCCGGTCGTGATCGTTCGCCTTTTCAATACCACCGGTCCACGTCAGACCGGGCGCTATGGCATGGTATTGCCGCGTTTTGTCGAGCAGGCATTACGGGGGGAAGCCATCACCGTTTTTGGCAGCGGACGTCAATCTCGCTGCTTCGCAGATGTCAGCGACGTGGTCCGCGCCCTGATGTTGCTGATCGATCATCCCGCCGCCATCGGCCAGGTCTTCAACGTGGGGAATCCGGAGGAGATTTCGATCGGCGACCTAGCGAAACTGGTAAAGAAACTCACGGGCAGCGATTCAGAAATTCGCCGCATTCCCTACGACCGCGCCTACCAGCCCGGGTTCGAGGACATGCATCGGCGGTTGCCGAATATCGAAAAGATATCCCGCTTGATAGGCTTCGAGCCGCGGATCAAGCTGGAGGAGATCATCAGCCGCATCGTCGAAAGCAAGCGTCAGGAGATAGGTCAACCGCTGGGCTTGCCGGTTACAGCCGGTTTGCAACCGCATTCGATGCGGGCCGGTGCTGCGGAATAATTTTCCCACCGCTGCTGAAACGGTAGGTTTCTCCGCGCCAGAAGAAGTTTCGGCTGGTAAAACTTCCCATCCAGATCACCGATCCCATCAGGTCGCGCAAGGGATAAAGCCAGCAATATTTCAGAGCGCGTTTGTCACCGATAGTTCCCCACCCCACGGCGAGCGCCTGCAGGGTGCGATTCAACCAAGCGGCGGCCAAAAGGCCGATTCCGAGCCCAGCATGTCCCATCGCTAGTCCGGCAGCGAGGCCCAGCAAGCCGAAAGGCATTGCAAAGGTCAGGCCCGTACCGACGTGGCCCATCGGCCGCGAGTAGCGCGTGCTCTTCATCCAACGCAGCTGATCGCCAAACGTTTGCCGGAAGGTGCGGGGCATGAGCACATGTCCAACAATGTGATGGGATAGCACGACTTTGTACCCGGCAGCCCAAACCTCGTTTCCCAGCACAAAATCATCGGAATAGTAATCGGCCGTGGCTGCAATGCCGCCGATCTTCTCCAGCGCATCCCGGCGAGTTGCCATTACTGCTCCCATGGCGAACCGCATGCCTTCCATCATGTCGGCGACCATGACGCCCGAGGGCATCTCTACCGACATCCCCAGCGCCTCCAGCCGCGACCACAAATCCGACGACGGTATTCCCTCATACGGGCAGGTGACAAGTCCAACCTTTCTGTCCAGCAGCGGCGCGACAACATTGCGGAGAAAGTCAGGCCGGACCAACACGTCGCTGTCACTAATGACGAAATAGTCGTTGTCTGTGGTCCGGATCATCCGGTCCAACGAAAATACCTTGGCGTTCGGCCAGGTTGGCGGACCGGAGAGGACGATGCTGGACTTAACCTGGGGATACTGTCGCCGCAAACCTTCGGCGACCTGCAAGGCAGCATTGTCGGCATCTCGAGCAGCGAAGATGATGTCGAACCGAGGATAGTCCTGCTGGAAGAAGCTCTCCAGGTTCTCGGCGAGGCGGGGCTCCATCCCGTGCACCGGCTTGAGAATCGTGACTGCCGGCAGAGAGGAGTCTGGCACTTGGGCGGCGGCGGCCTTCGCCGCTTGCGCCAACCGGCGGTAGCGTGTCGAAGCCACCAGTACCATACAAAGGAAGACTGTCGAGGTAAGAGTGCCCAGCAGGGCCAGTGCCAGCACCACCCGCCAAACCCAGGCAGCCGACACCGCTCCCACAATACTCATAGAGGCAAACGCTGATTATACGCGCGCAAAGTGCCTTTTCACGGCCTCCGTACCCCCTCGATCACTCGGCCAAAGGATGGTTCATCAGGATCGACTTTCCTCCGCTGTGCGCCAGCTGATAGCGAGCGGCGCCGTGCAATTCTTTGGGATCCTCCTGATCGGTCCACAGAAATACCCGTGTACCACTGTTCCAGAGCTGGTCGAACGAAGCCTGGGTTTCAAAGACGTGGGGCGCGTCGGGAAACTGCGAGCCGTACCACAAGTTGCCGCTTCGTTCGTGCAGGATTCGCAGGGGTACGTGGGTGTAGAAGTTCAACGTCGAACCATCTTCGTACTCGCCATCGATGACAATCAGATCGCCCGGCCGGTATTGTTTCTCCACCGCGAGCGCCAGCGACTTCGAGGAAATAATGGGAGAGAAGGTAATGAAGGCAAAGTGCACGCAGGTCAGAATGCCGACCATCATCAGCGCCAAAGAGACATTTCCCCAGCACGGGTTGCCACGTTTTCGAAACCACCAATTCAGGGCGGTACCCAGGAGAAAAGCAACGCTAAACCCGAGGAGCGGACGCTGAAATGCGCCCAATGCCTGCGGAGTCAGGTCTAGAAAATGCCCGAAAGACAAGGCGTACTCGTCGGGATTTTTCTTCAGCAAATCGGCGAGTTCGACTCCGTCAGCGGGAGGCTTGGAATTCAGGAACAATAAAAATCCGACCACAAAAACCGCTATTCCCACTCCGAACAAGACTAATGCAGATCGTCGGCCGGACCGTCGTTCAGTTGCGCCCGCCGGTGACTCTTGTTCTCGCGCCAGCCATCCTCCCACCAGCAGCGCCAAGCCCGGTAAGGCCGGAATGGTGTAGTACTCCTGCCGGGTTGAGAAGCTGAAGAACAACAGGATGATTGCTACCCAAAGAAAGAACAGGAGGTTCGCCCAACCCCTCCGATCCAATCGCGAGCGCATTTCGCGCCAGGGCAAAGAGACTTTGCGCAGCGCTTGCGGCAGAAATGCCACCCACGGTAGCAGCCATAGCAACAGCAGGCCCCAGAAGACCAGCAATGGCACAGTGTCGTAATCGCGTGGTACCCGCTCGTTCAAATAGCGGAGAATCTGCTCATTGACGAAATAGAACCAGAGGAAGCCCCGCACATTTCCCTGGTCCGGGTTGTGCAGTGCCGCAAGCACATGCCACGGAACGGCCACTGCCAGAAGCACCGCAATGCTCGATACCAGCCGCATGCGCCGAAGGTGACCGAGGTTGCCCGTAAGCAGGAGGTACAAGCCAGCGATTCCTATGGGAAAGACCAGCCCGATCAGACCTTTCGTCAGCAGGTTCAACGCACACGTAACCGCAAATCCCCAGCAGGTAAATCGCGAGGGCGGATCTTCATCCAACGAACGCAGGAAGAACAGGAAACTAAGCGTGAGCCACAATCCGACAAGTGCGTCAGGAATTAAGAACCGCGTAAAAAGATATGGTCCAAGCGATGTGACTAGCACCACGCCGCTCAGCAGTCCACCACGTTCTCCAAAGGCCCGCCGACCTAAGCCATAGGTGGCTAGGACCACCGCGAGCACCCCCAGCATCAACGGTAGGCGCGTACTCCACTCGCTGATGCCAAACAGAACGTAACTTGTCGAGACGGCCCAGTACGGCAGCGGAGACTTCTCGAGATAGCGAACGCCGTTGACGTACAACGTCACCCAATCATGCCGCGCCAGCATTTCGCGCGAAGCTTCCGCGTGGACCGAATCTGCGTCGTCCAGCAGGGCCGGATGGAACATCCCCGCGACGTAGATCGCCAACCACAGGGCAATCAGAATCAGAATGCTGGATTTACGTATAGCTTCAGGAACGAAAGACGAGGTTCGGTTTTGCTGGGTGGAGGAAGGTGCCATGCACGGGTCCGCACTTGATTATACGGGAGAGAAATCGGCTGGCGTTTTCAAAGGGTTATCAGTTCTTCTGGAGTAGCTGGTTTCAATCTCAGAAAAGCTGAGGGCAAGATCGCGCGCCAAGGGATTTCAACTTTACCGCCGAGCTTTACGACCGTCACGATGATTTTTTTCGCTATCTGCGTTCTTTGCAGTTCCTATCCCCGATTATTGACCGACATCTACCCACTCGACGCAGCCGCGGACCTTGCCGCTGGCGTGGCGTCCAGGACCTCGCGGACTTTGCACGCCAACCCTTTCAGAGTGAAGGGCTTCTGAATAAAACAGGACCTCACATCGATCACTCCGTGGCGCGCGACGGTGCTTTCGGCGTAACCCGACATGAAGAGCACCCGCATGCCGGGCCGCTCCTTGGCCAATTGCTCGGCAATGCGAGCACCGCCCATCTGCGGCATGACAACGTCGCTGATCATGAGATCGACCGGACCTATGTATTCTCGCGCAATGCGCAGGGCTTCTTCTCCATTTTGGGCTTCCATCACGTGATAGCCGTTGCGCGAAAGAAACTCCCCTGTAGATTGCCGCACCGCATTCTCATCTTCAACCAGGAGCACGGTTTCCCCACCTCCGCGACAGGCTTCAACCGTCTTAATCTGGGGAATGCGGTGGTGCGCCAGACGCACACTGGGGAAGTAGATCTTGAAGGTCGTGCCTACGTCGATTTCGCTGTAGACCCAGACAAAGCCGCGGTTCTGCTTCACAATTCCGTACACTGTCGCCAGTCCAAGTCCAGTACCTTTACCTTCCGCTTTGGTGGTGTAGAACGGCTCGAACACATGATCAATGTGTTCCGGGCTGATGCCATACCCTGTATCGGTGACGGCGAGCAAAACATACTCGCCAGGGGGAACTATTGCATTGTGTTGTGAGTAAGACCCGTCCAGCGTGACCACCGAAGTCTCGATGGTTAGTTTTCCTCCTCCGGGCATGGCGTCACGCGCATTGATTGCCAAGTTCATGATGATCTGCTCGATCTGCACTGGATCGGCTTTTACGCTGCCCAGGTTGCTCCCTGGCAGCACGGTCAATTCGATGTCCTCCCCGATCAGGCGCGGCAGCATCTTGCTGATCTGCTGGATGACTGCGTTGATGTCGAGCAACTGCAGCACCTGCATCTGCTTGCGGCTGAAGGCAAGCAACTGACGCGTGAGATCGGCAGCGCGGCGCGATGCAGCCAGAACCTCCTGCAGATGTCGTCGCAGAGGATGATCGTTCTCGAGCGCGTCCAGGGCCAATTCGGCATTGGCGCTAATGACCAGCAGAAGGTTGTTGAAGTCATGCGCCACACCTCCAGCCAGCTTTCCAATCGCATCCATCTTCTGAGCTTGCTGCAGTTGTGCTTCAAGTCTCCGGCGCTCGCTAATATCGCGGTCATTGGATATGAAGTGAGTAATCCGGTCTTGCTCATCTCGAACGGGAGCAATGGTTTTCTCCACGAAGAAGATTTCGCCCGTCTTCTTGCGATTGGCGAGGATGCCACGGAAGACACCCCCCGACCGGATGGTTTGCCACAAATCGCCGTAGAACTCAGGTCCCTGCTCACCTGACTTCAGAATTCTCGGATTCCGCCCAATTACTTCTTTTCTTGTAAAGCCGGTCAACCGTTCGAAGGCAGGGTTCACATATTCGATGATTCCCTCGTAGTCGGTGATCACGATCAAGTCGGCCGATTGTTCGACTGCACGCTGCAGCTTCCTCAGCATCTCCTTTGCCTCATCCGATTGCAATCGCCTTGGGCTCATCGTCGGAACTTCTTTCGTCTACAGTGGTACGAACCTGCTATGGGTTACATCGGAGTACTCGCGGAAGTTGTCAGCGGCAATTTGAGGATTTTGGGAAGATTAAGGCGGATTGTTCCACTTTGGAAAGACTAACGAGAGAGGAAAGCCTGCATTACCGAAGCTCAAAGTAAGACTGCGCGATCAGCGTGCGCCGCTCGTATAGTAGCCCCCCTTGTAACGGAATGCGGGTCCGCCGTCCTTAACCGGTAGCACCCGCACTCTGCGGAATTCGCGAACCCCAGTCTCGCTGGGCGCCCGGTAGTACAGCAGGTATGAACTGCGCAGGTCTTCGCTGATCTTCATCAACGATTGCCGCAGTTCCTCGGGTTTGGAAACCGTGAAATCTGTGCCACCAGTGTTCTGTGCCAAGCGATGTAGAACGGCGTCCCCGGAGTTCGGCATTTTCCGGCTATGCACCGAAATGGTGTAAACCGCGATCCCGTTTGCCCCAGCCTTCTCGATTGTCTGGTCAAGGCTGTGCCAGCTCAGATTGTCTTTTCCGTCGGAGAAAAGAATCAGCGCCGATCGGCGCGGCTCGTGAAAATCATTGAAAACCGCACTTTCGCAGGTCTTGTAGAGGGCGTCATACAACGCGGTTTGTCCACCCGAGGGGACCGCGGCCATAAGACTTCTAGCGTCTTCCGGATCATCAACTTGCTTTTCCATTTCGACGCGACTATCAAAAGCGATCAGGATTGCCTGGTCGCGCGGTTTGAGAGTTTCCTGCAAAAACTCCGCTACGGCTTGCTTTGTCGAGGTCCACGCGGGCAAGTTGGATTCGCTGGTGTCCAACACGACTCCGACTCGTAGCGGCAATTCGGAAGCAGGTTGAAGCTCAAAATTCGAAATGCGGTAGTCCTCGTCGAGTACGGCAATATCGTGCGGCGAAAGGTTTTCCACCGCCCGTCCTTGCTGGTCGGTAGCCACCAGCGTCAAGTGCACTTCGCTGACAGTCTTGCGGATGACGGGAAGCGATTCTGCGGAGAAATTAGTTACGAAAAAGAGGCCTAGCAGTAAGAGCGCTGCCCTGTATCTCACGTTGATCTCATCGGCACCTTTGGACGCTCCTCCAAGTACTCGCCAAACCTAGGTAATTAGAGAGGGTTAAAACACGCGCAGGCTGGGGGAAATACCAACCCGGGAACCGATCGACTCCTTTTACCCACCGAAGTAGCTTCTAACCTATTGACGGCGAGGCGTTTATAGGCCGTCTACGACGCCGCCTTTGGCCCACGGGTTGCCTTTACTGGTTGTTGCGACTCGGCTGTCTTGCCCGCTCCAGTCGCCCAGGATGAGGGGATGGAAACTCGATCAAACACAGAAACTGCCGGTTGGCGGCCCCAACACGCTTACATCATGGCGGCTGTCTGCCTGATGATTGGATTGGCGCTTGGATATCTATTCCGTGGATCTCAGAGCCCCGCGGCAGCCAAAGCTGATACGAGTCAACCTCAGCATTCCGCCGCACAACCTTCGCAGCCCATGCCGACGCTGGCGGACATGAAGCGTATGGCTGATAAGCAGGCCGAACCCCTGCTGACCAAGCTGAAGGATTATCCCAAGGACACAGACCTGCTGATGCAACTGGGCACGATTTACAGCGCCACCCACCAATTCCCGGAAGCTGTCGGCTACTACCAACGCGCCCTGCAGATCGACCCTCAGAGTGTTAACGCCCGCACGAGGATGGCAAATTGCTTGTACTACGAGGGCAAGATTGATGAAGCCATTGCAGAGTTGAATCAATCGCTCAAGTACAACCCGAAGCACGCCGGCACCTTGTTCAACCTCGGGATGATCAAGTGGAGAGGCAAGGGTGATGGTGCTGGCGCGGCTGAGGCTTGGCAGAGACTGCTCGACCTTTACCAGACTATGCCTAGCGATCTGCCCAACCGCGACACCGTGACAAAACTTGTTGCCGAAGCCCGGCAGCATCCTGCAATGAAGTAGGGCGGCCAGAGTTCTTATTTAAGAGGAGTCAAGCAATGAGCAAGCAACACGACAAACCTTCCTCCCTTCGCTGGAACAGCACCCAGGCGTATTCCTTAGCCGTCGTCTGCTTACTGATCGGCGTGGCGGTCGGATGGCTGGTAAGAGGATCGCAGTCGGCACCGACCCAGGTCGAGGCCGCCTCGGCCAGCACCGCGGCCTCCGGCACACCCCAGCCCACTCCCGAACAGATGAAGCGCATGGCGGACAAGCAAGCCGGACCACTTCTTGAGCAACTGAAGACCGATCCTAGCAATGCCGACCTGCTGTCCAGCATCGGAAACATCTATTACGACACCCAGCAGTTTGATACGGCGATTGATTACTACCAGCGCGTCCTGAATGCTCAGCCGGCTAACACTGGCGTGCGGACGGATCTCGCGACTGCATACTGGTACCAAGGCAACACAGACACAGCAATCGCGGAGTTTAATCGCACTCTTGCCTATGAGCCCAACAAAGCCAACACATTATTCAATCTGGGGATTGTGAAGTGGCAAGGAAAGATGGATATTGATGGCGCAGTGGCTGCCTGGCAAAAGCTCCTGGATACGAATCCGAACTATGAGAACAAAGCAAAGGTTCTGGAGTTGATCGCTCAAGCCAAGAAGCACCAGAAATAAGCTTCCTCCGTGCCCTCTGCGTCCTCACTGGTGGGAAGACCTCTTACCACAGAGAACACGGAGGACACGGAGGCCTAGTCGAGTCCTGAAGTCAACTCAGCCGGGAGATGGCACGACCCTTAACCACAGGAACTAGCATTCCGACTTTCCTCCGTGTCCCCTGTGTCCTCCATTGTGAGAAACCTTTTGCCTGACCGCGGTCTCACTTCTTTTGAAGGATCTTGGTGGGTGTGCCGGTGGAGCCGTGATTCTCTCCATGGCATGCGAGCACGCAGGTGTTTGTGCTGCGGTTGTAGGAGATCGGCGCCGCGCCGTTGGCGGCAACCACGTTGGCATCGAAATTCACCAATCGCTCGCCGCTGATATTCGCTGACGCCGCACCCATTCCATGACCCGCGTGACAGGCGGAGCAAGAGAAGCCATCGTTGATATGCCGCGCGTGCTCAGTGAAACTGCTGTCGCTTAAAATTTGCGTGAGATCATGGCACTTTGCGCACAGTGCGTAGGGCCCCGCGACACTCAGGTCAGGCGTCGGGAACAGATTTGTGATCGTTCCGCCCGGAACCACAGCCTGGCTGAACTCATAACGCCGCTCCAGCAGATGTAGCCACCTCGAACCGTGGGGTCCATTCGGACCCGTCCCGCCGAATTCCCGGTTGTCGTCGCTGTTGTGACAGTCGGTACAAAGCAGGCGCGTGCCCATTGCGCGACCCGGAGTCGCCCCATCTTCATTCAGCATGTTTGCGCGGAGGCTCGGCTGCGCCAACGGACTGGAACGATCATGCGTCACCGGGTGGCTGGAAGTTGCCGTCAGGCTGAACTGCGGAATGATATTGAGCGGATCCGCAGAAGCCACCACGCGAACCGGCAAATAGCCGAACACCGTAGGATTCGTGGCTTTTCCCGTGCTGCTCCCGTGACACCGTAAGCAGTTTTCGTATTGATTCACAGCGGGCTTCAGCACCGTGATCCCGTCAGAAGCGGCGATTCCTGTAATGCCGTTCTGCGACGGCCGGATCGCGGGGGGAAGTGGGAATGTCACAACCTGGCTTGCGGAATGAGCATTGTGGCAGTCCGCGCAAGTCGCGTGACGATTCTGATTTAAAAGCACGTCTTCATTGGGATCATGCGATCCAGTCGGCGTGGTAAAAGGGTGCGCTCCTACTTTTGAAAATTCCGAGAATATGTCGGCTGCAGTAGGCGACAGCGCCGATGTGCCGCTGTGGCAGGTAATGCAATCGGTCTCATTACTTGCGCGCAACAGAGCAGTCGCTCCACCGGCCTCGTGAGGCATGTGGCACGAGTTGCAGGCAAATTCGGCTACGGTGCTATATCCACCCAGTCCGGCGCTCGGATTGACCAGGTTGCCGGCATTCGCGTGCACGCTGGTCGCCCACCCCGCCAAGGCATTATCGTGTCCGTTCACCGTGCGCGGGTTAGTGGTGTGACATGCAAGGCAGACTGCGCCTTTGAGGTTATCGCGAACAAGAAAGTTCGCGGATTGCTTGTCTATGCTCTGGATGTGCGGATTGTGGCAGCTCGTACACTCAACGCTGCCCTTGATCAGGTTCACCGAGTGGGTGGGATCGGCGGTAGTTCCGTTCACCACGAGGCTTTGCACCAGGTTCGCCGAATCCTTAAGCGGAAGCTGCAAGCTAAAAGGATGGCTGGATTGCAGATTAGTACCCAGTTTGGGCATGGTGCCGATCATCTGATAGGGACCGTACGGCACAACCTGCCCCACGGCAACCGTTCCGTCGTGGCAACTGAGGCAGAGCGAACTTGCCTGCCCGAGTTCCGGCTGCACCGAGCTGTTTTGCTCTGTGCTGCTTGCGTAAGGTGTATAGACGGACGACGAGAGGGTCTGTCCCCAGAGCGGGCCTTTGCCAACCCCGGAGTGCGGCACGTGGCAATACAGACATGCCGCGGACATTTGGCCCTTGATCCGCGAAGTTCCGCTCAACGAAAGATCGTGGGAGCCGAGCACATCCCCCGACTGCGCCAGAGCAAATGGCACGAACAGCAGGAACAGAGCCAGGCTCGCTCGCTTCATGGCTGCGCTCCCCGCGCGCTGAGCTTCACGCCGTGATACTGGAAAATCTGAATGCGCCGATTGTACGAATCGACCACGTAAACACGATCGTTGTGATCGATGTAGATGCCTGCGGGCAACTGAAACTCGCCGAGCCCTTTGCCCCGTTTACCAAAGTAGTAGAGCAATTGACCTTGCTGATCGAATACCTGCACCATGCTTCGCAGGGCTTCGACCACATAAATATGATTCTCGGAATCAAGGCTGATGCCCTTGGGACGGAAAATCGCTTCCTCTGCATCGCCGAGGTTGCCAAAAGCACTCTGGAAGTTCCCTTTGCTGTCGAATGTCTGTACCCGGAAATTCATGGCGTCCACTACCGCCAGGACCCCATTTCTGATCAGCAACTCGGTCGGCAGGTTGAATTCGCCATTCTGCCCGCCGTGCTGGCCGAAGTTTTTTACCACCTGACCATTGGGATCCAGAATATAGACGCGATCACGCAGGGTGTCGGTGACATAGATTTGTTTGGTCTCGCGATCAATCGCGATTCCGGTAGGGCGCTTGAAGTAGCCCTCCCCGCCCTTGATGCTTCCGAACACGCCTTTGTACTTACCACTGGGTTCGAAGACAAACACTTTGCCCGCCCGGGAGTCGGTCACATAAATGTTGTCGTTCGCATCGAGGGCAATGCACTGGGGTTCGAGCATCGCGTCTTTCGACTTGTCTTTACGCTGAATGAACTTGTACTTGTGCTGCTCCACGTCGAAAATATGGATCCCAGCCCGTCCCGGGTCAGTGACGATAACTCGCCCGTGCGAATCGACCGCCACGCCGTACGGCCGGATCATCTGCTTGTAATCGGGCTCTCCGGCGACTACATCCACCAGTTTCTTGAAAAATCCCGGCTTGCCGCGAACGTCGCGCTCGGAACTGAGCACGCGTTCGAAGCTGAGCTTGCGTCCGCCGTCCATCAACAGGTCGGGAGGACCCGGCACGGCTTCAGGCTTCTTCTTGTCGGCGGACAATGCGGGCAGCAGCAGAAGGACGACGGTCAGGAAGGCCCCCGCCGCATAGCGCACTCGGCGTGCGCACACGCGGGTTAGAAGATGTCGAACCATCGCGAGATGTTGAAATAATACGTGTTCGAACTCGAAGGCGGAAGTCCCGCGGCCCCGATCGATTGGTTGACTTTCCAGTAGCCGGCCCGGAACGACAGCTTGCGCAGGTTGTACTGCATTTGCGCGTACAGGCGGTCGCTGTTGTTGCCGGAGAATATTTGCGCTGTCTGCGTATCGGTGTTCGCGCGGTACCAGTTCACGTTAACAATCATCTTCTTCAGCGGAGTAACGCTCACTCCGCCGCCATACACCTTGCCGTCATAGATTGCCTGGTCCGGCGCAAGTAGTGCGGCGAGTGGCGTCGGATTGAGCACTCCCGTGGTGCTCAGGAGTGCTGTTCCATGCGATATGGAGTAACTTCCCGACAGTCCATATCTGCCATGGGTGAAATTCGTTAGGAATGTGTCAGAGCGATTGCTGTAACCAGGAAGCTGCGTCAGTCCGCTTTGAATGCCGCGGTACGACGCGTTCCATTGCCCGTTAGCTCCGAACCGCCGCCGGGCCAGCATTCCGTAGCTGTAGGTACTGCTGGTGTAGAACGAAACAATGGTTTGAACGTTCTGCGCGTATGAGAAATCCGAATCAACCTGCCACAAACCCAGCTTCTTCTTAAGGGAGACGTTGCCGACATATCCGATGCTACCCCCGCCATTGTTGTTGCTGGCATTGTTCACCATGCCAAAGCTGAAGTAGAGCAGCCCGAACAGTGGACGCGAGTAGCTATAAGTCAAAGTGCCACCGACCCGGGTGCTGTCGGTCTCGATGCCCTGGAAGGTTGCCATCTGGCGAGTGACATAACCTATCAGGATGAAGCCATGCCCAATGTTGTAGCTTCCATAGCTGCTCAAAGACAGCCCGTGTGAGGACTGATCTGTGCTCGGCAGCGGCGGGGAGTTTGGCGATAACGATTGTTGCAAGGCGCCGATCAGGTTGCCGGTGTAGCGGATCTGCCCGTTGATGGTGAATTGCTCGATCGGCCGGAATGAGACGACTGAATCCGCAGTGGAGGTTGAGCCGGAATTCCGATAGAAGTCGCTCTCGCTGCCATAGTCGGTTCGGCTGTAGCCCGCTTCAAAAGTGCCGGACCATGGCAGCGCATGATTTGCCGAAGCGCCGTAGGAGGTCGCCGAAGAGTCGGTGCTTGCATTCGTCGGGGACAGGAAGGAAGGCAAGGTTGCGCCGAAATTCTGATGGTTCCAGAACCCGTTAAAGCCCCAACCGTCGATCTTGTAATTTGAAAGCAGGCTGAAGTTTCGCGATGACGAATCGGTCGTGCCGGTAACTCCCTGAATCGTCGAGGAACTGCCATTCCGGCTGAAAGTCGCGGTTAACGATGGCAGGCCTGGAAGCAATTCGCTCCAGGACACAGCGAAGTTATCGGTCGCGCTGTTAGAGCTGAGGCCAATCGACCCAGGAAGGCCGTATTGGCTGCCCTCTGTATAAGCTTTACTGAAACTGACTGATCCGGGGAAATGGCTGCCTGCGAACAGGTTTGTGGACATTTCCAATCCGGTGTCGCTCAGGACCGATCCGAACGACCCGTTGTCCTGGTTGCGGTTATAAAAAGGCCGGACGTTGAAGGAGAGAAAATTAGGACTGTAATAGTAGCCCGACAGCTGAGCCGTGCCGGATGCGAAGAGGCCATGTCCCGAGACGCCTGAGTCACCGTAGTTTCCGGAGTAGCCCATCCCCAGGAAGCCATTCAGCGTCATCTTCATGTCGTCGCCGGCTTCTAGCTGCGCGTGGACCAGGGTGGCCGTCAGCAAAAGCGCCAGCAGGCAAGCCCAGCTCAACTTTCCTAGCCCGTTGAATGATTGCCGGCACTTCATAATGCACGCTGGTTACAGCGTCTCGATTTTGGCGTTCTTGCGTAGCTTCTGCGCCAATGCCGACCGGAGCTGCTCGGTGTTCTTCTTCTGCATGTCCGCTTGCAATTTCTTCTGCACTTCCGCGAAGGGAGTGAGGCCGGCCGGCGTGCGCGATTCCAGCCGGAAAATCGTGAAGTTGTTGCCTAGCTGGATGAGGTTGCTGACGTCGCCCGCCTTCATCTTGGCCGCAGCCTGGGTAATCGGCGGCGGCAAGGCACTCGCGTCCTGCGGCCGGTGATCGCCCATGTTGACGTGAAAATCGTCATCCGAAAGCTTCTCTGCCAGCAGGCCGAAATCGCGATAACTCTTCGCTTGCTTGGCGAGTTTGTATGCTTCTTCCGCGCGCTTCTTCGCTTCGTCGAGAACCGGCTTGGTCGCGTTGGGTGGAATGATCGAGATGCTCTGGATGTGCAGCTTCTCGACGTGCTTGTATTCGGCGGGGTTCTTCAGATAATTCGCTCTCGCCTGCGCCGTCGTGACCCGTCCGGGCGCATTCACTTCCTGGTTCAGGAGCTTCTCGATTAACAACGAGCGCCGTACCCGTTCCTTCATGGCTGCCTCGGAGCCGTTGGTCTCGCTCTTCAGGAATTCCTGATACGAAGCCGCATCGCCAAACTGCTTGCGAAATTCTTTTTGCGCGGCCGCCAGCGTGGCCGGCGGAATCGTCATGTTCCTGCGCTTGGCTTCCTGGTATACGAGTTCTTCGAAAATGATCATCTGCAGCGCGCCCTGCCGGACTTTCGGTTCCAGGTCCTTTGGAAAGCCGTTGTGCTGCTGCGCGTAAGGGAAAATCGTGTACATCTCGCGAGTAAGGTCGCGGTCGGTCAATTCTGTTCCGTTCACTCTCACGACAGCTTTGCCGGTCACGGGCGCAGGAGGAACGATGGTGGACGTCTTTGCTGCCGGATCCATATGCGCAGCGGGCATCGACGGCGCATGTGATGAAACCAGTTGCGCACTGGCTGATGCTACCGCCAGCACCACCATCATCGCGATCCAGATCCGGTTCTTCATAAGCCCTCCGTAAAAGTTCCAGGGGAGGGAGTTTCCCTCCCCTGAAAGTCAGGTCACTAGAAAGCAGTGGTCACACTCGTGATACCGCTGGCTTCGTTCGATCCACCCGCGCCGGTGTAGTGGCACTGGCGGCAGAACTGCGTGGCGGACGAGGCGTGCTGCGGGTTGGGGTTGCTTCCTGGGTTGTACGGGGCCGCGATAAAGAAGTAGCTCGGGTAGGTGCCCGTCGTCAGCCCGTTAATTGGAGCGTCGGTGTTTGCGCTGGCGATGTACATGCTGTGCGGGGTGTGGCAAGTGGTGCAGAGCAGGTACGCATTGCCCGGCGTGGTGTCAGGCAGTGCCAGCGGTGAGCTGTGCCCGTTCGAAGTGATCGTGGGCAAGCCGTAGTGAGTTACGAACGTGGTGAAGTTGGTGTCGGTGCCCGCATCTTTCAGGCAATCGAACTTCGTGCTGCTGCCGCAACCGGCTGCGACAAACTTCAGCTTGGTGTCGACGCGAACTGCCGACAGCTTGGCTTGCGGACCGATTGGGTGGTCGTTGTAATAGTTGCCGGTCGCGGTGCCGTCGTTGCCAAGCAGCGTCGGGATCGCGTTCGGGCCGTACAGGCCGGCGGGCAGTAGCCCTGCCGCCTGCTCGTACGACTTGTTGGTCATCATGGCGCCCTTGGCGATGTTGCCGTCATGGCAACTAAGGCACATCATGATGCCGGTGATTTCTTCGGGATAGCTGAAGAACTGGTTCTGTGCCGGCAGGGTGGTGACATACTGCGTGCCGTTTTGAACATTGTCGCCCTGGTTCAGAACATAGCCATACAGCGGACCTAGGTCCTGGCCCCAGAGAGCGGCGTTACCAGCGTTGATTTTGTCCTGCGCTTGCCCGGTGACAGCGTTGCCGCCGTTGCCAAACGCGCCGCTGTGCGGAGCATGGCATCCGACGCAACCTCTGCCGCCATTCTGGTGAGCACCCAGCTTGTCGACCCCGGTTATGCCAGAGCCTTGGGTGTAGGTCTGCGCCATCGCAAATGCTGCGAGGCACAGGATCGTCATAACTACTATGAACGTTTTCCTCATATAAAAGCCTCCTGATTTGTAACAGCTGTTACTTCTACTGCTCCGGAACTCGTACCGAGTCCGGTTTGTGGCTGCCCGCGGACAGCCAAAGCTTTGCGCAGCATTACTTGGGCGTCGTCGCTGCTGCAGATTTCGCCGTTTCATTGGCGGGTGCTCCTCTTGTTTTCTTGGCCGAAGCTGCTTCCAGCTCGGTTTTCTCTTTTTCTGCTTCCTGGTCGGTGCGATAGCGGAAAATCTGCACCCGCCCCGGATACTGCTCGGACGTAAGCACTCGATTGTTCTGGTCGATGGCGACTCCGGCCAGAGTGCTGAACTGTCCCGGCAGCAATCCGTGGCCGCCCATCCAGATCAGCAATTGACCTTCTGGCGTGAAAACCTGCACCCGATCCTGCACCGAGTCCGCAACCCAGATGTGGCCGTCGGCGTCAATCGCAATGCCTTTTGGGCGCGCGAAATATCCCGGACCATCTCCTGCTTTTCCGAAGGTCCGAATAAAGGTCCCGTCAGCATCGAAGATTTCCACCCGGTTGTTGAAGGTGTCGGTGACGTAAACGTTGCCGTCTTTATCGACCGCCACGTTGGTCGGGCGAGAAAAATCGCCATTGGTCGTCAGATCGTGCTTCCCACTTTGCTTGCCGATTTTGCGAAGCAGTTTGTAGGGCGGATCGGCGTCGAATACCAGCACCTGATCCAGTTCGCTGTCAGCCACATAGAGGAGGCGATTCTCGTTATCAACCGCCATGCCGCCTGGACTCTGCATGCCCTGGCTGATACTGGCCTGGGCGCGATGATCTTTGTCGAAAACCAGCACATGGCCCAGTGCGCTGTCGGAAACGAACAGCGTGTCGGCGTCATCGAGCGTCAGCCCGGTGATCAGCTTGAAGCGGGCTTGCTGGCCGTTCTTGATGAGCTCGACTTTTCCGTCTTCCGGGTTGTAGACGAAAACCGCAAGCACTTTTTCGTCGGCGATGTAGATCTTGCCTTTGCTATCCGCCGCCACGCCGTACGGCCTGACCAACTGGTAAAACAATTTGTCTGATGGACCCGCTTGGCCGACGGCAGCTCCGGAGAGACGATCCATCCAGGAAGTCTTCTTGGGAGCATTGGGGGCCTCACGCTTTTCGCCGGAGAAGTAGCTCAGATACTTGATCCGCGTAATCGCCGGAGGATTGGGCCAAACGATCTTGGAGTAATCCAGAAGTTCCAACAGGTTTTTCTGCGGAGCCGGGGCGGCAGCCTGTTGCTTCTTATCTTTCGCCTGCAACGTCGCTGTGGCGCACATGATTGTGAGTGCGCAGATCAGTGTCGCCACCACTGATGGCCATCGGGTCGAAGTTTTAGTATTTCCCAGCATCATCTTCCTCATTGCCCAAGCCCCACACGCTTGTGGCAGGAATCGCAGAACGCGGTGTTGTTCGCCTGGTCCTTCACCAGCAGATTTGGCTGCGACGAAGAATGCGGCTGATGGCAGGTGGCGCAATTCAGCGTCACTCGCACCTTGTCGGGACTGGTGGCATCCATCTGGTCCACCACCGGGTGGCGGTCGATCGGGTGTCCGAGCCCGTACTTAATCGGGAGCAGCGGCACCTTCGAGAAGTAATCTTCGGGCAGCTTTACCTTGCCGTCGAAGATTGCGACCAGGTGTTCGTTCTCGAGTTTCTGCGGCTTAATGTCTGGCCCGTGGCACTCCAGGCAAAGCGGGTTCGGATTGGCGGCACGCAGCAGGTGCAAATTGTTTCCGCCGTGCGGCTCGTGGCAGGTTGCACAACCCTGCTGAAATGCGGGCTGATGCAAATACGCTTTTTTGCCCTGGTCTGCGATCTCGGTGTGGCAACCGATGCAGATATTCACTGCGTCAGTCTTCGGCAATCCTGGCTGGGCGCTGGCGTGCGGATTGTGACAGTCGGTGCAATCGCCCTGCGCTCCGGGATGCGGAAACTTTGCGGTCTCAATCAGCTTCGCCTTATCGTCGTGGCAGGTAACGCAGAGAGCTTTCGTGTCCTTCTCTGTCAGAACCACTTTGCCGTTGCTGGCCGGAGCGTGACAGGTTTCGCACTGCTTATCGGCGAACGGCGGATGCAGGAACGACTGCATCAACTTGGGCGCGTTCGACTGGTGCGGATTATGGCAGCTGATGCAGTCGGCGGTCGCGAACGGTTGGTTGTTGTGCGCCTTTTGCAGGGCGGCGTCTTTCACATCGTGGCAATCGATGCATAGCGCCGGCGACGACTTAATAAGGTGGAACCGGTTTTCTGCGGTGAACTCGGCACCGGTCTTGTGCGTGGTGTGGCAGGTGTCGCAGCCCATATCGAGCGCGGCGTGGCGGCTGCCTTTTTCCGGAACGTTGAGACCGGTCTTGTGGCAGCTCAGGCAGAGATTCTCTTTCGCATCGCCTGCGACCGGCTTGAGCAGCTGATTTTTGTTATCGGAGCTATGGGGATCGTGGCACTTCAAGCAGTCGCGGACCGCCGGGCTATGGACCGTGCCCTTGATCTCGGCGGCGTTCTTGTCCGCGTGGCAAGTCAGGCACAGCGCCGCCGGAGTCGTGGTAATCAGCTTTACCCGGGTGATGTCTTTGTTGACGCGAATCTCGTGGCAACTGGTGCAGCCCGTCGCCATGGCGGAGTGCACGGCCTTGCCTTTGGTCTTGTCTTCGTGGCAAGCCAGGCAGGTGGAGGTGTCAGCTTTGGGATCGAGCGGGACTGGGTGCTTGGCGGCGAAGGCGTTGCCGGCCAGCACGAGCAGGACGATCGCCAGACGCAGGGCCCAAAACGGGAATCTTCCTTTTTGCCTTTCGGAGAGCGAATTCGGGCGTGCCCAGGCGATCCTCACAACGACCTCCATCTACTTCTATGCACGGGGCCGACCGCAGGGGACCAAATTCGGGCAGATACAGCACAACCAGTTAACCTATTTATCTACTTCTGTTTACAAAGGCTATTGAGGAAACGGTGGGGGCGGTTTTGGGGCGTCCTTCGCGGAGAATGGGCCTTCTCCCGCAGCGGGATTGGTGAAATGCCCCAAGTAACCTAACCAAGGTTCGCCAACACATTCGGGTCTGCATCTCGTTGAAAATCCCGATTTGGACTGCACTCATGCGTGAAATCCCGTTACCTCTGTGCGTTTCTGTGTGATATGCCTCACACTCGCGCCAACCCGACTAGCTCGCAATTCCGGTAAATCCTCAATTCAACAATGATTTACATCGACTAACCCATCTGGCTGGCAACGTGCCTTTGCTCATTCAGCACAAGGGGACACACATGGCCGGCATCCGCACCGCAACTCGCAAGCTCTGGCAAACCCTGAGCGCTATCAAGACCGGCGTCATACTGCTCATACTGGTCGTCATCATCTCCGCCGTTGGCACGGTCATCCTGCAGCGTCCGGTCACCGAGCCCGACGAAATGCAACGCGCTTACTCCCCCCAGATGCTTCATCTCTTGGACACACTGGGACTCACCGACGTATTTCATGCGTGGTGGTTCTTGCTGTTGATGGCGTTGGTGAGCCTGAGCATCATTGCTGCTTCCATCCAGCGTTTCCCGAACGCCTGGCGGTTCTACGCGCGCCCCTACAAAAGCACTGACGAAAACTTTCGCAAGGTGCTGCCGGTACAGGCAGAGATTGCAATCGAGAATGAACAGGCTGGTCTCAGCGCAGCAGAAAGAGTCCTGCGCCGGGCGCACTACAGCCCGGAACACATTGTTGGCGAAAACCGCTTCTCCCTTTTCAGCGAACGCAACCGCATCTCCGAAATGGCGGTTTACATCGTGCACGCCAGCCTGCTGCTGATTTTTCTCGGCGGCATCGTCGATGGATTGTTTGGCTGGAATGGATTCCTGATGCTCACGCGTGGGCAACAGGCCAGCAGCGTCGAGCAGCGTAACGGAGTTGTTCGCCAATTGCCGTTTGCGATTCGCTGCGATTCTGCCGGACAAGAGAACTACACCGACGGAACTCCCAAGAAGTGGTGGTCTCAGCTCGCAGTTGTGCGCGATGGAAAAGATGTAGTCCGCAAAGAAATCGTCGTCAATGATCCGTTGGTGTTCCAGGGAATCCGCTTCTACCAGGCAAGCTACGGCCCGACCGGCAAGGTCGACAGGTTAGTGCTGGATGCTATTCCGGCGAGCGGAGCTCCAACGCAAATTTCTCTCAGCCCTGACGAAACCGTGCAACTGGATCCAGACACTACGGTTCGCCTGGCTGAGTTCATCCCCGACTACGTTGTGCGCGATGGCCAGGTTTACAACCGCTCCATGGAAGTGAGCAATCCAGCGGTGCACCTGGTCGTGGTGCGCACGGGAGCAGCCTCAAATTTCTGGCTGCCGGCGATTCCGGGTGTAGAAGAAAACGCCTCGTCTCCCTATCAGTTCCAGGCAAAGGATTTGAAGATGGGCTACTTCACCGGGCTACAGGTTTCGCACGAGCCCGGGCAGTGGGCGGTTTGGGCCGGCGTCGTGCTGATGGGGCTTGGCCTTGGAGTCGTTTTCTACTTCGTGCACACCCGCATCTGGATCGTGCCAGTAGAGAATGCGCGCGGACAACTGGTGTTGTGGGTCGGCGGCGCGGTCAACAAGAACCGCGACGTTTTCGAAGAACGCTTCCGCAAGCTGGTAGCCGACATTCAAACGGAATTGAATACGAAAAACGAGTCGTGCGCCAAGGCGCAAGACGCATCGATGGCCCGGGCCTAGTTCCGGTGATGGAGGAAATTCGTCATGTCACATGCAAGAGTTGAACAGCATCCCGCCAAGACCGGCACCACGCTGGTCGTGCTGGTTGGACTCAGCGTAGCGTTCCTGCTGTTCATGGCTTTCTTGAACGTGGTGAAGACCGGCAATCTGCTGAATGAATCGAACTTACTGTACGCAGCGTTGATCTTCTACGCCGGAGCTGGCGCACTGTACCTGGGATTTGGCGTAACCGGCATTCCCCGCTACGTGCGGTTCGCCTCGCTGGCTACCTGGGCGGGGATGCTTGCCAACACTGGCGCGGTCGCCCACCGTTGGTACGAAGCCGGTCATCCGCCGTTCGCCAGCATCTACGAGATGCTGTTGAGTTTTGTTTGGACGCTTGCAGTACTGACGCTTATCGCAGAGAAACGCTTTGGGGTGAAGATCATCGGCACGGTCACTATGCCGGTCGCGATTGTGGGCGTTGTGCTGATGCAACTTCTGCGGACCGATGTTCACCCCCTGGTGCCGGCGCTGCAATCGACCTGGCTGCATGTTCACGTGACGCTTGCCATGCTCGCCTACGCTGCCTGCGCGCTGAGTTTCGCGCTGGCAATGATGTTCCTGATCCAGGACAAGATGCGGACCGAAACATTTCTCGCATGCACCAGCCTTTTCGGTATCGCTACCTATGCAGGAGTTCTGACGCGCTTTGAAAAGTGGGGTGGCCTGAGTGTTGCGGCGTGGAACGCCGAAGAGAAGTCAGAAGTCTTTTTGGCAAAAGGCGTGCGCTTGTTCGTTGTCATCCCCGACCTCGGCTGGCTGATGCTGTTGGTACTCGCCGCGGTGGCCGCCCCGCTGGTCTTGTACCTGCTCTCTCGCAAGAATAACGACGAGCGCCTGATCAATGTCGCGAACACCTCAGTATTTGTTGGCATCCTGCTGCAAACACTTGCCCTGATTTTCTTCGTGATCCGTGCCCGCGAGGGACAATACGGCTCGCTCGATGCGGACGGCTTATTTTCCACGAGCCTGACCGCAAGTCCCTTCATCTTGTCCGGACTGGTTGGCGGCATCTTTGTTTCCCTGCTTTACCTGCTGTTGCTGTGGCGTCGTAACGATTTAGAGAGAATGTTGCCGAGCGCCGAGGAACTGGATCGCATCACCTACAAAACCATCGCGATTGCCTTCCCGCTGCTTACGTTGATGATTGCGGCAGGTGCATATTGGGCGAATCGCACCTGGGGCTCCTACTGGAGCTGGGATCCGAAAGAAACCTGGGCTGCTATCACCTGGCTGGTCTATGCCGGATATCTGCATATGCGGATCACCCGTGGCTGGCGAGGCCGCCGCGCTGCCTACTTCGCCATTCTCGGATTTGCGGTGGTGATGTTTACTTTCTTCGGAGTCACGTACCTGTTGCCAGGCATGCACGCCTATGCCTGAGCGAGTGGCTGGTAGATGGAACTGGCGATGATCAACTCGAACCTCAAGGCTACTGCGGAACGGGCGCTGTCTGAAGCCGGCGTACCCCCTGTGCGCATCAACTGGCAGATCAAGACAGTTTTGCCCATCGCCTTCGTCCTGCTCAATGGCCTTCTGCTGTTCATGCTGGCAACCGTTTCCTGGCGCGACACTGAGCGCCACACGGTGTTGTTTGTCGCAGGCGCAGGAGCAGTGACAGTCTGTGCCGCTCTACTGTTCGTCCTCACCTGGGTGATTCAACGCCCCATGGTGGAATTGCAGGAGAAGATTGCACGCGTTGGCGACGGCGACTTAAGCGCTTCCGTGTCGTTCTCTCATCGCAACGACGAACTTGGGGATCTCGGGCAGAATTTCAACCGCATGGTGAAGCAGTTGCGCGAAAGCCGCGAGGAAATCGAGCGGCTGCATCGCACGCAAATGTCGCGCGCCGAGCACCTTGCGACGTTGGGAGAACTGGCTACCGGGTTGGCACACGAAATTCGCAACCCGCTCGCGGGCATCGCCGGAGTAATCGAAATCATCGGACGCGACCTGCCAGCCACCAGCCCGGCCCGCGCGGTGGTGAAAGATGTACGCTCGGAAATCGCCCAGATCAACCGCATTCTCAGCGACCTGTTGCAGACGGCCAGACCTCATCCGCCGGAAATCCGTTCCAGCGACCTCAACACCACGGTCGAGCATGCCGTCATGCTGGCTCGGCAACACGCCTTGTCTCGCGCCATTGAAATTGAATTGCAGAAGAATCCGAACCTGCCCGAAGTCGCTCACGATAGCGGGCAAATGCACCAGGTCTTATTGAACCTGCTGCTCAATGCCATTCAAGCTATCGACGGCACCGGCAAAATCGTGGTCGAGATTGAACGCGTAGCCGACAGCGCTTTCATTATTGTAAGCGACACGGGCCGCGGCATTGCACCGGAAGCCCTGCCCAACATTTTCCGCCCCTTCTTCACCACTAAGGGCAATGGTACCGGTTTGGGATTATCGCTTGCCCGTCGGATTGTGGAAGAACATCACGGCCACATCGAAGTCAGCAGCAAGCTCGGTCACGGCAGCCGGTTCGTGGTGATGCTGCCGCTGACTAGCGTCGCAAGCACCGTAGTGGCAAATTAGGATTTCCACCCAAAACGCGTGCCTCGAGAAAGACCGCGAAAAACATTGACCTTCCTGCGACTTTCCGCGAGGATAGTCTTCTTGGATCGAGGCCGACGGTCTAAACCCTCACGTGACCGAAGGAGACCTCCCCGTGCCCAGCTTACCCAATCTCCCCGAAATTCATTGCCAGCGATTTAACCTTCTCCTGTGCATTTTCAGCCTTACCGTTCTCGTTTCCATGGCAACCGCCACCGATGTGACCACTTACCACAACGACATTGCCCGCACTGGACAGAATCTTCAGGAGACCATCCTGACTCGCAGCAATGTCAACTCCACCAGCTTCGGAAAGCTGTTTACCAGCACGGTGGATGACGTCATCGACGCGGAACCGCTTTATCTCTCGAACGTCGCTATCCCTGGTCAGGGCAATCACAACGTCATCTACGCAGTTACTGAGAACGATAGTGTTTACGCCTTCGATGCCGACAATGGAGCGCAACTCTGGCACGTCTCGGTGCTGGGTACGGGCGAAACTCCTTCTGACACTCGCGGCTGCGGACAAATATTCCCACAGATCGGTATCACCGCCACTCCGGTGATCGATCGCAACAGCGGCCCGAATGGGACCATTTACCTGGTCTCGATGAGCAAGCAAGGCTCAACCTATTTTCAGCGGCTGCATGCGCTCGACGTCACAACGGGCCAGGAAGAATTCAGCGGGCCAGTCACCATTCAGGCGCAGTACCCCGGAAGCGGCGCTGGCAGTAAGAATGGAACCGTCACCTTCGACCCGAAGCAATATGCCGAGCGCGCAGGCTTGCTGCTGATGGACGGCGTAATTTACCTGGCCTGGACATCTCACTGCGACATCCAGCCCTACACCGGCTGGATCATCGGATATGACCAGAACACCTTGGCGCAAACCAGCGTCCTCAACGTGACCCCCAACGGCAGCGAAGGAGCGATCTGGCAGACGGGCTCCGGCATGGCGTCCGACGGCAAGAGCATGTATTTTCTGGACGCGAATGGAACCTTCGACACCACGTTGAATTCGAAGGGTTTCCCCAACCAGGGCGACTATGGCAACGGCTTTGTGAAGGTCGGAGTGAGAAACAATCAACTGAAAGTTGTGGACTACTTCAACATGTTCAACACCGTCCAGGAATCGAACGCCGACGAGGACTTGGGCTCTGGCGGTGTGCTGCTGTTGCCGGCGATGAAAGATTCCACGGGCAAGTTCCGGTCGCTGGCAATCGGAGCCGGCAAGGACGCCAACATTTACATCGTCGACACCAAGAACATGGGCAAGTTCAATCCCTCTACCAACAACATTTACCAGGAGTTGGACGGCGTGCTCGGCGGGGGCTGCTGGTCCATGTCGGCGTACTTCAACCGCAACGTCTATTTCGGTCCGCAGGGAAACAAGCTGATGCAATTCCGCTTTACCCAGGCAAAACTTTCCACTACGGCGGTTTCGAAAAGCGGTACTACCTTCACCTACCCAGGGACTACGCCGAGTATTTCTGCCAACGGCAAAACCAACGGAATCGTTTGGACGATCGAGCACACCGGCACGTCGGTGTTGCATGCATACAATGCCGATGACCTGACGCAGGAGCTCTACAACTCAAACCAGGCGTCAGGCGGCCGCGATCAGTTTGGCTCCGCCAGCCACTTCGGAACACCAATGATCGTTAACGGCAAGGTTTACGTGGGCACGAGCAAGGGCGTGACTGCGTTCGGACTGCTGGGACAGTAGGCTCGAGCTTTCCATCCAGGGCAGGCGAACAAGCCTGCCCGTTTTTCTTTGTACCTCGCCGCATCAAGGGCGGCGGCACTACACTACGCCCACTTCCACCGGCTCTAATCTCGCGGTGAAGTGCCGGAGAAATGGCGCTTCGTAGGTGAGCTTCAATCCCTGAATTTGCTCCCGCTTTCTCCACACTTCGAGAATCACCTCGACAACATAATCAATGTGGCTCTGGGTGTAAACGCGGCGTGGGATCGCGAGTCGTACAAGATCCATTTTTGCCGCGGCGCCGAACATCAGTCCGCCGATTTCCACCGAGCGAATTCCGCCTTCAAGGTAGAGTTCGGCCGCCAACGCAACGCCGGGAAATTGCTCGACCGGGATATGCGGCAGAAATGCACGCGCGTCGAGATAAATCGCGTGTCCGCCGGGCGGTTGCACGATCGGCACGCCTTCGTGCGCGATGTGGCTTCCCAGGTATGCGGTCGAGGCGATGCGGTAACGCAGATAGTCTTCCTCCAGCGACTCCTGCACGCCGACAGCAATCGCTTCCAGATCGCGCCCAGCAAGACCACCATATGTCGGATAGCCTTCGGTCAGTATGAGCAGGTCTTTCTCCTGCTGCGCGAGCATTTCATCATTGGTGCACAAGAACCCGCCGATATTCGCCATGCCGTCTTTCTTGGCCGACATAGTGCAGCCTTCGCCGTAGCGGAACATTTCCTGCGCGATCTGTTTGGGAGTTTTGTCAGAATATCCGGGCTCACGAAGCTTAATGAAATAGGCGTTCTCGGCGAAGCGGCAGGCGTCGAAATAAAGCGGGATACGGTACCGCCGGCATAGTTCGCTTACTTGCCGCACGTTTTCCATCGAAACTGGTTGGCCGCCGCCGGAATTGTTGGTCACCGTGAGCATCACCAGCGGCACTCGTTCGCGCCCCACGCGGTGGATGACGGTGTCGAGCGCCTGAACATCCATGTTGCCCTTGAAGGGATGGACGAGACCGGGCTGCTTGCCTTCCTCGATCACCAGGTCCACAGCTTCAGCGCCGACGGCTTCCACGTTTGCGCGAGTTGTATCGAAGTGCGTGTTGTTGGGGACGATGTCGCCTTTCTTGCACATCACGGTGAAAAGGATTCGCTCCGCTGCCCTGCCCTGATGGGTTGGGATCACGTGACGATAGCCAAAAATGTCCTGAACGGAATCGCGGAACCGCGTGAAACTCTTGCTCCCAGCGTAACTCTCATCGCCCTCCATCACCGCCGCCCACTGCCGCGTGGACATCGCGCCGGTGCCTGAGTCGGTGAGCAGATCGATGAGCACGTCCTCGGCGGGAAGCAGAAAGAGGTTGTAGTGCGCAGCCTGCAGCAACTGCTCGCGTTCTTCCCGCGTGGTCCAGCGGATCGGTTCTACGCTCTTGATACGAAAGGGTTCGATGATGGTCCGTGCCATGACGAAGTGCTCCTGCAGATCATGAGAAATCGGGGCATGAACAAGTGTCTGTGATGTGGATCATATTGGGATGTGAGGCGTGCAGAAATTCAGGGTGACGTGCTTCGGGAAGGCCGCGACTTCAGTTGTGCCGCACAAGCATCGATCAACTCCGCACTTCGGCGCCAGAGGTCCGCTCTTTCAAACGATGGACACTACGGAACCCTGACTTCATCTTCTTTGTCAGCCGGCTGATAGCTCACGGCGGCGGTGCGCTCCAGTTTGTCCCAGGCGAAGCGCTGTCCCTTGACTGCGCGCTTCAGCGTCTTGAACAACACCACGGAAAAAAGCTGCCGATAAGCAAAGCGCTGCAGCCAGACCTGGCTGAGCAGCCACGCATCCTCGCGCGCTTCCGGCTGCCGACGCTCCTTTCCAGCACAGTGGGATCCGAAGCTTGGAATTCACGTGACTTGAAGTCGCGGC
>JADMIO011560671.1_pt1 | contig 51948 bp, 46 predicted proteins | sample 8958161 | NCBI WGS metagenome assembly JADMIO01 (sample SAMN16585339, study PRJNA669376) | soil metagenome | isolation source: Crop rotation soil | place: USA: Cullars Rotation, Alabama | collected 2011
CGCGACAACTTGTCCACGTGGAATTCTAAGCTTAGGATCCCAATGTGCTGGAAAGAATTTCGCGTGCTGTATCGCGAGTTTCTTTTCCGGGTGGTCGACCTGGAACTGCTCGCGCCGCAGGGCGACATCGCCAAATTGCTGGGACAGTTCGCCGCGATATTGATCTGCCTGAGCTTCACCTTGTCGGTGCGGGCCATGTTTTTGAGCCCCAACAATCTGCCGCCGCAGATGCTCCGAGCCGTCGTCTGGGAGCGCGAAAACATGCTGATCGCGACGACGATGTTGGCAGTCGGGATGTTTGCCGTTCTGAGCTGGGATTCCGCATTCCTGAACCGGCGGGATGTGATGGTGCTGGCCCCGTTGCCCGTCCGCCCGCGAACTCTGCTTGTCGCGAAGATCGCGGCGCTGGCAACTGCACTGAGCCTGACGATCCTGGCGTTCAACGCACTTACCGGACTGGCGTGGCCGATGGTATTCGCGGGAACGAACATCGGATCGAGAGATGTGATTCGATCATTCGCCGCCTACTGGGCCACTATGATCGCAGCGGGCGTGTTCATTCTCTGCAGCGTCCTGGGGCTGCACGGATTGGCCGCGCAGCTTCCTCGGCGGCGATATCTGCGCGTCTCCGCGCTGCTGCAAATGGCTGCATTCTGTGTGTTGCTGAGCGTCTATCTTCTGGAGCCGGCGCCCTTGTCGGCGCAGAATCTAGGCGTGTTGGAATCGCGGCACCTGCTCGCATGGCTGCCGACGTATTGGTTCTTCGGCCTGTTCCAGGTGCTGAACGGATCTGTTCCAGATGAGGTCCGGACGACCATCCTGGCGCTGGCGCGTCGGGCGGAGCTCGGCCTGGCAATCGCGATATCGGCGGCCGGCACGGCGTTCGTTGTGTCGCACTTCCGCACGCTACGGAAGATCGTGGAAGAACCCGATATCACGCCGGGCGCGGGCGGGATCCATTGGCTGCCGCGTTTCGGAAATTCGATGACCACGGCGATCGTCCACTTCAGTATTCGGACACTGATGAGGAGCCGACAGCATCGCGTGATTCTGGCGTTTTACCTGGGGTTGGGGTTCGCGATTGTGGTCCTGTTCCTGCAAGCGCCCCCACCCCGGCAGCAGGCGCTCAGTGCATCGGTAAGTGTCCCAGGGCTGCTCGCTAGCGTGCTGATGATGGCCTGCGCAGTGGCCGGCGCGCGAGTGGTGTTCGCGATGCCGCTGCAGCTCAAGGCCAACTGGATCTTCCGAGTCACACCTCTACCCGCACCGCTGGGATTGCTAAACGCGATCCGGCGGAGTCTGCTGGTGCTCTCCGTAGTCCCTGTCTGGGCGATATCCGCGGGCGCGCTTTTGTGGATCTGGCCCTGGCGCATCGGGGCGGAACACGTGATCGCACTGGGGCTGTTCGGATTCGTGCTGGCGGATATCAGTCTGCGAGGATTTCAGAAGATCCCGTTCACATGTTCCTACCTGCCGGGCGCAGGTTACAGACGGTTCCTTACTGTATGGAGCATGTTGTTTATCACCGTGACGGCGGTCGGGTTCGAACAGCGGGCTCTGGATAGTCCTGGCCGCTATGCCTTGATGATCGCGATTCTTTGCGTGGCGGTGGGCTGGGCGAGATGGTGGTCGGTGACGCGTGCGAATGCTCCGGAAGCCGCCTTGTTATTCGAAGAGGCGGAAACGCCGGCGATTTTCGCGCTGGACCTGCATAGAGACGGGCGGATGTCGAGTTGAATAGCTACGCGGGCGCTGAAGCGCCCCTTGCAGGCTGAAGCCTGCTCCACCTCAAGACTTGGTTTGCCACAAGCCGAGCATGGCGCCCGTGGGGTCGACGATGATGCTGAGCCAGCCCATGTCGGCGACAGGCATGACGTCTCTCATGATTTTCGCGCCGAGGCTCGCGGCCTTCTTGGTGGACGCCTGAATATCGGCAACTTCGACGTAAGGGAGCCAGGATGAGCCGGCGTTCGGAATCAACTGCTTCATCATGCCGCCGCCGGTGCCTTTGCCGACGTTGATCATGATGTAGTCGAGATCGCCGTGCTCGCCCATCTTGGTGTCCTGGAGGGTCCACTCGAAGAGCTTGCCGTAAAAGTCTTTGGCTTTGGACAGATCGGTGGTGTTGAGTTCGAGATGTACGAAGGGGTTGGGCACGAGCGATCCTCCTTGTGGGTGGATCGCTGCGGGGGAGGAATCGTTACCCGGGCGCTGAAGTAGGCAGTCCCTAGTTTGCCTATTTGCGGGCGCCGCGCCGGGGATGCTTCAGGGCCGATTGGCGGCGCTTGGCTGCCTTGCGCTTCGGTTTGGTGATGAGAAACGTCCCGCTGCCCATCGATACGGATTTGTAGAGTTTATCGTCTGCCATGTGAGCTTTTATTGTACCTTGTGCTTGCATGCTACGCTGGTCACGTCAGATGCTCCGCCGTTTTTTCCTCCTCCTAACGCTCGGCTGCTCGGCGTTCGCCCAACCTCCCATCTTTTCCCAGGTCGACGACATGCTGCGTACGCTGTCGGAGATCACGGGCTGGAAGGTCCAGCGAACCGTGCCGGCCGAGGTCCTCACCAAGGACAGCTTCCGAAAAATGGTGGACGAAGGAATCAAGGACGCCGAGGGGAGCAAGGAAACTCACGCGGCCGAAGTCGCGCTGAAGATGTTCGGACTGGTACCGCAGGATTTCAACCTGGCGCGCGAATCCGGCGACCTGCTCGCCGAGCAGGCGGCGGCTTTCTACGATTACCGCAAGAAGCGCCTGTTCGTGCTCGATTCCACCAAGGCCGATAACGAGCAGATCATCGCGCTGGCCCATGAGCTGGCGCATGCGCTGGCCGACCAGCAGCATCCGCTGAAAAAATTCATCAACGATGCCGATGGCGACGAGCAGAGCACGGCTCGCCAGGCCGTGATCGAGGGGCAAGCGAGTTGGCTGAGCTGGGCGTATCTTGCGAAGAAATCCGGCAAGCCGGGCGAGGTCCCCAGGGCGTTGGTCGACCGGCTGGCGGACGGCGCGGGGGCGTCGGGCGACGACTTTCCGGTGTTCACGCAGGCGCCGTTGTACATTCGCGAGTCGCTGACTTTTCCTTATACGGAAGGCATGCGATTCCAGGATGCGGTGTATCGCGAGTTGGGCGTGGCCGCGTTCGATAAGGTGTTTCGAGATCCGCCCAAGAGCACGCAGCACATTATGCATCCGGAGACGTATCTGATGGGTCGCGTGCCGGTGAAGCCGATGCTGCCGCGCCTGGAAGATTCGGTGGGCAACGAAGCCCGTCATTTTCGGATCCTCACGGATGGGGACGTGGGTGAGTTCGACTATGGCGTGCTGCTGCGGCAGTATATTGGCGAGAAGGATGGACGCGAAGCCGCGGCGCACTGGCGCGGGGGAATCTATCGGCTCTACGAGCATAAGCAGGCGAAGTATCCGGTGCTGGCTCACTCGTCCGAGTGGGATTCGCCGGAATCGGCGCGGACGTTCTTCGAGCTATATCAACGGGTTCTGAAGATGAAATGGAAAAAGCTGGAAATCGCCAGTTCTACCTCGGCCATGGTGACCGGGACCGGCGATAATGGCAGATTTTCGTTACGTTTGGACGGGGCGACCGTCCACAGTATAGAGGGGATTCAATCCCCGGAAAGGGTGCGGTAGACTGTCTCTTATGCGCACACGCACTTTTATGCGAATTTCGTTATCGGCTCTGATGCTCGCGTTGGGGACTATGGTCCTGGAAGTATCGGCAAATGCCGCGGCTCCGGTGCCTCGTCCGGCGAAGGAGTTCACGGTTGCGCCTCCTCAGGGGCAGCAGATTCTGATCTCCAGCCTGAAGGGCAAGGTGGTCGTGGTCCAGTTCCTGTTCACCTGGTGCCCGCATTGCCAGGCTTTCTCCAAAGTGCTGACCCAGCTCAATACAGAGTACGGTCCTCGCGGATTCCAGGCGCTGGGCGTGGCCTTCAACGACCAGCCGGATAATGAAAACGACAAGATTCCCTTGAAGGACAAGGTGCAGGCTTACGCCAAGGAGTACGCGGGATTCCCGGTGGGCGTTTCGAACCGGACAACCGTGCTTAACTACCTGGGGATCTCGGAGCTGGAGCGAATCGGCGTGCCGCAGATCATTATTATCGACCGCAAGGGCGTGATTCGCGAACAGAGCACATCGCAAGGCGGCGGACCGCTGGGCGACCCCGCGCATCTGAAGCCGCTGATCGAGAGCCTGCTGGCCGAAGGCGCGCCGGCCAAGAGCCCCGCCAAGACCGGCACATCGAAACCGGCCGAGAAGAAGACCACCGAGAAAAAAGCCAGCGAGTAAAGGAAGACTTCGATGCGCATCGCACCTGCAGCCGCACTATTAGCGACCTTGTTCACGTCGGGATTCGCGGTCCAGGCGGCCGCGCCGGTTCCCAGGCCGTCGAAGGAATTCACCATCACTCTGCCGAACGGGAAGCAGCAACTGCTTTCCAGCTATCGGGGCAAGGTGGTGATGGCGGCGTTCATGTTCACCACATGCCCGCATTGCCAGGCGCTATCGAAGGTCATCACCAAGCTGCAGGGCGAGCTGGGGCCGCGCGGGTTCCAAGCCTACGGTGCAGTATTTAACGACGAAGTCAACACTCCGAACCCAGCCTCGAACGCTCAGGTCACGGGCGCTTTCGCGAGCCAGTTCGCTGTCGGATTTCCGGTGGGATACGCGTCGCGCGCGAGCGTGCTGAGCTATCTGGGTGTTTCGGACGTCGAGAGCTGGGTGGTGCCGCAGATCGCGATTATCGACCGCAAGGGCGTGATTCGGGCGCAGAGCGCATCGCGGGGCACGAGCGAGCTGCAAACGGAAACTTATCTGCGGAAGTACCTGGGAGAATTGCTGGACGAGGGCGGGGCGAAATCGGCTGCTCCAGCGAAGGCTGCTCCTTCGAAAGAGGCTCCGAAGAAGGCTGCGGATAAGAAGACCAGCTAGCGAAGGCGGTCTGCCGCTCGCGTTCTAGAAGACTTATCTCAGCTCCGCTGCAATTGCTTCGGCGATTTTGCCGCCGTGGAAGCGGCCGTTCTCGATAAAAATCTCGTTGGTGTGCATCCCCGCCACCAGCACCCCTGCCAGGTACATTCCCTTGCGATCGCTCTCGAGCGTCTCGGGATTCGTGTAGGGGCGTCCGCTCTGGGGGTCGAAGCGAATGCCGTGAGCCTCTAGAAACTCGGTGTCGGGGCGATAGCCGGTCATCGCGAACACGAAATCATTCTTTAGGGTTTTCTCGCCCTCGGGAGTTTGGAGGCGCACGAAGGTCTCGCCGATCTCGAAAACTGTGGAACGGAAATACGCCGGGATCTCGCCGTTCTTGATGCGATTCTCGATGTTCGGCTTGATCCAGTATTTGACGTTATTGTGAATCCCTTCGCCGCGATGAACGAGCGTCACGCGGGCGCCGGTCCACCAAAGTTCGAGCGCGGCGATAGCCGCTGAGTTCTTCGCCCCGACCACCAGCACGTCGTGATTGTAGTAGGGGTGCGCCTCTTTGTAGTAGTGGATGACTTTGGGTAGATCCTCGCCGGGGACATTCAGGCGATTGGGCACGTCATAGTAGCCCATCGAAAGGATCACCTTCTTCGAAGCATATTGGCGCGCGCAGCCGTGCGCGTCAACTGCATGAGTAACGAAGGCGCCGTTATCGCCGGTGATTTTTTCGACGCGGACGTATTGCCGGATATCGAGCTTGTAATGATCGGCGACGCGGCGGTAGTACTTGAGCGCTTCGGCACGCACCGGCTTATCGTTCAGCGAGGTCATGGGGATATCGCCGATTTCGAGCAGCTCGGGCGTAGTGAAGAACACCATGTTGTTCGGGTAATGGTAGATCGAGTTGACGACGCAGCCCTTATCGATCAGCACGGCGCGGACGCCGCGCTTCTTCAGCTCGATGCCGCAGGCGAGGCCGGTAGGGCCGGCGCCTACAATGACGACGTCTGTATCGGTCATGGCTTAAGCATCTTCGTGATCGCTTCGCTCGCCTGTTCAAGCGCCTTATCGAGTCCTGCGGCATCCTTGCCACCGCCTTCTCCCATATCAGGCCGACCGCCACCTTTGCCGCCTACAGCCGAGCTAACCTGATTCGCGAGCTTCCCGGCATGCACCTTAGTAGTTAGACCTTTAGTCACGCCTGTAGCGATCGCAACAGCAGACTCAGCAGTAGATGTACCTAGGACCACGACGCCCTCGTCCATTCGGTTACGCAGATCATCTACCATCGTCCGCAGTTGGGCGCGATCAACTCCGGGAACTTGGTACGCGATAATCTTATACCCTCCAATGTCTACGAATTTTGCGGTGAGGCCGCTTGCCTCCTTCTGGGCGACTTTGGTTTTGAGCTGCTGAAGCTCGTGCTCGAGCGCCTTTTCGCGCGCCTGGATCTTCTCCAGGTCGACGCCGGTGTACTTGGCCTGCTGCTGCAGAGCCTCCTGGAACCGCTTGAGTGCGCCCTCGCCGGTGATGGCTTCGATGCGGCGAACGCCCGCGGAGATCGAGCCTTCGTAGACTATCTTGCAGATGCCGATATCGCCGGTGCGGGCAACGTGAGTGCCGCCGCAAAGTTCCTTGCTGAAGGTGTCGATTTGGACGACGCGGACTTTGTCGCCGTACTTTTCGCCGAACAGCGCCATCGCGCCGGTCTGCAGGGCCTGATCGAGATCCATCACGTCGGTGTGAACTTCGACATTAGCGAGGATTTCCTGATTCATCAGGCGCTCGACTTCGGCGAGCTCGTGCTGATCCACCGCCGTGTAGTGGGTGAAATCGAAACGCAGGCGCGAGGGTTCGACGACGCTGCCCGCCTGCTTGACGTGTGAGCCGAGCACTGTGCGGAGGGCCGCATGCAAGAGGTGCGTGCCGGTGTGGTTGCGCATGGTCGCGTGGCGCGACTCGGGATCGACACGGGCGATCACGGTATCGGCCGCACGCATCGACCTCAGCATCTTCACGCGGTGCACGTACAGGCCGCGAACGGGCGCAAACGTATCGAGAACCTGCGCTAACTCCAGTCCATCCGTTGAATAGATCCCGCCTTTATCTCCGACCTGGCCTCCGGCCTCGGCATAGAAGGGAGTCGAATCCAGCAAGAGTTCCACTTCCTGGCCGGGTTCGGCGTCGGCGTCGAGAATCGTACCGCCGGCGCGTATGAAGCCCTGGACGGTGGTGAGTGTCTCGAGTGTCTCTCTGCCAACGAAATTTGTCGGGACAGCCGCCGCCTGGATGTAGGCCGGGGCGACTTGCGCCTTCTCCGCGCCCTTCCAGCTCGCGCGGGCGCGGGCTCGCTGCTTCTCCATCTCCGCGGCGAAGCCTTCGGTATCGATCGTGATGCCGAGCTCGCGAGCCATATCCTCCTGCTCTTCGAGCGCGAGGCCGTAGGTATCGTAGAGCTTGAAGCTCGCGGCTCCGGTGAGCGCTCCGGATTTCGCTTCATCGTGGAAGAATTTTTCGGCGACCTGGAAGGTGGTCGCGTAGCGGTGTTCTTCGTCCTTTACCACACGCGCTACGCGCGTGACACTCTCCATCATCTCTGGATAGGCGTCGCGCATATGTTCCGCCACGAATCCAGTGAGCTGGTACAGATAAGGGTCGGAGACTCCGACCATGCGGGCGTTGCGCATCGCGCGGCGCATGATCTTGCGGAGCACGTAGCCGCGGCCTTCGTTCGACGGCAGAACGCCGTCGTTGATCAGGAACGCCGTGGACCGGGCGTGATCGGCATTGATGCGCATGGCGACATCGGCGCGCTCGTCTTCGCCATAGGATTTCCTGAAGAGCTCGCCGGCGCGGTCGATGACGGGGCGGATCAGGTCGGTTTCGTAGTTCGACAGCTTGCCCTGGAGCACGGCCGCCATGCGTTCCAGGCCCATTCCGGTGTCGACCGACGGCTTGGGCAGAGGCGTCAGCTTCCCCGATGCGTCGCGGTCGAACTGCATGAATACGAGATTCCAGATTTCGACATAGCGTTCGCCGAAATCGCCTGGGAAGGAGCCGGGGCCCGCTTCAGGACCGAAGTCGTAGTGAATCTCTGAGTTTGGCCCGCAGGGTCCGGTTGGGCCCATTTCCCAAAAGTTATCGGCTTCATCCAGGCGGAGGATACGGTCCTTGGGAAGTCCCGCGATCTGCTGCCAGAGCTGCTCGGCAGCATCATCTTCGCGGAAGACGGTGATGTACAGGCGATCCTTGGGAAGGCCGTAGCCCTTGGTGAGAAGTTCCCACGCGTAGGCGATGGCGTCTTTCTGGAAATAATCGCCGAAGGAGAAATTCCCCAGCATCTCGAAGAAGGTGTGGTGGCGGCGTGTGTAGCCGACGTTGTCCAGATCGTTATGCTTGCCGCCGGCACGGACGCACTTCTGGGAGGAGGCGGCGCGGGTGTAATCGCGCTTTTCCTGCCCCAGGAAAACGTCCTTGAACTGGTTCATGCCGGCGTTGGCGAACAGCAGCGTAGGATCGTTGGCGGGAAGCAGCGACGAGCTCCGGACGATGCGGTGGCCGCGTTCAGCGAAATAATCGAGATACTTCTGGCGGATCTGGGACCCTGTCATGGATTCTTTTATTGTGACATCACACGCTTGGCGTATGGTTAAACGTATACTGCGCCAGCACTCGCTCGCCGGGAACTTTCTCGCCGGGATTGGATACGGCCAGAAGTTTCATCACCAGAACGTCGGAGCGCATTTCGCGCGCGGGGCCGATGGGGACGTTCATGATGACGTCGCCGAGACCGGCACGAAACGGAATATCCCGCATCCGCAGGCGCTCGGCTCCCGATGGATCGCACAGGGCCAGATCGAGTCTTTCCACTCCGGTCAGATCCGCGGCGAGCCTGGAGATCAACAGATCGTCCTGGGCGGTCACCGTGCATTGGACAGAACCTCCGGCCGGGGGCGCATACTCGCGGAGACGCAGTCCTTCTCCCGCGAGGCGATCCAGGAATTCGCGCGTGACGATCATGCCGAGGTTTCCCTGGCGGGCCAGCCTGCGGATCCCCTCGGCCAGATCGACTAGCGATTGCAGGGCGCTCGCGCAATCGGCGCAAGCAAAGATGTGTTCTTCAAGCGCGGATTCGTCGGCAGGCGGCAGCTCCGCGAGCCAGTAGTCGGCCAGCACGGCCGGATCGATGGGATTAGCGCAGCTCATGCGGCGGCCCCCAGCATGCATTTCCTGAGGCGACCGAGCGCGCGGTGACGGATCACGCGGATGTTCTGGTTCGAGAGGCCGAGCGCGGCCCCCACGGTCTCGCTGCTGTGCTCCTGGTAGAACGTCATGACGACGACGCTGCGCTCGCGTTCGGCCAGCGTGTTGAGGCATTGCGCAAGCTTGTCAATGTCCAGAGCCAGGTCGGGCGCGGGTTCCGGGAACACTGAAGCCGGCGGAAGATACTGCTCCAGCAGACGTTCGCGGCGCTTGCCGCCTCTGCGGATTTCGAGGACCACCATCCGGCAGGTGCCCAGCACATAGGACTCGATCTTCTGGAGGTCGCGCACTTTGCCGGCCCGAAGATTTTCGATGGTCATCATCAGCACCTGCTGCACTAAATCGGCCGCCGCCTGCTCATCGCGCAAGTGCCTCAGGCCGTACAGGCGGATGCGCGGGGCCATGGTGCGGCACAATTCCTCCTCGCTCACGAATTCCACCCTCGAAGTGTAACGCGCGGCCGAATCGTTACACTTCCCTGCTGAAAATCGAGCAAGGAGCGAACATGATTACGAACCAACAATCAGGGACTTCCATAGATGAGGTCGCGGCCGGGATTTATCGAATCAGCACGCCGGTGGAGATCCCGACCCTGCCGGGCGGATTCAGCTTTAACCAATACCTGCTGGTGGACGACGAGCCGCTGCTATTTCATTCGGGACTGAGGCGGATGTTTCCGCTGGTCCGAGAGGCGATCTCGGCGGTGATTCCGGCGGAGAAGCTGCGTCACGTGGGTTTTTCGCACTTCGAAGCCGACGAATCCGGCGCGCTCAATGACTTCCTGGCGATCGCGCCGCAAGCCGCGCCGTTTTCGAGCGATATCGGGGCGATGGTCTCGGTAAACGACGTCGCCGATCGGCCGGGACGCGGTCTAGGCGATGGTGAACAGTTTTCGACCGGATCGCACAAGCTGGAGTGGATCTACACGCCCCACGTGCCTCACGGGTGGGACTGCGGCGTGCTGTTCGATCACACGACGAAGACGTTGTTCTGCGGGGATCTATTCACGCAGGGCGGTTCAAAGTGTCCGCCGGTGACGCAAGAGGACATCGTCGAGGCGAGCGAGCAGTTTCGAGGACCGCTCGACTACTTCGCGCACGCCAAGGGAACGGACAGGATCCTGGAGCGGCTCGCATCGCTGAATCCGAAGACATTGGCGTGCATGCATGGGAGCGCGTTCCAGGGCGATGGATCGGCTCAGTTGCGCAGTCTTAGCCGCAAGATGTCGGCCGCTGAAGCGGCCGTTGCAGGCTGAAGAGGCTGCTGAAAACTCTGGGTATATGGCCGAGCGCAGGCGAAACCGCCTGCGCCACCACATCGGATCAGCGGTTTGATTCGCCTGCCAAGAGTTTTTCCGGAGCCTCTGAAGCCTGCTCCACGGCGTAAGCGCGAGGGCGCGTTCCAGGGCGATGGATCGGCTCAGCTGCGCAGCTTAGCCGCAGGATGTCGGCCGCTGAAGCGGCCGTTGCAGGCTGAAGCCTACTCCACCTTACCAGCCGATGGGCTTGCCCTTATTCTGCTCGTCGAGCCATTTCTGGAGCGGAGCGAAATAATCGCGGATCGCGGTGGCATCCATCTCGCGCTTGCCGGTGATTTCCTGGAGCGCGTCCTGCCAGGGCTTGCTGAGGCCCATGGCGAGCATGGTGTTCAGCTTCTTGCCGGCTTCCTTGCTCTCGTAAATCGAACAGCGATGCAGCGGCGTGCCGCTGTTTCCAGGGCAGCCGGCGGCTTCGGCCAGCGCGCGGTGGAACTGGAACTGGAGGATGTCAGCCAGGAAGTAGCGCGTGTAGGGAACGTTGGCCGGCACGTGATACTTTGCGCCGGGATCGAAAAACTCGTCCGACCGGGGCTCGGGCGGCGCGATGCCCTGATACTTCAGGCGTAGCTGCCACCAGGCTTCGTTGTACTTATCGGGTGGGATCTCACCGGAGAACACGCGCCAGCGCCACTGGTCGATCATCAGACCGAAGGGCAGGAACGCGATCTTCTCAAGCGACTTCTTGAGCAACAACCCGATGTCCTTGGAGGCATCTGGAGCTTTCTGCAGCAGGCCGAGCTTCACCAGATACTCGGGCGTGACCGAGAGCGCGATGGTATCGCCGATGGCTTCGTGGAATCCGTCGTTCGCGCTATCGCGGAACAGGATCGGCTGGGTGTTATAGGCGCGCTGGTAGAAGTTGTGGCCGAGCTCGTGGTGGATGGTGGTGAAATCCTCCTCGGTGATATCGATGCACATCTTGATGCGGAGATCGTTGACGTTATCGACATCCCAGGCGCTGGCGTGGCACACGACTTCGCGGTCGCGCGGCTTCACAAACAGGCTGCGCTTCCAGAACGTATCGGGCAGCGGATCGAATCCGAGAGACTTGAAGAAACCTTCGCCGTAGCGGACCATCTGGAGCGGCTCAGTCTTGCGGGCTTTGAGGATCTGGGTCAGGTCGTAGCCGGGATCGGCGTCTTTGGGCGCGACCAGCTTGTAGATATTCGACCAATCCTGCGCCCAGATATTGCCCAGGAGATCGGCCGGCAGCGGCCCGTTTTCGGGCACGAGGTTGCCGTACTTCTCGTGGAGCCTCGTCCGCACATAGGCGTGCAGCGAAAGGTAAAGCGGGCGGACCTGATCCCACAGGCGATCGAGCTCCTTGCTGAAATCGTCGGCGGGCATGTCGTACTTGGATCGCCACATGGCGCCGGTGTCCTTGAAGCCGAGTTCGACAGCGCCTTTGTTCGAGAGTTCGACGAAGCGGGTGAAATCCTTCCGCATGGGCAACGAGATGGTGTGCCAGCCCTTCCAGACATCGAGCAATTCGGCCGGATTGGTGCTGTTGGCCATGATCTTGGTGATGTCATTGATGTCGAGGCAGGTGGCGGGAGCGCTTCCCTGAGCGGGCTTGCAGTACTTGCCTTTGCCGTAGGTGGCGTCCATGGAAGCCGTGATTTTGCTCACTTCGGCGCTTTCCTTGGGGTCGGAGGGCGGCGCGAGGGTAAAGCTGGTCTTGAGCAGCTTCATCATGCGAGCGGAATCGGCGGGAAGCTGGAGGTCGTCGAACTTCTTGGCTTCTTTGGCTAAGCGAACGGATTCATCGCCGGCGCGCTGGCCGGAGGCGGCGGAAAGCGCTTCGGTGTCGTCGGTGATGAAGTTTTCCTGGACCCATGCGGCTCGGCCAGCCTCGATGCCGAGGTCGTTGAGCTTCGCCTGGGCGTCGTCGAGAAATTTCTTGGCGTCGTCGGCGGTGGGCTTGGGTTGGGTGCAGCCGGCCAAAACGGCAAGAACGGCTGGAACAGTGAGACGCAGGACAAGCGTTCGCATAGAGGCATCATACCGTGCGAAGGCAGGGTTATTTGGGAGGCGCGGCGTTCCAGTTAACGCGCAGGGTTAGCGGCACGACGGCAGGGGCGCCGGAGGCGCCAATCGAGGGGTTCCCGACAACCAAAAAACGTTTTCCGTCAGCCGTGACGTCATAGTTGAAGAAGCCCTGAGCCTGAATCGGGAGGTGCCCGTCGAACAATACCATCGGGAGGGCTGCTTTCAGCGTCGGCCGCGGTCCGGGCGATTCCGTCAACGAGACGGCCATGAGCTTTCCGTCAGGATCCTGAAAGAACAACTCCTTGCCGTCTCCGCGCCAGCGCGGCTGCATGCCGCCGGCAGTCGAGATTCTCAATTCGTTATCGGCAGACGGGAAGGGCTGCACGTACACTTCGCGCTGCGTGGACACGTCCGAGACGTAGGCCATCCAACGGCTGTCCGGCGAAAGCTGGCCGTCGATTTCGTTGAACTGAGAATGCGCGAAAGCCATCTGTTTCCCGGACGGCTTTCCGTCGGGGCCCATGGGGAGAACCCAAATATCCCACTTGGTCTTTGGATCCTGCTCCGTGTAGACCAGGAATCGCCCGTCGCGCGACCATTGATTGACCATCTTGCCGAAGGGGGTGGACAAAAGAACTTCGTTTTGGCCCGATCCGCTGGCGGCTCGCACGTATAAGTCGCCCAGATGGCCGTCGCGATTCGAGCGGTATACGACGCGGGCGCCGTCGGGAGAGAAGAACGGACTTAAGTTCGAAGCCGTGTCCGTAGTAAAACGACGATCCGTCTGACGGCTTAGATCCCGCAGAACAATGTCGCTCCTATTTGTACTCGGATCTCCGCGCGAGAAGGCGATGGTTTTCTCATCCGGGGAGATCGCCGGCATCAGCACGCTGCTGGTCGGCACTATCAGCTCCAGCATTTTCCCGGTGCGGTCATACCAACTGATCTGATTCGTTGCACCTCTTCGAGAGCCGCTCCAGTACAGCAAAATACCGTTTCCGGAAACCGCTACGGGCGCGAAGTTATTGACGCCGCCAAACGATACGCCCTCACTCACTGGAAAGGCGTCTCCGGAAACTTGAGCCTTTCCACTGTCGAACGGCTGGGCCATCAAGGTATTTTCGCGGATGAAGAGCAGGTGGCCGAGCAGGCTACCAGCAGCGGAAGGGGCGAATTCGACGCTGGAGTCGTCGGGCAGCACACGACGGTTCTCCGTGCCGTCGAGTGAGCTTACATAGACGCCACCCTTGTCCGCACCCAGCCCGCTTACCAGATATAGGAAACGGCGGCCGTCCGGCAGGAACCGCGGGAAGCGATACACGCCCTTGTCTTTGGTCACGTCCACGGGAACGCCACCCGCTGCAGAGACGCGTTGGACTGGTGTGTTCGATGGCGCTGGCGAGAACACAATCACATCGTTGCCGTTCCAGGAGCCGCTGCGGCCTTCAGGAGCATCGCACACAGGTTGAGAAGGGCCTCCGCTGACTGCGATTCTCCGCAGCTTGCCGGCGGCGAAGAAGGCGATATTACGGCTATCGGGCGACCAGAAAGGATACGCTGCGTCATCGGTAGACGGCACGGGCTGCCACTGAAGCGCATTGAGCGGCCGCTGCCAAAGCTGCCGTTTGCCGTTGACCGTGGCGGCCAGGACGATGGTGCGCCCGTCTGGGGAAACGGCGAAGCTATGGATCGTCTGGGCGCCATCGGGCGGGGCGAGGGTGTAGCTCAGAATGTGCTGAGGAGGAGGGATCTCGCGGAAGTGGAGGAACGCCAGGATTCCTAAAGCTCCGACTGCGATCAAGGTTGCCGCTATCCAGAAGAGTGAGCCCCCGCCGTAACGGGCGGGGCTGCTTGCCTCGGTTGGTACAGGCGTGGTTTCCAGGAGTTCCCACACGTCGCCGATATCGCGCAGGCGCTTCTTGGGATCTTTCTCCAGACACTTCTTAAGAAGCCGGCGAACTTCGAGCGGCACGTCATCCCACTGCGGCTCTTTGAGGACCACAGCGGCCATGGTTTCGGTAACGTCCTCGCCCTCGAACATCCGGCGTCCGGTGAGCAGCTCATGCACGACCACTCCGAACGCCCAGATGTCGGCGCGGCGGTCGACCGGCTTGCCCTTGGCCTGTTCAGGAGCCATGTACGCCGCGGTTCCGAGGATCATGCCGGCCTGGGTCGCGGCCATGCTGAGGGTCGGGGATTGAGTCGCGCCGGCCTCGGGGCTGGCCGACGTGGACGTCGGCCCTACTTTCGCCAGCCCGAAGTCGAGGACCTTTACGGTGCCGTCGGGTTTGATCCTGATGTTCGCCGGCTTCAGATCGCGATGAGTGATGCCTTTTTCGTGGGCTTCGCTTAATGCGTCCGCGATTTGCCGGGCGATGCGGAGAACCTCGTCCAGCGGAAGGGGTCCTTTGGGGGCTTCGCCCTCGACGTACTCCATCACCAGGAAGTTGGGACCCACATCGAAGAGACCGCAGATGTTGGGATGGTTCAGCGAGGCGATGGCACGTGCCTCCCGCTCGAAGCGTTCGGTGAACTGCTGGTTCGAGGTCTTGATGGCGACCTCGCGGCCCAATCGCGTATCCTTGGCGAGGTAAACTTCGCCCATGCCGCCCGCACCGATTTGAGAAACGATCTCATACGGCCCGAGGCGTTCGCCGGCAGATAAGGGCATGTGTTTAAGGCATTCTATCCAACTTGAACGCCACAGGGAGGAATTGCTACGGCCCGACGACGCGCGCCAAGGATAGCAACTTGGAGCTGATCTTCAAACCTGAGCGGTTGAGAGCGCCGCGATGGATCTCAAACCGGACACGCTGATCATCCAGGTAGAAGTTGATGACCACTCCTTGCGCGCCGAGTTCGGGGAACTCAGAGACGGTCAGGATCTGCTTCCCTGCGGCAGACTGCGCTGCTTGAGCCGCCACATTCTTCTTGTTCCGGCCGATGTAGATCACACTACATGAGCCCAGGTCCGAGAGCTCGGGTTGGTTCTTGACAACGAGCGGCCGCGATCCGATGCTCTTTTTCGCAACGTCGCTTGCGAGCAAGGAGGCCATCGAATCGTCTCCGATCACGCAGAACGCCAGCGGGCCGGAACTGGCAGCCGGCCACTCTACGAACTTAGCGAAGTTGACCAGGAATCCCGCCTTGACGGCCACCTCATCCGAAACCATTTGGGCATGGATGCCGCCGATCGCAGCGAGGCTCATGAAAACAAGCCAATTACGGCTTGCCCGCAGTGCTGAGAAAAATGTCAACACGTGTGGCGCACCATGCTGAATAGATCGACCACTCCCGAGGGAAGCACTAGTCAGGCATAATCCGTATGAACCTTACCCATGTTCATGTCGATGTGTCAGTCATGGGGTACAGGTTCCTGTGTTTGGCGCTAGTTATGGGCGCCGCGAATGCTCAAACCGGGCAGACGGGAAGCCAGGAACACCTCTCCGAACTTTCGCTCGAGCAGCTTATGAGCGTCCAGGTGGAGACCGCTGCTCTTAAGAAACAGAGTCTCAGCGACGCACCCGCGGATGTGACCGTGATTTCAGCCGCGGAGATTCGGCGCTACGGATATCGCACGCTGGCGGAAGTGCTCGCCAATGTGCGTGGATTTTATACGACGCAGGATGGCGGATTCGAGTACCCGGGCGTGCGCGGGTTCGCGCTGCTGGGCGACTACAACACGCGCTTTCTGGTGATGATCAACGGTCACCAGATGACCGACAACGTGTACGGCGCGATGTACATGTTCGGCCAGGATTTCGGATTGGATATGGACCTGGTGGAACAGATCGAGATCGTCCGCGGTCCTTCCTCGTCGCTGTACGGCAGCAACGGGATCTTCGCGACGATCAACATCATCACCAAGACCGCCGGCGATCAGGCATCGGGAAGAGCTAGCACGGAAATCGGCTCGTTCGGTGAGACGAAAGTGCTCGGATCGGCGACGTTTCGCGTGGGGCGAACCGGCAGGGGACTGATCTCCGGATCGGGATTCCATACAGAGGGTCGGACGGTAGGAATGAGCACGCTCGAGAATCCCGGAGCAGTGCAAAACGTCTTCGACGTAGGCAGAGAACAAGGATTCCATACGTTCGCAACGGTGTCATGGAATCGCTGGAGTGTCACGACGATGTTTGGCGAACGCCGCATCGCGGTGCCGACCGGGTATTTCGGAGCCGATTTGGGCGATCTCGGGACCAGGAGTCTCGACGCCAGAAATTTCGCCGAAGTGGCCTGGCGCCGGCCGCTGGGGAAATCGAGCGCCTTGAAGTGGCGCGCCTACTACGACCAGTATCGATACGACGGCATTTATAACTACATGCAGACAGCCGGCTCGCAGAACTACGACGGCGCCGCCGGGGACTGGGTCGGGACGCAACTGGTGTATCAACAGGATCACACCAGGCTGGGTTCGATCACCGCGGGTACTGAAGCGAATATCGACATCCGCAACTTGCAGTACGACTACAACCTTTTATTTACTCCCGAAGGCACGCAGCGCGTGGATGTATTTTCGATCCGGCATCCGAACGCGAACTACGGTCTCTTTATCCAGGCCGAGTGGCACCCTGCCATGGCGTGGACGATCTACCTGGGCGGGCGTTTCGACGACACGCGGAACGACAAGGCGGTTTTCTCGCCTCGTGCCGCGGTGATTTACAAACGAAGCGATGCGACTTACAAGCTGATGTACGGACGGGCATTTCGCAATCCCTCGACCTTCGAGCGTTACTGGACACCGAACCCCGGACTCGAGGCCGAGCGCATCCAGAGCATCGAGTTATCGCGGGAGCAGCAAATCCGTAAGAATTTGCGGTTACTAACGTCGGCGTTCTACTACCGCCTGAGCGGGCTGATCCAGGGGGTTCCTATTGATGGCGGCGCCCTGGAGTATGAGAACAGCTCGAAAGCGTCGGCGGCTGGATTGGAGTTCGAACTGAGCGGACATCCCTTCGAGTGGCTGGATACCACGGCGAGTTACACGGTGCATCGGGTACGAGGCGTGAACGATGACACGAGGCTCGAAAATTCGCCGGCCCACCTGGTTCATCTGCGCGCGGCTGTTCCGCTTGCACGGGATCGGATTGTCGTCGCCGGTGCCATGCGCTATGTCAGCTCACGTCTTACAGCCTTCGACGGGGTCACTCCAGGGGCAGCGTTGTTCGATCTGACGGCGAACACGAGACCTCACTCGAGGACGGACCTACAGGTCGGAGTCAGGAACCTGTTCAACGAAAAGTACGCGGATCCCTTGAGCACGGAGCATCTGTCGGCTGTGTTTCCGCGAGCAGGCAGAACCGTCTACGTGAAACTCACCTTGCACGGCGACTAGCTATCCTAAAGAGTTGGTTCGCTCCAAGCTCAGGATCAGAATTGTCGCGATCGCCCTTTTGGTCGCGCCGTTTCTGGTGGCGATTTGGGCTTTCGGGATCGAGCCAGGAATGCTTGTGGTGCACCACAAGCAACTCCAGCTTTCCGGATGGAAATCCGACCTGCGGATCGCGGTGTTGAGCGACCTGCATATCGGCTCGCCGCACGTGGGGCTCGACAAGCTGCGGACCATCGTGGAGAAGACCAACGCGGAGCATCCCGATCTGGTGGTGCTGTTGGGCGACTTCGTGATCGGCGGGCCGAGTCGACGGGGCGGCGTGCGCGGAGGGGGCTTCGTCGAGCCAGAACCCATTGCTCAAGAGTTGAAGCTGCTTCACGCGCCCATGGGCGTGTTCGCGGTGCTCGGCAATCACGACTGGTGGTATGACGGCGAGCGCATCGGCCGGGCGCTGAAGGACGCCGGCATTCCTGTATTGGAGAACAAGGCGGTCCGCGCCGGGCCGATCTGGTTGGGCGGAATCGCGGATTTCTGGACTCGTGAGCCGGATGTCGCGGGGACGCTCGCGCAGGTGACGACTGACGATCCGGTGGTCTTGATCACGCACAATCCGGACATTTTCCCGGAGGTACCCCCGCGGGTGAGCCTTTTGTTGGCCGCGCACACGCACGGCGGGCAGGTCCAGCTTCCGATTGTGGGGACGCTGATCACCACGTCGAAGCTCGGGTATAACGCCGGGGAATTCGTCGAGCGGGGCCGGCATCTGTTTGTGACCACGGGGATCGGGACCAGTATTTTGCCGGTACGGTTCGGGGTGCCTCCGGAGATTGTGATCCTGACGCTTACTCCGGCGAGATAATTTCGAGCCATTCGCCACTGTATTTCTTGTTCCGCCGTCAGTGGGAAGATCTTCGGGCCGATGCCCTCGCCGCGTTCGAAAAGGTGGGAGCGAGCGGGCAATACATCCTGGGCGAAGAAGTACGGGGCTTCGAAGCCGCTTTGGCCGCGCTGTGGGGATTTCCGCATGCGACGGGTGTGGCGAGCGGGCTCGACGCGATCGAAATTTCGCTCGGGGCGCTCGGCTGCGGGCCGGGCGATCGCGTGCTGACGACGCCTATCTCGGCCTTCGCGACGACGCTGGCGATCGTCAAGCTCGGGGCGGTGCCGGTCTTCGTGGACACCGACGACCAGGGGCTGATCGATCTGGGGCGGTGCGATGAGTTGCTCCGGAAGAGACGGGATATCCGGTATTTCGTACCGGTGCACTTATACGGATTTGTGCTCGATCCAGGCGCGCTGCGCCGCTTGCGCGACGAACACGAGCTACAGATGGTGGAGGACTGCGCCCAGTCGCTCGCCGCAGTGGGCGATCTTGCCGCCACGAGCTTTTATCCGACCAAGAATCTGGGAGCGATGGGCGATGGTGGAGCAATTCTGTGCCGGGATGCCGCGCTCGATGCACGCGTGCGGGCGCTGCGCGACTACGGGCAGACGGCCAAGTACCGGCACGACTTCATCGGGTACAACAGCAGGCTGGACGAATTGCAGGCGGCGTTTCTCGGGCGGGCTTGCCTGCCGCGGCTGGAACGCTGGACGGCTCGGCGGAGGGAGATCGCCGGGGCGTATCTGAGCGGGATCAAGAATCCGGCGGTGCGGCTGCCGACGCCGCGCGAGGGATCTCAACCATCGTGGCATTTGTTTCCGAGCTGGGTCGATCCGGAAAAGCGCGGTTCATTACGGTTCGGCATTCACTATCCCGTCGCGATTCCGGATCAGAACGCTATGCGCGGAGTGCCGTTTGAGGCACCCGGCGGTTACGAGAACGCGCGGCGGCTGTGCGCGAGCGAAGTCAGCCTGCCGATTCATCCGTACCTGAGCGATGAAGAAGTCGCCGAGGTGGTCGCGATGGTCAACGCGTTCTAGGGCTGGTCCAATTGCGCTGCCATGCGTTCGGCCATGGCGATCTGGTCGGCAGCGCCGCGGATGGCGCAGGCTCGAATGCTGTTGTACGTGAAGATCCTTTGAATTTGCGTCGCCGCGCGGATCTGCGTCGCGGCCTTCTGGAAATCCTGCACGGTTGCCATGTGGGGAAGACGAAGAACCCGGACGACATCAAAACTTCCCGCCATCTCGCGCTGGTGTGTGGAAGAAGAAGGAGGATCGGGCACGATCTCCTTGACCAGCCATTCGGCCAAATCCATCTGCGCGTCGGTCCCGCGCATCACCAGTGCGTTACGTGCGTTGTAAGTAAATACTCGACGCGTATCGGTGATGGTGCGGATCAGGGTGGCCGCTTCCTGGAAGTCCTGAGTCGTCGGGGCGGTGATCACGTAAAACACACGCACCACGTCATCGGTGGTTCCCGGAGTCCGGTATTCATGGGGCTGGGCCGGCTGGGCTATCGGGCTATCGAGCTCGTTAAACAGCCACTCGGCCATGGCGATCTGAGCGTCAGTGGCATGAAGCGTGACGCGCTTCTGCTCGGCATCGGCGGAGATTTCGCGGATATCGGTAACAGTGCGGATGGCGGTCGCAACCTCCATGAACTGCTGGTTGGTGGCGGTGTGGGTGAGGTAGAAGGTGCGGTCGCGATCCTGAGCGGATGCGACAGCAGTTACAACGGCGAGTCCGAGGACGATGGCGCGCATTGGGCGCTCCTTTCTCTTCAAGACGCGCACAACGCAGCGGGACCCAAGCTTTGCATGGACTCATGGAAACCCGCGGTGTGCGCTCAGAACCCCAGACGCGAAAAATCGCGCGGACGTGCAGAGACGTCCGCGCGATCGGGTAATACTAGAGGAAAGGAAGCTACTTAATCTGGTAGCCGCTGTCGCCCTTGGCGCGGTGCGCCATGTGGCAACCGCCGCAGGTCCCACCGAGCGTGGTCATTGCGGTGTTGGCAGCATCGAAATCGCCCGCAGCGATAGCCTTGGCGGCATCGGCGGACGCGGTCCGGGCGGTCTTAGCGAAAGCCGTTGCATCCGCTGCGCCCTTCTTGGTCCAGTAGTCTTCCATTCCCTTGAACGAATCTTCCATGACCTTGGCATCGGTCGCCACGCCTTTATCCTTAGCGGCGATACCCTTGGCCACCTTACCCTTGGCGGCCACGGCAGCCTTCATCCAACCGGTGTAGTCGGCATCGGTCTGCGCCAGGAGCACGAAGAACATCACGGTAGCGAGAAGAGCTACCAGTACTTTAATTACTCTCATTCAAAAACCTCCAATGGTTGAACATCATATCGCGTTTGGTACCAGTAAGTCGAGGGGGGTACCAGAACGTTTCTTAATGCAAGGCTGAAGCCTTGCGCCGGCTGAAGCCCGCCCTCCTCTCGAAATCAGTCCAGGACAAGCCGGGCGCGCTGGAACCGGGCCATCCCCGCGGCCAGCAGTGCGAGATCGAGCAGCAACAGCAAGCCGGCCGCAGCCAGGACCAACTGGGCCTGGGACCACGTAAAGAGAATCCGGGCGAACCATGCTCGGGAATCCGGTGGCAGCAGGTTGCTTCCGAAGATCGTTCCCATCACCACGATGATGAACGCGACGCTCAGGGTCTGCTGAGCCTGCCGCACGGTCGTGGAATGGAGCGAGACCAGGACACCAGCCGTGGCGATCATGCCGCCCAGCAGCGGCGGCCCCAATAACAGGAGAAGCCAACTGGCCGCGTCGTGGAATATCAGGATCTGGCCGTGCCAGTTCAGGATATTCACGGTGATCGCGCCGGCCACGATACAGGCAATCGAGATCAGCCAGCCGTACGCCATGCACGCGGCGATCTTGCCGAAGAGAATCGCCCGGTCCGAGAGTCGGCTGGCGAGAAGGGTTTCAAGCGTGTGCCGTTCGCGCTCGCCGGCGAAGGAATCGGCTATCACGGCGGTGACGACGATGGCGGAGAAAAACGTCGGAGCCAGGAGCCCGGCCACGCTAAAGAATCGTTCGGGGCCCATGCGGAGCGGGAACAAGATGCCGAACACCACGATCAGGATGAGCGGCCGGTAGCTGCCCGTGGATCCGCTGGACCGCTCCATGACGATCTCTTTCCATTCCTTCCAGAGAACGGTGGCGAAGTCGGCGGTCATTTGGCTTGCTCCGTCATCTTTCTTCCTCCATGAGCGTGAGGAACACGTCTTCGAGGCTCCCTTGGCCGCTGCGGACCTCCTGCACTTCCCCGCCCTCGCGCACGATCAGGCTGACGAGCGGGGAGACGCTCTCGCCTTCTTTCAGGACCAGAACCAGCCGGCCATTTTCGATGAGCGCCTGCGACACGCCGGGTTGCTGTCTTAGTGCCGCGAGCAGCGCGTCGGAGAATCCACGGCCTGTGATTTCGGTGCGCTGGCCTCCGCCTCGGGAGCGCAGCTCGGCCGGACTGCCCACCGCGAGCAGCTTGCCCTGGCGGATCACAGCCACCAGGCTGCACAGCTTTTCGGCTTCCGCCATGTTGTGGGTGGTGAGGAAGATGGTCGCGCCCTGGCGTCCGGCGAGTTCGGCAAGATCGTCGCGAAGATTGGCGGCGGCGACGGGATCGAGACCAGCCGTTGGCTCGTCGAGAAAAACGAGCGCGGGACGATGCAGCAGCGGCCGCGCGATGGCCAGCTTCTGCTTCATCCCTCGGCTCCACTTCACCACCGCTTCCTTGCGGCGGTCCCACAGGCCCAGATGGGTGAGCAGTTCCTGGATGCGCTGGTCGAGCTCGCCTTTGGGCATGCGGGCGACGCGCCCGTAGAAGCGCAGATTGTCCTCGGCACTGAGGCGCTCGTAAAGGCCGGAGTGTTCGAGAAGCGCGCCTGTGCGGGCCCGGATCTCGGCGCCTTGCGTGCGCGTATCGAAGCCGAGCACTTGAGCGCTTCCGCTGGTGGGTTCGATCAAGCCGAGAAGCAGGCGAATGGTGGTGGTCTTACCGGCTCCGTTGGGGCCGAGGAATCCGAATACGGCGCCCGCGGGAACTTCTATGTTGAGATCGTCGAGCGCACGAACTGTCTCGAAAGTACGGGTGAGCCCCTGGGCGCGTATCGCAAGCTCTGCCATGGTCGGCCGTCAAGCTAGGTTACGCACAGGGGGATGAGGGGTGTCAAGGCGCGCGGATGGATCGCTGAAAAAGAAAAAGGGGCAGGCGAAACCGCCTGCCCCACCGTGCGTCAACGAGAGTCTTATGCCGCCCTAGGAGGAGCCGCGGGCAACACCTTGGCCGACGGCTCCGATGCCGGGGTCGGCACCAGGCTCGGCAGCATCGCGGCCAGGACGTCGCGGACCCGATCGGCGAAGACGAACTCGATCTCATTGCGGACGTCTTCGGGAAGATCGCGCAGGTCCTTCTGGTTGCCGCGCGGGACGATCACGCGCTTGATACCCGCGCGCCGCGCCGCCAGCACCTTCTCTTTGAGACCGCCGATCGGCAGAACCAGACCGGTCAGTGTGACCTCGCCGGTCATGGCCGTATCGCTACGAGCCGGCTGGCCGGAGTAGAGCGAAGCGAGCGCCGTGGTCATCGTCACACCCGCCGAAGGTCCATCCTTGGGGATGGCGCCCGCCGGCACGTGGATGTGCAGACCGCTCTTGAGGAACACCGCCGGATCCAGTCCGAATTCGGCTGCGTGGCTCCACAGGTAGCTGCGGGCGGTCTTGGCCGATTCCTGCATAACTTCGCCGAGCTGGCCGGTGATGGTCAGCTCCTTGCCGTCGGGCAGGAGCGCAGCTTCGATGTACAGGACATCGCCGCCGGTTTCGGTCCAGGCGAGACCTGTTGCCACACCCGCGGGAAGTTCCTTGCGGGCGAGCTCGGGCAGGATCGCTTCGGGACCCAGCATTTCGGGAACATCGTCGCCGTGCACCACCACGGGTCCGGCTTCGCCCTGGGCGAACTTCACCGCGACCTTGCGGATCAGGCGTCCGAGCATCTGCTCCAGGCGCCGCACGCCGGCTTCCCGAGTGTACGACTCGATGACCTTCTGAAGCGCCGCCGGAGTGATGACGCACTGCTCGGCGGTGAGGCCGGTCTGCTGCAGCAGCTTCGGCAGCAGGTAGCGTTTGGCGATCTGCGTTTTCTCTTCCTCGCTGTAGCCGGAGAGGCGCAGGATCTCCATGCGGTCCAGCAACGGCGCGGGAATCGTATCCAGCGTATTCGCCGTAGTGATGAACAGGACCTTCGACAAGTCGAACGGCAGGTCCAGATAGTTATCGCGGAACGTTTTGTTCTGCTCGGGGTCGAGGACTTCGAGCAGCGCTGCCGCGGGATCGCCGCGGAAATCGCGCCCGAGTTTGTCGACTTCGTCGAGCATCAGCACGGGATTCTGGAATCCCGCGCGCCGCATGCCCTGGATCAAGCGCCCCGGAAGGGCGCCGATATAGGTCCGGCGGTGGCCGCGGAGCTCGGCTTCGTCATGCAGGCCGCCCAGGCTCATGCGCTCGAACTTGCGTCCGAGAGCGCGGGCGATGGATTGCCCCAGCGAAGTCTTGCCGACGCCAGGCGCGCCCACGAAGCACAGAATCGGAGCCTTGGCTTCCGGATTCAGCTTGAGCACGGCTAATTGCTCGATGATCCGCTCCTTGACCTTGGCGATGCCGTAGTGGTCCTCATCGAGAACCTCGCGGGCGCGCGTCAGGTCGAGATTGTCTTCGCTGCGTTTCTTCCACGGCAGCTCGATCACGTACTCGAGCCACGTGCGGATCACGTTGTGCTCGGGCGATGCCGAGTTGATTTGTTCCAGGCGTCCCAGCTCGCGCTCGGCTTCCTTGCGGACATCGTCCGGAAGGTCGGCCTTCGCCAGCTTCTCGCGCAGGCTTTCGACCTCGGCTTCATCGGACTTGCCTTCGCCGAGTTCCTGCTCGATCGCCTTCTTCTGCTGGCGCAGCACGTAATCGCGCTGCTCCTTGGACATCTCGGATTTGGCTTTTTCGGTGACTTTGGCGCGCAGCTCGGCCACGTCGACTTCGTGCGACAGCCAGCCCAGCACCATGCGCAAAGCTTCGATGCGGGTGGAGGTTTCGAGAAGCGACTGCTCCTTCTCGACGTCGAGGTTCATGACCGAGGCGATCAGAAAAGCGAGTTGCAGCGGATCGCTTTGAGCGGCGAACGCCTGGGCGATTTCCTGCGCCGGCTGGCCCTGGACCAGGTTTACGTACTTCGAGGCCATTTCGACCACGGAGAGAGATAGCGCCTCGAGTTCGCGGCTGGAATCGTCGGGCAGCGGAAGCGGGCGGACCCTGGCTTTCAGGTGTCCGTTCTCTTCCACCTTGACGATCACCACGCGCTCGATGCCCTGCACGAACAGATCGATGTGATCCGGCCGGGGGCGGCCCGATTTGCGGATGACCGCGCGGGTGCCGATGGTGTACAGGTCGGCCGCGCCGGGAGTTTCGACGGTGGGGTCCTTCTGCGCAACGACGATGACGTCCTTGCCTTCGGTCGCCAGCGCCGACTCCACGGCGGCCACGGACGCCTTACGGCCCACACCCAACGGCATCAGAAGTCCGGGGAACAGCACGGAGTTCTTCAGCGCCAACAAAGGCAATGTTTGGATTTTTTCTTCGTCTGGCATGTTTGTCTCTTTCATACTTAAGATGCTCGGACCGGCTCCGGCGACTCGACTTCAAACACCAACTCATCCTTGCGGTAATCCAGGACGATTTTCTTTCCGTCGCGGATCTCGCCTGCGACCAGCATGCGAGCCAGTGGCGTTTCCACTTCTTTCTGAATCGCGCGTTTCAGAGGACGCGCGCCGTAAGCGGGATCGTAGCCCACGGTGACTAGATGCGCGCGGGCCGCATCGGTAAGCCGCAGATCGATGTGGCGCTCTTCGAGGCGCGCCCGCAGCGTTTCGAGCTGTATATCGACGATCTTCTTGAGCTGATCCTGCGTCAGCCGGTGGAAGTTGATGACTTCGTCGACACGATTCAGGAACTCGGGCCGGAACAGCCGCGGCAGGTCTTCCTGCTGCGCGTTGGAGGTCATGATCACGATGGTGTTCTTGAAATCCACCGTGCGTCCCTGGCCGTCGGTCAGCCGTCCGTCGTCGAGGAGCTGCAGCAGGACGTGAAACACGTCGCTGTGCGCTTTCTCGATTTCGTCCAGCAGAATCACGCAATAGGGCCGGCGGCGAACCGCTTCGGTCAACTGGCCGCCTTCTTCGTATCCGATGTATCCGGGAGGCGCGCCGACCAGCCGGGACACCGTGTGCTTTTCCTGGTATTCCGACATGTCGATGCGGATCAGAGAGCGCTCGTCATCGAACAGATACTGCGCGAGCGCCCGGGCCAGCTCGGTTTTGCCGACGCCGGTGGGTCCCAGGAAGATAAAGCTGCCAATGGGCCGCTTGGGATCCTTCAGGCCACCGCGTGCGCGCATGACGGCATCCGCGACGGCGTCGACGGCTTCGTCCTGGCCGACCACGCGTTTGTGCAGCTCTTCCGGAAGGTGCAGAAGCTTCTGAACCTCGCCTTCGAGGAGCTTCGAGAGAGGGATTCCGGTCCAGCGGCTGACCACCTGGGCGATATCCTCTTCGTCCACTTCCTCTTTGAGGAGCGTGGGAGCATTCTGTGCTTCCTGGAGCTGTTTTTCGAGAGCGGTGAGCTTGCCGTATTTCAGTTCGGCGGCTTTGTTCAGGTCGTAGGCGCGCTCGGCTTGCTCGATTTCGGTTTTCACCTGATCGATTTGGGCACGGATCTCGCGCTGTTTCTTGAGCGCTTCCTGATCGGCCTGCCACTGGGCTCGAAGGCTGGCAGTGGCGGTTTTCAGCTCAGCGACTTCTTTATCGATCTTGGCCAGCCGCTCGCGCGATGCCGGATCGGATTCCTTCTTGAGGGCTTCGCGCTCGATTTCGAGCTGCATCTGGCGGCGAGTGGCTTCGTCCAGCTCGGCCGGCATCGAGTCGATTTCGGTGCGCAACTTGGCCGCGGCTTCATCGACGAGGTCGATGGCCTTATCCGGCAGGAACCGGTCAGAGATGTAGCGATTGCTGAGGATGGCGGCGGCCACCAGGCTCGAATCCTTGATGCGGACGCCGTGGTGGACTTCGTAGCGTTCGCGCAAGCCGCGGAGGATCGAAATGGTGTCTTCGACCGACGGCTGATCGACGAGAACGGTCTGGAATCTGCGCTCGAGCGCCGCGTCTTTTTCGATGTTCTTGCGATATTCGTCGAGCGTGGTCGCGCCGATGCAGTGCAGCTCGCCGCGCGCCAGCATGGGTTTCAGCAGATTGCCGGCATCCATGGCGCCTTCGGCCTTCCCTGCTCCGACGACCGTGTGCAGCTCGTCAATAAAGAGGATGATCTTGCCCTCGGCCGACTGCACTTCTTTGAGAACGGCTTTGAGGCGCTCTTCGAATTCGCCACGGAACTTGGCTCCGGCGATCAGGGCGCCCATGTCGAGCGAGACGACTTTCTTGTCTTTGAGGCCTTCGGGGACGTCGCCGCGGATGATCCGTTGGGCGAGACCTTCGACGATGGCGGTTTTGCCGACGCCCGGTTCGCCGATGAGCACCGGGTTGTTCTTGGTGCGCCGGGAGAGGACCTGGATCACGCGACGGATTTCTTCGTCGCGGCCGATGACCGGGTCTAGCTTGTTCTGCGCGGCGGCCTTGGTCAGGTCGCGGCCATACTTTTCGAGAGCTTCGTAGGTGGCTTCGGGATTCTGCGTGGTGACGCGCTGCGATCCGCGGACTTCCTGAAGCACGCGCATCAGGCGGTCGCGGGTGATGCCGAGATCCTTGAAGACTTTTTCGTCGGTGGCCGCGAGCATCACGTGCTCAATGGAGACGTACTCGTCCTTGAGCCGCTTGGCTTCGTTCTCGGCCGCCGTCATCAGCTTCTGAAGCCGGGCGGTCACGTAAATCTGATCCATGCCGGAAGCCGAGCCGGAAACTTTGGGGAGCTTGTCGAGCTCCTGGATCAGGCGGCGATGAACGTCTTCCAATTTGACGTCCGCCCGGGCAAGAATCGACTGGGCGAGCCCCCCTTGCTGCTCGAGAAGGGCGAGCAGGAGATGCTCGACGTCTATCTGCTGGTTCCCCCGTCCAGCGGCCACCGACTGAGCGGTGCGGAATCCCTCCTGGAGTTTTTCCGTAAAGCGGTTAAAATCCATAACGTGCCGTCCTCTTTAAGCAACTATAGCATGTTAGCCCGTTGCTATGCAATAATCTTAGTGCGTTACTATCAAGTGTAGCTAGTTGGATGCAGAAGGAGCGAAAAAGATGCTGCCGAAGCTGATCACGTCCGTGCCGGGACCGAAGGCCAGGGCGATTATCGAGCGCGACGATCAAGTTATATCTCCTTCTTATACAAGGACTTATCCGCTAGTCGCCGAGCGGGGCGAGGGAGCGATCGTAGAAGACCCGGACGGGAACCGTTTTTTGGACTTCGCCGCTGGAATAGCCGTCGTGGCCACCGGGCACTGCCACCCGATGGTCGTGAAAGCGATCCAGGAGCAGGCCGCCAAGCTGATCCACATGTCCGGGACCGATTTCTACTACGAGAATATGGTCCGGCTGGCCGAGAAGCTCGCCTCGATAGCGACATCGCTTGATCCGGAAAAAGGTCCACGACGCGTTTACTTTGGCAATTCTGGTACCGAAGCGATCGAGGCGGCGATCAAGCTCGCTCGCTACCATACCGGCCGGGGGCGGTTCGTGGCTTTTGTCGGGGCTTTCCATGGCAGAACCATGGGATCGCTGGCGCTGACGGCGAGCAAGAGCACCCAACAAAAGGGCTTCTTTCCGGTAATGCCGGGCGTGCATCATATGCCCTATGCATATTGCTATCGCTGCGCATATGGGAAGACTCCGGATTCCTGTGCGGTCGAGTGTGTCCAGGCGATTGAGACCGAGCTGTTCCGCACCAACGTCCCGGCGCAGGAGGTCGCGGCGATTTTCGTCGAACCCATTCAAGGGGAAGGCGGTTATGTGGTGCCTCCGCGGAAGTTTTTCGACGAGCTGCGGAGTCTGGCGGACCGGCACGGGATCCTGATCGCCGCGGACGAGGTGCAGTGCGGCATGGGCCGGACCGGCAAGATGTTCGCGAGCGAGCACTTCGGGCTGGAGCCGGATATCATCGCGCTGGCAAAGGGGATCGCCAGCGGGATGCCGCTGGGAGCGATGGTGGCGAGGGCCGAGCTGATGTCGTGGAAGCCGGGAGCGCACGCGTCGACGTTTGGGGGAAATCCGGTAGCGGTGGCGGCGTCGCTGGCGACGATCGAGCTGCTGGAGCAGGAACTGGTCGACAATGCGGCGTCGGTTGGCGCGTACCTCATGGATAAGTTGCGCGATTTACCGCAGCGGATTCCGATTGTCGGGGACGTCCGTGGGCTGGGATTGATGATCGGCATCGAGCTGGTGCGGGATCAGAAGACGAAAGAGCGCGCGCCGGATTTGCGGGACAAGGTGGTGCAGATGTGCTTCGAGCGCGGATTACTGGTGCTGGGGGCGGGTCCGAACTCGATCCGGCTGTGTCCGCCGCTGGTGATCAATCAGGATCAGGCGGATTTCGCGGCGCGGACGATCGAGGAGTGCTTGGCGTCATTGAGATAGCCGCGAAAAAACGCTAATGAACGCAAATGATATAACAGGTTGGGAGGCACGGGCATGTTACGTGTGACTGTAGGCGGGTTGTTGATGGGTGTGGCGGCGACGGCTGCGACGCCGACGTTTAACAAGGACGTTCTTCCGATTCTGCAGAAGCACTGCCAGGGGTGCCACCGGCCTGGGGAAATCGCACCTTTTTCGTTGCTTAGTTATTCCGAAGCCCGGCCATGGGCGAAGTCCATTAAGGCGGCCGTGGTCACCGAAAAGATGCCGCCATGGTTCGCGGATCCGAAGTTCGGCCACTTCGCCAACGATCGCCGGTTGAGCGCGCAAGAGATCGCGACCATTACCGGCTGGGCCGATAACGGCGCGCCCGAGGGCAACCCGAAGGACGCTCCCGCGCCCATCAAATTCCAGGACGGCTGGAACATCAAGCCCGACATGATCATCGAGATGCCCAAGGACTTCCAGGTGAAGGCCACGGGCACCATCAACTACCAGAACATCCTGGTGAAGGCGCACTTCACCGAAGACAAGTGGGTGGTGGCGGCAGAGATGCGTCCCGGCAATGCGAAGGTGGTCCACCACATGCGGACGATCGTGCGGCCTCCGGGATCGACCTGGCTGGCGACTGCCGTTCCGGGCGAAGCATACGAAGAAGGATCCGAGGCGATGGGCGGCGCCAAGGACGGCACGGATCTGCTGGGCAAGTACAATCCCGGCCTCGGCGCGCAGAGCTTCGATGTAGACGGCGGCTCGGCGAAGTTTATTCCGGCTGGTTCGGACATCGTGTTCAACATCCACTACACGTCGGTCGGCACGCCGCAGACGGACCGGTCGAAAGTTGGCCTGGTTTTCGCGAAGGAACCGCCGAAGAAGCGCTACTGGATGTCGCCCGGTACGCCCGCGGCTTTCAATCTGGCGATTCCGGCGGGCGACAGCAACGCCGAAGTGGCCAGCGAAGTGACCGTTGGGGTGGATAACGCGAAGCTCGTGTACATCCAGCCCCACATGCATCTGCGCGGCAAAGATTACGAGGTCCGCGTGACCTATCCGACGGGCGAAAAGGAAACCGTCTTCAAAGGAAAATGGAATTTCGACTGGCAGATTGGTTACGAGCTCGCCAAGCCGCTGCCGGTTCCGAAGGGCACGAAGATTCTGACCATCGCGCACTACGACAACTCGGCGAACAACAAGTTCAATCCGGATCCGAACAAGACGATCCTGTGGGGCGATCAGAACTGGGACGAAATGCAGTCCGGGTTCCTGGGCCTGGTGGTGGATCTGAATACCGACTTGAGCAAGATATTCCAGTCGTCGGGGCCGAGCCTGCTGCCGCGCGGCACGTCCGGCCCGACGCTGGCGACTTACGAAGCGGCGCAGAAGAAGTAGCAGTCCCCGACCTCTTGAAAACTCTCATCGTCACCGGAGCCAGCCGCGGAATCGGCGCGGCAACGGCTCGGCTGAGCGGACAGCGCGGGTACGCGGTGTGCGTCAACTATCTGCAGGATCGTGCGGCAGCGGAGGAAGTCGCCGGTCGGATCACCAGTGCCGGCGGCAGAGCGATCGCGGTGCAAGCGGACATCGGCGTGGAATCGGAAGTGGTCGCGATGTTCGAAAGGGTCGAGCGTGAGCTGGGCGGACCGACGGCGCTGGTCAACAACGCGGCCACGCTCGAACGCCAGATGCGGCTGGAGCAAATGGACGCGGCCCGGATGCAGCGGATGTTTTCGACCAACGCGATCGGCACGATGCTGTGCGCGCGCGAGGCGGTTCTGCGGATGTCGACCAAGCACGGTGGATCGGGCGGAGCGATCGTGAATGTTTCCTCGGGCGCGGCGCGCTTTGGGTCGCCGGGCGAGTACGTCGATTACGCAGCGACCAAGGGCGCCGTCGATACGTTCACCGTGGGATTAGCAGCGGAAGTCGCCGCGGAGGGGATCCGGGTGAACGGGGTACGTCCCGGATTCATCTACACAACGATGCACGCCAAGGGAGGCGAGCCGGGTCGCGTGGATCGCGTGAAGACGATGGTCCCGATGCAGCGCGGCGGGCAACCCGAAGAGGTCGCAGCGGCGATACTATGGCTGCTGTCGGATGAGGCGTCGTTCGTCACCGGCACGATTCTGGATGTTTCGGGAGGCCGCTGATGAGCGTCACGGTGCGCCCCGCCACGATCGACGATCTGCCCGCCATCACGGAGATCCACAACCACTACATTCTCAACACGCACATTACGTTCGATGTGCGGCCTTACCGGCCGGAGGAGCGTGTGCCGTGGTTCCAGGAGCATTCCGACGGAGGCCGATATAGAATGCTGGTGGCCTGCGAAACCGGGGGCGTCATCGGATATGCGTGCACGGGGCGGCATCGCAGCAAGGAGGCGTATGATACGACGGTGGAATCGAGTATCGGATGCTCTCCGAACGCGGTCGGCCGAGGGATTGGGACGTTGCTCTACCAGGCGCTGTTTGACGCGCTCGCGGATCAGGATATCCATCGCATTGTGGCAGGGATCGCGCAACCAAATCCGGCATCCAACGCGCTGCATGAGCGTCTGGGGTTTCGGGAAATCGGGTACTTCACCGAAGTGGGCCGGAAGTTCGGCAAATATTGGGATGTGAGGTGGATGGAGCGTCCCCTGAGAATAGCCGCAAATGAACGCGAATGAACGCCAATAGGAGACTGGAATGTTGAGAAGCTTTCTCTGCTTTTGCTTCGTCTTTTGTTTCGTTGCAGCAGGCTGGGCGCAGTCGCTGAACGGCGTGATCGATATCCATGCGCACAGCGATCCGGACAGCACGGCCCGGTCGATCGACGCGATCGATCTGGCGAGGCTCGCCAAGGCCCGCGGGATGCGTGGCCTGGTGCTGAAGAACCACTACGAGTCGACTGCCGCGCTGACGTACGTGGTCCGCAAGGAGGTTCCGGGGATCGAGATCTTCGGCGGGATCGACCTGAATCTCACGGTTGGCGGCATCAATCCGGCGGCGGTGGAGCGCATGACGATGATGAAGGGCGGATGGGGGCGCGTGGTGTGGATGCCGACCTTCGACTCCGAGAATCAGGTGCGCGATTCCAAGGAGAATCGGCCGTTCGTATCGGTCGCGAAGAACGGGGATCTGCTGCCGGAGGTGAAGCAGGTGATTGCGATCGTCAAGCAGCACAACCTGCTTCTCGAAACGGGGCACTCGTCGCCGGAAGAGTGTCTCCTGATTGTTCGGGAAGCGCGCAAGCAGGGTGTCGAGCATGTTGTGGTAACGCATGCGCTGACGCCGCCGGTGCGGATGTCGATCGCGCAGATGAAGGAAGCCGCTCAACTGGGGGCGATGATCGAGCTGGTCTATGGGCGGATGAACGCCGCGCAGTGGGCACAGGCGATTCGCGAGGTCGGACCGGAGCATATTATCTTGTCGAGCGACCTGGGGCAGCCGAACAATCCTCTGCATCCGGATGGGATGGTCGCGTATTTCGCGGCGCTCAAGAAGGAAGGCATCACGGACGCGCAGATCGATTTGATGGCGAAGACGAATCCGGCGAAGGCGTTGGGGTTGAATTAACCGCGGCCGATGAACGGCATCTTGGTCGCCATCAGGGTCATAAACTGAACGTTGGCGTCGAGAGGCAGGTTGGCCATGTACACGATCGCGTCGGCTACGTGCTTTAAATCCATGCGGGGCTCGGGCATGATCGATCCGTTAGCTTGGATGATGCCGGCGGCCATGCTCGCGGTCATCTCGGTGGCGGCGTTGCCGATATCGATCTGGCTGCAGGCGATATCGAAATTGCGTCCGTCAAGCGAGATCGACTTGGTGAGTCCGGTGATGGCGTGCTTGGTTGCGGTGTAAGGTGCGGAGTTCGGGCGAGGAGCGTGGGCAGAGATCGAGCCGTTGTTGATGATGCGGCCGCCGCGAGGCTGCTGCGCCTTCATCATGCGAATCGCTTCCTGAGCGCACAAGAACGCGCCGGTCAGATTCACCTGCACGACGTTGTTCCACTGATCGTAAGTGAGGTCTTCCATGGGGACGCCGGGCGCGCCGATGCCCGCGTTATTGAAGAGCACATCGAGCCGGCCGAAGGCTTCCTTTGTCTTTTGGAAGAGAGCGCGGACGGAATCGGGCTTGGCGACGTCGGTGGGCACGACGAGCATGCCGGTCGAGCCGGCCGTCTGTTCCAGTTGCGCGGCGCGGCGTCCGGCGAGGACGACTTGATATCCGGCGGAATGCAAGGCGAGGCTCGCGGCGCGACCAATACCGCTGCCCGCTCCCGTGACGAGCGCGATTTTATCGAGAGCCATGCGCGCTGGCTGTGCCGCGCAGCGCGGCTATGCCGGACGCGATATCGCCGGCCATCGGCAGGATGCTGCTGAGACGAGTGAGATCGAGCACCTCGCGGACGCGCGGCTGCACGCCCACCAACACGAATCGGCCATTCGGGCCCTTGGTTGCCGAAGAATAGACGGCGACCAGAAATCCGATTCCCGTGGATCCGATAGCGGACACTTCCCGGAAGTCAGCCAGGACTTTATCGCAGGCGAACTGCTTCAGTTCGTCGCCCTTGCGCCGCAGATACTCGGGATCGAAACCGGTATTAAAGCGTCCTTCGAAGCGCATGACGCAAACGTCGTCGATTTGATTCAGCTCGATCAGCATGACGATAGTCCCGAGGCCAGGGACTCTGGTATCGTACTACATTGGATGGCATTGCCTAAGCGCATCCTGATTGTGGATTACGACCGGGATGTGCACGGCATGCTGCGCGCCGCCCTGGATGCACCGGGCCGCACTATCGATAGCGCCTATGACGGCCTCTCCGGCTTGCGGATGGTGGAAGATACTCCTTTCGACCTGGTGCTGACCGGCCTAAGACTCCCTGGAATGGACGGGATGACGCTGCTGGAACGGATTCACGAAGTGCGGCCGGATACGCGCGTGGTGATGATGACGGCGGCAAACACTCCTGACAACATCGTTCGCGCGATCCGGGAGCGGGCGTTTTCGTTTTTCAGCAAGCCCTTCACCGTGGAAGCCGTGGCGGAGATGGCCGAGCGAGCGTTATGCGCGACCGATTCGGAGGACGATATTCAGGTGCTCTCAGCGCGTCCGGACTGGCTGGGCTTGCGGGTGCGGTGCAAGATGGAGACCGCGGGTCGCATCGTGCAGTTCATCCGCGAGCTGGGGATGGAATTGCCGCACGCCGAGCAGGAGCGGGTGACTACGGCGTTTCGCGAGATTCTCCTGAATGCGATCGAGCACGGCGCGGGGTCGGATCCCGATAAGAGAGTGTTCATCACTTATGTGCGCAGCAAGCGCGCTGCGTTGTATTACGTGCGCGATCCCGGCAAGGGATTTTCTTTCGAACATTTGCAGCACGCGGCCGTCTCGAATCCGCAGGACTCGCCGGTGGAGCATGCGGAGATCCGGGAGAAGCTCGGGATGCGGCCGGGCGGATTCGGGATCATGATGACGCGCGAACTGGTGGACGATCTGATCTACAACGAGCACGGCAATGAAGTGCTGCTGATCAAGTACATGGACCCGAAGTAGCTCGCGCCACATGAGTCCGATGCGAATACTGGACGTGGGTTGCGGGATCAACAAGAAGACGGGATCGATCGGGGTGGATCGGAATCTGGCGTCTCGTGCGGACGTGATCGCCGACCTGGACCACTTTCCTTACCCGTTTCGCGATTCGTCGTTCGATGGATTGCAGGCGGTGCATGTGATCGAGCATCTTTCCGACGTGATCCGCAGCATGGAGGAGTTTCACAGGCTCGTGCGAGCGGGCGGCGAGGTGCTGATCGTGACGCCGCACTATACGGATTTCAGCTCGTTTTGCGACCCGACGCATCGGTGGCACCTGAACAGCTTCTCCATGCGCTATTTCGGGAAGGATAACGCCGGGTACGGCTACTATTCGACGGTGAGATTCGCGGAGAATTCCGTGCGCGTAAAGCTACTAGCATTGTGGCGATGGCTGGGATTCGAATGGCTGGTGAACACGTTCCCACGGTATCGCCGGTTCTGGGAGCATTACTTGTGCTACGTGGTTCGCGGCAAGGTGATCGAGTGGCGATTGGGAGTCATCAAGGGGTGATTCGGGCGTGATCCTCGCGGCGCTGGATCGTCTGCGGGACGCGCGCAGGCGGCGCGTGTGGGATCACGATCGGGCGGCGGGCCGGCGCGGCGAGGATCTGGCGCATCGTTACTTGCGCAGCGAAGGGTTCGTGATCGTCGCGCGGAATTACCGCCTCGCATCGGGAGAAGCCGAAGCGGACCTGATCGCGCGCGAGGGCGAGGATCTGGTGATCGTCGAGGTGAAGACGCGGGAGACGGCCGAGTTCGGTCCGCCGGAGCGGGCGGTGAACATCGAGAAGCGGCGTCATCTGATCCGCGTGGGTCGCGAGTATGCGCGGAAGACGAATACGCCGTGGGAGCGGGTGCGGTTCGACGTCGTGACGATTGTGTTGGGGGACAGTCCCGAAATCACGCTGCTGCGGTCGGCGTTCCGCTAGAATCAAGGATTCATGGAAGCGGAAAGGCGGCGCCTGCATGAAGCAGGCCGGCGCGAGTTGCACTGGCGGCGATGGGGTCCCTACGTATCGGAGCGCGAGTGGGGAACGGTTCGCGAGGATTACAGCGAGAACGGAACCGCTTGGGAATTTTTTCCTTTCGAACACTCCCATCTGAGAGCGTATCGCTGGGGCGAGGACGGCATCGCGGGAATCTGCGATAACCACCAGCGGCTGTGCTTCGCGCTGGCTTTCTGGAATGGCCGCGATCCGATTCTCAAAGAGCGCCTGTTCGGACTCACCGGCAACCAGGGGAATCACGGAGAGGATGTAAAAGAGTATTACTACTACCTTGATTCGACGCCGACGCATTCCTACATGAAGTGTCTGTACAAGTATCCGCAGGCGGAGTTTCCCTACAAACGGCTGCTGGAGGCGAACGCGGGCCGGTCGAGGCAGGAGCCCGAGTATGAGCTGCTGGACACGGGCATATTCGACGATGATCGCTACTTCGATATCTTCACCGAGTACGCCAAGGCGGATGCTAACGACATCCTGATCCGGATCAGCGCGGTGAATCGCGGTCCGGAGGCGGCGACGCTGCACCTGCTCCCGACGCTGTGGTTTCGAAATACCTGGACGTGGGATCCCAAAGAGCAGAAACCCGTGCTTCGACGGGTCGCTCAGCAAGGCTCGAACGGAGCGATCGACGCGGAGCAGAAGGATCTGGGCGTGTATCGGCTCGCGATGGACGGGAATCCGCCGCTGCTGTTTACGGAGAATGAGACCAACGCCCAGGCGCTGTGGGGCTTGCAGAACGCGCGCCCGTACGTGAAGGATTCCTTTCACCAGCGGATCGTCAGAGGCAATCAGGAGGCAGTGAATCCAGAGCAAATCGGCACCAAGGCGTGCGCCTGGTATACATTCGAGCTCAAACCGGGAGAAACCAAGATCCTGCGGCTGCGGCTGACGCACATGTCGGATGCGTCACGGCTGGTCCCATACATCAAAGCGGATTTCGATGGGCTGTTTGCGGAGCGGATCGCCGAGGCCGACGAATTTTATTCGTTCGCACCGGAGACGTTGTCCGAGGACGGGAAACGGGTCCAGCGGCAGGCGTTCGCGGGATTGCTGTGGACCAAGCAGTTCTACAACTTCGTGGTCGAGACGTGGCTCGAAGGGGATCCGGGGCAGCCGAAGCCGCCGGCGGCAAGATGGCAGGGCCGTAACTCGCAATGGGTCCACTTGTACAACGACGACATCATCTCGATGCCGGACAAGTGGGAATACCCGTGGTATGCCGCCTGGGACCTGGCGTTTCACGCGATCCCTCTGGCGCTGGTGGATCCGGAATTCGCGATGCGGCAATTGAGGTTGTTTCTGCGCGAGTGGTATCTGCATCCGAACGGCCAGATCCCTGCGTATGAGTGGGCTTTGGGCGACGTGAATCCTCCGGTGCATGCGTGGGCGTGCTGGCGCGTATATCAGATCCATCGCAAACTCACAGGCAAGCCTGACTACACGTTTCTGCAAAGCGTGTTTCACAAGCTGCTGATGAACTTCACCTGGTGGGTGAACCGCAAGGACTCGACGGGCAACAACATTTTCGAAGGCGGGTTCCTGGGGCTAGACAATATCGGCGTGTTCGACCGGTCGAGAGCGCTGCCGTGGGGCGGCTACCTGGAACAATCCGACGGCACCAGTTGGATGGCGATGTACTGCCTCAACATGCTGAAGATCGCGCTGGAACTGGCGGTCAATGTGAATCGGATTTACGAAGACGTGGCCAGCAAGTTCTTCGAACATTTTCTTTACATCGCGGCGGCCATGAACGGGATCGGCAATGGCGGGCTGTGGGATGAGACAGACGGGTTTTTCTACGATCGCCTGCGATTGCCGAACGGACAATCGATTCCTATGAAGGTCCGGTCGATTGTGGGGCTGATTCCGCTGTTCGCTGTCGATACCATCGAGCCGCAGGTGATCGATCAGCTCGGCGGATTCCGGCGGCGCATGGAGTGGTTCATGCACAACCGGCCGGATCTGTGCGGGAACATTGCGTCGCTCGCGCGGGAAGGAATGGAGTCGCGGCGGCTGCTGAGCCTGGTGGCTCCCGCGAGGCTGATTCGCGTGCTGGAGCGGATGCTGAACGAAGACGAATTCCTCTCGCCGCACGGGATCCGGGCTCTCTCGAAGTATCACCAGCAACATCCGTTCGTGTTGCCGGTGGACGGCCAGGATAACCGCGTGGATTACGAACCAGCCGAATCGAACACGGGACTGTTTGGAGGCAATTCGAACTGGCGGGGTCCTGTATGGTTCCCAGTGAACTTCCTGCTGATCGAATCGCTGCAAAAGTTCAATCACTATTTGGGCGATGACGTTCAGGTGGAGTTTCCCACTGGCTCGGGCAACAAGACGACCTTGGGCGATGTTGCGTGCCAGCTATCGCGGCGGCTCTCGCACATCTTTCTGCGCGACGCCCAAGGCCGCAGGCCGGTGTTCGGCGGGACGGAGAAATTCCAGAGGGATCCGCACTTCCGCGATCACGTTTTGTTCTACGAATACTTCCATGGCGACAACGGCGCCGGCCTGGGGGCGAGCCATCAGACCGGATGGACGGCGCTGGTCGCGAAGCTCCTGCAGCAGAGCGGCGAGTAGCTTAAATCGCCCTTGTTATTATGGGGTCAAAAGATGTCGCAGCCGACCCATAAACGCCCGAATATTTGGGCCTTAGCGAGCTTAACCTATGGAGCCGTGATCGCAGTCGCGATCATTTCGGTTCTGGGCTACTATTACGTTGCGCCAAAGCAGGCAGCAACGCAGCAGCAGCTCACCGATGCGGAGCGGTCCATGCCGGTGGGCTCCGTTTGGATACCGATTTATCCGGGCGGCACCGTGGAGGGCACCGGGTCCACCAAGCAGGACAACACCATCGAGAGCCGTTTGAGCTTCGCAACGAAGGATCCGACCGATCGAGTGCTCTCGTTCTATCAGGCAGCGCTCAAGAAAGGCGCATTCCGTTTCAACACCATGACGAAGACCGACGGCGGCGGAACGGTTCGCAGCATGGCGCACGACGGGAAAACCACTGTGGTGGTTACGATCCATGCAGCCGGAGCCGGTTCCACGGGAGAAATCCGTACGGTTGATAGAGATACGGACGATAAAGGTAGGCCGAAATAAGTCCGATAGAAACTTATGGCTTCCGGTATCCTGGAATCTGTGTCCACAACTGACCGGACGCAGCAACGCCGCTCATTTCTTCTGGTAGTTTGCTGCACAATTATCGGCGCGGCGGCGCAGGTCCTGATCAAGAAAGGCGCGGTCGCGCTGGGGCCGAATGCCACCATTGTTCAGACCGCTCTTGCGATGATCCTGAATCCGGCTTTATTCGCCGGCTATTCGATGTACGGCATCAGCACAGTTTTGTTGGTTCTGGCGCTGCGCCACGGGCATCTCTCGCTTCTGTATCCGGTGTTCGCGATGACATACGTGTGGGTCACGATTCTGTCGGTGGTGGTGTTCCATGAGGCGATGAATCCGTACAAACTGGCCGGCATCGTGACGATCGTGGCAGGGATCGCCGTTCTGGGAAGAGAGCAGCCGGCTTGAACAACACGCCTTTTTCTTCGATGGCCTGGGTCATGGGCGCCTCGTTCTTCGGGAGCTTCGGAGCGCTGTTCCTGAAGCTCGGCGCGGGCAAACTGCAGCGGAACATCGTTTCGCTGGCGACCAACTGGCGGCTTATGCTGGGGATTGCCTTCTACTTGTCGTCGTCGGTGTTGTTCGTGTTTGGCGTGCGCAAAGGAGAGCTGAGCGTGCTCTACCCGATGGTCGCGTTCGGCTCGGTGTGGACGCTGATCTGGTCGAAGGTGATTCTGGGAGAGCCATTCACACGCCCGAAGTTCGTCGCGCTGGGCATGATCCTGTGCGGCATGGCCTTGATCGGGCTCGGGGCGCGGTAGTCTAGCTGCTGCCTGTCCGTGGGTGGGGCAGCTTCATACTAATATACGTATACTGGTATCGAGAGCGGCAAACCTAAATCCGTCCGCTGGGTAGGATCGTCGCGGAGAGATCTGAAGGCCTTTCCGAAAGCAGTTCAGCGTCACGTTGGACAGGCCCTTTATGCCGCGCAATGCGGGGAGCAATACCCGACCGTAAAACCCATGAAGGGATTTGGCGGCGCTCCGTACTGGAGATCGTTACAGACTTTCAAAGCGATACATGGCGCGCCGTCTACACGGTGCGCCTGCAAGATGCGATTTACGTTCTCCATGCTTTTCAAAAGAAATCGAAGAAAGGCATTACGACGCCGCAAAGAGACATAGAACTAATCCGGCAAAGGCTAGCCGCGGCTGAGCAAGACCACAGAGAGAGGCAGAACTAACATGCTGAGCAAAACCCGTAAGAAGATTAAATCCACGGCCGGCATCACCGAGAGCAGCGGCAACGTGTTTGCGGATCTAGGCCTCCGCAACCCCGAGCAGGAACTGCTCAAGGCACGCTTAACGCTCCAAATCTATCGCACCATCAAAGAACGTAAGCTCACGCAGGTGAAAGCGGGCGAGATTCTCGGGATCAAGCAGCCCCATGTTTCCAGCCTGATGCGTGGGCAGTCCGGGGAGTTTTCCGTGGAACGCCTCATGGACTTTTTGACCGCGCTAGGTCACGATATCGAAATTTCCGTCGCGCCGTCCCATCGGGAACACGGCAAGATGTCGGTTTCTATTTAATGTGACCGTTGGTGAGGTCGCGATTATTCTCTTCGCAGGAATACTCGATTAACTCCTCGCCCGGCTTCATGCGCGTGAAGACTCGCTGGTTCTTCCAAGGTTTGGTGTACATCACCGGATCGTCGACGGTGACCTCGTACGCCAGGTGATTCGGATCCGTGTACTTGAACGTCTGGATCAAGTGCATCTTGTCGGAATGCGGATGCCCGATGGTATCGAGGCGCGTCTTGCCGTTGAACCCGACCGTGTCCACCGTCAGCGTGTCCCCATCGAACTTGCCGATGGAGTTGCCGAACCAGGTAGGCTCGATCTCTTTCGGGTGGTCGCGCCCATCGATGTAGACGACGTGGAACCAAGTGCTCTGCTCGAACAGGAAGGCGAGGTACTTCGCGTTCTGCATGATCTGAATCGGATAGCCGCCGACATTCACCGAACGCATTATTCCGAAAGGCAGACAGTGGCCGGTGTAGTCGAACTTGGCCGGGTCGTAATTCTTGAAGTTGTCCGCGCCCGCTGGCGAGAACGGCAGCGGACCCGCCCCCTTCTGATCCTTGGCGTCGCGGCTCATGTCGGATACATAAGGATGGTCCCAGACGCCCTGAAAGTCGGGCCGCTCGTCAGCCATGCGCGGGATTTTGTCTGATTTGGGCGCGGGCTGGCCAAAGGCGATCGGGATCGTGAGGAGAACGGCGAACGTGGCGTAGCGTCTCATGAGAATGCCCCCATGCCGATTCTACTCATTTTTGGTCGAACAGGTCGGACCGGTTGACGCGCTCGCCCTTGAGGAACACCGTGGAGATGCGTTCGGTGGCCGAAATATCTTGCAGCGGATTGCCGTCCACTAGCAGCAGGCTGGCATCGTAACCCTTACGGATCAGGCCGATGCGCTGATCCGCGCGAAGGAGCTTCGCCGCGTTGTAGGTCGCGCCTTGCAGAGCCGCCGCGGCCGGAATCCCGGCTTCGACCCAGAGCTGCAGCTCGCGATGAACGCTAGGCCCATGGACGACCATCGGGTTTCCGGCGTCGGTTCCAGTGACCAGGGTCACGCCCGCCTTGTACGCTGCGGCGAGGTTGAGCTTGGCTAAATCCAGCCGCATCGGGTACGCGCCGATCGCCTTGCGAGCGGCTTGGGAGCCGGGGGAAACCAGGCTGTCCTTGACTTGCGAGAGGAATTGCCGAGGGACCACTTGCTGAACGAGAGTCCGGTCGAGCAGATCGGTTTTGCCGTCAGCGTAAGCTCCTATGGCTTCGAGAACGGAAAGCGTGGGGTCAAACGTCACGCCCATGGACTTCATCCTGGCGAACACCTCATCGGGAATGCGATCGCGCAACGAGCCGTGCTCGATCCCGTCGACGCCAGCTTCGAGAGCGTCGGCGACATCCTGCGCGTTGCCGGTGTGCGTCACGATGGGCAGCTTCGCTGTATGCGCGGCGTCCGCGATGGCCTTGAGAATCGCGGGATCCATGCGATGGAAGGTCGCGCTGCCGGCGCCTGCTTCGAGAACGGCCTTGATGCCGTCGACGCCGTTCTGCTTCAGATCGTTTACCTGAGTACGCGCTTCGTCGGCCGATTTGGGTAGGCGCACGAACTGCTCGTTGAAGTTCGCGCGATAAGGCTCGGGTATGTACTGCGCGTATTCGGTTCCGTGGCCTCCGGCGGTTGTGAACAGCGGACCGACGGCGAACAATTCGGCCCCGAGTCGTTCTCCCGAAGCGATGGTCGCGCGATGCTTCAGGACCATATCGAGTTGATCGCCGGCGCTCTTCACCGCCGTGACACCGCTGTACAGGTACGCCGCCAGTTCGCGATCGAAATTCGCATTGGGGTTCTGGTAGAACTGGGGATCCGTTATCGGGAGGCCCGGCGAGCCCAGATGCACGTGCACGTCGATCAGGCCGGGCAGCAGCGTCTTGCCGGCAGCCTCGATCGCGTCGGCGCGCAGAGCCTTGGCGTCGGGCGCGGGGCCGGTGAAGATTTCGGCGATCTTGCCGTCCTTGATCAGCACCGAGCCTTGATCGATGACGGTGCCGTCGCCCAGGAACAGGCGCGCGTCGCGAATAAGCGCGGTGCGGCTGCGTTGGACGTCGCGGCCCAGCACCTTCGCCTTGGCGATATTCGTCTTCGCGTGCATCTGCCAAGCGCCCAGCACGATGAACGGACCCAGCACGGCCAGCAGCCAGAACTTCGCCGCGGGCCGAAGCTTTTCTTCCTTCTCCCAGCGGAAGAGCTTCGCCGCGAGCAGCGTTCCCAGAAGCGCGGTCAGCGCGAGCGCGCCGGCCGAAGTCAGATTGTCAAAGATGGTTTCCTTGCCTCGTAGGATCGGTTGCAGGCCACTGCTGAAGTACGTCGACGGGATGAACTGCGCGACGGTCTGGAGCCACAGCGGGAAGCCGGTGATCGGGAATGTGAGGCCGCCGAGAAACAGCAGCGGAAAGTAGAAAAGCTGCGTCAGCAGCATGCCTTCCTGCATGGAATTCACAATCGACGCGATGATGCCGCCGAGCGATGCAAACGCCAGCAGGCCGAGGCTGACAAACAGGAGCAGGGAGATCGGCTGCGTAGGCCATGGGGCGCCTAGGAATCGATGCGCCAGCACGACCATGAAGATGACGTTGGGGATTTGCAGGACCAGGGCGGTCACCATTCCCGAGACGATGATTTCGCCCGGCCCGATGGGCGCGACTTTAAAGCGGCGGAGAATGTTGAGTTCGCGATCCTGCACGGCTCGGATCCCTACGCCGAACAGGCCACCGCCGAGCACGCCCAGGCCCAGCACGATACCGACGACTTGCTGGCCGTTGCCGCCACCGCCGTTCATGCCGGCGATCCCGAAGAAGATCAGCGGGAAGATGTAACTGAAGAACAGCGCAATGCGGTTCCGCAGCGTCAACAGCAGATTCATCCGGATCTGAGTCCAGTAGGAGTTGAGCACAGGCTTAGTCCCTCAGCTTCTTTCCCGTGAGTTCGATGAACACGTCTTCGAGCGTGGGCCGCTTCAGGTGAATATCTTCTAGCTCGAGACCTTTCTGATCGATCCACTTAATTAGATCGGGCAGCGTTCGGGCAGGCCGCGTGGAATGAACGACCAAAGTTTTGCCGTCGTCGCTCAGCGCGTGTTTCGCGACGGCTTCGAAGGCAGGCACATCCGAGGGCATGGGCTGGGCGGTGGCCACTTCGATGCGCGACTGGCCGAACACGCGCTCCTGCAGATCACGCGGCGAGCCGATCGCGACGATCTTGCCCTGATCGATAATCGCCACGCGATCGCACAGGCGTTCGGCTTCCTCTATATAGTGCGTGGTGAGCAGGATGGTGCGCTTTGCCGCCTTCAGCTCTTCGATCAAGGTGTGGATTTCGAGGCGAACCTGGGGATCGAGGCCGGTGGTCGGCTCGTCGAGAAATACCAGATTAGGTTCGTTTACCAGGGCCAGCGCCAGAGCCACGCGCTGTTTCTGTCCGCCGGATAATTTCGAATAAAACTCGTTACGCTTTTCCGATAGTTGCAGGCGCTGGAGGAGCTTGTCGCAATCGGCGTTGCGGGAATAAAACGCCGCGAACCACTGCAGGGCCTCATGCACGCGAAGCTTGTCGGGAAGATTGGTCGCCTGCAGGCACACGCCGATTCGATCCTTAAGCGACTGCTTGGATACCTCGGGGTCGAACCCGAGCACTTTCACATCGCCCTTGGATCGCGCGCGCAAGCCTTCGAGGATTTCAACGGTCGTGGTCTTGCCGGCGCCGTTAGGCCCCAGCAAACCGAAGATCTCACCTTCGCCGACCTCGAAATCGATGCCGCGAACGGCTTCGAAATCGCCGTAGGCTTTATGCAGTCCGGACACCTGAATGACGGGTTCCATATTTGGATTGAGTCCATTTTAGTGGGTTAAAGCGGAAGGTTTCTGCCAAATCGGCGAACGGCGGAAAACACGGGACGAACGGCGTTACTGGGTTAAAAATTCTTGAAGCCAACCACCGCCGGATTGAATCCGATAAATCGAGTCACTGCGTATATTCCGTTGTGTGGGTTCATGAGGACAGAAGGATTCAATAAGTACACCGTCGGAGGTTTCTCGCTCTTCGTACTGGTATTTCAGGGTGCGGCGGGCGCCGCAAACCTGGAGCCGGCCACATTGAAAGCGTGGGACGAGTATGTGGAATCCGCAAACGCGCGGATGGAGCAGCGGTTAAGCCATGGCCAGCCGTTCCTGTGGATAGACGAATCGCCGGAGCGGCTTCTAAAAGTGCGCGCGGGCGAGATTGTGGCGGCTCCAGTCGGGCCGCATAGCCCGGTGAAAGTTCCAGCCGGGCTGATTCACGATTGGGTCGGCGCGGTTTTCATCCCGCATGCGTCGACCAAGGACGCACTGGCGGTGCTGAACGATTATGCGCATTACAAAGATGTCTATCGCCCGGCGGTGATCGAGTCGAGACCCATCGCCGCTAATGGGAGTAAAGACCGGTTTTCCCTGGTGCTGATGAACAAGGCGTTTTTCCTGAAGACCGCGCTCGATACCGACTACGAATCCCGCTACGTGCGTTTGGACGATCGGCGCGGATACAGCGTATCGCGAACCACTCGCATCCAGGAAGTGGAGGATTACGGATCGCCCGCGGAGCACGCGCTGCGCGAAGGCGAGGGCCGCGGCATCCTCTGGCGGCTATTCGCCATCACGCGTTTCCTCGAACGGGACGGCGGAGTCTATATCGAAATCGAAGCGATCGCGTTGAGCCGCGATATCCCGGTTTCGCTGCGATGGCTGGTGGATCCGATAGTTCGCCGCGTTTCCCGAACGTCGCTCGTCACGTCCCTTCAACAAACCGAAGATGCCGTCCGCTCGCGCGCCGAACTAAAGAGCGGCTCGATTTACGGCATCGGACAGGTCGCTGCTACCACTCAAGCCCTGCGCGCCACCAACTCCTCACGCTAAATTCCCAGCGAAGAAACCTCCCGTTACCGAGCTGTGATACCTTTGATCGAATCATCTCGAGAGGGAGGAGTTCCATGCGAACATTTTGCTGGAAGAATGCCGCGGCGGCGTTGGGGATCCTGACGCTCTCAGGAGTTACGTTTTCAGGAGTAACGGTGCTGCGGGCGCAGCAATCGGGCGCGAAGGCAGTAAACGTCGACGCCAAGGTGCTGCGCAACACCGGCACGTCGAATGACCCTCTGCCGGGATCCTGGCTGAGCTATGGACGCTCGCAGGGCGAGACGCGATACAGCACGTTGAAGCAGATCAACGATACGAACGCGAAGCGCCTGGGCCTGACGTGGTCGTATGTGATCGGCGCGGGCGGCGGAAATCAGGAAGGCACGCCGCTGGTGTGGAACAACACGCTCTACGGCGTCACCAGTTGGAGCGTAGTGTACGCAGTCGATGCCAAAACCGGCAAACAATTGTGGCGCTGGGATCCGGAAGTGAACCAGGCGGCGGTGCGCCCGAAGATCTGTTGTGGCATCGTGAATCGCGGCATCGCGATTTACAACGGCATGATTATCGTGCCGGTCACTGATGGCCGCCTGCAGGCGCTGGATGCGATCACAGGCAAGCCGATTTGGGAATCGCGCGTGTCGTATCCCCAGGATTTATACACGCTGACGATGGCCCCTCGGATCGCGGGCGGCAAAGTGATCATCGGGGCATCGGGCGGCGATAAGCCCACGCGCGGATTCTTCGCGGCGTTCGACGCGGCCACCGGCAAGCAGGCGTGGAAGTTCTATACAGTTCCCGGCAACCCGGAATTACCGGCCGAAAATGACGCCATGAAGGCAGCGCTCAAGACCTGGGGCGGCGACTTCTGGACCAAGGGAGGCGGTGGAGCGGTCTGGGACGGCTTCGCCTACGATGCCGACGCGAACCTCGTTTATGTCGGCACCGGCAACGCGGAACCGTGGGTGCAAAAGTTCCGCGGAGCCCAGAACGTGGATAATCTCTACACCTGTTCGATCCTGGCAGTGGACCTGACCACCGGCCAGCTCAAATGGTATTTCCAGACCACGCCCAACGACAACTGGGATTTCGACAGCGTGCAGCAGTTGATGCTGCTCGACCTGAACATCAAGGGCAAGCAGAGAAAGGTGATCACGCAGGCGTCCAAGAACGGGTTCTTCTGGGTGCTGGATCGCATCACCGGCGAATACATCTCGGGTGCTCCTTATGTGAAGACCACATGGGCGCTCGGACTGGACGCCAAGGGCCGCCCGATCGTCAATCCGGCGGCTTATTACGATCTCGAGCCGATATCGATCTTCCCGACCGGCGGCGGCGCGCACAACTGGTCGCCGATGTCGTACAGCCCGATCACAGGATCGGTCTACATCTCGGTGTCGCTTTCGCCGTTCACTTACGCGGCAACCGCGGAGCTCCAGCCGGGCACCACGGGCTATTCTCGCGGCAGCGGCACGCCGAAGCTGATCGATAGTCCGGCAATCGGGCCGCCCACGGCCGAGGGTATGCGCGGCGCGCTCCAAGCGTGGGATCCAGTGAACCAGAAACTCGTGTGGCGCATCGACGGCGGAGGCGGCATCGGCGGCGGAACTGCGGCGACGGCGGGGAATCTGGTGTTTCAGGTGATCAATGACGGCCGCTTCCGCGCGGTGACCGCGGATAAGGGCGAAATCCTGTACGAGGTCCAGACGGGCCGCACGGGCATGGCGCCTCCGATCACGTATGAGGTCGACGGGACCCAATATGTGGCGTTCCAGGGCGGCTTGGGCCGTCCGGCGACGACGGTGGGTCCGAACGACGCGAAGATCGATAATCCTCCGATGCTGTTCGTGTTCGCGCTGGATGGGAAGGCGGAGTTGCCGAAGCCTGCGCCTCCGCCCGAGCCGGCGAAGCCTCAGGCTCCCCAAACGGAAAAGGCTCCGGAGTTGCGGTAGCGACTGGCTGCACAACTCGCGCCGCGGTTAGCGGTCCGGATCTTTTACACGGAATAACTGTCCTGCGGTGATTCTTCGAATCTGCCCGACGAGATCTTCGAGCAGCCTTTCGTAGGACGATATTTGGTTGTTGGCTGTTTCGAGTATTACGATTCCGAAGGTAAGTTTCTCGACGTTGTGTTCATGCTCGAAGCCTTTATCGATCGTCAGAAAAGCGTCGAACCGGCCCTGGATTTGGGCGATGAGAATGTGGTCAGGCTGCCCCGCCGATCCAAGATCCCTCACGGTTTCGACTACGTGATCAGGAAGAAGCGTGCGAAGACGAGGTCCAAGGCGGGGATTGATGCACTCGTCGATCAGGACTCGGCGCATTCGGCAACCAAGTCTTGCACCAGTTCAAGGTAGCGCTCGACCTGTTCCCGAGTCACGGTGGGGCAGCCCCAGAGAAACTGCTCAACGGTATACCCGCTCTTGAGATCGTCAAGAAGCAGGCGCACCGGAACGCGAGTACCCCGAAAACAGGGGGTGCCGTGCATTACGCCCGGATCCGTGGACACGACCTCGCTCATACGGTTCTTCGTTTCCGCACCCATTACACCTCCACGATAGGGCATGGGCGAAGGGCTCGCAAGGGACTCGTCCACCACGAGGCAGGCCGCTCATCGCCTTCGGAGGCGATACCATTTCGAGGTGGACTCGAACAATCGCGTCGTCCAGCTTTGCGTCGAGGGAATGGAATTCGAGGCGAAAGACCGCCTGGAAGAAGCTTCGCGGGCATTTCTGAGCGCATGGGATGAGAGCACCGACGACTTTGAACGCTGCATCGCCGCTCATTATGTGGCGAGGCATCAACAGAACCTGGTCGATGCATTGCTGTGGAATCAGCGCTCGCTGGATCACGCGAATGCAGTGGGTGACGATCGCGTGCGCGAATTCTACCCATCGCTCTACCTCAACCTGGGAAAGGCTCACGAGGATCTCGGGAATCGGGAGGAATCCAAGCGCTTCTACGAAATGGCGGCTGCGGCCGTGGACTCCCTTCCTGACGGCCGATATGGCGACGTCGTCCGCGAAGCCGTCGGGAGGGCTTTAATTCGATCAAGCCATTCCGAAACCCCCTAAGTGATTAAGGATCAGAGTGCCGGGTGCGCCCGAAACGGCGCAGGAGTATACTGTAAAGCGCTATAACTATGTTCGTTTCAACGCGTAGGACGTTCCTGAAAGCCGCCGCGGCGGGTGCGGCGGCGCCGTTCGCCTTCGCGCAATCCTCCGCCGCGAAGATCGCGACGTCGCCTCTTGGCGAGAACCTGTATCTGATCACCGGAGCGGGAGCGAACATCATCGCGCGCACCGGCGGCGATGGGGTCGTGATGGTCGACGGCGGGCTCGCACAGAACGCCGGCGCGCTGGCACAAGCCGTGGCCGCGCTTCCCAATAGCGGTCCGGTCAAGACGCTCTTCAATACCCACTGGCATCCCGAGCAGACGGGCTCTAACGAGTCCCTCGGCATGGCCGGCGCGACGATCATCGCCCAGGAAAACACGCGGCTGTGGCTGCAGCAGAACATCACCTGGCCGTGGAACGGGCAGAAATTCAAGAAGCTGGCGAAGATCGCCCAGCCGAACAAGACCTTCTACGATAAGGCCACGCTCGGCTCCGGCGCGAGCGAAATTCGATACGGATACATCTCGGACGCCGCTCACACGGACGGCGACATGTATGTCTTCTTCCCGCAGCAGAACGTCCTGGCAGTGGGCGATGCCGCCTACGGACAGGGCTGGCCCGTGGTCGATTGGTGGACCGGCGGCTGGATCGGCGGCATTGTAGGCGGGTTGCAGCGGATTCAAGCGGTGGTCAATAAAGACGGCAACAAAGATACGAAGATCATTCCCGCCGTCGGCCCCGCGCTCACCCTGGCCGATATCACCGAGCAGGTCGATATGTACGGCACGATCTACGATCGACTGAATCAAATGATGAACAAAGGCCGCGGCCCATCGGAAGGCGTCGAGGCTAAACCGGCCAAGGAATTCGAAGCCAAAATGGGCAATGCTGACGAATTCATTCGACGCTCTTTCGAGAGCTTGTGGGCCTATCTTTCCCCCGACGCTTAGGACTCATCCATGACGATGCGATTTGTTAAAAACTCGATTCCTGTGATCGGCGCGCTCGGCTTGATTGCCGCGTTTAACGTCCCGTCCGCGAGCCAGGCGCCGTCCACCGCTGACGTGCAATTGGCCACTATGAAGCAGTACTGCACCGGATGCCACAGCGACAAGCTGAAGACCGGTGGCGCGAGCTTCGAAGGCATCACGGCAGCCAGCATCGCCAAGGATCCCGATCTTTTCGAGAAGGCCGTCCGCAAGCTGCGCGGCCGCGTTATGCCGCCTCCGGGCGCGAAGCAGCCCGACGGGAAGGCCGTCGATTCGCTCGTCGCATGGCTCGAAGAATCGCTCGACAAGGTTCCGACTCAGGCGCACGTAACCGATCAAGTAGTTCTGCATCGTTTGAATCGCCAGGAATACGCCAACGCGGTTCATGATCTGCTCCTGGTCGACGTAAACGGCGCTGAACTGCTACCGCAGGATGACGTCGCGCAGGGCTTCGACAATATCGCGTCTGCGCTGCAGGTTTCGCCTTCCTTCATCGAGCAATACGTCAGCGCGGCCCGTAATGTAGCTGTTCAAGCGATGGGCAAACCGGACGCCCGCGCGCAGGGCTGGACGTTCCGCGCGACCTCCGGCAGCCAGCTCACGCACGTTCCGGGACTCCCACTCGGGACTCGCGGCGGCATTCTGGCGAAAGTCGATCTGCCGGCTGACGGCGAATATCGCATCAACATCGCCGATATGGCCACCCATATCTGGGGCAACGGCATGGAATATGAAAATCCGCTGATCGTGACCGTGGATAACAAGATCGTGTATCAGACGGTGGTCGGCGGCGAAGAGGACATGAAGCTTTACGATCAGGTGCAGAACGGCGCGCTCGATCGCGTCAATGCCCGCCTGAAGAACATCAAGTTCGAGACGACCGCGGGACCGCACAAGATCGGCGTGACGTTCAAGCGCCAGAGCTTCGCGGAATCCGACGATCAGTTGCAGATCAACACGCCGGGCGGCGGCCAGGATCGTTCTTACCGTGTGAGCTCGTTCCAGCTTCTGGGCCCGTTCAATGTGAAGGGCCTCAGCTCGACGCCCAGCCGCGATCGCATCCTGACTTGCAATCCGGAAAAGGACAAGAAGGCTCCGGAAGTGTGCGCGAAGGAAATCTTCTCGACGCTGGCAAGGCGGGCGTATCGGCGTCCTGTCAACAATGACGACATCGCGGAGCTGATGCAGTATTACGCCGACGGCGCGAAGCAGGGCGGTTTCGAAGGCGGAATTCGCGAAGGCGTCACGGGAATGCTGGCTAGCCCGTTTTTCCTGTATCGCGGCGAGCGCGTCCCAGCGGGGCTGAAGCCGGGCGCGAAGTACTCCATCACGGATCTGGAACTCGCGTCGAAGCTTTCGTTCTTCCTATGGAACTCGATTCCCGACGACGAGTTGCTCGACCTGGCGGTCAAGAACAAGCTCAGCGAGCCGGCGACGCTCGATAAACAAGTGGTGCGCATGCTGGCCGATCCGCGATCCAAGACGCTGGCCAGTAATTTCGTGTTCCAGTGGCTGGATATGACGCGGCTGGATGCAGTGGTTCCGGACAACGATGTGTTCCCGTACGCCTCGGGCCGCATGGATCCGCGTCAGGATTTCCGCACCGAGCTGACTCTGTTCGCCGATAGCATCTTCCGCGAAGACCGTAGCATCGTGGATCTGCTGCGGGCGAACCACACCTATCTGAATGAGCGCCTGGCGCTGCAGTATGGCATTAACGACGTCAAGGGAGATGAGTTCCGCCGCGTGGAGCTGAAAGACTCGGCGCGATGGGGATTGCTGGGTAAGGGCGCCATTCTGATGGCGGCTGCCTATCCGAATCGCACGTCGCCGGTGCTGCGCGGGAAGTTCATCCTGGCAAATATTCTCGGTGTGCCGCCGGCCAACCCGCCACCCAACGTTCCGACGCTGAATGACAAGGACATCGGCACCACCAAGGCGCTGACGGTGCGCGAGATGATGGCGAAGCATCGGGCGAGCCCGACGTGCTCGTCGTGCCACGCGGTTATGGATCCGCTGGGGTTCGCGCTCGAGAACTTCGACGCGACCGGTATGTGGAGAGACAAGGATCGCTTCGCAGGCGTGACCATCGATTCGGCCGGCGAGCTGCCCGACGGGACGAAGATCAACGGTCCCGACGATCTCCGCAAGGCGCTACTGCGGCGGCCCGATCAGTTCGTCCAGGCGTTCACGGAGAACCTTCTCACGTACGCGATGGGTCGGACGCGCGAGTACTACGACATGCCGACCGTCCGCAGGATCGTGCGCGAGACGGCGGCCAAGGATTACAAGCTATCGGCGATCGTACAGGCGG